>Ga0207701_10003205_pt1 | contig 16850 bp, 15 predicted proteins | sample KBSSwiSSwithPhiX_FD_184294 | JGI IMG/M metagenome (GOLD analysis project Ga0207701, IMG submission 184294) | Switchgrass rhizosphere bulk soil microbial communities from Kellogg Biological Station, Michigan, USA, with PhiX - S5 (SPAdes) (version 2) | ecosystem: Environmental > Terrestrial >... | reverse complement strand
CACGTAGTGCTTCGCGATCTCGTGCGGGTGCGTGACGAAGTGACCGCCGCACTTCGAGCACTTGGTCATCGTCAGCATGCCGTTGTCGACGAACTTGACGAGACGCCAGGCCCGCGTGACCGACAGCAGCGCCTCGAGGCCCTGTGCGCTGGTCTGCTCCTGGTAAAGCTGGTAGGCCTTGATGATCGTGTCGATCTCGTCGAGCGCGGCCGCTTTGTTCAGGTACTCGTGGATGTTCAGGAACAGCGACGCGTGGATGTTCGGCTGCCAGGTCATGAACCAGTCGGTCGAGAACGGCAGTTGGCCCTTGCTCGGCGACTTGCCGGCGACTTCCTTGTAGAGCCGCAGCAGGCGCTCATAGGACAGGTCGGTCTCCGACTCGAGAACCTGCAGGCGGGCGCCGAGCTGGATCAGCGCGACCGCACGGCTGATCTGCTTAGCTTCGGTGAGGATGCTCTTGGTGCGCATCGCGGCGGCCTCAGGCGGCTTCCTGGTGGCGACCGGCCATCAGGATGCTGGCGTGCAGGCGATTGGTGCCGTCGTTGGCGCTCTTGCCGTGGTTGGTGAGCAGGCTCCAGACCAGGTCGTCGTCCATGCGGAAGCGGCACAGCAGCGTGTTGCTGGCGGCGATCTTCATCATCTGTGCCGGCGTTAGCAGCACGAGCAGCGCGGCGCTGTCTTCGCTGATGCCGAGGCGGTATAGCGCCTGGTCGCGGTCGGTGCGGATGAGGCTCTGCGCCAGCATCAGGTAGGAAAGATTGGCTTCGCGGATTTCGGCAAGGATTTGGTCGGCGTTCATGCTGGACTCCTGGGCTCTCGGTGTTCGGTGACTCGGGTTCAGGTCTGTGCCTGCGTTGAAGAGAATTGTGAAGAGCCGATAAGCCCTGAACCATCAGGTCATCTCGGTCGCTGAAGTCCAGCTTCTTCCATCCCCCCTGTCAGGGAACTTCCTACATGGCCCGTAGCCGGACGCCGGATTAGCGGGGTCGAAGGCCCGCTCTTCCTCGGTTCGGCGGTGGCCGCGCTCGCCAGAATCGCCTGATCACCCTCCCGACAGCGCCGTCATGACCCACCCCGCGAACCCCGTGCTCAGCATCTGCGTGCCGACCTACAACCGCAGCCGGTATCTGGCCTCGTTGCTCGAAGGCCTGGTCGCGCAGATGGCGACATTTCCGCACTCGTACGAGCTGGTGATCTCCGACAACGCCAGCACCGACGACACGCCGGCGGTGGTCGCGCGCCTTCTCGATCGGCTGCCGATCCGCTCGATCCGGCATCCGGAGACGATCGGCTGCTACCCGAACGTGGTATTCGCGATGACGCAGGCGCGTGGGCGCTTCATGATGTACCTGGCCGACGACGACTGCATCCTCGGCGATTCGCTGGCCGAGGCAGTGGCGACCATGGATGCCGACCCGGGCATCGCCATCACCTATGCGCCGTGGATGCTCTACGACCTGGTTGCGCAGAAGCCGCAAGGCCAGTTCTACGAAGTCCCACGTGACCTGCGCGTCGAGCGCGGCGAGCACGCCGAGCTGCTCGGCCACATTCTCTCGCACCACATCTTCCCGGAGATCTACATCGCGCGCACCGAGGTGATGAAGCGCCTGATGCCACGCGTCAACGACATCGCCTTCTTTGCCTTCACTCATGCCGCCGACTATCTGGCACAAGGCACGGTGCTGATCCGCCAGCGGCCCTTCTATGTCTCGATCACCCGCTACTTCGCTGACGAGACTCGCTCGCAGGCCGGTAACGGCGAGGTCGAAGTTGCGTGGGACCGCTACCGCGGGGGCCTCGAATACATGATGGCACGCGCCAGCAGACGCATTGGAATCGAAGAACGCGCAGGACTCCACCTGCGCATCCAGCATTTGATCGCCGTGCGCATCTCGGTTGCGATCCGCATGCGCCATGCGCAGGACAAGGATGCTGTCGATGTGCACACGCTTGCGATGCGGCTGAAAGGCATGGGGTACGAGCACCTACTACCGGTTCCCATGGACGTGCTGGCCTCGAAGGCGACATTGCACTTCCTGCTGAAAGATGCCGCGCTGAACCGCGGCATGGAACGACTTGTCTGCGTCGGCCCGTTCGAGGCCCATTCGAGGACCTACCTGAGACAGCATGCCGAACGACCGGTCGACTTCGTACACACGCTGCCGCCTCCGGCCGTGCAGGACGCCCTGCTCTTCGTCAGCGACCGGCTCGAAGTTAGCGACCCGAGCATTGAGGAGCAGCAGGCTCGGAACCTGCACTTGGTGCACGAGCGCGATCTATGTGAACGCTTCGGCTTGGTGGCGGCTTGAGAACCGGCGTGGGGACGTCCCCGATCTCTCAACGCTGATCGAGATGGAAGTCGGCGACGTCGCCTGAGGCACGTCGCTGCTCAAGCCGCTTCGTGGTCGAGAGCTATCTGGAGTCGAAACGAACGTTAGGTCGCGACCTCGCGATCGACGTTATTCAACCGAGCACCTCAGCCTGCTTCTGGATACCGTGCATCGCTGCCGAGGCCGCCGGCCAGGATGACTGCTTTCATGGGGTCTCGACGAAGGGGGCGACCTCGGCCGCCAGGTGGTCGGGTGCGAGGCCGCGCACACCGCGGTCCCACATGCGCCGGTACAGATGCTCGACCTCGCGGGCCTGCCGCGCACCGTCGAACAATGGGCTCGCGATTCGTTGCGCGAGTAAGTGTGTGCGCAGCTGCGCGCGCCGGGTCGGGTCAGCGGCCAATGCGGCCACCGCAGCGGCATAACTGTTCACATCGGCGCACGCCAGCTCATCGAGCTCGACAGCATGCAGCAGGCTCCCGGCGACGCGCTGCGCGAAGGTGGTGCCGACGATCGTGACGACCGGCACGCCGCACCACAGGGCCTCGCCGGCGGTCGTGTGGGCGTTGCACGGCCAGGCGTCGAGGTAGATGTCCGCGTGGGCGAGACGGCTCAGATGGCCCTCCGGCGGCAGCAGCGGCGCGAACACGAGGCGCTCGGCACCGATGCCGCGCTCGAGTGCGGCCGCGGTCAGCGTCGCCTGCACGTTGGTGTTCCATTGCAGCAGCCAGAGCACCGCATCGGGCAGCGCGTGCAGCAGCTCGCACCAACAGTCGAACACCTCGGCCGAAATCTTGTACGACTGGTGGAAGGCGCACACCAGCAAGGCGCCGTCGGGCACGCCCCACTCGGCGCGCGTCGACGCGGCCGGCAGCATGCGCCGCGCGTCGTTCGGCTGGTAGCAGACGGGCAGCTGCGCGATCTTCTCGCCGAAGTGGTCGGCGTCGGCGAGCGGCGAAACCGTCGGGTCGCCGATCAGGTAGTCGATGAACGGCGCACCGGTCGTGCCCGGAAAGCCGAGCCATGTGACCTGCAGCGGCGCCGGGCGGTGCGCGAGCACCGGCAGCAGCGTGTCGTAGGTCGCGCCCTTCAGGTCGACCAGGATGTCGATGCCGAGTTCGCGCACGCGCTGCGCGATGCTTTCGAAGTTGCGTCCGCGCAGCTCTTCGAAATGCTCGACCGCGTTGACGATGCGACGCCGCAGCGCGCTGCAGTCGTCCGGACCGGTCGACAGCAAGGTGACCTCGAACGCGATGCGATTGTGGCACTCGAGCATCTGCACCATCAGCTGGCTGGTCGCATGCTGGTGGAAGTCGGCCGACAGATAGCCGATCCGGAGGCGCCCGCCATGCGCGCGAACGGCGCGGCGCGGCATCGGCCGCACGGCGCTCATCACATGCAGCGAATAGTGGCGCGCGACCTTCAGCTGCTCGATCGGATCGTCGACCAGCACGGCATGCGGGAACGCCCCGGTCTCGACCGCGGTGTCGGCCGGCAATGCACGCACCGCAGTGCGCAGATCGCGCAGCACGGGATCGGCCTCTGCCCAGCGGCAGGCCTCGCGCTCGAGAAATGCGAGCTGCGCCCGCGCGGCGACGTCGCTGCTGCCGAGGCCCAGCAGGATCGCGGTGCGAACGCATTCGGCGGCCTCGGCCTTCATGCCGAGGTCCTTGAACGACATGCCGAGGCGGAAGTGCGAGACGGCGTCGTCCATCTTCAGCGCGAGCGCGTCGAAGAACGCGCGGATCGCCTCGTTGTGGCGACCGCAGCGCTGCAACGCCACGGCAAGCGCGACGTGGTGGTCGTTGTCGCGCGGCGCATCCGCCGGCAGCGCCTGCAGGCACTCGAGCGCGTCTCCCGGTCGGCCCAGGCCGAGCAGCGCATGCGATTCGAGGGTGTAGGCGAGGCCGGCGCGCGGATCGCGCTGGCGGATGTGGCGCGCGCGCCGCACCGCATCGCTGGCCCGTCCAGCCTTGATCAGCGCGTGCGCTGCCGCCAGCGCATAGGCCGCGTCGGCATGCAGCGCGGTGGCCTGCTCGAACGCCGTCGCGGCTTGCGGCCACTGCTCGCGCTCTGCATGCTCGCGCCCGCTCTGCCATCGCCGATGTGCGCGGGCATGCGCCTTGGAAGCCGGTGTCGCACCGGGATTGGCGGGAGTCGGTAGAGCGAGGGCCATCGTGCGAAGTCCGGAACCGCGCACGCGCGCGAGCCGGCCCGAAGTGGAATCACGCCTGAGAGATTAGGTGGCGACGCCCTCTGCCGATGGCCGGAAGTGAGGCACCGGCACCGGCCAGTTCGGCTCAAGCGGCGGCGTGCACAGCCTCTTCCGTGCGGTTGCCTGCGTGCGAACGGCGGAACGCCGCCGCCTCGTCCCGCCAGTGCTGCGCCCGCGCGCCGTCGCCCAGGCTTTCATGCAAGACGGCGAGGTTGTGCGCCGCGAGGAAGCTGCCGCGGCCCACGACGCTATCCTGCAGATCGGGCCGCTCGCCGATCTCAAGCGCACGCAGCCAGCTCGATTCGATCATCGGCAACAGCTCGGCGGCGCGCGTCGGCTCGGCCGCGGCCCAACCGAGCAAGAGGTCGCCGAGCGTGAAGAAGAAATCGGGCGACTCCGACCAGTCCGGCATCGCGGTCTCGGCGAGCACCAGCGCTTCCTTGAAGCGGGCCAGGCGCTTCAGCGTGAAGAGGCGCCGCACGACCCAGTCGTGCCGCCAGGCCGCGTCGGGCGATCCGGCTTCGGCCTGCGAATACCCATGCGCTGCGGCTTCGAACTCGGCGTTCACCTCATGGTCCTTGCCGAGCTGGTAGTGCAGGTACGCATCGTCCGGCCGGGCCGCGAGCGCCAACTGGAGCAGGTGGCGATTGCGCCCCCGCTTGTCCGCCATCTGCGCCGGCTGGTAGCCGTCGTGCTCGATCGTCAGGGCGAGGCGCCGGCGTGGCAGCGTCGAGGCCGGCTGCTCGTGCACCCGCCCTTCGTAACGAACGCCGCGCGGCAGCAGGCGCGACAGCCAGCTCGGTGCGCGGTCGACACGCCCGCCGCCGCCGTCGACCAGGCTCACCACATTGAGCTGGCCGATGAAATCGGGCGCGGCATCGCGGATGGCCGCCAGCGCTTCGCCGCCCTCCGCGATCCACTCATCGGCATCGAGCACCAGGCACCAGTCGGCATCCGTCAGCGCGAGCGCAGCGTTGCGGGCGGCCGCGAAATCATCGATCCATGTGAAGTGCGTCACGTGGGCGCCGCAGCGCGCCGCGATTGCCGGCGTGTCGTCGACCGAGCCGGTGTCGAGCACGATCATCTCGTCGACCCACTGCCGCACGCTCGCGAGGCAGCGCTCGATCGCGCGGGATTCGTTGCGGGCGATCAGCACCAGAGCGATTCGCCGGCGCGCGCAGACCGTGCCGATCTGCCCGGCGTGGCGAGGTCCGGGACGGTCCGGTGACGGCATTTTTCGCATGCCTTGATAAGACCTTGCCGACAACTTGATCAGTGCCGCGATCAACCCGCAGGAAGCCCCGCTTATCGAACGACCGGACCCTAGCCTCTGGAAGTTGCATTTTTGACTCGGTCGACTTTTTTCGCCTCAAGTTCGCCCAAGGTCGCTCGATAACCCTCCCAACGCACCCCTACCCAGAGGTCGTGGTCCGGTTAGGAAGCCGCGGTGCTCGACACAACGGTTGACTAGCGCGGGCGGCGTCGGTGAACGGAGATGGCTCCGAACCGGCGGCGAAGGTGCGGCGGGTGGTTCGCCTTCCGACGCATCAGCGTAAAACGCCGGCGGCTAGGCCGGGAGTCTTAACCAACTGGAGTCTTTTTCTCATGCCGATGACCATCAACACCAACGTCAGCTCGCTGAATGCACAGCGCAACCTGACCACGTCGCAGGCTTCGCTCGCGACCTCGATGCAGCGCCTGTCCTCGGGTCTGCGTGTCAATTCTTCGCGTGATGACGCCGCCGGCCTGGCGATCGCCGAGCGCATGAACGCGCAGATCCGCGGCATCAACGTCGCGATCCGCAACGCCAATGACGGCATCTCGCTGGCGCAGACCGCTGAAGGCGCCCTTGCCACCGTGACGGACGCGCTGCAACGCATGCGCGAGCTGGCGGTGCAGGCCCAGAACGGCTCGAACGGCACGTCCGACCGCGCCAACCTGAACACGGAATACCTGGCCCTGTCGGCTGAAATCACCCGTATCGCCGCGCAGACCAAGTTCAACGGCACGGCGATCATCGGCGCCAGTGCCGGCGCGCAGACCTTCCAGGTCGGTGCCAACAACGGCGACACGCTGACAGTCACGACGACCACGGTGACGACGGTCGGTGGTGACCTGACGACCGCTGGCAATGCGTCGACCGCGGTCGCCGCGCTCGACACCGCGCTCGACACGATCACGACCAGCCGCGCCAGCTACGGTGCCGCGATGAGCCGCCTCGGTTTCGCGATCTCGAACCTGTCGATCACCGGCGAGAACCAGTCGGCTGCGCGCGGCCGGATCATGGATGCGGACTTCGCTGCAGAAACGGCCAACCTGTCCCGCTCGCAGATCCTGCAGCAGGCCGGCAGCGCGATGGTCGCGCAAGCGAACCAGCTGCCGAACCAGGTGATGGCGCTGCTGCGCTGATCGCTGCCGGGGAGATTCACCCCGAATCGAAGCCGCCCTCCGGGGCGGCTTTTTCTTTGGGCGATCCGTTCAGCGCAAAACTGGCGGGTCCGAACGGCTCTATTCGAGCGTATCCGTTGGCGGCGGCACGCTGACACTCTGGAAACAGGCCGCAACTCGTTGGCCTGACGAGTCCGGCACGTTCGCCGGCCGCCGACTGTTCGACCGGAGCGCTATACATGCCACAGACCATCAACACCAACGTCTCGTCGCTCAATGCACAGCGCAACCTGACGACGTCGCAGAATTCCCTCGCAACCTCGATGCAGCGCCTGTCCTCGGGCCTGCGCGTCAATTCCGCCAAGGACGACGCCGCCGGCCTGGCGATCGCCGACCGCATGAACGCGCAAGTGCGCGGCATCAACGTCGCGATCCGCAATGCCAACGACGGCATCTCGCTGGCGCAGACCGCGGAAGGCGCCCTCGCCACCGTGACCGACGCGCTGCAACGCATGCGCGAACTGGCGGTGCAAGCGCAAAACGGCTCGAACGGCACGTCCGACCGCGCCAACCTCGACGCCGAATACCAGCAGCTCTCCGCCGAAATCGCGCGGATCGCGACCCAGACCAAGTTCAACGGCATCGCCATCGTCGGCGCCGGCGCCGGCGCGCAGACCTTCCAGGTCGGCGCCAACAACGGCGACACGCTGACAGTCACGACGACGGCGGTCAGTGGCGTCGGCGGCGGCCTGACCACCGCGGCCGCTGCGTCGACCGCGCTGGCCGCGATCGACACGTCGCTCGACGTCATCACGACCAACCGCGCGACCTACGGCGCGGCGATGAGCCGCTTCGAGTTCGCGATCTCAAACCTGCGCATCTCGGGCGAAAACCAGTCGGCCGCCCGCGGCCGGATCATGGACGCCGACTTCGCAGCCGAAACCGCCGAGCTCGCACGCTCGCAGATTCTTCAGCAGGCCGGCACCGCGATGGTGGCCCAGGCCAACCAGGTGCCGCAGCAGGTGCTGCAACTCCTGCGCAGCTGATCGCGGCGCCCCGGCGCCGACCCGCGAGCTCTTCTCGATCCGCCCGGGCGACGCCCGGGCGGTCGATCACGTCCGCCGGTCACGCCTCAAGTTCCCACCGCAGCGGCCGATAGCCAAGGACGTTCAAGGAAAATCCCATGGCTTCCATTTCGTCACCCGGCATCGGCAGCGGCCTGGACATCAACAGCATCATCACCCAGCTGGTGGCGGTGGAGAAGGTGCCGCTCACCAAGCTGCAGACCGAGGCGACCTCGCTGCAGACCAAGCTGTCGACCTACGGCAAGGTCCAATCGGGCCTGTCGGCGCTGCGCGATGCAGCGTCGGCGCTGACCCGCAGCAGCACCTGGGGCCAGACGGTCGGCACGACCAGCGATGCGACCGCGGTGGCGGTCAGCACCAGCGACACGACGACGCCCGGCAACTACGCGCTCGAGGTCCAGAAGCTGGCGTCAGCGCAGTCGAACGCCACCAAGGTCTACGCCTCCGCCGACGCCTTGGTCGGCGAGGGCACGCTGCACGTCGAGCTCGGAACCTGGGGCCCCGGCCAGACCACGTTCACACCGAAAGCCGGTGTCACTGCGATCGACATCAGCGCCGGACCGCCGGCCGCCTCGCTGGCCCAGCTGCGCGACAAGATCAACGCCAGCGGTGCCGGCATCACCGCATCGGTGCTGACCGACGCGACCGGCGCCCGCCTCGTGCTGCGCTCGTCGGCGACCGGCGAGACCAACGGCTTTCGGATCGGCGTGGCCGACAGCGACGGCGGCAATTCGGACGGGCTCGGCCTGTCGGCGCTGGCATTCGATCCCTCGGCCGGCATCCTGACCATGGCGCAGGCGCTCGCCGCCTCGAACGCCGCCGCGACCTTGAATGGTCTGTCGATCAGCTCGACTTCGAACACGTTGTCGAACGTCCTCGACGGCATGACCTTGACGCTCAACAAGGTCACGACCGCGCCGGTCCAGGTCAGCGCAGCCCAGGACGACGTCTCGATCCGAAAGGCGATGGACACGTTCGTCACCGCCTACAACGACCTGAACAAGCTGCTCGCCGAGCAGACCAAGTACGACGCCGGCAGCAAGACGGCCGGCGGTCTGCAAGGCGACAGCGCCGCGATCGGCATCCGCTCGCAGATGCGCGCGATGATCGGCGCGAGCAGCGGCGCCTCGACGATGTTCTCGCGCCTCGGCGACATCGGCTTCGACGTCAAGCTCGACGGCAGCATTGCGCTGAACGACGGCAAGGTGAAGAACGCGCTGGCCAACCTGCCCGAGACGAAGAAGCTGTTCGCGAACAACGACCTGCTGACCCCGAGCAAGAACGGCATCGCGGTGCAGATGCGCGCGCTGACCGACCGCCTGATCGGCATCGACGGCACCGTCAGCACGCGCAGCGAAGGCCTGCGCAAGCGCATCGACCTGAACCAGGATCGCCAGGAAGCGTTGACTGACCGGATCGCACAGGTCGAAAAGCGCCTGCGGGCCCAGTACACCGCGCTCGACAAGCAGATGGGCGCGCTGAGCGGCCTGCAGGGCTACGTCACGCAGCAGATCAACGCGTTCAACGCGAACAGCAACAACAACAACTGATCGAGCAGAGCCGGTTCTCCGGGGCTGCTAAAGCGCCAGCCGACCCACTGCAGAGCGTCCGATCGCGTCGGGTTTAGACCCTCCGGTCAGCGGGCACGAACCGGGTTTCGGTCTCAAGTCATCGGCGGTGAGGCCGATATTCAAAACAGGTCCTCACTGAAAGCATCGCCCCCATGTTCGCGTCTGTCGCTCGAAGCAAGAACGCCGGCACCTTCAACGCCAAAGCCTATCGCCAGGTCGCACTCGAGACCGGCGTCGATGCCGCTTCCCCGCACCAGCTGGTGCTGATGCTGATCGACGGCTTCCAGGACTCGCTGGCACAGGCGCGCGGCGCGATCACGGCACGCGACATCGAGACCAAGGGTCGCGCCATCGGCCGCGCCGTGCGCATCATCGAGGAAGGGCTGCGAGCGGGCCTGAACCAGGAAGCCGGCGGCTCGCTGGCCGGCAGCCTCGATGCGCTCTACCTCTACATCACGGTTCGGCTGACGCAGGCCAACAGCGCGAACGACATCGCCGCGCTCGAGGAGTGCAGCCGCCTGATCGAACCCGTGCGGTCCGCCTGGGTCGCCATCGGCGCCCAAGTTGCCGCAAACAGCTGAACAGCCCCCTCCAGAACCGTCACCGGAATACGGACGCGAGATGAAGACACTGCTGAACTACTACGAGGCCATTGAGCAGGCCAGTCTCGACATGCTGAACGCCGCCCGCAGCGGCCAGTGGGACGAGGTCGTCCGACTCGAGAGCGCCTGTGCGCTGCTGATCTCGGTGCTCAAGCGCAGCGCGTCGAGCGAGACACTCGACACCAACCAGGCGCGGGTCAAGTCGAAGATCATGCAGCGCATCCTCGTCAACGACGCCGAGGTCCGACAGCTGGCGGAACCGTGGCTCGAGGATCTCGACAATGTGCTGGCGGGCCGTCCCAAGACGGTCCACTGAACCGGCCGGCTGCCATGCAGATGGAAACCCAGCCGGCTCCCCTCGATGCCCTCGGCGGCACCGAAGGCGGCCTCGACCAGTTCCGAGTCGCCGCGCCGCTCGAGATCACCTCGCTGCTGCGCGAACTGTGCGACGGCAACGTCCTGCTGAACCTGATCGCGAACGACGGCTGCGTCTACACGACGACGCTGTGGACGCTCGACACCGAGCGCGGCAGCATCGGCTTCTGCGCCGACGCCGCCGACACGCGCCTGCAGTCGCTGCTCGAATGCGAAGAGGCGGTGGTGGTCGGCTACCTCAACAACGTCAAGCTGCAGTTCGACGTCAGCAACCTCGTGCTGGTGCGCGGCTCACGCGCGAACGTCTTGAGTTGCATGCTGCCGCGCGAGATGTTCCGGTTTCAGCGCCGCGGCTCGTTCCGCGTCCGCCCGCCGATGCGCCATTCACCGGTCGCGCGCCTGCGCCATCCCGAAGTTCCCGGCATGCCGCTGTCGCTGCGCGTGATCGACGTCAGCATCGGCGGCTGCGCGCTGTTCCTGCCGCAGGAGATCGCGGCACCGCGTCCCGGCGTGCTGATCGATCAAGTCGAGATCGACCTCGACGAAGAAACCCGCTTCGACGTCAATATGCGTCTCGCCCACGTGACCGCGATCAGTGCCGACGCGCGAGGTGTGCGCCTGGGTTGCGAGTTCCTGAGGGCCGGCGGCGATGCGGTGCGCGCGTTGCAGCGCTTCATCGACCACACCCAGAAGCGCGGCAAGCTGCTCGCGCTCGACTGACGTCTTAGTAGAGGCTCAGGCGCGAGCCTCGGGCCCTTCATCCGGCACGACGGCGCGGCGGACCGCGGTCGGTGCGTCCGCCATCAGACCGGCACTCTCGAGAAGCCCGCGGCAAAGCGCCTGCGCGGCCGCCTTCGACATCTCGATCGGCAGGACCTGCCCCGATTCGAACTGCAGATGGAAGCGCACGTGATCCGGATCGTCCCAGTGGATGACGCCGGCGCCGAGGCACTTGATCGCGGGCGGCAGCTCCTCGCCCGGCACTGCGATGCCGTTCTCGGTGTTCAGCAGCGCGACCGCGACCGCGGGCACGTCGTTCTCGTGCACCTCGATCGAGGTGTCGCGGCGCGCGCCGTCGACAACGGCCTTAGTTTCCAGCACCACCCCTGCCTTGTCCCCGGCGACGTTCGAGTCCTTCAGTTCCTCGATCGCCACCTCGACCTTGTCGGCCCGCTTGTTCATCCCTGATACCTCGCTCTGCCCTCGCGCGGACGGCGCCTTCGAACCGTTTCTAACGGCAGCCTGGCGTCGACCGCGTGCGCGCGCGGAGGCGGCTCAGACCTGCATGTTCATGATATCGGAGTACGCCTGGACGAGCCGGTTGCGGACCTGCAATGTGGCCTGGAAACCGATCTGCGCCTTCTGCATCGCGACCATCGTCTGCTCGAGGCTGACCGTTGGGTTGTCGAGCTGGACTTCGCGCTGCATCGCCGTCGCGTCGGTCTGCGCCTTGCTCACCGCGCCGAGCGCCTTGCCGAGCACCTGCTGGAAGCCGGCGCCTTCGACCGCATTGCCGCGCTGCAACGGCTGACCGGTCGGCGTCAGGCCGGCGCGGGCGACGGCCTGGGCGAAATCGAACGGTTTCAGAGTGACATTCATCACAGGCTCCGCGGCCGCGCAGGCGCGACCTCATGGAACAGGATCGTAGGCAGCGGACGCCGCCAGGATGGAGGGAACTGAGGTCCGTTTGGCGGGCTGTTTCGTGCATGGCAGGCGCGCTCTTCTTCGAATAATCGACGCATTCCGGGACTTACCGTGCCCGGCGGATTTCGAGCACCTATGGAAAACGGCGTCGCGCTGAACCCCTCGCAAGCCATGGCGGTGCCCCTGACGTTCTCGGGCCGCGTCAAGGCGATGCCCGGGCGGGCCAAAGCCAGTGCCGCGATCGGTCTCGCCGCCCTCGCCGCCGTCGTCTATGCGCTGGCGATCAATACCAGCCACGGCGAGTTTCGGGTCCTCTACGGCAACCTGTCCGACAAGGACGGGGGTGCGGTCGTCGCCCAGCTCTCGCAAATGAATGTGCCGTACCGGGTCGCTCCGGGCGGTGCGATCCTGGTCCCCTCTGGTCAGGTGCCCGACCTGCGCCTGAAGATGGCAACGGCCGGCCTGCCGAAGGGCTCGGTCTCCGGCTACGAGCTGATGGACACCGCCCGCTTCGGCCAGACCCAGTTCCAGGAGCGCTTGACGTTCCAGCGCGGCCTCGAAGGCGAGCTGACCCGTTCGATCACCTCGCTTGCCGCGGTCCAGAACGCGCGCGTCCACCTCGCGCTGCCGAACCAGAACGGCTTTTTCCGCGAGCAACAGAAGCCGAGCGCCTCGGTGCTGCTGAGCCTGCATCCGGGACGCTCGCTCGACCGCGCGCAAGTCGCTGGCATCGTCCACCTGGTCTCGTCGAGCGTTCCCGAGCTCGACCCGAAGGCGGTCAGCGTGCTCGACCAGAGCGGCGCGCTGCTGACCGGCAGCGCCGACGCGGTGCGGCCGGGCGGCCTCGATGCCGGCCAGCTCCAGTACCTGAACCAGATCGAGACCGGCTACGCGAAGCGGATCTTCGAGCTGCTCGAGCCGATCGTCGGCCACGACAACCTGCGCGCGACCGTCGCCGCCGACGTCGACTTCACGCAGAGCGAAGCCACCTCCGAAGAATTCAAGCCGAACCAGGGCGCCGAGGCCAGCATCTCGATTCGCAGCCAGCAGACGACCGAGCAATCGGGTTCGAGCGGCGCAATGCCGAGCGGCGTGCCCGGCGCGGCGTCGAACCAGCCGCCGGTGGCCGCCACCGCGCCGCTGGTCGGCGCCTCGCAGCCGCTGCAGGCCGCCCCGCTGTCGGGCGGCGGCGCCAACGGCCGGCGCGAGGCGGTCACCAATTACGAAGTCGACAAGACGGTCCGCGTGACCCGCAATGCAACCGGCACCGTCAAGCGCCTGAGTGCGGCCGTCGTCGTCAACAACCGCAGCGTCGTCGACCCGAAAGGCAAGACCACGCAGGTCGCGCTGAACGACGCGGAGCTCGAAAAGCTGACGTCTCTGGTGCGCGAGAGCATCGGCTACAAGCAGGATCGGGGCGACTCGGTCAAGGTCATCAACGCGCCGTTCCGCATCGAGACGATCCCGAACGGCCCCGAGGTTCCGTGGTGGAAGGCGCCTGACAACGTCGACCTGCTGCGCTCGTTCGCGATGCCGGGTGCACTGGTCCTGGTCGCGTTGCTGGTCTTTTTCGGCCTGATCCGCCCGGGCTTGAAGGCGGTGACGGCGCCGCCGGTACTGCTGCCCGGTGGCCAGCTGAATGCGGTCGCCGACGACGCGACCTCGCTGCCGATGCAGGCCGCGCTGCCGGCACCGCGCATGGTCGGCCAGCTCGAAAGCGCGAAGCAGCTGGCACGCCAGAACCCCGCGGCCGTCGCCGGCATCCTGCGCGGCTGGGTCGGCACCGACCAGCCGGCCTCGCGCTGAGGGCTGCCCGATGGACGAGACTGGCCTCGAGAATTCGGCGATCCTGCTGATGTCGCTCGGCGAGGAAGATGCTGCCCAGGTGCTCAAGCACCTGACGCCAAAAGAGGTGCAAGGCGTCGGCGAGACCATCGCGCGCATGAAGGCGATCCCGCGCGAACGCCTCGAGACGGTGCTGGATCTCTTTCACTCGGTGACTGAGCACCAGCTCAGCCTCGTCACTGACACCGACGAATACGTCCGCTCCGTCTTGCGCAAGGCGCTCGGCGAGGACAAGGCCAACCTGCTGCTCGATCGCATCCTGCAAGGCTCGGACGTCTCCGGCATCGAAAGCCTCAAGTGGATGGACGCGACGGCGGTCGCCGAGCTCCTGCGCAATGAGCATCCCCAGATCGTCGCGGCGATCCTGGTCCACCTCGACTTCGATCAGGCCTCGGCGGTGCTGAAGCTGTTCACCGAGCGCCACCGCAACGAGGTCGTGGTGCGCATCGCCACGCTCGACGGCATCCAGCCGTCGGCGCTGAAGGACCTGAACGAGGTTATGGCGACCCTACTGACCGGCGCCGACTCGGTGCGCAAGTCGACCCTCGGCGGCGTGAAAGCGGCCGCCGAAATGCTGAACCTGATGGGCACCAGCGTCGAGACCTCGGTGCTCGAATACGTGCGCGAAGCCGACAGCGAGCTGGCACAGAAGATCATGGACAACATGTTCACTTTCGACGACCTGATCAAGGTCGACGACAAGGCGATCCAGGCGCTGATGAAGGAAGTGCAGACCGAATCGCTGGTCATCGCGCTGAAAGGCGCGGCGCCCGAGCTGCGCGAGAAGATCTTCAAGAACATGTCGAGCCGAGCGGCCGAGACCTTGCGCGAGGAGCTCGAGGCGCGTGGTCCGGTCCGGGTCTCCGAGGTCGAGACCGAGCAGAAGGAAATCCTCAAGGTGGTGCGCCGCCTCGTCGAGGAAGGCGTGATCACGATCGGTGGCTCGAATGACGACGAATTCGTCTAGCGCGCCGCGCGCGCAAGGTGCGGTGACGCCCGCAGCGGCCGCCGCGAAAGCCTCGGTCTACACCCGCTTCATCCCGCGCGAGGAGCTCGGCGCCTTTGCGGCCTGGGAACCGAGCGATCTGACTCGGCCGGGCTTGGGCGGCGCTGCGCCACGGGCGGCCGAACGCAGCGGCAGCGTCGAACCGACCGCGCAGATTGCCGAGCAGATCCGGCAGGCGCGCCAGGCCGGCTATCAGGAAGGCTATCGCGATGGCCTCGTCGCGCTCGAAGGGTTCAAGCAGACCTTCGCGCACCAGACGACCTTGCAGGTCGGCGCGCTGCTGAAATCGCTCGGCGAGCAGCTCGACGGTCTGCAGCGTCAGATGGCCCAGACGCTCTGCACCAGCGCGACCCGCATCGCGCGCCAGGCCGTGCGCAGCGAATTGCAATTGCGCCCGGAGCTGATCGCGATCGTCGCGCAGGAAGCGCTCGACACGCTGGTCCTGAGCGCGCGCCACATCACCTTGCGCGTTCACCCGGACGATCACGCGCTTGTCGCCGACGGCGCCGGGGATCTGCTCGCGGCGCGCAGCGCGCGCCTGGTCGCCGATCCGACGATCGCGCGCGGCGGCTGCGTCGTCGAATCGGACATCGGCGTCATCGACGCGAGCCTCGATGCGCGCTGGCGGCGCGCCGCCGCCTCGCTCGGCGCCGAGATGCCGTGGTCCGACGCGGGCCCATCGGCGTTCGCCCCGCTATCGCCCACATGAGCACTCCCGCACGGCCGCTCCGAAGGGAGCGCTCTTCCCGCTTGGCGGGACCGGCCGCAGGCCGTAGGGTGCGCCGATGAACACCGGCTTCGTCGAGCCGCCCGCATCGATCGGCGTCCCGCACTGGGAACGCTTCATGGCCGACATGGAAGCGTTCGCCGGCGATCCGGTGCCGCTCGAAGCCCAGGGGCTGCTGGTCCGCGTCACCGGGCTCGTCCTCGAGGCGGCCGGCATCCGCGTGCCGGTCGGCTCGGTCTGCGAAGTCCGCATGCCCGGCCAGCCGCCGGTGATCGCCGAAGTCGTCGGCTTCTCCGGCGACTGCGCCTACCTGATGCCGACCAGCGAGGTCCACGGCCTGGCGAGTGGCGCACGGGTCGTGCCGCGCGCGACGCCGGCAGTCGCGATGAAGCTCGGCGAGGCGCGCCATCCGTGGCGTCGCCATCTCGACCGGACGCTCCACCTGCCGGTCGGCGACGGCCTGCTCGGTCGCGTCGTCGACTCGCACGGCGCGCCGATGGACCGCAAGGGCCCGATCGTCGCGGTCCACAACGAACCGCTGGCGCGCCGCCCGATCAATGCGATGGACCGCGACCCGGTGCGCCAGCCGCTCGACACCGGCGTGCGCGCGATCAACGCGATGCTCACCGTCGGCCGCGGCCAGCGCATCGGCCTGTTCGCCGGCACCGGCGTCGGCAAGTCGGTGCTGCTCGGCATGATGGCGCGCTTCACCGCCGCCGACGTGATCGTGGTCGGCCTGATCGGCGAGCGCGGCCGCGAGGTCAAGGAATTCATCGAGGACATCCTCGGCGAGGACGGCATCCGGCGCGCCGTCGTCGTCGCCGCGCCGGCCGATGCGCCCGCGCTGGTGCGGCTGCAGGGCGCGAACTACGCGACCGTGATCGCCGAGCACTTCCGCGATCGCGGGCTCGACGTGCTGCTGCTGATGGATTCGCTGACCCGCTACGCGATGGCGCAGCGCGAGATCGCGCTTGCGATCGGCGAACCGCCGGCCACCAAGGGCTACCCGCCGAGCTGCTTCGCGAAGCTGCCCCAGCTCGTCGAGCGCAGCGGCAACGGCGT
>Ga0207701_10003202_pt1 | contig 16853 bp, 18 predicted proteins | sample KBSSwiSSwithPhiX_FD_184294 | JGI IMG/M metagenome (GOLD analysis project Ga0207701, IMG submission 184294) | Switchgrass rhizosphere bulk soil microbial communities from Kellogg Biological Station, Michigan, USA, with PhiX - S5 (SPAdes) (version 2) | ecosystem: Environmental > Terrestrial >... | reverse complement strand
TCCGCTGGTGATAATCACGGCTTTAGCAAGAATTTCATGACCAAGATTGGTTTTGACGCCGTATGCCCTTCCATCCTTAATGATCAGGGAATGTACCATATCCTGGTAAAAATCCACATTTGGGGTCTGTTCGAGCATTTCACGCCAGGTATTAGCGAATAACATTCTGTCGTTTTGAGCCCTGGGACTCCACATAGCGGGCCCCTTCGATCTATTCAGCATTCGGAACTGGATCATGCTTTTATCTGTAACAATACCTGAATACCCTCCCAAAGCATCTATTTCTCTCACGATCTGACCTTTGGCAATACCACCCATGGCGGGATTGCAGCTCATCTGTCCCAGGGTCTGTAGATTCATGGTCACTAACAGGACTTTTGAGCCAAGATTTGCCGCTGCCGCCGCCGCCTCACAACCGGCATGCCCGGCACCAGCTACAATTACATCATATTCAGGAAACATGGCGCAAAGATATGAATAAGGCAAAAGGCAAGAAGAAAACCGGAATACGGCATGTTTCACGTGAAACATCTCAAAGCGCCTTAGATCAATTTTCGTGAGAATGAAGATTTGTTTCACGTGAAACATATACAGGGTCTTTCTTACCCCTCAAGCAAATTTCCCCAGGTAGTAATCTTCCTTCTCTCTAATCTCAACCAGCTCCTTTTTACTCTTATCCTTGTACCCGCATAAATGCAGCGCTCCGTGAAAAACCACCCTGGCCAGTTCATCCCGGAATGTAGAATTGAAAAGGAGTGAATTATCCAGAACCCTCTCCACGCTGATGTAAATCTCACCTTTGAGCTTTTCTTTATTATCTGAAAGATCAAATGTGATGATATCGGTAAGGTCGTCGTGATTAAGAAAATTCTGATTGATTTCCAGCAGGTACTCATCAGAACAAAAAATATAATCAAGAGAAACGAAAGATTTGCCTTCATCCTTCATAAGGCCGGCAACTGCAGCTTTCAACTTCTTCTTTTCATTGAAAGCAAAGGGTTCAAGAATATGAAACCTCACAAGGCCTTTGTTTCTAACCATTTCTAAAATCGTAACGTTTATAACGCCTACAAAACTACATTTGTTGATCAATAATGAGATGTGATGAAAAGACTGTCGGAAATTAAGCAGGGAAGAACAGTGGAAATCGTTTCTTTCGATAATAACGAACTTTTACTCAAATTGATGGAAATGGGCTGTATTCCTGGGGAAAAAGTGAAAATTGAACAGGTAGCTCCCCTTGGCGATCCGATATCTATAGCTGTAGCGGGTTATAGTCTGAGCCTCCGCTTGAACGAGGCCCACGGAATTTTTGTAGAAGAATTACCTTAGTTTGTTGATAATCAAGAAATTAGATGAAAGTTGGACTTTATTTCGGCTCCTTCAATCCAATTCATAACGGGCATCTCATCATCGCTAACTATATTGTTCAAAACACCGCTCTTGAACAGGTTTGGTTTATCGTTTCTCCTCAGAATCCCCTGAAAAAATCCTCTACCCTCTTAAATGAATATCACCGGCTCTACCTGGTTCAGGTATCCATTGAAGATGAACCTTCATTAAAAGTGTCGGATATAGAATTCCGATTACCAAAACCATCTTACACGATTGATACTCTTACATACCTTGAGGAAAAATTTCCGTCGCACCAGTTTTCGGTAATCATGGGAAGTGATAGTTTTCAAAATCTTCCTGAATGGAAAAATTATAAACAGCTACTTACTAACTATCCTGTTTATGTTTACGAACGTCCAGGATTTAAACCCGAAAATTATTATAAAGATGCGGATGTGAATTTTTTAAATGCTCCCCTGCTCGAAATTTCGAGTACATATATCCGTAAGATCATCAGAGATGGAAAATCTATCAGGTATCTTGTTCCTGAAAAAGTTCGTCTCGAAATAGAACAGAATGGATATTACCGTAACCCCGGATGACCCTTTTTTATAAGTTGTTCGTGAAATATATTTACATAGGATGGTGCTGTTAAGACATATTCCTTTTCTGAGAGCCGTTTTTCTTCACAGTGTTTCTGCATTCGGAGGACCACAGGGACATTTCGGTATGATGATGAAAACATTTGTTCATCAACGGGAGTATGTTACTGAAGAAGAATTATTGGAATACAATTCATTTTGCCAACTGCTGCCGGGTGCTTCATCCACGCAGGTACTTACACTAATAGGCTTTAAACGGGGCGGTGTTCCTCTTGCTGTGCTCACCCTGCTCATCTGGATTTTACCTGCATGTTTTCTCATGAGCGCATTTTCATTTTTGCTACCCTACATAGATGCAAAAAATTCAGGTCAGCAGATATTTAAATTCATTTTACCGATGGCTGTTGGTTTTCTGGCATACGCATCTGCAAAATCATTTAACCTCGCTATCAACAACACCATCACCCTGATTATTTTTATTGTCAGTTCTGCGGTCACTTTTTTTCTTTTTAAAAGTCCATGGATATTTCCAATACTCATAGTGCTTGGAGGATTTGTTACCAACCTCAGTGAAAAAAGAATTCCGCAGAAAGAGATCCCATCAAAAAAAATAAAATGGGGCAACATATGGTTGTTTGCAATTGTCTTTTTTACAGCAGGCGTTGTCAGTGAACTTGCACGTAAAAATGACTGGCCTAACAGAAATGTGTTTAACCTGTTTGAGAACATGTATCGTTTCGGTAGCCTGGTATTTGGTGGGGGACAGGTGTTGATCCCGATGATGTATGAGCAGTATGTTGAGCGCCCAAAATCCCCCCAGGTCCTAAGGAAGAACCAGGATAAAATGCAGTCGGTGATCAGGATAGACAGGGAAGAATTTTATATCGGTGCCGGCATGGTAAGAGCAATACCAGGCCCTGTTTTTTCAATAGCAGCATTTACCGGGGGAACGGCGCTCAAAGAGAAAGGTACTCACTGGCAAATATTGGGATGTATTATCGGGGCTATAGCTATTTTTTTGCCAAGCGCCCTGCTGGTTCTTTTCTTTTTTCCGATCTGGCACAACCTAAAAAAATATGCAGTAGTTTACCGTGCACTGGAAGGCATCAATGCGGTTGTCGTGGGAATAATGGTGGCATCTACACTATACATGATGAAAGACATCAGCCTTACCGAATTGAAAACTGTCAGCATCCTGAACCTTGGGGTGATCGTTTGTACCTGGGCGCTATTGTCTTTCACCCGTATACCCTCGCCTATTATAGTGATAATATGTCTGTTACTTGGCTGGATATTCAGCGTGGCATAAAATTTTTATATCATTTTTTAAAATGATTTGTTATGTCAGGTTTTAGAAAACCCGGGAAATCCCAGGATAGAAGGATACACCTCGAAGAACCACACGAGGCAGTGTATTGGTCAAAAAAGTTTGAAGTTTCTTCCGTTCAGATATTTAAAGCCGTGCAGGCCGTTGGCACAAACAAGGTCGAAAAGGTAGCATCATATCTTTCTCACCATCAGTAAAACCTGTCATCTTTTTCGTTATCGGGTTTTTCTTTTTTCTTACTTTTTTCATCAGCTTCATCGCCGCTCTCACCGGGACTCTGATTGGGAGAAGCCTCAGTATGCGCTGCTTTTTTTGCATCAGACACTACCCTTGCGCGGTCTTGCCATTCCCTCGTATGGCCTTCATTTTTTGGATCATCCTGCTCTCTCATCCTGGTAAAATTTAAAGATTACAAACCTCTTTTGTCAAGATCTCTTTTTCTTTCATCCGTATTAATGTAGTCTTCTTTACGTTCTTCCCCACTTCTATCTGTAAGATGGGTTGACTCATTTTTGTCTGTCTTTTTAACTTGCTTATCTTTTTTACTACTATCGTCAGAAGTGCCATGTGTTTTTTCAGGTTTGTCCTGCTGCGGAAAACGTGGATCGTTCTGTTCCATAAAAAGGGTTTTAAGTGATTAGATAAAATAGGATCAGAAAAATACCCAGGCGGCGAATGATAAAGCCGCCCGGGTTAAATTAAATTATTTGAGGTCATCATAAATCTTCTTCGCTGCATCGTGGTGTTCACGAACAATAGGAAGTGCCTTGGCTGCAAAAGCTTTTAAATCCGAATCCTTAGCGTCCTTACTGCATTTTTCAAATTTGTCGATATCATCTTTATGATCTTCGACCATTAATTTCATGTAGTCTTTATCGAACTCCTTTCCCGTTTTTTCAGAAAGCTTTTTAATATGATCCATATGATCTTCGCCGGGAGCTGGTGGTAATGTGATATTCTTATTTCCAGCTATTGATTTCAGATCGTCATTTAGTTTTGAGTGGTCACGTACCATCATAGCACCGAAATCTTTCACTTTTTGGCTTGAAGCTTTCTGTTGAGCTAATTCCCCTAATTGAACCTCGGTCATTCCTCCGCTTGCGGCTTCCACGGCAAATTTAGAATCTTCTTCAGATATTGTACTGGCGGGTTGGCCTGTACCACTGTTTTCTGCTGAATCCTGTTTTACTTCGTTAGACTCATTAGCGCTTCTTATCGGGTCTTCCGAACCCCCGTTGTTACAAGCCTGGAAACCGAAGACCGCTAGACTCGCGACAGCAATAAAACTTAACTTTTTCATAGTTATATTTTTAGTTTTTAAATCAGAGTGCATTTGTACACATTGCTTTACAAATCATATGCCTTGGTAAAGGCACAATTTTTAAGAACATAATGCATATTATCAAATCATATAAAATCCTGGGATCATGAGAGATAATAAAAAGAAGGACAATGATGTAAAGAAGCCTGCAAGGGAAGGTCATTTGTTCAGGCGCTGGAAAGACCCTTCTAAGAATAAAATGGGCAATGATATCTCCTCCGAAATAAAAATCGCGGACAGTGGAGGTAAGCTGGAAGGTGGAAAAGACAAGCGCTGGCATCTTAACGAAGAGTAGCCTTTCAATCCGGCATTCGTACAGTAACTTGCAGCGATGAATAATACTCTACAGGGCACAGGCATCGTTGATACCATCAGGTCACGCAGAACGGTGAAACCGGATAAAATGAATGGAAGAGTGATTCCCGACAACATCATTGTTGAACTGCTTTCTATGGCAGATTGGGCACCTACCCATGCGCGAACTGAGCCCTGGCGCTTTATCGTGATCGATAACAAGCGGGTAAAAGAATTTACTGCCCGGCACGCGGAACTTTACAAACAACACGCTGATCCCAAATCTTTTACCCCGGAAAAGTATAATAAGCTCGCAGAACTTGGCGAAAATGTGTCGCACATTATCATCGCATGGATGAAGCGTAATCCCGCCCATAAGATACCTGTGGTTGAAGAGATCGCCGCCACATCTGCAGCAATTCAGAATTTATTATTGACCGCAACTTCGAAAGATATTGTAGCGTTCTGGAGCAGCAGTGGCCTCACCCACCACCAGGCATTGAAGGATGAATTCAAACTGGGGGAAGAAGATATTATACTTGGAATTATTTACCTCGGCTATTCTGATGAACCATTCAAAGAAGGAAACCGAATGATCCCTTTATCAGAAAAAATTGAATGGCTACGATAACTAAAGAACATACCAGCCTTCAACAACTCGCGGGTGAACTGGAAGGAGATTTATTTTACGATTACACGATGCGCATATTATATGCAACAGATGCATCGGCATACCGCGAACTACCTCTGGCAGTTGCATTTCCACGCTCGGAAAATGATTTAAAAATACTGATCACCTACGCTAATACTCATAAGATGGGCCTGATCCCCCGTACAGCAGGCACATCGCTTGCCGGCCAGGTTGTAGGGAATGGAATTGTGGTAGACGTGTCGAAACATTTTACCCGCATTATTGAATTGAATAAAGAAGGCGGCTGGGTAAGGTTACAACCAGGTGTGATCCGCGATGAACTGAACGTTTTTCTTAAACCCCACGGATTGTTTTTTGGCCCGGAAACCTCAACAGCTAACAGGGCGATGATAGGTGGGATGGTAGGAAATAATTCCTGCGGATCGAATTCTGTCATATACAGAAGCACACGCGAACATCTGCTTGAAGTAAAAGCAATATTGAGTGATGGTTCAGATGCGGTATTCAAAGCAATGAGCATAGATGAATTTCATGATAAATGCGAAGGAACTACTCTCGAAGCGAATATTTATAAAACAATCAGAAGTGAGCTCAGCGATTACAATAACCAGGTAGAGATAAGAAAAGAATTTCCAAAAAAATCTGTTGAAAGAAGGAATACAGGATATGCGATTGATATACTGCTCGAGTCTGCCCCTTTTACTGCTGGCGGCGAGGATTTTAATTTCTGTAAGCTGATAGCAGGGTCAGAAGGAACGCTTGCTTTCATTACCGAAATAAAACTGAATGTTGTAGAACTGCCTCCACGGGAGAATGCACTACTCTGTGTGCACTTCAATTCAATTGACGAAGCTCTTCGCGCAAATTTGATCGCATTAAAATACGGTCCAAGCGCAAGTGAGCTGATAGATCATTTTATTCTCGAGTGCACGAAAGATAATATTGAACAGGTAAAGAACAGGTTCTTTGTACAGGGCGATCCTGCCGCGATTTTGGTGATCGAATTCGCGAAGAATTCGAAGGAGGAAGTGACGAAGGCTGTAGAGCAGACAGAAAAAGATATGCGGGCAGCAGGTCTTGGTTATCATTTCCCGGTGTTATCCGGAGATGACACAAAAAAGATCTGGACACTTAGAAAAGCAGGATTAGGATTACTCAGTAACCTTCCCGGCGATGAAAAGGCAGTACCCGTGATAGAAGACACCGCAGTGGATGTAAACGACCTTCCTTCATACATCAGAGAATTCAATGAAATTCTCACTAAGTATCATTTATACTCTGTGCATTATGCACATGCCGGGTCAGGGGAATTGCATTTAAGGCCGATTTTGAATTTAAAAACAAAAAAGGGCAACGAGCTGTTCAGAAAGATTGGGGAAGAGATCGCAACGCTTGTCAAAAAATATAATGGCTCGCTCAGCGGCGAACATGGCGACGGAAGATTGCGTGGGGAATTTATAAAGCAGATGGTGGGCGACAGGAATTATGAATTGTTACGGCTTGTTAAACGGTCCTGGGATCCGTCTAATATTTTTAACCCGAATAAGATTGTTGACACTCCGCCAATGAATACAATGTTGCGGTATACTCCGGGGCAGGCTACACCAAAATTCAATACACTTTTCAGATATCAGAACCAGGATGTGTTAAGGCATGCAGAACAATGCAACGGTTCGGGCGACTGCCGCAAAACGCATGTATCCGGAGGAACCATGTGCCCATCATTCATGGCCACAAGGAATGAAAAAGATACCACCCGTGCGAGAGCAAATGTTTTGCGGGAGTTTCTTACACGCTCGGAAAAAATTAACCGCTTCGATCATAAAGAGATTTACGATGTAATGGATCTCTGCCTCAGTTGCAAAGCATGTAAATCCGAATGTCCTTCTAATGTGGATATGGCAAAGCTGAAAGCGGAATTCCTGCAACAGTACTATGATAGTAACGGAGTGCCGATGCGGTCGAAGATGATTGCCAACTTCAGCAGGTTCTCGCAAATGGGTACGATTGCTCCACCGGTTTATAATTTTTTCATGAAGGCGCCTTTATTCAGCAATGCCGTGAAATTATTTTCAGGGTTTGCGCAGAAAAGATCTATGCCCACTATTTATAAAACAACATTAAAAAAATGGTATCATAAGAACCGCTCTTCAGACCGGACAGAAAATAAAAGAAGGGTTTACCTGTTCTGCGATGAGTTCACTAATTATAATGACACTGAAATCGGGATCAAGACTATATTGCTGCTGGAGAAACTTGGGTACGAAGTAATCATTCCAGAACATGAGGAAAGCGGGAGAACGTGGTTGTCAAAAGGACTTGTAAGAGAAGCGCAGAAAATTATCAATAAAAATATTGAATTGCTGGTGCCTTTGATAAGCGAGGACACTCCAATGATAGGAATTGAACCTTCAGCAATACTAACTTTCCGCGACGAGTATCCGGATCTTGCTTCGGATACGAATCTCGAGTCAGCATATTATATAAAAAAACACACTTACATGGTCGATGAATTCATCGCCCGTGAAATTGATGCGGGAAGGATATCTAAAGAGCAGTTCACTACCGAATCAAAAACTATCGTTCTTCATGGACATTGCCAGCAGAAGGCATTGAGTGGTGTCAGCGCGTCTGTTAAAATGCTATCGCTTCCTCAAAATTTTAAAGTAAGAAGTATCCCTTCAGGATGTTGCGGGATGGCAGGCTCATTCGGTTTTGAAAAGGAACATTATGATGTTTCAATGCAAATTGGAGAACTTGTTTTGTTTCCAACCATAAGAAAGCAGGCGGAAACCACACTGATAGCTGCCCCGGGCACAAGCTGCAGGCACCAGATTAAAGATGGAACAGGTGCGAAAGCCTTGCATACCATTGAGATCATGTATGACGCACTGGTGTAAATAATTAATTCCAAAAGAAAATCACTATTTCATTCTGTTGGTTTTCCCACTGAACAGAGAAAGAGATGTTGAAAATTGCATCGGGAAAATTTATTCATGTTAACCCAATTAACAATCCATGGCATTATTTTGGCCAAATGGCAAAAACCGGTTGCCGGTAAAGCATTGAAAGCCCTATGTCTTCTTATAAATACAGACCCTTTAATCAAGGGTCTTTTTTTATTCCAGATTATCCCGGAAACGGAAATCCATCCCGGGAGGGGAAAATGGCACGGTTCTTTCTTATTGGACAAGACCGACACAAAAACAAAATAATATATATACATAAAACTATCTTATCCAATCTATAATGCTACTTTTAATACGTTTAAGCCTTTCAGAATTACAAGTAAAATTAAAATTGGAGCGCTACTTGCCAACATTAGCATGTTAACCGTACTTTATGAAGCTCCTTAACCTCATTATTGCATTTCTCCTGGTTTCAGGAACGTCTTTTTCCCAAACTAGAGGTGAAATTGTTTCCTTCAACACTAAAAAAGTAAGTAACGCATTAGTGATAACATGGATGCCCACTGTTGAACCTGAAACAAATTATTTTGAGATTCAGAAAAGTGAAGATGGAAAGAACTGGAAGGTAATTGCCATTATGTTTCCTTTTGAGGATGCTTCTGTACCACATACTTATAAATATGCTGATAAATCATTAATCGAAGGAAATTCATACTATAGGATCAGGCAGTTAGACATAAACAAAAAAGAAATCTTTTCTAGAGTGAGATTGTTCAGCAAACCGATAGCCGAAAAATAATTTTTTTCTCATACTCTCTACATACCCCCGTACATTGAAGGTCCCTGGCAAAGGAGGGGCCTTCTTCTTTTTTTACTGCAACACAATAAATTATAGGGTGCGATTTTTTTAGCGGATATTTATATTATTCCGGACCTTACTAAACAGGCTTAATTAATTAATAATGCCAGAGCAACCCGTTTCAGTTAATTCAGAAAGCGGAGTGCCGTGGAAAGACAATGATAAAAATTTTTTGATTGTCGGACTTGGCGCTTCAGCAGGAGGAATAAATGCACTAAAGGAATTTTTTGAACGTGTTCCTGCAGATTCCGGGATGGCTTATGTTGTTATTCTTCATCTCTCACCGGATTACGACAGCAAACTTGCACAGGTACTCCAGATAGTTAGTAAAATACCTGTGCAGAAGGTAGAACAGAAAACCATAATCAAACCCGATAATGTTTATGTTATTCCACCGGATAAAAGTCTTAAGATGGTGGATGGCCACATTACAATAAGTCCGATAAATACCGTTGAAGAAAGACGAGCTCCGGTTGATATCTTTTTCCGGACACTTGCTGAAACCCATCATGATTATGCGGTGGCTGTAATTCTATCAGGAACAGGGGCGAATGGTTCAATGGGTTTAAAAAGAATTAAGGAAAATGGCGGAGCTGCCTTCGTACAGGATCCCAAACAGGCGGAATACAATGAAATGCCCGGCAATGCAATCGCTACAAATCTTGTGGATGCGATACTTGCAGTAGAGGATATTCCTTCAAAACTGATAACTTATAAAAAAAGTCTTAATTCGGTCAGGATCATTCCGGAAAAAGTAAGTACTGAAGAAGAGCAGGAGAAAGCGTTGCGGGAGATTTTTACGCAGCTACGCATTAAAACAGGACATGATTTCACAAATTATAAGCGTACAACTTTATTAAGACGTATAGAAAGGCGAATTAATGTTCACAATCTTCCCGACCTTCAATCTTATTCAAATTTCGTAAAAGAAGTATCCGGGGAACCACAATCATTACTCAGGGACCTTCTTATTTCTGTTACCAATTTTTTCCGCGACGAAAGTGTGTTTCGTTATTTAGAAAAAGAAATAGTTCCCAAAATAATCCAGGGCAAAACCAATCAGGATAAGATTCGCATATGGGTTGCTGGTTGCGCAACAGGCGAAGAAGCATATTCAATCGCAATTCTTTTTGCGGAAAGTCTTTATGTTTCTGCGGACGTTCCACAGGTGCAGATCTTTGCTACTGATATTGATGAAAATGCGCTGTCAATTGCGAGAGAAGGCATTTATTCGCTCAATGATGCAGCGGATGTTTCGCCCGAACGATTGAGAAAATTTTTCATTAAAGAGAATGGAAATTATAAAATAAGGAAAGAGATCCGGGAAATGGTTTTGTTTGCCAACCATAATATCATCAAGGATCCACCGTTTTCAAAACTTGATATGGCTACCTGCCGCAACATGCTGATCTATCTCAATCAGAAAGCGCAGGAAAAAGCTATAGAATCGATTCATTTTGGTCTTAACCCCGGCGGATACCTGCTTATCGGAACCTCAGAATCTATTGAAAGCAATCATCTTTTTATACACGTCAGCAAGGAAAATCATGTTTTCCAAAGCCGGCAAGTGAGTTCGCGTCCGCTGCCGCTGGCAGAATCAAGGCCTGCTTTCAGGTTCAACAGTCCACAAATCTCAGAAACTGCTGCACAGGAAAGAAAGGCGCTGGATAGAATAACTTTCAATGATCTTCACCAACAACTGCTTGAAAAATATGCACCTCCATCAGTTGTAGTAAACAGTGATTTTGATCTTGTCCATCTCTCTGACACTGCCGGGAGGTATTTGGTGTATGCCGGAGGCGAGCCTTCGAATAATCTGCTTAAACTTATCAGACCCGAGCTACGCCTCGAATTAACGAGTGGATTATACCAGGCCCTTCATCGCAAAGTAAACCTTGAATTAAAAGATCTGAAATTTGCAATTAATAATAAGGGATCGCTTGTAAATATTAGTATCAGGCCCGTTTTCAATCCAAATGAAACAGCAAGAGGGTTTATACTTGTAATTTTTGATGAACATAGTGAGCCTGGAGAAAACATGCTGGGAGCTAAACTCGAATCACCTTTTCCAATTGCCCATCAACTCGAAGAAGAACTGCTGCGGTCGAAGGCACAACTGCGCGGTTCTGTTGAGCAATACGAGATCCAGACCGAAGAGTTAAGAGCTTCCAATGAAGAGCTGCAGGCAATGAACGAAGAGCTCAGGTCATCAGCCGAAGAGCTTGAAACAAGTAAGGAGGAACTTCAATCCATCAATGAAGAACTTACTACAGTGAACCAGGAACTGAAAATAAAAATTGAAGAACTATGGCAATCAAATAACAATTTCCAGAACCTGATCAACTCAACAGACATAGGTACTATATTTCTTGACAGGAGCATGAGAGTAAATTTGTTCTCCCCAGCTATCAGGAGTATTTATAATCTCATCCCCAATGATGTCGGCCGGCCGCTTTCGGACATTTCCGACCGTTTAGTAGATACGGATATATTATCTGATGCAGAAAAAGTTCTGGAAAAGCTGCAGAATATTGAACGGGAGGTTAAAACCATTGACAACCGCATTTATATGATGCGGGTTTTTCCTTACCGTACTTCAGACGACAGGATCAATGGAATAGTACTGACATTTATCGATATAACACAGAGGAAGAAGACCGAACTCGAATTATTGCAAAGCGAATCCAACATGCGGATGGTAATGGACAGTGTACTGGATTACGCCATTATTACTTTCACGCCCGAACTTAACATTAATGGATGGAATATTGGGGCACAGAAGATATTCGGTTATACCAGGGAGGAAATTATTGGACGGCCAATGAAGACCCTTTTTACTTCTGAAGATAATTTTAATGGCGCTTTAGAAAATGAAGTGGCGCTGGTGTTGGATACAGGAAGATCAGAAGACGAACGGTGGCACCAGAAAAAAGACGGCACGAGGTTTTATGCTTCGGGAATTATTACCAGGTTAAAAGAAGGACAAAACGGATTTGTAAAGATCGTAAGGGATATGACGGCGCACAAACTGATTGAACAGCAGAAAGATGAATTCATCGTAGTTGCGAGCCATGAATTAAAAACCCCTGTGACAAGTATTAAGGCGTATACGGAAATTCTGTATGAAATATTGTCTGAAAATAATAATGGCCAACCGCTTGAACTGATGACCAAGCTGAATTCGCAGGTAGACAGACTGACCATACTCATAAACGATCTGCTAAATACAACACAGATCACAGAAGGAAAGCTTTTGCTGCAAAAAGAAGAATTTAATATTAATTCATTAATTGAGGAATGCCAGGAACATTTTGAAGCGATTGCACAACATAAAATTATTACAAATCTGCAGGATGTACCTGATATCTTCGCAGACCGTGAAAGAATATCGCAGGTGATCACAAATCTCATTTCCAATGGGATCAAATATTCTCCTATGGGAGGCGATATAATAATCTCTACAAAAGCAGTAGATCATATTGTACAGGTTGGAGTTGAAGATTTTGGGATCGGAATATCCGATGAATCAAGAAAAAATTTATTTCAAAGGTTTTACAGGTCAGCGAATCCCTTGGTTACTACTTTTCCGGGACTTGGTTTAGGCCTTTATATTTCCGGCGAAATTGTTAAACGTCATGGAGGTAATATTATAGTGGAAAGCAAAGAGGGAAAGGGCTCAAAATTTATTGTGGAACTACCCGTAAAGGCAAATGAGAATTGATAAATGAAAAAGAAAGTAGTTGTAGTGGAGGATGATGGAAGCATCCGCGACTCACTTGTGATCATTCTGGAAAGAGCCGGGTATGATGTTATTCATTTCCAGGATGGAGGAGGCCTTTTAAACGAAGCAACCGAAGTGCCGGATATTTATTTAATTGATCGCCAGTTATCCGGAATCGATGGTCTTGACCTTTGCAAGTATTTGAAGAGCCAGTCAATAAGCGCGTATACACCTGTTATAATTTTATCGGCTACTCCCGGTATAGAACATTTGGTTAAAGATGCGGGTGCGGTTGCTTTCGTTGAAAAGCCTTTCTCCAAAAAGAATCTTGTTCAAATAATAGACAAGGTATTAACTGGGTAATAATTAATGTAATTCAATTTCATCGATGAGGTTATCGAGCCTGAGGGGTTTATGTATCCAGGTAATATCTCCTGTATTTCCATTCTCTTCCTTCACTGGCCTGCACTCGCATTTTTCAGATTCAATATGCATCTCGGGTTCAAGAATAGGGAATATGTGCAGCTCTGCCATAGTATAAGATAGGAGAGTTTATTGAGAATAGCGACACGGGATTAGACAATGGGTAAATAGATCTTCCGTTATGTGTTCGATAACAGTTGGATTAAAAATGGAAGAAAGATGAAGGAAGTACGAAGGAATGACGAAGGATCTCCATACTTGTTAAAGGCAACCTCACAGTCAGCTTCCTAAAAGACAGCTAATCTTTATTATTACGCATCCAACGGACTTCCTTCAGTTTAAAAAAAATTTGCGAAACCGAATGGCTGCGCATATATTTGCAACCGATTAGCTGCGCAAGTAAAAAGTTTAAACAAAATGAGACGAGACATTTTTCAGGCGATAGCCGACCCGACAAGGCGGGCAATTATTACCTTAATTGCATTGCAGGCAATGACACCAAACGCCATTGCCGACAACTTCAACACTACCCGGCAATCTGTTTCTAAACACCTTCGCATACTCACAGAATGCGAACTGGTAAAACCGGAACAACAAGGCAGAGAAATTTACTACTCCCTTGAAATTGAAAAAATGAAAGAGATTGACAAATGGCTAGACCAATTCAGAAAAATTTGGGAAACCCGGTTCAATCAACTTGACAAAGTATTAGCAACAATAAAAAAAAGAAAAAATGAAAAATGATTTGCTATTTGATTTTACCGTTGACAAATCAAAAAAAACGGCATTTATAAACAGGGAATTTGATGCCAGCCTTTCGCTGGTATGGGATGCTTTTACCAAACAGGAAATTCTTGACCAATGGTGGGCACCTAAACCCTGGTTTTCAAAAACAAAAATTATGAATTTTGAAGTTGGCGGGCGACGATTTTATGCTATGGTAAGCCCGGAAGGACAGGAACGTTGGTCCATTCAGAAATACACTTCTATCAGCCCTAAAACCAATTTTAAATTTTTGAATGCTTTTGCAGACGAAAATGAAAATCCTGAATTACCTGGTTCTGAATGGGATCTGAATTTCAGCGAAGAAAACGGAAGGACAAAAGTGAGTGTTACTATTTATAATGAATCCCTTGAACGCATGGAGAGGATGATTGAAATGGGCTTCAAAGAAGGATTTATGATGACATTGAAAAATCTGGAAGGTCTGTTGGCAACTTTATGGCAAAAATGATTCTGGTTTTCAAGATGTCTGTCAAAACTGTTGTACCAAAGAAAGGCGACTATGAGTTTTACTTCATAATCGCTTTTCTTTCTTCGTGGTGTGGGGCGCACTCTAACCTTTGCTGGGTAACACCTTAACCATATTTAAAAATTTCGTATCTTATAAAACCTACATCTCCCCTCCTGCGAATTAAACCAGCCGTCTTCACCCCCAGTCCTTAAATTTCTAACACCATGAAAGGGCTAATTTCCTTCATAGCTATGGTTGCTATATTTGGATGCAGTAAGAATAGCAATGACCTGCCAGCATCGGAACGTGGAGTGAGGGTATGCTAAATGGAGTAAAAATTATTAAATAAATATATAATGAAAAAGCAACTATTCAGTCTTATCCTTTTTACTCTTTTCTCATGCGAAAAGGATGCGCCGATACCGGAAGAAAACAAACAACTGGCAACATCCTTCCAAGCTACTATACTGGAGCACGAATACCGACTAACTTCTTATAAGTCAGATGTTCCTATTGACTATGATCCTACTGATACAGTACCAGCAAAAACTGATCACTGGGAGTATGTTTCTTACCACCTTAAAGATGACGAAATAATATTTACCTCTAATAGCCAGGTAAGTATTAACCAGAATGCTAACCTTATGGCTGGAACTACTGGTACTCTTGTTAGACAGTATAGCGTCATTCCTGACCAGCAAGGCGTAGCTTTTAACTATCTAAATTTTACTTATGACCCATTAACATACCGATTAGTATCATTTACCGATAGCACATTTATAGTAAGAGCTAGCTGGAACGGGAATGATGTAACCTCAACCTTTAAAGTACTACCATGAAAAAGTTATTTTTAATAATCACAGCAGTAAAGCCTTACCCGCTTGCCAAAAAGAAGTATTAACCCCTTCTATTACTACCCAATCTTTAAGCAACGCAACGGTTAGCATTAAGGGGCAAGAAGCATTCCTTATCGAATACCTTGTGTACAACGAATGTACCGCTGAATGGGTAGTAGTATCCCTTGTAATCGAATACAAGTTCAACTACTTTACCACTAAAGATGATTTCCACGCTAAATCTGTTGACCAGGATATGAAGAACGACAAACACTTTCTCACCACTATAGTTTTAACCGCATTTATTTTAACAGTTGTAGCTATCTTCTTTTCCATTAATAAAAAGCCAGTTGATAAAGTGGTTGAGCCAATAAGTGTAACTAAGCTGGCAGCAAATGATACTTTCCGGGTTCGTTCGCTAACGAAAGTAAAGTATGAGCGTACTGCCCAACGACTAAAACAAGGCGAATATTTGGTTTTAGGCGTACTCGAATGTTTTGTGTGTCATTCTGATCGTGACTGGGACGCTCCCGGGGCGCCACCTATCGTTAAAAAGTACGGCAGCGGCCATTTCTTTTTTGAAGACAGCACCAGTCGCATTATTGCACCTAATATTACACCTGACAACGAAACAGGCGCCGGAAAGTGGACTGATGATATGTTTGCAAGAGCTATTCGCGAAGGCGTAGGACATGACGGCAGGGCACTTAGCTATCATATGCCTTATGCCGACTTCAAAAATCTTTCCGATGAGGATTTAGCATCTGTTATTGTGTACATCCGCTCTATACCGCCAGTGCATAACATTTTGCTTCCAACTAAAATACCGGCAGGAGAACGATCAGGGATTGAAAGATCGCTAAGTCCCATTACACAACCAATTTTGGCTCCCGACTTCTCAGATCCAAAAAAGCGGGGCAAGTACCTGGTTGGCCTGGCAAGCTGTGCAGTCTGTCATACATCGTGGGCGGAGTATAGTCCTGGCTTATTTGCGGGTGGCAATTTGATTGATCATGAACATGGTAAAGCCTTCAGCGCCAATATCACCTCCGATCCATCGGGCATGACTTACGGTGTAGAGGGATTTATTTTCGTTATGCGCACCGGTAAAGGGGGTACACTTAGCCACAATATGCCATGGGTGGCATATAAAAATATGACTGATGATGATCTCAAAGCCATTTATAAGTATCTGGGCACCATTCCTCCTTCACAGCATTATATAAGCAGCCAGCCACCTTTCACACATTGTGCGATATGTGGCTTGGAACACGGTCTTGGTGAGAAAAACAAACGTGCAAGGCCTGGTGGTATAAAATTGGATCCCGATTTATATAATT
>Ga0207701_10003199_pt1 | contig 16859 bp, 16 predicted proteins | sample KBSSwiSSwithPhiX_FD_184294 | JGI IMG/M metagenome (GOLD analysis project Ga0207701, IMG submission 184294) | Switchgrass rhizosphere bulk soil microbial communities from Kellogg Biological Station, Michigan, USA, with PhiX - S5 (SPAdes) (version 2) | ecosystem: Environmental > Terrestrial >... | reverse complement strand
TCGTATGCGACTGGAATCCTGCTGAATCATTGCCCGGGCGATTCAGCGGAGCAGCGGTCTGTCGCTGGCTGACGTTGAGAAGACGGCGTGCCGAAGTTGGTTACTCCAAAGATCTATCAGGACACGCCTGCCCACATGGTCGGCACCACGCGATCGCGCGTCAGTTTCTTTCTGAAGAAGTATGGAAAACCGGGCTTCGTGGACTACAACCGTGAGTTATACGTGCACAGTTCCTTCCTCATCATCGTCCGGCATGCATGAAGGTGCGCTTATTACCAATGATCGCGCCGGAGAGGCAGCGCCAAGTTGCTACCGGATGAATTCTTACCACCTGAGCTATCTTGACCAGACCGCTGACGATCTTCTCCCCATAATGGCCAGACAAGAGGGGAGGTCGGAGATGACAGGGACAGATCGAGGCGAACACGGAGACAGCGTGGTCTCGCACAGGAGGGAGACATTATGAACGCGGATCAACTCAAGGGGAAATGGATGCAGTTCAAAGGTGAACTGAAACAGAAGTATGGCAAGTTTACCGATGACGACTTACAGCAGATCGAAGGCAACTACGACAAGTTCGTCGGCAAAGTCCAGGAACGGTATGGCGACAAAAAGGAAGAACTCATGAAGTGGGCAGCAAGACCGTATCACAGGAAGTGCTCGTGGATAATGACTGTGTGGCTACCGCCGCCGAGCAACACGAGCTTGGATGCCCGCTCCCCGCCTCCGTGGTCGAACGCACTGAATCGATACGCAGACGAGTCGCGATGTTCATCAGCGCCGGCACGCGCGCTGCAGCCTCTACTGCCAATTCAGGACCTCCGAAACCGAGATTATAGTCCGCCGTTCACGCTTCCACGTGCTCCGTTCTCCGTTCGTGTTCAGATTCGGTTCAAGGTTCCGGTTCCACTTCACAGTTCGAACAGCCCGACCTCGAACATCGAACCGCGAACGCAGAACCGAACCTGAACACGAACCGAGAAGCGAGAACACGGAAGAGTGAACAGCAGTTTTCTATAATGGTCGGATGCTCGCGCTGCGGTACGTCTATGTGCTTGCCCTCGGGATCTGGCTGGGCGGCATGGTCGTCCTGGGCGCGCTCATCGCACCCGCGACGTTTCAGGTTCTGCAGGCAATCGCGCCAGAGAATGGCCGCGCGCTCGCCGGCGAGCTGTTTGGAACGATCCTCGTGCGATTCCACTATGTCGCGTACGCCTGCGGCACACTCCTGCTCGTGAGCATCGGCGCGATGGCCGTGCTCGGACCACGGCCGCGTGCGTTCGCCGTGCGTCTGGGTCTCATCACCGTCATGCTGCTCGTCTCGCTGTATTCGGGTTTCATCGTGCTTCGCACGATCGACGCGATTCAACTCGAAGCGGGGCGGCTGCCTTCGCTGCTGCCTGCTGGTGATGCGCTCAGGATCCGCTTTGACCATCTGCACCAGCTCTCAACGAGGCTCATGGTGGCCAACATCGTGGGAGCCCTCGCGCTGCTCTATTGGGAGGCGCGGGACCACGGCCAATGATCCATCGAATCACCCTCATTGCCGGCGACGGTATCGGTCCGGAAGTGACCGAGGCAGTAGTCACGATCCTCGAACGCGCGGGTCTTCACGTTGAATGGGATCCGCAGGATGCCGGCCTGCTCGCACTCGAGAAACACGGCGACACGCTGCCCACCGCGCTGCTTGATTCGATCCGCCGCAACAAGGTCGCCCTGAAAGGCCCGGTCACAACGCCGGTCGGTGGCGGCTTCACCAGTGTCAACGTCGGCCTGCGCAAGGCGCTCGATCTGTTCGTCAACCTGCGGCCGGTCTGGAACATCCCTTCGGTGCCCTCCCGGTACGAGGGGGTGGATCTCGTCATCGTTCGCGAGAACACGGAGGATCTCTATGCAGGCCTCGAGCACGAGGTCGTTCCCGGCGTCGTCGAAAGCCTGAAGATCATCACGGAAGACGCGTCCACCCGAGTGGCAACGTTCGCGTTCGACTACGCGCGCCGCCACGGACGCCAGCGTGTGACCGTCGTCCACAAGGCCAACATCATGAAGATGGCCGACGGCTTGTTTCTGCGGACGGCGCAACGGGTGGCTGCGCAGTATCCGGATATCCGCTGCGACGAGCGCATCGTCGACGCCGCGTGTATGCATCTGGTCATGAACCCCGCGCAGTTCGATGTGCTGCTGCTGCCGAATCTGTACGGCGACATCGTGTCGGACCTCTGTGCCGGCCTTGTCGGCGGCCTCGGCGTCGTCCCCGGCGCGAATCTGGGTACCGACATCGGGGTCTTCGAGGCCGTTCACGGCAGTGCGCCCGATATTGCCGGGAAGGGGCTCGCCAACCCGATGGCCCTGCTGCACTCGGCAGTACTCATGCTGCACCACATCAACGAGCCAGCCGTGGCCGAACGCATCCTGACCGCGCTTCGTGCCGTGCTTTCCGCCGGAGTGCGAACGCGAGATCTCGGCGGCACCGTCGGGACAATGGAATTCGCGGAGGCGATTTGTCAACGCCTCTAGTGCTATAGTCCGGGCCTTGGCGATGCTTGACGAAATCACGCGCGCCGTGCTGTCCAGAGACGAAATCGCCAAATACCTCGAGGACGCGCACGGCGAAAGCGGTCGGGAGGCGCGCGAACGGATCGAGGCATACGTCGAGGAGCTGCGGACCACGCAGCGCTACTCGATGTACCGGGCGCTCAAGCATCCGGTCTACCTGTTGCTCCGCAACGTCGAGCGGATCGGGGAAAACATCGAGTCGCCGAAGGCCGCCACGCGCAGTGGGCGCGTCGTCTACGTGTCGAACCATCGCAGCCACTGCGATTATCTGGTTGAACCGCTGGTCCTCGACGACAACGGCGTGCGGCCGCCGGTGATCGCTGCCGGCATCAACCTGTTCGGTGGACCGCTCGGCCTCCTGAACCGCCACGTCACCGGCGCGATGCCCATCCGCCGCAACTCCCGCGATCCGCTGTACCTGATGACGCTGAAGGCGTACGTCGCCGAGCTGCTGCGGAAACAGGATCTCTTCTTCTTTCCGGAAGGCGGGCGCAGCTACAGCGGCGAGATCAAGCCGCCGAAGACCGGCCTGCTCAATGCCGCGCTTCAGTCCGACCATCCGCACCTCGTCATCGTCCCGTCAGCCGTCTCCTACGACCTCGTTGTCGAGGACCATGTGCTCGCACGACAGCGTGTGAAGAGAACGCAACGACCGTTCAGCCGCGAGATTGCCGAAATCGTCCGGTTCGCCGTCGGCTACAAGTCGCGTGCGTTCGTCACCTTCGGTGCGCCGATCTCTGTCGACGGCGTTGACCCGAACTCCAGGAGCGCGGTCCTCGAGTTTGCCCGCACGATCATGAAAACGGTCGGACGGTTGTACAAGGTGTTGCCAACCGCCGTTGTCGCAGCGGCGATGCGGCCGTCCATCTCGCGCCGGGATCTGGAGGACAGTGCGTCGGTCCTCATCGACACGCTTGGCTCCTGCGGCGCGAATCTCGGCGTCACCAGCGGACCGCAGGCTGTGGAAGCGGCGATTGAACCGCTCGAGTCGCGGGGCATCGTCGTTGTCGAGAATGGTCGGCTGCGCGTTCGCGACCGCAACGTACTCCGCTATTACGCCCGCTCGCTCGATCATCTGCTCGAGTCTCCTTCCCGCCGCACGCATTAGTCGTCGATGTACGGGGGGTCCAAAGCGCTGTTCTTCGCCCTGTCGCGAAGCAGAGCGCTCAAACGGCTGGCGTCGAAATACGGGATGGCGACGCCGGACAGCTTCGCGCGCCGGTTCATTGCCGGTGAGACCGTCGAGGAAGCCATCCGTGACGCCCGGGCTCTCCAGGAACGCGGACTCTCACTGACGCTCGACTATCTCGGCGAGAGCGTGAGGTCGATCGATGAGGCGACTGCGGCCACCCGTGAGTACGGGCGGTTGCTCGATGTGATCGTCGCATCGGGGATCGAGCGCAACATCTCCTTGAAGCTCACGCAACTCGGCGTGGACGTCGACCGCGCGACGTGCGTCGATAACCTCCGGCGCATCCTGGACCCTGCCAGCAAACACGGATTCTTCGTGCGGATCGACATGGAGAACTCCCCTTACACCGCGGTGACGCTGGAGGTATTCGAAACCCTGTGGCAGCAGGAGTATCGGAACGTCGGGCTGGCGTTGCAGGCGGCGCTGCACCGGACGGAGCAGGACGTCGCCCGGATGATTGAACTGGGAGCGCGCGTGCGGCTGGTCAAGGGAGCGTATAAAGAGCCGCCTACAGCCGCGTTTCAGAAAAAGGCGGACGTCGATGCCGCCTTCCGCCGACTCATGCAGACGCTGCTTGAACACGGCACATATCCGGCGATCGCCACGCACGACGAGGCGCTGATCGCCGACACGCGGGCGTTCGCGACCACGCTGAACATCGGCCGCGACCGTTTCGAGTTTCAGATGCTGTATGGAATACGACGCGACCTGCAGGCCCGCTTGGTGGCGGACGGATATCGCCTGCGTATTTATCTTCCATTCGGACAGCAGTGGTTTGCCTATTTCATGCGCCGCCTGGGCGAACGGCCAGCCAACGTTGCCTTCGTTTTGCGGGCGCTCGCGCGCGAACGTTAGGACCCACGGCATGGCTGAGGTGCAGCCCGCGTTGTACCCGTGACGCGTGCGTTCGGTCTTCAGACATTAATTCGGGCGTTCAGCGCACTTTTCTGGCGTTCCTGAGATTTTCTGACCGCCCTGAAACGGGCACACGCCGCTCGATCCCCCGTAAACCACTGTGTGACGACCGTTTCCTGTCGCAGGGCAGGCTCTGGCATTTCTCTTGAAGTTCGTCGGTAACGGAAGCCCTCGCACCGGGTCGACGCCCGGCGGCGTCGTAGTGAAGGACGAGGAAGGACCAAGGGGAAGGAATGATGTCTACGGATTCTGCGCAGCACCACAAAGTGATGTCGCGTGTTGGCGAGCAGTTGCGGCGGTTCATCTGCGGTCTCCACGGCCATGATTCATTGCTGCACTTCGGCGACGGCCGTGTCTCGCTGCTCTGTTCATCGTGCGGACACGAAACACCGGGATGGGACGTGAAAGTGAAAGGCATGGCAGGCCGCGACGTGGTACGGCCGGAGCCGCACGTCGTCCGCATGCCGCTCGTGAGCGAGCGCCGCGTCGCCTAGCCGCCGCGCGCGACGCCCGGTCCACCGGCACGCACACCTGCTCTCAGGCCGGGCCTCACGCCTGGCCTTCTTCTTTTTCGTGGTACTGTCACAAGCGCCCTCTTGATGGGAGTCGTGTTTGTCGACAAATAGTGGACGCAGGCCACTGCTTCCACTCACGCTGACAGCCGTCGGCGTTGTTTACGGAGACATCGGCACCAGCCCGCTGTATGCGTTGCGGGAGTGCTTTTTCGGAACCCATCCTGTTCCGCCGACGCATGACAACGTGCTCGGCGTCCTCTCGCTCATCATCTACTCCCTCGTCCTGGTGATCTCCATCAAGTACATGGCGCTCGTGCTGCGTGCGGACAACAAGGGTGAAGGCGGCATTCTGTCGCTGACGTCGCTACTGCCGCCCCGGGGCAGCGGCGCGCCGACCACCCTCGTCCTGCTGGGGATCTTCGGCGCCGCGCTGCTGTACGGCGATGGCATGATCACTCCCGCGATTACGGTGCTTGGCGCCATCGAAGGCATCACGGTGGCCACGCCGGTCTTCCAACCGTACGTTGTCCCGGTCTCCGTCTTCATTCTGATCATCGTGTTCAGCGTGCAGCAGTACGGCACGCATCGGATTGGGCGGGCGTACGGGCCAATCATGGTGATCTGGTTCGCCGTCATCGCTGCCCTCGGGATCAGCTGGATCGCGCAGCAACCAGCGGTACTCGGCGCGGTCAACCCGATGCACGCGATCTCGTTCTTTCAGCAAAACGGACTGCATTCGATCGCCGTGCTTGGAGCGGTTTTTCTGGTCGTGACGGGCGGCGAGTCGCTCTACGCGGACCTCGGACACTTCGGAACCAGACCGATCCGGCTGGCGTGGTTCACCCTCGTGTTGCCGGCCCTGCTCCTGAACTACTTCGGACAGGGCGCGCTGCTGCTGTCGAACGGCCAGACGGCGAACCAACCGTTCTTCATGCTCGCCCCTGGCTGGGCACGGCTGCCTCTTGTGGCGCTCGCAACCGCGGCCGCGATCATCGCGTCACAGGCGCTCATTTCCGGCGCCTTCTCGTTGACTCGCGCGGCCATCCAGCTCGGGTTCGCCCCGCGGCTCGACGTCGAGCACACATCGTCCTGGGAGATGGGACAGGTGTACGTCCCACAGGTGAACTGGTTTCTGGCTATCAGCTGCGTCCTCATTGTGATCGGCTTCCGATCGTCGGCGGCACTGGCAGCCGCGTACGGAATCGCCGTGGCGTTAACGATGCTGATTACCGGAACGCTGCTGCCCATCGTCGGCCGCATGCGGTGGCGATGGCCTGTGCCCGTGGTCGTCGCCTTTGTGCTGGTGTTCATCACGATTGACCTGTCGTACGTCGCCGGCAACGCGTTCAAGATCCTGCAGGGTGGATGGTTGCCGCTCGTCATCGCCGCGCTCATCTTCACGTTCATGACGACGTGGAAAACGGGACGACGGCTGGTCGCCGAGCGGCTCACCGCGCGAGCGTTTCCGCTCGAGGAGTTCGCGGCTGCCGTTGCCGCGCACCCGCCCACCCGAGTGGTGGGCACGGCCGTCTTCATGACGGCCCAACCGACAGGTACGCCGGCAGCCCTCGCCCATAACCTGCGCTACAACAAGGTGCTGCACGAACACGTGGTGGTGCTGACCGTGTCCACGGTTCCGGTTCCCTATGTGCAGCCGGACGAACGCGTGAACGTCACACGCCTTGGACACGGCCTCTTCAACGCGCGGGTACAGTACGGATTCATGGAGGACCCCGACATCCCGGAAGCGCTGATGCAGTTGCGCGATGCCGGCGTCCCGATCGATCCCGACGATGTGACCTTTTTCCTGGGCCGCGAAACGATCGTCGTCACCGACCGGCCGGGCATGGCCAAGTGGCGAGAGAACCTGTTCGTGCTGATGGCGCGCAATGCCGTCCGCGCGACCGCGTTCTTCAAGCTGCCGCCTGAGCGTGTCGTCGAGCTGGGAGTTCAGGTCGAAATGTGAGCCCTCCGCCTCCGCTCGCTCAGGACATCGCGCGCGCCGTGCGCGACGCCGGAGGCCGGGCATTCATCGTCGGCGGCTGGGTACGTGATCAGCTGCGCGGCGAGCCCTCGAAGGACGTGGACATCGAGGTCTACGGCATCCGGCAGGAGGATCTTCCTACGCTGCTGGCGCCACTCGGGCGCGTCGAGCCGGTGGGCCAGAGCTTTCCGGTCTACAAGGTTGCGGGTCCGTTGGACGGCGGGAGCGCGATCGACGTCGCCCTGCCGCGCCGCGAGTCCAAGCGCGGGCGCGGGCACAAGGCCTTCGATGTGGAAGGCGATCCGTTCATGTCCAAGGAGGACGCCGCCCGGCGGCGCGACTTTACGATCAACGCGATCTCCTGGGACCCACTCACTGACACATATCAGGATCCGTTCGACGGTCGCGGCGATCTGGCGCGGCGACGGCTGCGCGCTGTCGACCTGCAGACCTTCGGCGATGACAGCCTCCGTGTCCTGCGCGCCGTGCAGTTTGCGGCGCGTTTCGGGTTCGTCCTGGAGGAAGAGACCGCGGCGCTGTGCGGGCGTATCGTCCTCGACGATCTGCCGGCCGAGCGGATCTGGGGTGAAATCGAAAAGCTGCTGCTCCACGCGAAGCGGCCGTCTCCCGGATTCGCGCTGGCGCTCGAGCTAGGCGTCATCGACCAGGTGCTTCCCGAGCTGCGTCCGCTCGTCGGATGCGAGCAGGAGCCGGAGTGGCACCCCGAGGGCGACGTGTGGATCCACACACTCATGGTGATCGACAAGGCCCGCGAGCTGAATGCGGAGCTGGCTCGTACGCAGCTCGTCACCGTGATGCTCGGTGCCGTGTGTCACGACCTGGGAAAACCGGCGACGACCGCGTTCATCAACGGCCGTATTCGGTCGATCGATCACGAGCAGGCGGGCGTCGCGCCGACTCTGTCTCTTCTCGACCGACTCAACGTGCACAGCCTCGACGGTTTCGACGTCCGCGGTCAGGTGATCGGACTGGTGGCCAATCACCTGAAGCCGGGCATGTTTCACAAGGCGCACAACGTCGGCGACGGTGCGTTCCGCCGTCTCGCTCAGAAAGTCGATCTCGAGCTGCTGGCACGACTGGCGAGAGCAGACTGCCTTGGCCGAAGCGGAGACTTTGATTGTTCGGCGATGGCCTGGTTCCTCGAACGCGCACGTGCGCTCGGCGTCGAACATCAGCCGCCCGCTCCTCTGCTCCTCGGCCGGCACCTGCTCGATCTGGGCATGACACCCGGCCCCCGCGTGGGCGACGTGCTGAAGCAGGTCTACGAGAAACAGCTGGACGGGGAGATCACGACCGTCGAAGAAGCCATCGCAGCCGCCAGGCCACTCGTGTAGCGTGTCACTTCGAACGCGGACCCGGCGAGATATAGCCGGCATACGCCGCGGGATCGACGTTTCCACCCGACACGATCGCGACACTCACCCCACCGGCCGACGATCCGCCCTCGAGTGCCCCCGCCACGGCCGCCGCACCACTCGGTTCCGCGACGAGGCTGGCCTCACGAAACAGCCACCGCACCGCCGCAGTGATCTGTTCGTCGCTGACCGTCACCACGTCATCCACCAGCGTCTGCACATGCTCGAAGGTCAGGTCCCCGGGCCTGACCGCCAGCAGCCCGTCGGCGATGCTGGCAATGCGATCAAGCGTCACCGGATGACCGGCCTCACGCGAGCGTGACATCTTCGCCGCGCCCTCCGGCTCGACGCCCACGATGCGAACGCCGGCGCGCATCCCTTTGATCGCCGCGCTGACGCCGGAGATGAGCCCACCGCCGCCTGCCGGGACGAACACCGTGGTCACGTTTGGACACTGCTCGAGGATCTCGAGGCCGACGGTCCCCTGGCCGGCAATCACCCATGGATCGTCGAAGGGCGGCACCATGGTCAGTCCCCGCCGCGCGAGCTCCTGTTCCGCGCGAGCCTTGCGGTGCAAGGTCGTGGTACCTGCCACAATCACTTCGGCGCCGTACCGTCGCACACCCTCGACCTTGATCGGAGGTGCGGTCTCCGGCATCACGACAACGGCGGGAATACCGAATCGTTGGGCGACGAGCGCCACCGCCTGGCCGTGGTTGCCAGACGAGTACGTGATGACGCCAGCGGAGCGCGCGGCGGGCGACAGCTGCGCGATCATGTTGCAGGCGCCGCGCACCTTGAACGCGCCCATGGGCTGCAGGTTCTCGCATTTGAGCGCCAGCGGACCGACGTCGAGCAGCGGCGTCCGTACCGCAACTCCGCGAATCCGCACCGCCGCCGCCCTGACGTCGTCGAGAGTCACCATAGGTGTACGTAGTGTCCGGCGTTAGCCGGACCAGAACCCAGTATAGTTTTCAGCCGTGACGATCCTTCGCCTGGCGGCCGCGTCGGTAGCCGCACTCTGCATGGCTGCGTGCTCCGGCGGATCCACGTCGACGACGGTCACGAAGCGATTGTCGATCGCGACCGGCGGCACCGGAGGCGTCTTCTACCCGTATGGCGGCGGCATCGCCAAGGTGATCAGCGAGAACCTTCCGGGCGTTGAAGCGACGGCGGAGGTCACAGCCGCATCAGTCGACAACCTCAAGTTCCTCAAGCAGGGCACATCGGATATCGCCTTCACGATGGCCGATACCGCGCAGGATGCAGTCAGCGGCAGGGAGGGATTCGAAGAAATCGGTGCCGTGCCTGTCCGTACGCTCGCCGTGCTCTATTCGAGCTACGTCCATCTTGTGGCGCTCGAGAGTTCCGGCATCGTCCGGGTCTCGGATCTGAAGGGTCGAACCGTATCGACTGGCGCGGCCGGCTCCGGCACCACTGTACTCGCCAACCGCATCCTCAACGCCGCCGGTCTCGACCCGCAGCACGACATCCGCGCGCAGAGCCTGGGAGTCGCGCAGTCGGTCGATGCGATGAAGGACGGCAAGATCGACGCGTTCTTCTGGAACGCCGGGCTGCCTACGGCGTCGATCCTGGATCTGGTGAACACGCCCGGGATCCACGCACGGTTCATTTCGACGGACGAGATCCTGCCGAAACTGAATCAGATCTACGGGTCGGGGCTGTACTACACCGCCGTGATTCCGAAGGGCACCTACAAGACAAATCCGGACGTCCCGGTCGTGGCGGTCGCGAATCTGCTCGTCGTTTCCGAGTCGATGCCTGAAATGCTCGCGCACGACATCACGAAACTGCTCTTTGACAAGCAGAGCGACCTCGCCGCCATTCATCCACAGGCGCGTGAGCTGGGTATCGAGACAGCGCTCAAGGGATCTCCCGTGCCGTACCACCCCGGTGCGATCCGGTACTACCGCGAACGACAGGCGTGGAAAGAGTAACGGGCGTGCGCGAACGCGCAGGCGACGTACTCGCCTTTACTCTTGCCGCCTACGCACTCTACTGGGTCGTCGGCGTCATCGATCCGCAGATTTACCGCGTCAGCTTTCTGCTGCTCGCACTGGCGGCGACATTTCTCATCTATCCACTTGCCGTTCGCAGCGGCTCGGGCGTCGGCTCAGGAGTTGTCGATGGGCTGTGCATCGTGCTGGCCATCGTCGCGCTCGCCTGGCCGATCATCGATTTCGATGCCTTTGTGCTTCGCGCGGCGACGCCGACCACGGTGGACCTGGCACTGGGCGGCCTCACGACGCTGCTCGTCCTCGAAGCAACGCGACGGACGACCGGATGGATTCTGCCGATCACTGCCGCGATCTTTCTCGCCTACGCCTACTTCGGCGCCGTTCTCGATCATGCGGGTCTTTCGCTGATCGCCCATCGCGGATACAGCGTGCCGCGAATCCTCGGTACGCTCTACATGACGCTCGAGGGCATCTTCGGCGTTCCGCTCGACGTCACCGCCACCTACATCGTGCTGTTCACGATCTACGGCGCCATTCTGGAGTACAGCGGCGCGGGCAAGTTCTTCATCGACTGGGCGGCGGCGGCCGTGGGGCGGTCGCGTAGCGGTTCAGGTGCCGGACGTACTGTAACGGTCGCCGGATATCTGCTTGGAGCCGTATCCGGCAGCGGCGTAGCGAATACCGTCATGCTGGGTGCTGTCGCGTGGCCGATGATGCGGCGCGCCGGCTACCCGCCGGATACGGGCGGCGCCATCCTCGCAGCGTCGGGAATCGGTGCCATCCTCGCACCGCCGGCGATGGGCGCGGCGGCGTTCCTCATCGCCGAGTACCTGAAGATCACCTACCTGCAGGTGATTGCCATGGCCGCCGTGCCGGCGCTGCTCTATTACCTCTCCGTCTTCCTCATGGTCGAAGCGGATTCGCAGCGCCTCACGCTGCGCGAGATCGATGCTGAAATCCCCACGCTTGCAGCCGTGACGCGTCGGGGTTGGCACCATTTCGGTTCGCTGCTCGCCATCGTCCTGCTGATGGCTCGCGGGCTCACGGCATTCCGGGCGGTGTTCTGGGCCACCGTTGCCGCGATCGCCGCGAGTTTCCTGCAGCGTGAAACAGCCCTCTGGCCGGCGCGTCTCGCGCGCGCGTTGGCAGCGGGTGCCCGGGGGGTCCTTCCTGTCGTCGCAACAACCGCCACGGCAGGCATCATCGTGGGCACCGTGACGCTGACCGGGCTCGGGCTGAAGGTCGCCGGCGTCATCGTGTCGGCAGCTGGAGGCAGCGTCGTGCTGACGACGGTCTACGCCGCCCTCGCTGTCTGGGTGCTGGGTCTCGCTGTGCCCGTGACGGCTTCATACATCATTGCTGCGGTGATGATTGTGCCAGCGCTCACGCGGGTGGGCATCAATCCCGCGGCTGCGCACATGTTCATCTTCTACTACGCTGTGCTTTCGGAGGTGAGCCCGCCAACGGCGCTTTCGCCATTCGCGGCAGCAGCCATCACCGGCGGCAATCCCTTTCGCACGACCATGCTGTCCTGGAAGTACGTCACGCCGGCGTTTCTGGTCCCGTTCGTCTTCACGCTGAGTCCGGGCGGCGACGGCGTGCTCCTTCAAGGAAGCGTCGGTCACGTGATCTCGACATCTGCAGCAGCCGTGCTCGGCGTGGCGGCACTGTCAATCGCGATCTCGGGCTTCCTGCGCCAGAAAGTGAATCTGGTTGAGCGCGCGCTGCTGGTGATTGCGGCTGTTCTTCTGTTTCTGCCGCAACCGGCAGCACTGCTGTCGGGAGCCGCCCTGGCCGCCATCGTCGTTGTACTGCACTGGAAACGGTCCAATGCGCTGCGTCGCCATGGACAGCACGTATAGTTAGTTGGCTATGGCCCGCTACACGCTGGTTTACGGCTTACGGCTGCTCCCCGAAGGGACCCTGATCAACGCAGACGATGTCCGTCTGACTCTCAAGGACGGCGAGACCGCCGGCCTGACGCTCCACACGATCGACGGAACCATTCCGCAATTACGGCGCGCGCTCGATCGCAGCCTCGACGCCTACTTCGAGTTCCTGCCGGGAGCCACCGAGGAAGACAAGCGGGAGTTCGACGATTCCTGATCGGTCCGCCTACATCTCAACCTGCACACCCAGTTCGACGACGCGTTCGGGCGGCAGCTTGAAGAAGGCCGTTGCACGAACGGCGTTTCGCGCCATCAGCACGAACAGCTTCTCCCGCCACGTCGCCATGCCCTTTCGCTGACCGACGACGATGGTCTCACGCCCGAGGAAGAACGTCACGTCGTGCTGATCGATGGGGACACCGGCCAGGCGCAGATGGTCGATGACTTCCGGCACGTCGGGATCCTCCATGAACCCGAACTGAATGCGCGCGTTGTACACGTTGGCGCCCATCGGTAGCACAGTGACCCGCTGGTCAAGAGGCACCGTCGGTGTGGGAACCGTCGCGACTGTCAGCACCACGACATGCTCGTGGAGGATCTTGTTGTAGCGCAGGTTGTGCACAAGCGCCGCCGGGGTGCCGGTTGGCTGTGCGGTCATGAAGATGGCGGTGCCCGGCACGCGCGTCGGAGGAGCGGTCCTCACCGCTGTGACAAACGCCTCGAGCGGAAACGCGCGCGCCATCAAACGTTCGGCAACAATCCGGCGGCCGGTCTTCCATGTCGTCATCAGCGTGAACAGGAAGATGCCGATCGCAATCGGGAGCCAACCACCCTGGAACACCTTGAGCAGGTTCGCGGCAAAGAACGACAGGTCGATGACGAGAAATGCGCTCGTCACTGCCAGCGCGACAGGCTTTGGCCACCGCCAGCGTTCGACCGCAATCACATGCAGCAGCAGGGCCGTGATGATCATCGTCATGGTGACGGCAATGCCGTAGGCCGCGGCAAGCGCGCTCGACGAGCGGAACCCGATGACGATCAGAATCGTGCAGATGGCGAGAAACCAGTTCACCTGCGGAACGTAGATCTGTCCCATCTCCCAGGACGAGGTGTGTTCCACCGTCAGGCGCGGCGCGTACCCGAGCTGGATGGCCTGACGCGTGAGCGAAAACGCACCGGAGATCAGGGCTTGCGAGGCAATGATGGCCGCTGCCGTGGCCAACACTACGAGCGGCAGCTGCGCCCACATCGGCGATAACTGGAAGAACGGATCGCGTGTGCCGGGCGCGTGCAGCAGGAGCGCGCCTTGACCAAAGTAGTTGAGCAACAGCGCCGGCAGGACCACCGCAAACCACGCAATCCGGATGGGCCGTGCGCCGAAGTGACCCATGTCCGCATACAGCGCTTCACCGCCGGTGACGACGAGAAAGACCGCGCCCAGCACGGCAAACCCGTGGCCGCGGTTCTCGATCAGGAAACGGATCCCGTACCGCGGATCGATCGCTGCCAGGACGGCGGGGTATCTGGCGATCCACACGATCCCGAGGATCGCCAGCACCGCAAACCAGCTGACCATAATCGGGCCGAACAGCCGGCCGACGCGATGCGTGCCGTGGCGCTGAATCGAGAACACCGCGATCAGGATGATGACAGTCAGCGGCACAAGGGACTGCTCGGATAACCCGACTGATACCTTCAGCCCTTCAACGGCGCTGAGCACGGTGATCGCCGGCGTGATCATGCCGTCGCCGTAGAGCAGTGCCGCACCGAAGATGCCCAGCAGCACGAGCACGGTGCGCCTACCGCTGGTTCCGCCAGGAATGAGCGCCGTCAACGCGAGAATGCCTCCCTCCCCCTGGTTGTCGGCGCGCATCACGATGGCGATGTACTTGACCGAGATGACGAGCACCAGCGAATAGACGATGAGCGACAGCACCCCAAGGACGTTGTCGTGATTCGGCGTAACCCGGTGCGACCCGAAAAAGCACTCGCGCATCGCGTACAGCGGACTGGTGCCGATGTCGCCGTATACGACACCAATGGCGGTAAGCGTCACGGGCAGCAGCGCCCGGGGGTGACCGGAAAGCGACACGGAAGGCCTCCAATCGCGCCGACGGGGTTAGCTGACGGGCTCGAGGTTGGAAGTCCTCTATCCGCCTTCGCACGGCGGCTCGTGCGCGCTTCAGCGCGACAAGTCTCCGGCGGTGACGGAATACGCCCCAGTTAACAGTGGGTCCCCCGCGACACCGGCGTAGCGGCGTCTTAGGCGTGTAAGCTGACGCTACTCCTTCGAGACGGCCAGGTCAAACTACTCGCCTTCACGAGTTGCGCGCTTCGGCGCGACGGCCGTCGCAGGCGTTTAGTTTGCAGGCATACTGAATACGTGAGCGACTCGACCATTCCTAAACCTGCAGCTGAGCCGGTGTCGGAATCCGAACCGTCGCACAGCGCCGGCCGTTCGCCAGTTGTCCAGTTCCCCGCGCCGCGCGAGTTGAACGACCGACTGGTGCTCGACCTGATCGATGCGGTCAAGGGGATCCTGCGCAAGGAGTCAGCGGATCGACTTCGGGACGTGTACCTGATCGGCGACATCGAGAAAGAGGTCGCGAAATCCGTCATCGAACGCATACGCGAGCTGGCGAACGACAACGCAAAGCCGATCACCGTCTACATCAACAGCGCCGGCGGCAACGTGACCGATGGGCTGGCGATTCACGATTCGATTCGGCAGCTGGTCGCGCGCGGCATCGAAGTCACGATCGTCGTACAGGGCATGGCCTACTCGATGGGATCCGTCGTGCTGCAGGCGGCAAGCGAGGGGCGGCGTCTCGCCCTGCCGCACTCGTGGATCATGATTCACGAGCCGGCGAAGTGGGCCGGCTGGCAATCGACGTCCGCGGCCGCGCAGCACCTCGATCGCCTGAAGCAGATGCAGGCGCAGATCTATCAGATCCTCGCGACGCGGTCTGGACGCCCGCTGGCGAAGATCATCCGCGACACAAAGCGGACGGACTTCTACCTCGACGCAACGAAGGCCATCGAATACGGCCTGATTGACGGGGTTGTTGAGGGCTGAGTCGTTCTAGGCGGCTGCGCGAGCCGTTCGAAACTCTTCCAGCAGTCTGGCGACGCTTCCGGCGACTGAACGCAGCGTCGGTGCCCAGCCGAGCGCCCGTGCCCGTGGACTCCGTACGATCTGATCGAGTGCGAGCGCGTCCGCGTACGGTCCCATCTTCTTGCGCGCCTCTTCAATGGGCATGTGACGCACGTCGGGAGGCATCTTGGCGTGCTGCGAGATCGCCGCGACGATGTCGTCAACCGACTCGTCGGCCTCGTCGTTCGCGTGAAAGATACCTGCGGCGTCGTTCATGGTCGAGACACGGACGTACAGGTCCGCCAGGTCGCGATCGTAAATGCACGCCCAGTGGTTCTGCCCCGTACCCACAACCCGTACAAGGCCGTTCGCGGCGTCTTTCAGCAGATCGCCGACGATCCCGCGTGCCCCACCGTACACGACGCCAGGGCGAATCACCACCGGCCGAACGCCCTGCCGATCCGCCTGGAGCACGACCTGCTCGTGTTCAGGCCGCCAGGCAACGAGCGGAATGGGATTAAGCGCGGCTTCCTCAGTGGCCTCGTGCGTTTCTCCGAGAACCCACGTATCCGAGGTGTACACCACACACGCCGGCAGGCCCGCGGCAGCGCGGCGCGCGGCGGCCGCGATCAACGTGTCGATTGCCTGACGATCGACTTTCTGTTTTCGCGGCGAGCCCTCGAGCGCCGTATGAATGATCGAGTCAGCCGTTTCAGCCGCAGCCGCATACGAGGTCGGCCTCGACAGTTCGCCAACAATCGGAGTGACGCCCCGTCCCGAGATCTGCTCGGCCTTTTCCGGCTCGCGCACGAGCGCGGTCACCTCGTGGCCACTGCGCAGCAACGCGTCTGTCACCGCAGAACCGATGTAACCGGTTGCGCCCGTTAGAAAGATACGCATCGGAGGGAAGGGTAATTCTAATTGAGATTTGAGATTTGCGATGGTGAATTGAGCCTGGATTCAGATGTCCCAGACACGTTCGCGATCGTAAAACGTAATGATCCCGTCCTCGCTGACTTTCAGCACTGGACCGAACTGACTGGCAGCCATGGCGGCAGTTGTACGGGCGCCCTCCACGCCTCCGCCCGCATCGAGGTGTTCCGAAGGCGGATGGCGCAGAATCGCGCCTGCCGCAAGAAGGCGGCCAGATCGATCCGTCACCGTTGCGCCGTCGAGTGCTGCGAGCCCCATGAACACACTGGGGTCCAGATCCGTAATTGCGCGCCGCTCCAGAAGATGAAGCAGATGCCGGCGTGATGGCTCTTCGGATCCATCGGTCTTGCTATCAGGCTCGCGTATCGGCAGGTCGAGGCGGTCGGTCGGCGCAACAAGCTGTGGCACAGCCAACTCGGGCTCGCG
>Ga0207701_10003195_pt1 | contig 16866 bp, 17 predicted proteins | sample KBSSwiSSwithPhiX_FD_184294 | JGI IMG/M metagenome (GOLD analysis project Ga0207701, IMG submission 184294) | Switchgrass rhizosphere bulk soil microbial communities from Kellogg Biological Station, Michigan, USA, with PhiX - S5 (SPAdes) (version 2) | ecosystem: Environmental > Terrestrial >... | reverse complement strand
TTCGACACGGCCTTCGCCGCGGCATTTGTGACATGGTTTTTCGATGATTTCACCGGCGCCATGGCAGCGAGGACATGTTTGCGAGACATGGAAGAATCCACGCGAACCGATCACTTGTCCGCGCCCACCGCATGTCGGACAAGTTGTTTTGCGCGAACCCGGTTCGGCGCCGCTGCCGTGGCATTTGTCGCAGGCATCAAGCTTCTCAATCTCAATCGTCTTTTCTGCGCCGAAAGCCGCCTCCTCCAATTTGATTTCCATGTCGTACCGCAGATCCGACCCACGACGCCGATCATCGGAGCGTGTCCCGGGCCCGCCGCCAAAGAACGTCTCAAAAATTCCGCCGCCAATTCCGCCGCCGCCGAATACTTCTCGGAATATTTCGAATGGATCATGAAATCCGCCGCCACCGAAACCGGCCCCACCCTGCGTGAACGCGGCGTGACCGAAGCGATCATAGGCAGCGCGTTTGTCTGGATCCATCAGAACATCGTACGCTTCCCCTAGTTCTTTAAATTTTTCCTCGGCGTGCGGATCGTCCGGATTTTTGTCCGGATGAAATTTAACGGCGAGCTTGCGATAGGCTCGTTTGATTTGCTCATCGGTAGCAGTTCGCTCCACCTCGAGCACTTCGTAGTAATCGCGTTTCTCAGTAGCCATCAAAGCGGAATTCCCAGCTGACCATGCTGACTAATCGTTAAAGCAGCAGAATGCTCACTACTTCGCAGGGCCGCTGGAAACAACGACACGCGCGGGTCGCAGCAGACGATCCTTAAATCGATAACCTCGCCGGGCTTGTCGAATCACTGTTTCTTCGGGGGTATCGCTCGGCTCGTGGGCAATGGCTTCGTGCAGGTTCGGATCAAACTTTTGTCCTTCGGCTTCGATGGATTGCAGTCCGTTTTCCTCAAGCAAATCGTTCAGCTGTTTCTGAACCAGAACCATTCCGGAATAGATCGGAGATTCCTTATTTTCCGTTTTTGCGGCTGCCAAACCCAGCTCAAAGTTGTCGAGAATTGAGACCAAGCGCTGGAGCAACGAGCTATTGGCGTATTTAATCGCATCTTCTTTTTCGCGAGCGGCGCGTTTTTTGTAGTTCTCGAAATCAGCCTGGCTGCGCAGGGCGAGATCGCGAAAGCGATCGAGATCTGCTTGCAAGCCGGCGAATGCATCTTCGGGATCCGCGCTGCTTGCAGCCGCAGGCGAGGGCTGCTTCGCCTGCGCTGAAGAATTCATTTCTTCGCGTCCAGGGGATGGAATCTTTTTCATGTTTTACGGATAGCGATCAGGGTCATATCATCGTTTTGCGGCACCGAACCGGTAAACTCTCGCACATCTTCGATGATCCTTTTTACAATCGCTTGCGCACCATCGTTTGCGCTGGCGCGAACCGACTGCATCATGCGATCAACGCCAAACTCGTCTCCATCGGAGTTAAGCGTCTCAGTAAGGCCGTCGGTGTAGAGAACGAGGCAATCCTTGCGCTCGAGCGGTACCGCGAAATCGAGCGTAAGCCTATCAAACACGCTTCCGCTGTCAATTCCGACCACCATTCCCGGGGATTTTACCGGCGTTACGGTTTGGGACTGCCGCTGGTACCATAACGGCGCATCGTGTCCGGCCCGCGCAAGCGTGACGCCATGGTTCTGATGATTCAGAACCAGGTACGCCATGCTTATAAACATGTCTTCTTTGATGTCCGGATAAAGCTGCCGGTTTACTTTTCGCAAAACATCTGCCGGAGACGGGTTCCCGGCCGCCTCTGCGCGCAACACGCTTCGGCAAATCGCCATGATCAGTGACGCAGGCACGCCTTTGCCCGAAACGTCTGCGATCGCAACGCCAAGGCGCTCTTTATCAACATGGATGTAATCGAAATAATCGCCGCTGACCTGGCGAGCTGGCACGTTAATCCCGCTGATTTGGAAGCCGTTGATGGCCGGCGCTTCAGATGGAAGCAGGATGCGTTGGATGTCTCGCGCGATTTCGAGGTCGTGATCCAGACGTTTTTTTTCGTTCGCCATCGAATAAATGATCGCGTTATAGAGCGCAAAGGCCGATTGCTCTGCAATCGACTTAAAAACGACAAAATCAGCCTGGGAAAAAGGCACACCCTTTGGACCGTTGGCTAACGCCAGAACACCAAGATCCTGCTCGCCATATTTGAGCGCTGTTGCCACGACCGACACGCTGCCAAAAGCACTTCCCCGCAATTTGGCCAACTCCGGCGCTTCCGAGAATTCGTTGACACAGACAGCCTGACCTGTGTGCCAGACGTGGCCAATCAGTCCTTCATTCGTACTAATCGTGTGGAGGCGAAGGAAGCTTTCCAAGGCGATAGGATTGGCCGCGGCTTGCTGTAAGATGTGTTGCGGAACCTCCACCAACGGCGGGCAGCCTTTGGAAATGAATGCGGGCGTGAGCTTGCCACCTGTGCGATCGGTCACATAGAGCGCGCCCCCGTGTGCATCAAGAATGCGCACAGCCCCTTCGACAACCAGTCGATGCAATTCCTGAGATCGAATTGTTCCGCGGAACGCTTCGCCCAATCCGTGGAGAAAATCGAAGACGAGTGTCTCTTCGACTTGGATCTCTTCATGCGACCGCTCTAGTCTGCGAATTCGGCGGATCTGCGAATAGGCAGTGATACCCCATCCAGCCAGAGACGCGACAAGCAGTCCAAGGAGAAGAGTCGGCCACATTGCGCGAGGCCAGCTTACTTCGAAGGCGTCTCGTGATGAAGGTCTTGTCTGAGGAAATCGAGAACGTCCTTAAAACGAAAGATATTTTCGGGAGCTGCCTCACAAAGTGCTTCATGCGCCTCGAGCATCGTTTCTGTCTGTTCCCTTTTTCGGGAATCTAGTGTCTGGCTTTTCGAGGCTTGTTCAAGCGCTTCACATTCAGGTGCACCCGTGCCATCGCTGTGGATATCGAATATCTGGTCCAATCCGAGCCCGGAAAGAAGTTGCTGGCTGCGATTGCCGCAATGAACAATGTGAAGGTGACCGTGCCCAATTTCCTTTAGCCGCAACGCCACACTCGCCATCGTTCCCATGAATGTGGAATCCATCATCGCGCAATCCGCCAAGTCCACCACAAATTCGCGATATCCGCGATCCAACATTTCGCGCGAGAACTCCTTGAGGTTGCCGCTATTGAGGAAACTACCTTTTCCCTCCACTTTCACCCATACGGTCGGACCGCTTACCCCAACTTGAATTGACGAGTCCACAGTTACTCTTTCAAACGATACCAGCCCGAAACCCATGCTGTCAAACCTCGTCGCGCATGGGAAAATCCCTCACCAACTGATTCAGAACGCAGCACTTAATGAGCCGCATCGCCTCGAAGTTTCGAACAGGGCGTGGGCGGGAGCAAAACAGGGGAGGCGCGCCGTTGGGACGATCTATTCCCACAGAAACGAGCGGTTTTCCGCCACGATTCGGCCGTTCGCGATTAGCAGGCATCGCCAGGCAATCACCCGGCCATCATCAAAGTAATCGTCACCGATCACCTTGAATTCGGTCCTGTGAGTCCCGCGCACGTTTTGATATGTGATCTCTTGCGCCTGGGTGTGTTCGTGCAATTTCTCCTGCCGATATTCTAGACGCACGGTGACATCTGAGGGGCGTTTGACCCGCCAAAAAAAATCGAAGTAATTACCGAAGCGCTGCCGTTGATCGAGGCCGGTGACCGCGCCGTAAAGGCGATATTGTCTCTCAAAAACGATAGGCGCATCCTGAAGCACAGAAGTTTTTTGGTTCGGCGCATTGGACTTCCCGCCAACCTTGTTTGACGAATCGTGCGCCCTCTCACTGGGCTTTAGCCCCCCTTTCTCGCTCATGAAGAAGAGTTTCGTTTTCCTAAACTCAAAGTTTGGGTCCAATGCTATCGGCAGCGGCGTGACCTTCTCGATGACTTTCGGTTCCTCTCGTGCGGTCTTCCCGGGAGCGGAAACAACCACGAAAGTCAAAAGCAGAATTACGGCGGCAAATCTCATTTCAGTAATAAAGCGGTTCCTTAAAGCAGCTGTCAACGGGCAACCGACGGGCTCGTCAGTGTCACCAGTGCTATGGAAGTCACGCAAATTGCGAAGTAATTTTCTGCGTGATCGAAGTTCGCTACGAGCGCGGTGTCTACCTGCCGCAACAGGATTTCTGGTTGGACCCATGGGATGCAAAACCTTTTGCATTCGTTTCTCACGCACACAGTGACCACATTGCGCCACACCGTGAGGTGATTGTTTCCGAGCCCACAGCACGCTTGATGCGGGTCCGCCTGCCTGGCTCGCGTATCGAGCATCCTCTGCCATTTGGGGAAAAACGATCTATTCGATGTATCGATGTGATGTTAATACCTGCCGGGCATATCTTTGGTTCAGCGCAGTGCCTTGTTTTTGTTGGCGAGGAGACGCTGCTCTACAGTGGGGATTTTAAACTCCGCCCTGGCAGGTCCGCCGAACAGCCAGAGTGGCGCCATGCTGACACCCTTGTGATGGAAACGACCTTCGGCGTACCGCGTTATCGGTTCCCCCCTACGAAAGAGGTGGTTGACCAAATGGTTGCGTTCTGCGGCGAAACGATCGAGGCAGGTAAGGTGCCGGTGCTGCTGGGCTACTCGTTAGGCAAAGCGCAGGAAATCCTCTGCGCACTCGAAGGCGCCGATTTAACCCCCATGCTGCATGGCGCGGTTTATCAAATGACGCGCATTTACGAACAGCTAGGCCAATCATTTTGCAAATACGTGCGATACAACCGAAACGATGTCGCCGGCAAGGTCTTGATATGTCCGCCGAGCGCGAACCGCACGCCGATGCTGGAGAAAATCCCGCGAAAACGTGTCGCGATAATCAGTGGATGGGCCATCGATCCTCAGGCGGTGTATCGCTACCAGGTCGATGCGGCATTTGCTCTATCGGATCACGCGGACTACGACGATTTACTTCGGTACGTCGAATTGGTGCAGCCGCGCCGTGTGTTGACGCTCCACGGCTTTGCCGCAGCTTTTGCTTCGGATCTTCGCGCGCGCGGACTAGAGGCATGGGCGCTGAGCGAACAAAATCAGATGGAGCTGCACTTCGGACGCAAGGACATCGAGCCGGAATCAGTACCTGGAAATTCCGGCGCAGCGCGGACTTCCTATAAGTCGACGCAGCAATCTGAATTTCTGGATTTCGCAAATGTCGGTGAAGCGATCCGTGCGGCTCCGGCAAAACTGGAAAAGATTCGGTTAATATCCGATTATCTGCGCGGCCTAACAAGTGAGCAGCTTCCGGTTGCGACCACGTACTTTACCGGAAGGGCATTTGCCCAAAGTGACCCGCGCGTGTTGCATGTCGGATGGGCCGTAATCTTCCGTGCGCTGCAGGACGCAACCAAAATCGGTGGGCCCGAGTTTCACCGAATCGCCAGCAAACATGGTGACGCTGGGAAGAGCGCGTTTGAAGTTCTCGATGACCGAACCGTGCCGCAGCCGTTCAGCATCGTCGAATCGGCTGAGTTGTTCCAAAATCTTCATCGTGCGCGCGGGCCGATTGCCAAGGCGAAGCTGCTGCGTGAACGATTTTCAATTTTATCTGCGCGCGAAGGCGAGTACGTCGTAAAGATTTTGACTGGCGACCTGCGCATCGGCTTGCGTGAGGGCCTGGTGGAGGAAGGCATCTCGAAGGCGTTTGATGTTTCGCTCGAAGAAGTGAAACAAGCCAACATGTTGCTAGGCGACATTGGTCGGACGGCGGTCCTGGCAGCACGCAAAGAGTTGCACAGTGCGGAGCTATCAATATTTCGTCCGATTAAATGCATGCTCGCCACTCCAGAACCTAGCGCGAACGCTGTCTGGAACCGCTTTATTGAAGCGGCCAACGTTGAGCGCGATCAGTCCGCATCGTCGACCCCAGCAACGGTGTACGTTGAAGACAAATTTGATGGGATTCGCGCACAGCTTCATCGCAGCAGAGGCAGGGTTGAGATTTTCTCGCGCGATCTGAGACGAATTACGAAGCAATTTCCGGAACTGGTTGAACAAGCCAGGAGCTTTGACCAGGAGCTAATTGTTGACGGCGAGATCATCGCTTTTGACGAAGGACGACGGCTGACCTTTTTCGATCTGCAAAAGCGGCTTGGGCGCAAAGAGGACATCGCAGATCTGTTCGCCGGAGCGGTAGCGGATGTGCCGGTCGCCTTTGTGATCTTTGATCTTCTGTGGATGAACGGACGCTCCCTGTTGAAAACGCCGCTTCGCGAACGGCGGAAACAACTCGGCAGACTCATATTGCCACCCCGATTTCAGAGGGCGGAAGTTACGCCAGCGGGTTCTGCGACAGAGATTGAGCAAATTTTCGACGATGCGCGCCGGCGTTTGAATGAAGGTTTAATGATCAAAGACGCCGAAAGTTTCTATCTGCCCGGCACCCGCGGAATGTTTTGGTTCAAACTAAAACGCGAATTAGCGACGATGGATGTCGTTGTTGTCGCGGCGGAGCTTGGCCACGGGAAACGCAACAATGTGTTAAGCGATTATACGTTCGCGGTGCGCGACGAAACGACCGGGGAACTCTTGCCAATTGGCAAAGCCTACAGCGGCTTGACCGATGTAGAGATTGCAGAATTAACGGAGCACTTCAAACAGAACACAATAACCGACCAAGGCCGCTACCGCAGAGTGAAACCAAACGTAGTGCTTGAGGTCGCTTTCAATTCAATCCAGCCCAGCACTCGTCACGCCAGTGGACTCGCACTTCGTTTCCCGAGAATCAAGGCGATTCGACGCGACAAAACCGTCGATTCGATCGACACCCTTCAATACGCGCGTGAGCTTGCCAAGCAGTCGACAAATCCCGAGCGTGAGAAGAATCCTAAATAGCGCCTACGAATTACTCTGGTGCAGGCGACGGACTCGGCGAACCAGCTTGTTCCGTGGAAGGAGCCGTTGTCTGGTTAGGTGGTAATGCCCGAACCCGCCTCCGTTGCACCTCTTCCAACTTGCGCTGCCTTTCGGCAAGGCGCTCCTGCATTCGCTGCTCTCGTGCAGTTCTTAGCTGTGAGGGATCTGCGATGAGGCTTGTAGCTCAGGCGGAACCGTCCGCTGAGGCTCGGCCGGAGCTATTCTGGGCACCGAAGGAACTCTCGGTTTCGCGACCAATTTCTCTCGTTCGTCCAATGCTTTCTCTCTTTCATCCAATGCCTTCTCGCGCGCGTCCAATTCCGTTTTCCGTTGAGCGAGTTGTTGCTCAGCGGTTGAATCTTGTTTTTGGCACGAGCAAATCAACGCTAAAGGAATCAGCGCCGACAGAGCAAAAGTTTTTTTATATGACCGGTCAATTAGATCTTCTTTGATGTGGACGAAGAAATCGGAGAGGTTTTCGATCTCAAACGAAAGTTAACGCTCTTGTGGCGTCGGCGAAGTTGTCGATCGAACTGCGACTGCTTCGACGGCGTCACGTCGAGAACGCTGGACATTTGCAAAAATTGCCAGCATCCCCAGACAAATCACAATTATCGCCATCAACAGAACTGCGGTCTTTGAAGCTCGGGGCGGTTGAGACTTTTCGGTCCTCTCGTCTGGCAAGTTCACCACCTATTATCCGAATGAACATCCCGAGCGCAAGCAGGCCAGTGTGCGTCGCTACAGGCGCAGCTCCGAGATCGCTTTCATGACGCGATCGCTCAACCGCGCGTACAGATTCTTTCCAGACGACTCAAGATCGGCAGCGCTGAAAAAAATGGGGTCTCCAATTACAATCGTAATTGGCACAAGCCGAAGCCGGCCGCCGGCGCGCGGCAGCGCTTCGCGAGCGCCGAAAATCCGCATGGGCACGACCGGCGCGAGCGTTTTGGCTATCACCAAACCCAATCCGGGCTCGGCCGGTTGAAGGTTGCCATCGAGTGTGCGCGAGCCTTCCGGGAAAACCAGGACGCCGTTGCCCGCATGTAACACACGGATCAAAGCTTTGATAGCGCTTCGATCAATGCCTTCCTGATTCACCGGGATCACGTTCACCTTCGGCAAAACCCATCCCAATACAGGAACATCCAGAAGCGTTCGGCGGGCGAGAAAATAAATCGGTCTATCGCACGTGATCCCTGCCAACGGCGGATCAAGATAGCTTTGATGATTCATGGCCAGGATCACCGGCCCGCGTTGAATCATCCGCTCCCTATGAACGACCCGAAACCGAAACAACAACCGGCCAGCGAGTCGGCTCAAATGATAACCAACCCAATAATAGAAGTTCATTCGCCGAGAGCGCGATCGGTGCTCTGAACATCGCTAATCGGCAAACCCAGTTGCTCAAGCCGGAGGATTATCTGCATCACCACTTGTTCGACCGTCACATGCGACGTGTCGATCTCGTGCGCGTCTTTCGCTTTAACAAGTGGTGAGACAGCCCGGGACACATCATCGCGATCGCGAATGGTGATTTCGTCGCGCTCCCCTTGAGCGGCGCGACGTTGCAGACGCACTTCAGGAGAAGCATCGATATAGAATTTGTATGGCGTGTCGGGGAAAACGACCGACCCAATGTCCCTCCCTTCGATTACGACGTCACGGCCGCCAGCACAGTCGTGAAGTCTCTGTGAAACGATTTCGCGAACTCGCGGTAATTTGCTGACACGAGAGACGTTCTCGTTCACGCGGTCATCGCGCAAATGTTCGACAGGATCGACGTCGTTCACAACGATGCAGGCCTCACCATCTCGAACAACGCAGGTAAGTGCTGTTGAATCCAGCGCCTCAGCTATGCGCTCGATCTTTTCCGTTCGAATCTTGTTTTCAAGGAGATGCCAGGTGATCGCTCGGTAAATTGCACCCGAGTTGACGTAGATAAACCCGAGCTGACGCGCAAGCTTGCGTGCAACGCTGCTCTTTCCCGAGGCAGCTGGACCATCAATGGCGATCACACAGTGGTGCGAAGCATATGATGCCATGTATAGTTCGCGCCTAACGAAACCTGATTAGCTATCCTGTGCGGACACAGGAGCGAGCGAGCCGATGACCGGTGTCCTGATCTGCATTCGCTTCGGGTTGGTAAATTCTTCGAGAACTGCTTCGAATCCCGGATACGATTCACGAATACATTCGGCATCCTGAATAATTGTCTCACCTTCAGCAAACAGACCCGCGATGGCAAAGGCCATGGCAATCCGATGATCGCCGAAGCTCGGCAGACGTGCTCCGTGCAACGGCGCCGGTCCGTAGATTTCGAGCCCGTCATTTAACTCGGCGACTTGGGCGCCCATGGTGCGCAGATTGTGTGCGATCGCTGCAATGCGATCGGTTTCTTTTACGCGCAGCTCCTCTGCATTACGGATCGTCGTTTTGCCGCTCGCCAAAACACCTGCAATGGACAAAATCGGCAGCTCGTCAATGAGCTGCGGCACTTCTTTCCCTTGAACAACAGTGGCTCTCAGCGGCACACCCGTGACTTCCACCACTCCGCGCGGCTCAATGTGCTCGATGTCCTCAACCGCTTCGCGAATATGCGCGCCCATTCGAAGTAGCACACCCAGCATAGCAGTTCGCGTATCATTTAATCCAACGTTGCGGATCAGCAGATGTCCGCGCTGCTGCGCCGCAGCACTGACCAACCAAAACGCTGCCGAAGAGATGTCACCGGGGATGTCGAAATCCCGCGACTCGGGAACCTGGTCGCCGAAAATGCTGACGGTGCCGGCATCTTCCCTCGTCGTACGCACCAGGAAATAATTAAGCATCTTTTCCATGTGGTTTCGCGTCGGCGTAGGTTCTTCGACCGTGGTTTTGCCTTTCGCGAATAGACCAGCCAACAGCAGTGCGCCTTTCACTTGTGCGCTCGCCACAGATGGGCGGTATTGAATTCCACGAAGCGACCCGCCATGAATGCGCAACGGCGGCGTTCCGTCAGGACCTTCGGCAACGACGCTCGCGCCCATCTCACAAAGCGGCGCGATCACTCGGTTCATTGGGCGTTTGGACAAGCCCGGATCTCCCACCAGCCGACTCTCGAATTTTTGGCCGGCCAGCAGACCCGCGAGAAGCCGCATGGTCGTGCCCGAATTGCCACAATTGATTTCCTGGCTTGGTGCGGTAAGGACCCGTTTTTTTCCGTGAATGATTAAACTGGCTGGTTCGGGCTGTTCGATCTTAATTCCCAACGCGCGCATCGCGTTCACCGTGTGCATGCAATCGTCGCTCGGCAAAAGTCCGCGCAGCGTGCATACCCCGTTGGAGAGAGCGGCAATAATCACCGCGCGATGCGAAATGCTCTTATCGCCCGGGACCGTGATTTCGAGATCGATTCGCGGCGCCCGTTTTACGCGCAACTCCATAGAAGGGACCTAAACTCGTTGATGTTCATGCCGCATAGTCGGATTGAAGGGCTGTGCTGCGGTAACCCGGTATTCACTTATCCCGCATCGGCGCACCTCTGGGACCACTCGCTTTACGGCACAAGGAAAATCTTGTCGGTGTAGGGATCCTTGACTTCGGTGCCCGGAGGGAATCCTTCCACATCGATATATTTACCTGGGGAATACGGGCTCTCCACCAGATGCGGTTTGCCGGGAACAGGAATTCCGTACGGATAATCTCCTTTTGCCACCTTCGTCGGTGGCGCAGCCGCGGGCGGAGGTGAAGAAGCGACCACCGGTGGAGGTGTAGTTGGTGGCTGAACCGGTCCATTCGGGTTAAATGGTTGCTGCGGCGGTGGGTATTCTTGTGGTTGAGACGGATAAGTCGAAGCCCGATGTTGCTGCGTAATTGGTGGTGGCGGCTCCTCAGCGCAGGAGGCCAAAAAGAAAACCGCAAGGAGAGCAAGCGGGAGTGAAAATTTCATAATGAAAATTGTGGGTAATCGTATCCGGACTCCGACTCGTTGCCAACGATTAAATCACGCTTTGTTCAAGGGTGGGATTTGTTGAAAAGAGCAGCCCAAATACAATACGCCGGCGCGCGTCATCCGAATCCGAAGTACAGATGCACGACAATTCACATGCAGAGATTTTGGTTGTGGACGACGACGCGATGAGTCGCAGAGTGTTGGGCCAACTGCTCAGCGCTGCTGGCTACAACTGCCGCGTGTGCAAAGACGGTGCCGAAGCACTGGACACTATTCACGAGAAACCGCCTTCGGTTTTGTTGCTGGATTTCGATATGCCAGGACCAAATGGTGCCGAGGTGCTCCGACGTCTTCGTTCAGACCAAGACCCAGCTGTCGCGCAGATTCCGGCTATCATGCTTACTGCCCACGGCAGCGAACAGAGCGAAGTCTCATGTCTGCAGGCCGGCGCAGACGATTTTGTGACAAAGCCGGTGAATTCCTCGGTGTTGCGCGCGCGAATTGAAACCCAGCTTCGGCTCCGCTCGATGCGGCGGCAACTGGAGCGACAAAACGATGAACTTGAGAAATGGCGCCGCGATCTGGAGCGCGATTTGGCAGCGGCGCGCCTAACGCAGCAATCATTGATACCGCAGAAACCGCTTCTGCTGCCCGGTTGGCAGATCGCAACGTGTTACCGTCCTGTGATCCAGGTCGGCGGCGATATTTATGGCTGGCTTCGAATGAGGGACGGCCGGGTTTTATTCTGGATCGCAGATGGCACAGGGCACGGTGCGGCTGCCGCGTTGCTTACCACGCTGGCAAAACTTCTTTTTCACCACGGCAGCATGGATCACGATTCGCCGGCCAGCTTGATGGAAGCTGTTGACAATGATTTTCGCAGCACCTTCGGTGCGCGCTCATTCATGACGGCGATGTGTGTTGCCCTTAATCCGGCAACCGGACAGGCTCAGGTCGTTGGCGCAGGGCATCCGCCGCTATTGGTTGTTCGTCGTGACGGCACGACAGAATCCATCCCTTCCGCGGCGCCTCCGCTGGGCTTGATCAAACGAGCGGCATTCAACGAAACACCTGTCGGTCTTGAACCTGGCGACGCTTTCCTTCTCTACACAGATGGCTTGTTCTGGTGGTCGAAAGATGAGCGCCATCGAGTAACTCCCGAGCAGTTCGAAAAAGTGCTGGATCATTCCGCGCCCAGTGCGGACGCGTTGCTCCAACACATCGTTGCGCAAACAGCTCCCAAGAATTCTGCGAAAACTGCTCCCGATGATGTGGCAGCGATCGCGGTGCGCCGGGAAGACCGAGAATAAAAATTTTTATTTAACTCAAATTTAGTCTTGCTCTCCTGCAGGCGAAACGTTAGTCAGCGTCCATGCCGAAAACCAAAAAAACTTCCAAGCGCAAACCGAATCCCGCCTTCATGAGACCGGTCCAACCGGACGATAAGCTTGCTGCCGTCGTCGGTTCGCAGCCGCTATCGCGGCCGGAGCTTACAAAAAAGCTTTGGGCATACATCAAGAGGCGTGGTCTACAGGACAAAAAGAAAAGAGTCATGATCAACGCCGACGACGCGCTCAAGCCGGTATTTAACGGCAAGAGTCAGGTGAGCATGTTCGAGATGACCAAACTCGTCTCGAAACATCTACGCTAGGTCAGGCTTTCCTCTAATAGCCCGACGTTGCCGCGTCGGGCTATTGCAGGCTTGGAAAAAATAATTGCTGCACTCGGGCGGTGCGTTACCGCTCTTGCGCCAGTCTGCAACTGCATCGAAGATGGTGGAGTGAAAACCCCTCGTTTATTTCTCGTAGCAGCCGCTGTCTCGCTTGTTTGCGCTGCCTTCGCGCGAGCGGAATCCAGTTGGCTGCATGATTACAGCAAGGCCCAGGAAGAGGCGAAAGCGAATCACAAACTTCTGTTTCTCAATTTCACGGGATCTGATTGGTGCGGGTGGTGCATCAAATTCGACAAGGATGTTCTGTCGCAGCCGCAATTCAAAAATTTCGCGCACGACAATCTCGTTCTGGTGGAGCTCGATTTTCCCCGCCGAAAATCCCAGCCTGTAGAGGAGAAAAAGCAAAACGTGCAATTGGCACAACAGTACGAAGTTCTTGGATTTCCCACCATTGTGGTGCTGAACAGCAATGGCCAAAAAGTCTGGCAGTTCGACGGTTATTTCCCCGGCGGCCCGGACGCGTTCATCGAGCAGCTACAAAAATTGCCGAAGGGTTAAGCGACCCTATCGAATCCATCTGGGATCGATTCCGCGCTGAAGAAATTCGAGCGGCTGCTGCGAAAATATCAGGCGGATTCTTTCTTTGATTTCTTCTCGGCTGCCTTCGTCTCCCCCGACGAAGGAGTCTTTGCTGACTCGGGTTTTGAAGATTTGTCGCCTCCTTCGGAAGCTTTAGGCGCAGATTCCTTTTTGGCAGCTGCTTTATATGATTCGCTGCGATAATCGGTGCTGTAGAATCCCGAGCCCTTAAAAATCAGACCGGCGCCCGTGCCGAGTAAACGTTTTACCTTCCCATGTCCCCACTTTGGCAATCGGCAAAGCTCCTTCGGGCATTCGCGGAACGGTTCGTCGCGCATCGACTGAAACGCTTCGAAAGTCTGCCCGCACTTCTGACACGAATATTCGTAGGTTGGCATGAGCAATCTAGCTGGGCATCAGGCTTTCAGAACGACGCTGGGAAGTCTGCATTAAACAAGTTACAATTCAACTTGGGCTAATCCCTGGATTGACAGTGCCGGCATAGACGCACCCTTGTGAGATCAGGCGATGCGAATGTCAGTGGGAAGGTGACCATTAAGAAAGAGGAAGGACAATGACTGCTGAAAAAATACTGACGAAACACCCACTGGGTAAAAGCGGAAGAAATATCGAGAGAAGCAAATACGACATGCTCAAGAAGGCTATCCTGTCAGCCCTGCGAAAAAATGAACTCACGCACATCGAACTGTTCAGCTGCCTTAACAGGAGCTTAAAAGGCCAATTCTCAGGAAATATCAGTTGGTATGGCGAGACCGTTAAGCTTGATTTGGAAGCCAAAAAAATAATCGAAAGAACTGCTTCAAAGCCTCAGAAATATCGGCTGAAATCGAGGTGAACACCATGAAAGCAAACGAAGCAACCGTCTACGGAGTCACTAAGATCGCGCAACTTTTTCCCAGCATCAGGAAGATCAAGAGCAAGTCGCTGCGCGAAAAGGTCGCAGCGGTCTGGAGCGAGGCCATCACCACAGGCTGCGGCGGCAAGGGCTGGACCCTCTCCGAGCTGCGCGCGGTAAAGTTCACCCTACTGGCCGGCGACATCAACATGACCTTCGTCGAGCATCTGAATTCGTGCGCCCGGCAATGCATCGCCATCGCCGACGTGCTCAAGAAATCGTTCCGCTGCAGCATCCCTGTTCAGCGCGACTATCTCATTGCCGGTGCGCTCCTGGCCGATGTAGGCAAACCGCTGGAATATGATAAGGACGCGTCGGGGAATGTGGTCCAGGGAAAATTCGGGCAGCAAGTGCGGCATCCATTCAGCGGCGTCGCGCTCGCGTACAAGCACGGAATTCCCGGCGAAGTGCTGCACATCATCGCCACGCACAGTCACGAGGGTGACAAGGTCGAGCGCTCGATTGAATCAATTATCTTTCACCACGCCGATTTTGTGGACTTCGACATCGCGAAGTTCCTGGGAAAGCGCGCGGCGAATTAGTGATTTCTTCGGTGCTTCCATTCTCCAACTCATGCCACGGGTAGTCTTCGTTCTCGGCGCAGGCGCGAGTCGCCCCTATGGATTACCCACTTCAGGAGAGCTACGCGCGATTCTACTTGGCACCGACGCTGGAGATAGGGCGCTCAATTCTCTCGGAATTAATTTTGATCGCATTGTTTCTTTTCTTGATTCACGCGGGATGCGAGACCAGCCGAAATACGCTGAATTATTCGCGCGAGCTACAGAGCGCGAAATTCCAAAAGATTTAAATGTCGCACGGCTCTTTGTCGATGCGGCACTCGACGGATATTCTGGCAGCCAGAGACGAACGTATAAGAACTTTCGCGACAGGCTTTTTAATTCGCAGCGCGTGAGCATTGACGCTTTTATCACTAAAAATCCTGACCTCGAACTAATTGCGAAGCATGCTGTTGCCGCAGTGCTCCTCCTTTGTGAAAGGGAAGAAAGGTTGGAGGCGGATTGGTATCAACAATTTCTCGAACGGATAATGAGAGACGCATTTCATGACGGGGAGTTTGGAATCATCACTTTTAACTATGACCGCAGCTTTGAGCATTACCTCAAGAGAGCATTTACACATAATTATCTATTGAACGAGTCGTTCGCCCTCAAACTCTACCAGCAACTAAAAATTGTCCATGCCTACGGCTGCTTGGGTACACTTGAGGGAAATATCATGCCACCGCTCGTAAAATACGGGGACATGAATACTTTCGGTAACGCCGTTGATCAGATGGAACTAGCGACACCTGCACATGATCCCAACGACAAGATCAAAAGTCTGCTAGACGGAGTAGATCGTGTCGTTTTCATTGGTTTCGGATTCTGGAAAGAAAATATGGACCTAATTAAGCTCGACGAGAAGAACCCTCCAACAGTCTATGCTTCGGCGTTTCGCTTGCCGGTGACTGTGATGGAAGACGTGAAGGCGAGATATCCAGGAATTATCTTTGGAAGTCGAGACGATCAGGTGCTCGATTTTGTTTTGAGTCACGCCGTCTTCGCCTGACATAAAGGAAATACTCATGGGCCTAACGTTGGTTGAGAAGATCGCGGCGCGTCACGCGGATGGGCTGGCTCCGGGAACAGAGGTGCGTAGCGGAGATTTCGTTTCGATTCGGCCGCGTCACGTGATGACGCATGACAACACTGGCGCTGTGATTCCGAAATTCAAACAAATCGGCGCGACATCGATTGTTGATTCGGCACAGCCGGTCTTCGCGATCGATCACGACATCCAAAATACTTCGCCCGAAAATCTGGCGAAGTATGGGAAGATCGAAGCGTTCGCGCACAAGCACGCCATCGATTTCTACCCCGCGGGAACTGGCATTTCCCATCAAGTGATGGTCGAACAGGGTTACGTGGTGCCCGGCTCGATGGTGGTCGCCAGCGATTCGCACTCCAATCTCTACGGCGCGATGGCTGCACTCGGGACCCCAGTTGTGCGCACCGATGCCGCCAGCATCTGGGCAACCGGAGTTACCTGGTGGCAGGTTCCACCCGTCGCGAAGGTCGTGCTTAAAGGAAAACTCTCGCCGGGCGTGGTCGGCAAGGATGTCATCATCGCGTTATGCGGACTGTTCAACAAAGACGAGGTACTTAATCACGCAGTAGAATTCGTCGGCGACGGAGCAGCGGATCTCCCAATGTCAGCGCGAATGACAATTGCGAACATGACTACGGAATGGGGCGCGCTCGCAGGCGTTTTTCCCTTCGATGAAACAACGGTTAATTACCTGCGCTCGCGGGTTCCCGAATTCAGCAATCCGAAACGGCCGGGAACGCGTGGCGCGAAGAGCCGGTCCGGTTACACAGACAGCGATATCGAGCAGTGGTGGAAAAATCGCAGCGAATTCAGTGCTGATCCGGACGCCGAGTATGCGATCGAGCTTGAACTCGATCTTGCTACGGTCGTCCCGCATGTGTCCGGGCCTAACGAAGTGAAAACCATGGTTTCGTTGCCGGAAATGGAACGCAAGCATGTGTCAATCCAAAAGGCCTATTTGTTGTCGTGCGTGAACGCGCGCTTCGAAGATTTGCGTGACGCCGCGGAAGTCATTCGTACTCGGGGCGGACGCGTCGCCGAAGGCGTTGAATTCTATTTGGCGCCAGCCAGCGCCGAGACGCAGGCCCGCGCCGAATCCACTGGTGACTGGCAGACGCTGGTCGGTGCTGGCGCAATTCCATTGCCGCCGGGTTGCGGCGCGTGCATCGGTCTGGGTCGCGGTCTGGTGCAAAAAGGCGAAAACGCAATCAGCGCGACGAATCGGAATTTCAAGGGCCGCATGGGCGATCGTGACGCGTTCGTTTATCTCGC
>Ga0207701_10003191_pt1 | contig 16884 bp, 11 predicted proteins | sample KBSSwiSSwithPhiX_FD_184294 | JGI IMG/M metagenome (GOLD analysis project Ga0207701, IMG submission 184294) | Switchgrass rhizosphere bulk soil microbial communities from Kellogg Biological Station, Michigan, USA, with PhiX - S5 (SPAdes) (version 2) | ecosystem: Environmental > Terrestrial >... | reverse complement strand
CCTTTATCTTCTCTCCAGCTTGTACGTGTTTAGCGCCAAAGGCGCGTTCTCAATTGTAGCCCGGGGCAACGCCCCACTAACTCGGTTGAAATGAAATGAGCGCTGAAAGCGCGATTCAACCCGTGTATGCAGACCACGCCGATCACGTTGTTGCCGCGCTTTCAGCGCTCTGTTGTTGAGTATACGGTTTCCCTGGGGCGTTGCCCCAGGCTAGGAATGACGGCGTGCCTTTGGCGCTAAAATCAAAAGGCGAAGCCAAAACTGAAATGAAATGCGCCGACATCTTCGTCTTCGCGCTGATCGGGATTATAGCCGTAATCAAGACGGATAGGTCCAATCGGAAGCTTGTAACGCAATCCTGCACCAATTGCATAACGCATGTCATCGAAGCCTGCGGATGATCCCTCGAACAAGTTTTCCGAACTGGGTAACAGATTGCCTGCGTCAATAAAGACCGCGCCCTGAAGTTCGCCGTAGATCGGAAAGGTATATTCGACATTGAAGACGGTGAAGAATTCGCCGCCTATCGGATAGCCATTATTGTGTGGTCCGAGATCACGCTCCGAAAAGCTGCGAACGGTTGTACTCCCACCATTAAAGAATCGCTCGTCGATCGGAATGGAATCGATTCCACTTTCGCCAGTCAAGCTATGAATGATGCCGGCTCGCGCTCCAAACGCGAGCAAGGTGCGACGATCGGGGTTCCCGGGTTTTGGTTCGGGGCCGATCGGCAAAAAGTAGGTTAAGCGGCCGGTGGCCCTAATAAAATCGATTTGGCTCCCGATGGCACTTGCGGCCAGATCAAACGTGTTGTCAAAAATCAGCCCGCGACTTGGATTCAGTTTGTTGTCGCGCAGATCGAGGGTTTGGGTGAATCCGATCGAGCTGATGAAGTAAGATTCGTCGCCCAGAAATTGGGGATCAATCGCGGAATCTGTGATTTCGACGTGTCGCTCGGTTAAAACTAGTCCCACTTCGTATCGTTTCGAGAGTTTTCTGGTTAGGTCGAAACGCGCGCCTGCTTCAAACTTTGTGTAGCCATCATAATCAAATGTGAATGCGGCAAGCTTGGCTTTGAAACCGAAGTCCGAATCGAAAAGGTACGGATCTTCCCAAAGTATTTCTGCTTTGTAGCCGCGCTCATTCCATTCAAATGACGTCGTGAGAGGTCGGCCATATCCAAAGATGTTACGGTCGCGATAGCTCGCCCCAACAATTGCGCCGGTGTAAGAGCCGTAGCCTAGTGAGAAGCCAAACTCCTTGCTCTTCGCTTCCTCAGCAGTGATATCGAGGCGGAGGGCGTTTCCACCTATCGGAGTTGGTTTGATCTGAAGAACATTGAACAAACCGGTCCGCATCAGATCCCGGAATTTTTCGTCAACCAAATCCGGACTATAGGTTTTGCCGCTAAACTTGCTGAAACGCCGGGTAATATAACTTGGACGGAGTCGCTGAAGACCTTTCACCGTGACCCCGTCAAAATGATAGAGCCGACCTGGTGTAATTGTAACGAGAACTGGCACTTTGCCTTGACGAGCGGCTGACGGATCGCCGAGCGCGTCCACTTTCACCTCGTAATATCCGCGTGCCCGATAATACGCCTGTAATCGTCGTGGTATGTCCGCGACCCGCGCGTCAGTATAGGGTTGCTCGACCAAATCGAGCATCTGACCGCGTAAGGCATCAGGGCCGTAGATGGTTGATCCGGCAAACCTCAAATCGCCGAAGAAATATTGGCGGCCTTCGGTAATCGGGATGGTTACATCGACGTATGGGGCGCTATCGGCGTAGTGATAGATAGGAGGATCAACTTTCGCGTCCAAGAACCCCTGCGAAACATACAAGCGATGAACGAGTTCCGCGCCTTCTTCTATATCCGAGGTAACAAAGGGCAGCCTCTTTTGCAGCGTCGAATACCGTTCTCGCGTCGGCCCGACGGCATAGTCAAAGAGCACGTCCGGAGGTTGACTCCGATTCCCAACAAAATTTACGAGACCAAGGGTGACAAGCGGACCTTCTTTGATGTCTAGGAGCAAACGATCACCCGATTCGATTCTGTAGCGGACCTCGGCCTTTGCATAACCATGTTTGCGATAGAACAGCTCGAGAAAGAATGCGGCATCATCACCGCGCGGCGCACTTAGTCCGAATTGCTCGATTGTCGTGATCTGTTCTTTGAGTTCGGAACGCAGAGTCTTCTCATCAAAGGCGGCCTGCCCTCGAAATTCGATGATACTGGCACGTTGCGCTTGTTTCTCTTGTTCCTTTGCCGCCTTACGGCGCGCGCGATCCTTTTCTTCTTGGCGCGGAACGTTGACGGCGGTTTGAGCTGCGGCCGTAGTCGCGATGAAGATGAGTCCGAGAAAGATTCGGAGGAATGCGCTTCGATGCGTTCGGTCGAGACAAATGAACCTCACGAACACGCAGTTCATCTCACTTGAATCGAATCAAGTACTTCACCATGCCGCGAAAATCTCCTCCAACTGCCAGATCGCCTATAACCATGAATTTGTCATTCACTCGATAACGTGCGGTGGCGGTCTGCTGGCCAGTGCGCGGATCGACTCCTCCAATGTCAACCTGCAACCGATCAAACGTAGAATTGCTCGTGGTGGCTTTACCTTTCTTAAACACCTTTTGATAGAGTTGTTGAACCAAGAGCATGGCGGCGCGTCCTGCGAGGACATTGTTGCTTCCGGTAAGTTCTCCGCGGGTCACGCCGGTGGCGAGGAGGGAAATAATCTCTTCCTGCGGCAATGGGGGTTCACTGTTGAAAACGGCTTCTGGCGCCAGCGAGGTCCCGTAAACGTAAACATGGACGGTGTAATCACGAATGAGCGATATCCCATGCAAGTCGATTTTCGGATTGAACGAATCGCTTGGATCGAAATAAAGGAAGCCTTGGGCAACCTCAAGTCGACTGAAGGGCAAAGTTGCCTCAACATTCTCGAGACGAACCAAACCCTGGAGCCCTGGATGCAAGCCGGTTCCGGTTAGATGCAGATCGACGATTGCTCCCCCGTTAGCCAGGTTCCCCCGCAATTTGAATGGATCTTTTGTTTTGACGAGAACGTCGAATTTCCAATCACGCAAAGGTGGTTGAGGAATAGAAAGGTCAGGCCGATCAGAAGGTGGTTGGGGCGCGGGGCGGCCAGGGAGACCGATCGGAATCAGGTCAATATTTTTCAAGAACTGGCTGTTCGTTAGGGCGACATTTCCGCTCACCGTCGCACTGTTCCAGGGGCCAATCACTTTCAGATCCCCGTCTGCTCTGGCAGTGAGAGAATCGTTTCGGGCGACCAGGATACTTTGGGCTTTAAGTTGAAAATCGAAGTTCGGCTGGGTGAGCTTGGGAAAGAGAACGCGTCCCGAGATTGTAAACGGTCCGCCGGCGAGGTCGCCGCTCAGTCTCTCAAAGTTAAGGACGTCGCGATCAAAAGTAAGGCGGGAGCGGAGCCCGCTCACCGATGGTAGGGACGGATTGGTTAGGCGTGCCATGTTGATGACGAGATCACCGGAACCGCTCAAAGCTGGCTTTGCGATCGTTCCATTGATACTGACGTCCAAGGCGAGGTCGCCGTCGATTTGACTAATTTTGGGAACGAATTGGCGCACGAAGTTCACAGGAGTACGCGGCAATTGCACTCTTGCAGTAAGAGGCGTTTCTTCATCGAATTTTCGTTCTGCGATGATCTTAGAAAGGTCGAAAGGAAGATTGGCCGTAATCTGCACTGGTTGAATTCGGGATTGTTGTAACCTCCCATTGAAAGCGAGCTGATTGTTCTGGAGCTCGGCCGTGAGATCGAAAGTTGCAGGATCGAGGTTTGGGTAATCTGAGCTGTGAAGATCGGTCATCTTCACGTCCATTCTTCCGTTCAGTTGGGCGAGCGTGCCCTGAGCGTCGACCTTGACGTTCATTATACCGGTCGCGCGGGGCGTCATCCCAAGGTCGTCGAAGAGTTTCTTTAGGTCCAGATTCTCAGACTGAAACGTCACCAGGACTTTTCCGTCGTTAGGAAAAAGCGGGTCACCAGTTCCGATGTTTTTCCAAACGAATGGCACTGAAACATAACCGCTGGCGTATTTTGCTTTGTCTTGATCAATCTGGATTCGTGAGATTTCCAGGGTGGAACCATGCGCGGCGAGGATTGCGTGAAAATCCATCTTATCGCTGCGAAGAAAGAGAGTTGGAATGTCGAGACCTTCAGGCGAATAACTGGCGTCGATGTTCGCCTGAAGCGCTTTCAGATTTGCGTATTGGCCTTTCTCGAGCGTGAGCTTCAGTTTGCCAGAGTTCTTAAATTCAGTTGTCTCCCCACTCCCTTCCCAATCGACCAAAAGGGATCCCGCCAGTTCATTGTTGTTCCCGATAGCAGCGAGAATCGGTTTCAGACGCGCGAGATCTCCAATTTTGGCAAAGATTTTACCGCTGTAGGGATGAGTTCCTTCAAGTGAAAAAACTCCGTAACCGGCGATGTAATCCTGCTCATTCAAACTGGCTGTGAAGTCGTTCAGGTAAACGATGTTTTCGGAAATCGAGGCCTGCCCACTGATCTGAGGGATGGTCAGATTGCGAAATTTGAGATTTGAACCATAGAAGCTGACCTGCCCGTTTGCCTTGCCATTCCGGAGGGTTACCTCGCCGCTTAATTGCACTGGACCGATGATTCTGTTGGGAGAATCAACTGGCCAATAATCGCCGAGCTCCGCCACACCTAACGATAAATTGAGAGTCGCCGGTTGAGTCAACGCCTGTCCGAAGTCTTCCGGTAACCGGTAATCGCCTGTGACGGTAATGGCGTTTTCCTTTCGCACCGCGACCATCCGCGCCAGCTTGAGCGAAGCGCCATCAATACTCCAATCCGCCACTAGTGAATCGAAGAGGTTTTCGCCGGAATGAACGTCGTCCATTTCGACATGAATCTGGGCGCGCAGATCAGTGTAATAAGGTTGCGGCTCATTCGTTGCCGGCATCCGTTTTGAGGCGGTAAGCGTCCCGCCCACATGACCGGCGGATCCGTCTCCGAACCGAATTGGGCCTCCGCCGAAACTAAGATTCAGATGCAGGAGAGCGTCTTTGATTTCACCGGTTCCGTTTGCGTTTGCTGAACCCGCCAGTGGCTGAGGAAACTTGGCGGTGAGCGATTCGAGGTCAGGTAACTGGGCGGTGATCTCAAAACGCGTGGGATTCTGGCCGAGTTGGCGAATGTTCTCTGGCAAATCTGCAGCGCCCTTTAATTGAATTGTGTTTGAGCCGGTTGTTGCTTCGACCGATTCCAAGACCGCGACGCCATCACGCGCCCCGAGCTTCGCAGTAAAACGATCGAAAAAGAATTGTTCCTTACGTAAATTACTGATTTGCGCTTCGACGGTGGCATTCCAGGTCCGCGGCGAATCGACCGTGCCCTCACTGCTGATTGCGAGGTGCTCCACCGTTCCTTCGAGAAATCCGGGTGGACGGCCAATGTAACCGCGCAACGTATCTAACGAAACATTGTCCGCGACGAGTCGCAGCTTTGTGTTTAGGGAGCGCGCGGTCTCACCCAACGATGCCGAGCCGGTCACAGTGCCACCCGCCAAGGATGCGTCTAGCATCACTTCGAGTGATCGGGACGAAATGCGTGAAGCGTCAAAAGCGAGTAGCCGAATCTGATTCTCGTTATCAAAAACCAGGTTGCTAATATTCAGATTCCGATTCGTAAAAGAAGTGCGCCCGTAGATTGAACGCCAGGATGGACCATGCGTCAGCTGGAGTTTGGCAATTCGAAGTTCGCCCTGATTCCTTGGATCAAGATCAAGATCGAAATGCTCCAAGACAAAATCCTGCTCTCGCTGTGTCGATCGGACGATGAGATTAACGTCGGAGAGGCGAAGCTTCTTTGGATAGAATGGGAATAACGCGATTCTCTCATCGGCCCGCGGAACTTTTGGTTTTAGCGAAGCTTTAGCCGGATCCAGGATGATCTGGGCGTTACGTATTTCGGCGCTCTCTAGCAGTTCCGTCGGACCTGATCGAAGCCAGGCTAGCAAGCTGTAATCGACTCTGATTAGATCAATATCAATCGACTCCACGATGGTGGGGCCAATTGGCACGACTCGCAGATTCTTCACCGCAAGCCCGGTGAAGATTGTGCCCTCGAGCGAACAATCGATCTTCAGGTTTTCCTTGGCCGCGTAATGATTTGCGACGGTCCGGCCAACCTTAAAAATGATCGGACGATGAAATAAGAGAGCGATTACGAGAAATCCGAGCAGAGTCCACCTAACCACTCGGGGCCAGCGCCGAGACCGTTGGGTGACTGCCTTGCCGTTTTCATCCACGAGTGCGGTAATCTATTTCCACGGGGTTAAAGAGCAATAGCCGAGAAGGATGTCGCTTTTTGGTGGCCACTTCCTATGAAGTAGTTCGTTATTGCATGCTCTCGCACGTGTCACGATGTTTAACATTCTCCAATGAGTCCCGAACGACTTTTTGATTACCTCGAAGGCAACCTGTCTGAAATCGAGCGGGTTGAAATTGAACGGCAGCTTGCCGCGGATCCGCAATTGCAGCGCCAACTGGAGATCGCGCGCGAAATGCAGCGGCGCTCACGCGGTTCGCGCGAGGTCATTGGAGAAGGTCCGAACATCGATATCCCGGCTCCGAACAGCAAACTTGGTCGTCGTGTTGCGACTGCTTTCGCGTTTCTCGTCATGGTTAACGTCCTGGTCGGCATTGCCTTCATAATCGGGGAGAAGAAATCGAACCCGACAGATCGAAATGCGAAGGAGTTAGCCCTGCGGCAACAACTCAAGGCATCGCTTCAAAAAACGGCCGAGACCGCTCTGCCGATACCAACTCTTGCGACCGACGAAGTTCGTTTGATCGCTTCTGCGACCGAACGCGAAGCGTTGGCCGACAACGTGGTCATGCTCGCGAGCCAGCATGGGGGAACAGCGACGAAGGCGCCGCCTGATGTAGAAGGTATTACCGTCCTCGCGGATCTTCCGACAATTCGAGCGGAGGAATTTCGGCAGGCGCTGGCGCCGTTGGCGCAGTCCAGCTTTTCCACGCCAACACCGCGAAGCGAAAGTCAAACGGTTGGCGAGAGAGTACATGTTTACGTGCGCATCACTCAAGAATCGTCCTCGCCGACTCCGTGAGCGATCGTGATCAAAGGGTCGCACTCACGTTCGCCTTGCCGGCGGAGAGTTCAGATTTTGTCCGGCTGCTCGTGAAGCCTGTTTCCACCTACACAGGCGATAGGATTGAAATCATTCATGGCCAAATTCATGGTCGATCAGTCTCGGTGTTGCACACGGGTGTAGGTGAAAAGAGTTGCCGATCGCGTATCGAGAGTTTCCTACAAGAAGCGAGCTACAGATATCTGATCAGCACCGGTTTTGCTGGGGCGCTGGACCAACATTTGCAGACGGGGAATTTGTTAATCGCGAAAAACTTTTCCAGCCTTGAGCTTTTGCGATCTCCGCAACTTGACCGCATAGCGAATCATTGTGTTCTCGGAAAACTAACGACCGTGCCGAAAATTATTGCGACAGAATCGGAACGAGATCGGTGGGCTCGAGAAAGCGGCGCTGTCGCTGTTGATATGGAAACCGAGTTTATTGCGAATGCATGTACGGCTCACGGAGTCCCGATGCTTTCTTTGCGGGTAATAAGCGACACCCCGTCGGAACCGTTGCCAGCTCCGCCAGAAATATTGTTCGATATCGAGAAACAGAGAACGAACTTTGGCCGGTTAGCATATCATCTTGTGACGAACCCAACGGCGTTTAAGCGTTTGACCGCGTTTCGCCGGCAAGTCGCGCTGGCCCGACGATCGTTGACCGCAGCGCTTGATCTGCTTTTCCAGGTCGATCTGATCGATTAAACCCCCGATTACGCCAATACTTAGCGCAGACTTCTAAGTCTGCTGTATCGCAGATTTCCAAATCTGCAGAGCGGCCGCTACAAACTTACCGGTTCGATATGAACCAGGACATCAGCAATACGGGCGTTGGTTTGTTTGATCGCGTCTTTTACCTGGTGCGCAATATCATGTCCCTCGCGAACCGAAATCCCTCCATCTACGCCAACATGCAAGTCAACATAGAAGGCGAGACCCATCTTGCGGACGAGACACTTCTCGACATTGCCAACTCCAGGAACCGAGACCGCGGCGCTCTTTATTCTCGCGACAATATCGCCTGGCGGAGCGGTATCCAGCATTTCACGGACAGCGGGAACGAGCAGGCGACAGCCATTCGCCGCGATGATCGCACAGGCGAAAAGTGCTGCCCATGCATCCGCGCTTCGCCAAGCTTCGCCACCAATTAATGCAATAGAAATTCCAATAAACGCAGCAGCGGAAGTCAGTGCGTCCGCGCGATGATGCCAGGCGTCGGTTTGGACGGCCCAGCTTTCTACGCTCCTTCCGACCTGGATTACCGACCGATAGAGAAACTCCTTCACAGCGACCACCAAAATCAGAACGATCAACGTGAATGGTGCAGGGGCGTGATGGGGCAGAAAGATCTCGCGCAAGCTTTGGATGGCGAGGCCGATCGCGGCGGCAATCACTCCAAGAGCCACAACGCCAGCCGCCATTGGTTCGGCTTTCCCATGCCCGTACGGATGGGTCGCGTCCGGTGGACGGGCGGCGAATTTGAGGCCGCCCCAAATTACGATCGACCCACAGATGTCGAGTACAGATTCAATCCCATCCGCAATTAAGACGTATGAATTTCCAAGCAGACCTGCCGTAACTTTCGCAGCCGCCAAAAATATGTTTACGATCATGCCGACGAGAGCGACGCGAGCGCCGCTTTGCATATTGTCGGTCAACTCGTTCGATGTAGGATGAAGCGACTGCGGCATCTATGACCAAAAGTATTAAGGCCGCCATCTACGAAACGCACGGAAATCCGACGGAGGTTTTGCGGGTTGTCGAACAGCCATGGCCAAAGCCGGGAGCGGATGAAGTTGTCGTCAAGATGGCTGCCGCTCCTATTAATCCAGCTGATCTAAATTCAATTGAAGGCAAATATCCAATTCGACCCGCTCTGCCGGCAACGCCCGGGATGGAGGGCGCGGGAACTGTTGTTGAACTCGGCTCAGCAGTTCGAGATTTAGAGGTAGGATCACAAGTAATTTTGCCACACGGCTTAGGAACGTGGCGCGAAGCGTGTGCAGTCGCTGCCAACAAACTCGTTTCGGTGCCATCTGAGGTCGAGCCGATCCAGGCAGCGATGTTAAAAGTAAATCCGATCACAGCCTGGCGAATGCTACATGATTTTGTTTCGCTACAACGCGGTGATTGGGTGATTCAGAATGCGGCGAATTCGGCGGCTGGGCGTTGCGTCATTCAAATCGCGCATGAGCTCGGATATAAGACAGTCAATATTGTTCGACGTGCGGAACTCATCGATGAACTCCGTGCCGAAGGAGGTGATGTGGTCGTGGTCGATGGGGAAAACGTCCGTGATGAAGTAGCCGTAGAGACGGAGCGCGCACCAATTCGTCTGGCCCTAAACGCAGTCGGAGGAGAAAACGCATTGCGAATGGCAAAGACGCTCGCGTCGGATGCGACAATCGTAACCTACGGGGCGATGAGTTTAGAACCGATGTGCATTCCGAACGGGATGCTGATTTTTAAGAACCTTCGATTCACGGGATTTTGGGTAAACAAGTGGTACGAAGCGGCCAGCCCTACCGAACGTGCAGAAACATTTGGACCACTTTTCAAAATGGCGCAGCGAGGATTGTTACGCGCGAAGGTCGAAAAGACATATTCGTTAAGCGAGGCGAAAACAGCGATCCAGCACGCCTCCCAAAATAAACGGAGCGGGAAGATCGTATTCCGCTTCGCGTAGGCTAGGAACGTTAAAACTTACGATTTCTGTTGCGGCGCCGATTGAGGTTTTCGCTGGCGCCTCAACAGAGTAATTTGCTTTATCCGGGCAGAATCGGACGGGCTCCAGGTCGCGATGTCGGGATCATCCTTGAAGGCATTATGGACAATTCGGCGCTCATAGGAGTTCATCGGTTCGAGTTGCAACGAACGACCTGAAATGCGAACGCGCTCCGCCAACTCCCTCACCCGTTGCACAATTCGATCTTCGCGCATGGAACGATAGTGCTCACAATCTACGATTACCTTTGGCGCATCCTTGTCCTTGGCTTGAATCAAGCGATTAAGGAGAAACTGAATCGCTTCCAGCGTTTCACCATCGCGACCAATCAGGGTGTGGCTTTCCTCCATGTAAATCTGAAGGGTCGGATTGCCACCTTCGCTTTGTGTCTCGTCGATTTGTACGACGAAACCAAGGTAACCGAGGATTGTGTCGAGTAATTCCTTGGGCGTCATGGTCGTCCTTTGCGCGACTTTTTTCCTGCCGGGGCAACTTTCTCAAGAACCGGCAACGGCTGTTTTTGGTTCTGATACAGTTGCAGAATCGTGAACAGGTTTTGTGTCGTGTAGTATAATGCCAGTGCTGCCGCGAAATTGTAGCAGAAAATCAAAAAGATCAGCGGCATAAACATCATAACGCGTCGTTGGGTCGTGTCACCGGTCTTGGGCGTCATCTGCATGAGCCAGATATTGGTCGCGCCCATAACCAAGGGAAGGAGGTTTATCTTCCAACCCAGACCAGGAATGATCCCGATTGTATCCGGTTGAGAGAGATCATGTACCCAAAGGAACGATGCGTTCCTTAACTCCGCCGCCTGTCCGAGCATGCTAAACAGGCCGAAAAAGATCGGGATTTGAATCATCATAGGAAGGCAACCCCCGACCGGATTCACCCCGTGCTCTTTGTAGAGCTTCATCACCTCTTGATTCATCCGAGTTGGATCGTCCTTGTACTTTTCCTTCAACTCCTGCATCTTCGGAGCAAGCAGCGACATCTTACGCATCGACCGATTTGCTTTGTTCTGTAGTGGCCAAAGAACTCCCTTAACGCATGCCGTTAATATGATGATCGACCACCCGTAATCTCCGACCCAACCGTGGATCAGGTTCATGAAGTTGAGCAGAAATTGGCTCACTAATTTCCACATCCCGAAGTTCATGATTTCGGCCTCGTCGTGTGGTAGCTGGGCGAGGCGAGCGTAAAGTTTTGGGCCGAGGTAAAGTTGAAATTGGGCAGTGGCGGTTTTGCCGGGCTGGAGTTGAAATCCCGGCAAACCCATCGCTCCAACCATTCCCTGCAAGTTTGGTCCGTCGGTCCGCTTGATATCGAAAGGCTGACCCCACACTTCGACAGCTTTCATCTGCAGCGGCGTGATGATGCTGGTGAAAAACTGGTTTGTCATCGCGGCCCATTCCGCGTCTTTTACTCTTTCCTGGAAGGCGGGCTGGGCTGAGCGCTTTTGCACACCAATTAGCGGGTAATTCTGGGCAGCAAACCAGGTGACATCAGTTGCTTTGGCTGTGCCTTCGATACACCAGACGAGGCGCGTATAAGAGGGCATATCGCTGGGATGAAGCGGTTGAGTGGTTCCGAGCGAAACAAAATAACCATTGCTGGTGTATGACTGAGCTCCGTCATTCCGGAAATCGACGTCCATCCGTGCGACGAAGTTGTCTTTCTTTTCCGAAGTTGGCGGGAAGTAAAATTTCTTGCGAATCGTTAGGCCTTCGGGGTTTTTGTTTTCGAGCTCAAGGCTACCATCATTGCCTCGGGCGATGGTATATTCGGGAAGGGCAGGCGTAGCAGGCTGCTCAACCAGAGCTCCAATCGGGATGTGATCGGAAGCATTTAGGACAACACGATCACCGTTATCGAGTGAGTGCTTGAGCAGGACCGCTTCGCTAATTCCTCCGCCCCGATTTGTCAGGCGAAGTTCAACATCGTCATTCTTTAGCGACTCCAACTTTTCCTCGAAAGGCTGGATAGAGGCGGTCGGAGAGGGTGTCGGGGTTGGTGCAGGAGCGGAACTAACTGACGGCGGCTCCGCTGCAACTGGACTAGATGCGGTGGGCTCGCTCTCCGGCGATCCGGGCGTGGGTGATGCAGCTGCCCGCACCGGCGGCGGCGGCGCATTCTTTACGTTGTAGATCTGGACAGCGACCAGCCCGATTACACAAAGGCTGACAACAATCCATGCTTGTCGATCCATAAGCGGCGGCCCAAAAGTTACTCACAAACGAAACGCGTGGTTGCGCTTGGCTCGTTGTGAAGGTCTGGCACGGGATCATGACCGTGCCCACCCCACGGATGGCAACGACAAAGTCGGCAAATTCCCAGCCAACCTCCGCGAAAAAGGCCGTGCTTCTCGAGCGCTTCCAGAAAGTAGGCCGAGCAGGTCGGCTGAAAACGGCAACCGGAGCCTGGTCCTCCAAGGAAGGATAACACCGGAGAAATCAGAAGTTGATAACCGCGAATCAGGAGGCGCAAAAGCAGCAGCATCAGGGCGCTAGAATAGAAGCGCGCTTCGCGAGGTGCAACCACTCATCTTTCAACGCCCTGTAAGAGGTGTGTGCTGCGGCCGGACGCGCGATCACGACGCACCAGATACCGCCGTTTATTCTTGCTTGTTCGATCCGGACGATCTCGCGCAGTCGCCGGCGTAATCGATTTCGTATTACTGCACCACCGATTCTTTTTGAGGTAATGAAGCCGATCCGGAACGGCTTTTCATCGTTGGTAGGGAGAACGCCTAGAGTCAGCACCCGTCCGCGGTGGGTTGTTCCCTCGGAACGAACTCGAGCAAATTCAGTTGGACGCGCTAACCGAATCGCCTTGGTGAAAGTGCGGCGGGTTGAATTCCGAGAAGGTGTCACGCTGGAATCATATCACACCCGTACAGCAAAAGCCTTCCGGCGGTAATACCACCGGAAGACCTCGGGTTTGAAAAATTACTACGGGCTTGGGCTCGCAGTCGTTGTAGTGGTGGTTTCGGTCTTTGTCTCGGCGGCGGCACTGCTGGGTCTTATTTTCCGGCTGTAAGTATTCGGATCCACCGGCTTATCCGATTTCTCCGGAGGCGAAGCAGGGGTGACGACCTCGGTCTTTTGTTCGCACGCCCCGAGGAGCGCAGCGCTAGCGAGAATGCAGATCAATTTTTTCATAGGTTAGATTCGTTTCCTATATTGCTTGAGGCGGGGCAACGCAATTTTTTGTGCGAACTTCGGGACGATACTCAAAACGGTGCTTCGTACTTCAAACCATGTGCTTCCGCGACGGCAGCACAAGTCAATCGACCGTCTCTCGTATTAATCCCACCGCTGAGCGCGGGCACTTTTTTACAGGCATTTTCTAATCCGAGATCAGCTAGTAGTTCAACGTAACGCGAAGTGATATTTGTTAGCCCTTGAGTGGAAGTGCGCGCATAGGCAGCAGGCATATTCGCGACGCAATAATGTATGACACCCTCCTCGACATAGACGGGCTTGAGGTGTGTTGTCGGGCGGGATGTTTCCACGCAGCCACCCTGGTCAATCGCTATATCAACCAAAACACTGCCAGGCCGCATTTTTTGTAACATCGCCCGTGTAATTAGTTTCGGCGCCTTCGCCCCGGGAACGAGCACGGCCCCGATCAAGAGATCGGTTGCAGGCAATAATTCGTTCAAGTGTGCTTCATTCGAATAAACAATGGTGGCGTTCGGCATTGTTAGATCGAGAAAACGCATCTTCTCCCCATCTACTTCAAGAATTGTGACATCTGCGCAGAGACCTACAGCCATGCGTGCCGCGTTAACGCCTGCTGTTCCGCCACCCAAGACCACCACTTTACCTGGCAAAACTCCCGGCACACCACCGAGCAGAACTCCATTACCGCCATTATGTTTTGCCAAATGATATGCTCCCATCACGATCGACATTCGACCTGCAATCTCACTCATCGGCTCCAACAACGGCAGCTTGTTGTTAACCTGAATGGTTTCATAGGCGACGCCTGTGACTCCCGATTTCAGCAGGGCCTCAGTCAGTTCCTTACTCGCTGCGAGGTGAAGATAGGTGAACAAGATCTGTCCTTTACGAAGCAACCCCCACTCTGCCTTGAGCGGTTCCTTTACTTTCACAATCATCTCGGCCTGGCCGAAAAGGTCCTCTGCTTTCTCGACGATTTTCGCGCCGGCCTGGATGTACTCTTCATTCGGGTAACCGGAGCCAAGTCCCGCGTCCTTCTGGACGAGAACGGTATGTCCGCGTCGCGTTAACAGTTGCGCTGTATAAGGCAGGAGGCCGACGCGATTCTCCTGCTCCTTAATTTCTTTCGGAACGCCGATAATCATATGGGCATAGGGTGAATCGAAGATAAGGGATTAGAGATAGGCGGAAGTTTTCCGGGCTGCGAGCGGAATCTTCGTATCGACTTTCGCAGATTCCAGGAAAAACGACGACTAGTCGCTAATTCAACGAAGGATCGTCGGGTGCGGCAGCCAAGAGCTTGTACCACGGTCCCAATCCGCGCATGATCTCAAACCAAAGCTTCGGCAAACGGTCCGGGCGGAGCGTTTCTGGAGTAGGTTCCTGTAAGATCCAAGCCCTTTGTTTCATCTCGGCTTCGAGCTGCCCAGCCGTCCAGCCGGCATATCCAACAAACGCTCGGATAGAGTTCGGATCCTCAGTCGCAAGTTCATGCGCTTCCTCTATCCCCACGTTATGATTTAATCTCAACCCGTTTTCCGACTCCCATTCAAAAGCAGCGAACATCAACTGATTCTTCGCAACCGGACCACCAAGGAAAACGGGAACGTCACCTAATCCTGCTGGTGGCGCCTCATTCACCAAGTCGATCACCTGTTTGTCGAGGGGCCGATTGATAATTACACCGCCCGCGCCATCAATCGAGTCGTGTTCATAGATAAAAAGCACTGTGCGGCGAAAATTCGGATCGAGCATGCTGGGATGGGCGACCAGTAGCGACCCGGCCAGGCTTAAAGGCATTCCATCCCTGAGATTACGCATATGAAAAGTAGAATACTCACGGCTCCCCTTCGCAAGCCGAGCGTGTAATAACTCACCTTCGTATCATTTCGACCGATATATCCGATGTTCGTTCAACTCGAAGACGGGCCCTTCCATTCCATTTTCGCGCCATTGCATGGTCGTGGCCGTGATGAGTTTTTGCGATTCCTCCGGCAAATGTTGTAGAAGCAGATTGCGGCGAATTGGATCCAGTTCGCCGAATATGTCGTCAATCAAAAGCAACGGTGGTCTGTTTTCTTCCGCCATAAAGACTCGCGCCTGCGCGATCTTCAACGCCAGAGCGACCGTTCGTTGTTGTCCTTCCGACGCATAGAGTTGAGCAGGATTTTCCTCTACCAGAATCCGGATGTCATCGCGGTGCGGTCCAACAATTGTCTGGCGAAGACGCAGCTCCTCCGCTTTGGAATTAGCTAAATCCTGGGCGAAATCCTCACTGTTTCCGGGCGAGAATTCTATTGTCAGCTTTTCACCGATTCCGCTCATTTCGTTATGCGCGATGGCGGCGAACGGAGCTAGTCGCTTTGTAAGATGTCCGCGCAATGCCGACAACTTTGCCCCGTGCTCAAGCAAAGGCTGGTCATATGCCGCCAATTCGCGTGGACGCGGGTAGGACGATTTCAAAAGGGCATTGCGTGAGCGAAGAGCTCGTTCATACGCGCGAAGCGTCGGACGATAAACCGGATCGATCTGGGCGGCGAGGAAATCGAGGTAACGTCGCCGCGCCTCAGAGCTTCCGCGGATAAGCTCGATGTCCGCGTTTGCGAACGAAACGACACGTGCGATCCGAAGATATTCGTTTAAAGTGCGCTGTTCGACGTGGTCGAATGCGACTTTCCGTCGGAGCGGACTATAGCGGAAGTCGAGCAAATGTTGCTCGGCATGGCCGGAAAGAGCACATGATTTTTCTCCGAAGCGGATAACAGGGCCGAGCGTCGAGCTGCGCTGCGACTGGAGCCGTAGAAGAACGCAAGCGGCCTCGAGGATCGACGTCTTCCCCTGCCCGTTTCGAGCGATAAAAAAATTAAACCGTGGGGAGAATTCAATCCCGAGTGATTCAAAGCAACGGAAGTTCTGCAATTGCAGATCGGCAAGCATAGAAATCCAATGGCCCGGATTGTTCCGATCAAAGATTAAGCAATTGAAGCTTGCTCGTCATCTGTGCGGGGATTCGTTTTTTGTGAAAGTAGATTCCACTCACCGGTGTAATATCGGCCGGGATTAGACCAACTGCGGCGCCAACAAAGTTATGATTGCAAAAGACCCCGTTGGTGGCGTCGAGACCGACCCAGCCTGCGCCCGGAAGAAAAGCCTCGGTCCAGGCATGCAACGAGCCTTCTGCGCGACGGGTTTGCGAGTCGCTTTCACGGAGATAGCCACTTGTGACCCGGGCGGCGAGTCCCATCTGACGCAACAGTTCGGCCAAGAGGACTGTCACATCACGGCAGGCACCGCGTCCCAATCGTAAGGTTTCTGCAGGCGCTAAGGCGGCTCCCTCTTCGCGCCGTTCATAACCAATGCATTCATGCAGCCTCTTGTTCAGCTGAACGAGGGTTGACACGGTGTCCCGCCGATTTTTAACGCTTGGGGGCGTCCACCCTGGCACAGCTAGCCGGTCTCTGGTCTGGCGTTGGGTATAAGGTGCGAGCAGTTTGGCAGTTACCGAATCATAGGCAAACGGTGCTTCGACCGCTTTCGTCTCCAGAATGAAATCAAACGGATCCTTTTCATCCAAATCTAGATTAATCGCGAGACGGAATTCTAACTCTTTTGATCGTTCTGGAAAAAAGCAGGAAGCAACGATGTTTTCGAAAACATCACGTGAAAATCGGATGGTTCCTTTGGGAGATGTTGTGAAATCCAGGCGCCGGACTCGACAAAAGCGGTCGGTGCGAGGAAAAAGGCGAACCTCGTGGGGCGAGAACCCGACCGGTTCCTCATAGCGATAGACGGTCTGATACCGCAGCCC
>Ga0207701_10003190_pt1 | contig 16885 bp, 16 predicted proteins | sample KBSSwiSSwithPhiX_FD_184294 | JGI IMG/M metagenome (GOLD analysis project Ga0207701, IMG submission 184294) | Switchgrass rhizosphere bulk soil microbial communities from Kellogg Biological Station, Michigan, USA, with PhiX - S5 (SPAdes) (version 2) | ecosystem: Environmental > Terrestrial >... | reverse complement strand
ACATCTCGATTACGACGAGCGCGAACTTCGGGAACATGGTGAGCATGGCGATCGCGGCGCCGCTCCTGCCGTTCCTGCCGCTGGTCGCGAAACAGATCCTGCTCAACAACTTCCTCTCCGACGTGCCGTCGATGGCGATCTCGACCGACCGGGTCGACCCCGAGCGTGTGACGTACCCGCAGCGCTGGGATATCACGCAGGTCCGGCGCTATATGATCGTCTTCGGGCTCGTCAGCTCGATCTTCGACCTCCTGACCTTCGCCGCGCTTCTCCTGCTGTTCCGTGCCGGTGAGGCCACATTCCAGACGACGTGGTTCGTGGTGTCGCTGCTCACCGAGCTCGGCGTCGTCCTCATTCTGCGCACACGGGGACCCGCGTGGCGCAGCCGGCCAAGTGCCCTGCTGCTGTGGACGACGGTCGCGGCCACGGTGTTCGCCCTCGCCGTTCCGTTCTTCGGGCCCGGGTCCCGGCTGTTCGGATTTGTGCCGCTTTCGCCCATGGAGATGGGCACTGTCGTCGGGATCGTCACGACCTACCTGGCGGCTACCGAGGCGACGAAGCGTTGGTTCTTCCGCCCCAGCGGCCCGACGCCGCCGTGACGATTCTCAGCGCGGCCCGCATGATATGTGCTCTGGCGTCCATCACGTGGGCCCAGGCGCGGCCAGGACGCGGCGGGAACACCAGTATCCCGGAAACATCGGAAGCCAGAAGCTAAGTCCCCGAAAGAGCAAGGTGGCAGACAAAGCCACAGCGACGTCGATCCCGACCATGCGCAGCATCAACACCGACGTGGCTTCGAATACGGTGACGCTCAGTCCGAGCGAAAACAGCAGAAAGAGGACGGCGGTCACGGTCACGAGTGCATTCGCGTCGCCGCGCCGTTGCAACATGACCAACGCGCCCAGGAGCGCCGCGCGGGCCTCGTTACCAGGAGCCGCTTGCCCGGTGCTGCGTCTTGTGTGGCACGCGATAGTGCAGATCGGGCGGTGTCTGCGCGTCGCGTCGGTGGCGCCGCTTGCCGCCGACGTGGTCGAGCAGATCTGCGAGGGTCACGATCGCCAGCAGATGATGGTCTTTTTCGTCCGCATCCGCTCGTGGGCCGTGGCCGCGGGGTGCCCGGCCTGACCGTTTGCACGCCCACGCTCGTGATCTCGGAGACCTTCATGGAAATCCCTTCGCGTTGACAACCGCGGAGTGTCCGGCCAACGTGATGCTGGAACGGAAACGCCCTGGCCTTGCCGCGCGCCTTCATGCGTCCCGGCCCTGTAGTGTGCCACAGCACCCTACTCGCGAATAGCGCGGCATCTTGTGTCCGGCATCAACTTAGATTCAATCGTCATGACGGCTTCCGACTCGATTCATCGACTCGATGCAGATGCCGCGCTCCGGTCTCTCAATAGTCGGATCAGCGGCCTGACCACCAGCGAGGCCTCGATGCGGAGTACGGAATTCGGGCCAAATGCGCTGGCGCGAACCCAGGGACGTTCGGCTGTCTCGCAATTGCTCGCGCAGTTCACGCATTTCTTCGCAGTCATCCTCTGGGTGGCCGCCGGTCTGGCGGTATTCGCTGAAACGCAGAGCCCGGGGAATGGCATGGCCACGCTCGCCGGCGCGGTCGTGGCGGTCATCCTGGTCAACGGCGTGTTCTCGTTTTGGCAGGAGCGACGGGCTCACCAGGCACTCGAGGCCCTTCAGCGGCTGCTTCCTTCTGCCGCGCGTGTGCGGCGCGATGGGGTTATCAGCGACCTGTCCGTCACGGCGCTGGTTCCTGGCGATGTGATTGCGTTAGGCGAGGGTGATCAGGTGCCCGCCGATTGCCGCCTCATCGAAGCGTTCGACATGCGCGTCGACAACGCCACACTGACCGGTGAATCCGTCCCACGAGGCCGCGATGCACGGCCGGATCAGGAACCCACGCATGACACGCGCGCCCAGCAGAGCAACATGGTGCTGGCAGGAACGTCGGTCGCGGCTGGTGAAGGACTGGCGGTCGTCGTCGCCACGGGGATGCGCACTGAGTTCGGCCACATTGCCCATCTCACGCAGATGGCCCCGGAACGAACCCCGCCGCTTCAGCGCGAGATTGCGCGTCTGAGCCGGCTCATCGCCCTGCTGTCTGTGCTGCTTGGAGCCGTGCTCTTCATCGTCGGACGTGCCCTGGATCTGCCGTTTTGGGACAATTTCGTGTTCGCCATTGGGGTGATCGTCGCTAACGTGCCAGAAGGCCTGCTGCCGACCCTCACCCTGTCGATGGCGATGGGCGCCCAACGCATGGCTTCCCGTCACACGCTCGTGCGCCACCTGCCCGCCGTCGAAGCGCTGGGCTCCGCCACGGTCATCTGCACGGACAAGACGGGGACGCTCACTGAAAACCGGATGCGCGCCAGGCGGCTGGAAGCCGGCGGGCAGTCCATTGAGGTCAGCACCGCCCTTGAGCAACCGGCATTCCTGACGCTTCACCGCTGTCTTTTCGAAGTTGCGATTCACGCCGAAAGTACACATCTCGGCTCCGACGGACGCGTCCTTGGAGACCCCATGGAGGTCGCGCTCGTCGAAATGGGACGACGCGCCTTGGCGTCTGACGTGCGCGAGCGCCTCGACTTTCTGCCTTTCTCCGCCGAACGCATGCGCGTGGCGTCGCTGCATCGCGACGACGAGGGTTTCGTCGTCTACGCCAAGGGCGCCCTGCAAACGATCCTGCCGCGCTGTACGACGGTAGAGACTGGCGACGGCCGTGTACCGGTCGACGACGCCTGGCGACGGCGCGTGGTTGAAGCCGAGTCTGCGATGGGGCGCGATGGGCTCCGAGTGCTCGCTCTCGCGTTTCGCCACCTCCCGGAACGGCTCGAACGCGACCGATTGGAGGAATCCATGACCCTCGCGGGCCTCGTCGGCCTGGAGGATCCTCCGCGCGCTGAAGTCCCGGCCGCGCTAGCACAGTGTCGCGGAGCCGGGATCAAGGTCGTCATGGTCACGGGCGATCACCCGGAGACCGCCGCCGCCATCGCGCGGGCGATTGGCTTGGTCCGGAGCGAGAGTCCGACCGTGATGACCGGGGACACGCTGAGCGGTCTCTCGGACGCTGAACTGCGGTTCCTGATCGATCGGCCGGAGGTCATCTTTGCACGCACATCGGCCGAGCAGAAGCTGCGGATCGTGCGCGCCTTTCAACAGGCGGGCGAGATCGTGGCGGTGACCGGCGACGGCGTCAACGATGCGCCGGCGCTCAAGGCGGCAGACGTCGGCGTCGCGATGGGGATCAGCGGCACGGACGTGTCGCGTCACGCGGCCGATATCGTCCTGCTCGATGACAACTTCGCCAGCATCGTGGCGGCCATTGAAGAAGGCCGAGGCGTGTTCGACAACATTCGCAAGTTCACGACGTACGTGCTCACGTCCAATGTTCCGGAGCTCGTGCCGTATCTGGCGTTCGTGCTCCTGCGCATTCCCTTGCCACTGACCATCATTCAAGTGCTCGCCGTCGATCTGGGCACGGACATGTTGCCGGCGCTGGGACTAGGCGCCGAGCCGCCAGATGCAGAGACTATGCTCCGGCCTCCGCGTGCGAAGCACGATCGCCTGATCGACTATGGATTGCTCCGTCGTGCGTACTTCCTTCTCGGTACAGTCGAATCGATCGCGGCGATGGCGGCCTATGCGGTGGTGATTACGAGCGGGGGGTGGCGTTGGGGGCAGATGCTCACGGCATCCGACCCGCTGTATTTGCGCTCGACGACCGCCTGCCTAAGCGCGATCGTAGTCACCCAGGTCGCAAATGTCTTCGCCTGTCGCAGCGAGACACGCCCTGTCGCGGCGAAACGAATTCTGTCGAATCGACTGCTGGTGGCCGGTGTGTTGATCGAACTGTTCGTCATTGCCGGCATTGATTACACCAGCTGGGGACAACGGATCTTCGGAACGGCGGCCATTGGATGGACTCCGTGGGCAGTTGCCCTGCCTTTCGCAGCGGCCCTGCTTGTTCTCGACGGCCTGTGGAAACGTCACCACGTTCGGGCCAATCGATCTGCCCCGGCCTGACTGCGGTGCACGGACAGGGACCGCGAATTACCGACCGCTGCCGCGAATCCGGCAGGCCGTGGGTGACGTGGGCGACGATCGAGCGGGTGTCGAGTCGGTTCAGCCACAATCGTCGCAAACGAGAGCGCCTGGCGGCCCCGGCGGTAGTCTTGCACGGCATGTCGATGGCAGGCGGCCATATCAACAACCGGCTTTCGGGTGCCGAAGTCGGCGGGAGGAGGGTGTCGTGATTGTGCATGTTTCAGAAACGGTTGTCCTCAGTGATGCGGACGTGCAGGAGCGCTTCGTTCGTGCCCAGGGCGCTCGAGGCCAGAATCCGAAGCACCAGGCGACAGCCGTGGAACTTCGATACGACGTAACTCACGCCGACGTTCCGGACGAGGTCAAGGCCCGGCTGATGCGGTTGGCGGGTCGGCACATCACGCCTGAGGGAGTGCTGGTAATCACAAGCCGCGCCTTTCCCACTCAGCACCTCAATCGCGGGGCGGCGCACGATCGGCTGCTGCGGTTGCTGCTCAAAGCCGCATGCGCGGATGGTGTCCGCAAGCCAACCAGACCGCGTCGTGATGTACGCGCTCGACGTCTGGCCAACAAGCGAACGCGCGGCGAGGTCAAACATCGTCGGGGTTCGACGTGCCAGGACGGAGAGGGGGAGTGAGCCGCTCGTGCTGCAAAGCCTCAAATATTGCCTGCTCGGCAGCGTCGCATCACTGGGGGCTCCTGGTGGGCTGATGGTCGCGCGACTCCGCCAGCACCATGTGACAAAGGTGCGATTCGATCAGTGCGTGGAGGAACTGCGGGGTGACCGTATGGGGTTCCTCTACGTGGCGATTTCCACCCTGATTGTGTTTGCCACGTACGGCGCAGCACTCGGGCGCCAGATTGACCGCTCGCGTGCTGTTTCTGACAATGACCCATTGACGGAACTCCCGAACATCCGCAAGTTCCGCGATCGCCTGCGACTTGAGATCGAGAGAGCGAAGCGCTCCGGGGAGTGCCTGTCGCTTCTCTTCATCGACCTCGATCGGCTGAAATCGATCAATGACGCGCATGGCCACCCGGCGGGCGACAGGGCTCTTCGACACATCGCAAGGTGCATCACGCGATCGCTGCGGGCCAGTGACCTTGGTGCCCGCCTTGGCGGAGACGAGTTCGGCGTGCTTGCTCCACGCACCACGCAACAAGAAGGTGTAGCGCTGGCTCACCGGCTTGCCGATCTGGTGAGAAATACAGCCTCGCGCGGGACGATGCCGGTGACAGTGTCAATCGGTGTGGCGACAGCTTACCCGCAGGTATCCACGCCTACGACCGTCGAGCTCGACGCGCTGTTTGCGCGGGCAGACGCAGCCCTGTACACGTCTAAGCGAGCAGGGCGAGGCACGGTGCGAGGGGAATCACCTGCTCACGAATCCAATTCAGTCTCCACTTCTCAACGAGACAGTGGTACGCATTCCTGATGTCCTCGCGTTTGTGGTCGAATGCTGTGCCTCCATCGTCGCGAAAACCCTGCGCACATCTGTCAGCGGTACAACATGTACGTGAAGCGACCGTGGAGCCAGGCTTCACTGGTGCAGCTGTTGTGCCGAGTTTCGATCGACTCATCGAGCACATGAGCATAGCGACCGCCCAGACGAGCGATCTCTGCGCGAAGGCGCTCGCGAGCGTTTTCCCTCAGCTCGATTTCGCACCGATTCCACAAGTCGTCTCGATGCGCGATCGTATCTGGCACACGTCGGCTGGTCGCCTCGACCACGTGTTCCTCCATAGGCTGCGCCTCTAATGGCGGCAGCTCACGATGCCAATAAATTGTTGCTGGCATGGCGGTGGAATCGGGATTCATCGGCGTCCCTCAAGCGTGACAGCGTGTGTCCGTGGTGATCAGCCTCGAGGCTGGTTTGCAACGCGCGCCGCAGCCGGTGGTCACGTGCGGCGACGACTTCGTCGAATTTGATTGTTGCCTTCCCCAGTGATCTCCTCATCGGCGGTGCGTGATATTCCGATGCTCCGCGGAAGAGTCCACTTGCCGTCCCCTTCGAACGTGATGGTGTGATGCAAAAGCTCGATCAATGACGTGCAGGAGCAAGAACTCGGCCCACCGCGATTGACCATCGCGATTCGCAAGGTCAACAGCTCCGGCCAGCGGGGCGCGCCGCGAGTAGGGCAGGGCGGGGGGAGTCCTGGCGTGGTGGTGTCCCGGTGTCCGCACGCTTCGCCGTGGCGAGCGGAGACGGGTCGTTGATGATGCATCGCCTGTGGCGGACCGCGGGCAAGACGGCGCCTGATTTGAGCCGGCGGATCGCAAGGGCGCCAGGCGGCGCATCGGCTCGCTTCTTGCGACACTCCGGGTGAACGACGACTTCTCGGGGAATCTAACAGTTCCACCGCGCGACTACCGGTTAGCTGTCGATGTTCTTTATTGTTGGCGTTCATGATCAGTAGGACCACTGGCCCCCCTCGAAGGTGTCAAGCGGTGGTGCAAGTGACCAATGAGCGAAGTGCCCTTCAGAAAGTTCATCGATTGCTCCGTACCCAGGAGGCCACCATGCTCGGCGCCCGTTTGATGCAGTTGATTGAAGCGCACGCTCCAGCCCTCACCCGGGATGTCGTCCAGGACCTGACAACGAACGAGCACACGCCGACCTTCGCGCGGTTGAAGCCCGCGCAGCTAGAGGAGCGCGTGTCGTCGCTCTGCTGGAATCTGGGCAAGTGGATCGGAAATGCGGACGACAACGTGGTTCGACAGGAGTACGAGGACATGGGACGCATGCGCTTTCGCGAAGGCGTCCCGGTCAGCGAACTCGTGTTCTCACTGCTGCTGACGAAGAAGCACCTGCGGCGCTATATCCGCGACTATGGCCTTGTCGACTTCGCCGGCGACCGCGTCGTGCCGGACGAACTGCTTCCGGTCGAACTCCACAGCATCCAGGAGCTCAATTACCAGGTCGGAGAGTTCTTCGACCGTGCGCTCTACCATCTCGCCCGTGGCCATGAGCTGGAAGCGAGCGTCGGCGCGATCGCATGATGCCGCGGCACACCAAGCTGATTCGGTCAAGGCCCCACGAGTTCAGGGTTAGCGCGGCAGTCGAAGGCGCGAGGTCTGCGAAGTCCGAGCGCGCAAGGGGCTCGATGGGACACTCCTGAACGAAGCCCATGATTACCGAAGACCAGGCACCAGTAATCGACTTCCTGGCTGCGCCATCCACGCATGGCGGTGCACCGACTAAGCGAATTGAGACACACGCATCCATCGTCTTTCTCGCTGGTGCGCGGGCGTACAAACTGAAGCGCGCTGTTCGGTTCGACTATCTTGATTTTTCAACATCGGAGCGCCGACACGCTTTATGTGAGGCAGAAGTTCGCCTCAATCGGCGGACGGCGCCAACGCTTTATCGTGGAGTGCTCGCCGTCACTCGCCAGGATGACGGATGGTATGCGCTCGGGGGCAAGGACAGGCCCGTTGACTGGCTCGTGGAGATGAATCGGTTCCCGCAGGAGGCCTTGTTCGATCGACAGGCATCGGTCGGTGCCCTTGGCATCGAGCTTATGGCCCCCTTGGCGGCGGCAATCGCTGATTTTCACAAGTCGGCCGAGCATCGCTCAGATCACGGTGGCAAGGCAGGCATGTCCTGGGTCATCGAAGGGAATGCTGCCGGATTCGCCGAGTTCGGTCGATCGTGCCTGGATCGGTCGGCAGCGTATCGCGTCACTGAAGAATCGCGCCGCGAGCTGGATCGACGTGCGGAGATGCTCGAGCGCCGGCGCCAATCCGGGTTCGTTCGGCAATGTCACGGCGATCTCCACTTGCGCAACATCGTGCTGCTGGATGGACGGCCGACGCTGTTCGACGCCGTCGAGTTCAACGACGAGATTTCCTGCACCGACGTCTTCTACGATCTCGCGTTTCTGCTGATGGATCTGTGGCGCCGTAGGCTGCCGCGGCATGCTAACACCGTGTGGAACCGTTATCTGGTCGAGACGGCAGACTTCGACGGTGTCTCCCTCGTGCCGCTGTTTCTGTCCTGCAGGGCAGCTGTTCGGGCCAAGACGAGCGCGACAGCGGCACAACTTCAAGAGGACCTGCAACGCCGTAGTGAGCTTGAGGCATTGGCGCGCGAGTATCTCGCAATGGCCGAGCGCCTTCTGCATCCTCCGCCTCCCTGCCTTCTGGCGGTCGGAGGTTTATCTGGGTCGGGGAAGTCGACGCTGGCTCTCGGTCTTGCACCGTCGGTCGGGGCCGTCCCTGGTGCGGCGGTATTGCGCAGCGACGACACGCGCAAGCGCCTGTGTAATGTCCCCCTCTTGCAGCGCCTCGGTCCGGAAGGCTACTCGTCGCACGTGTCCGAGCGCGTGTACTCCAGCCTGGCAGAACAGGCCGCACTCGTTCTGGGTGCGGGCCACAGCGTTCTGGTCGATGCGGTATATGCTCGGGCGTCCGACCGGCGAGTGATTGAAGAGGTTGCGGAGGCCATTTCGGTGCCATTCGTCGGGCTGTGGCTCGACGCGCCAGAGCGCGTCATGATCGACCGGACTGCCCAACGCCGCAACGATTCATCCGACGCCGACGCGAGCGTAGTTCGCATTCAGCGCGCTCAAGACACCGGCGAGATTCGATGGTGTCGTCTCGACGCATCGGTGTCAGCGGCCGCTGTGCTGGGATCCGCGATTGAAAGGGTGCGCGAGCGACTACCCGATGTCCTGAACATCGTGACCGATGAAGCTCATTGATTCGGGCCTGATCCTCGAGGAAGATGTCAGGTTTTTGCACGCCGATCTGTCTACGCTCGACTTCACGAGTGGACGCCGGTTGCTCCTCAACACGGGCCTGGTTGCATCTAACGGTCTCCGCCATCGAGCGGCACTCAAGGTGGTCCGAGGCGAGTGTTGAACTGGTAGATCCTCCGTGTACGAGAAGCGCGGTTCGTCGAACATCCATCCCGACGATTCCCAGCCACAATCGACGCACCGAAGGGACAGACGACGAGGCTCAAAGTGAAGGAGGAGGTCGTGTCCACGCATCGCACACAACCTCCGGGCCACGCCAGCGAGGAGACTGTGCGCCCGCTCGTGTACCTGGGCGGCGCTGAAGGAAGCGCCCCGCAGGCCCAGGTCATGTAGACAACGTTCAGCGAGCATGCCGACCTCCATGGTCCCAGCCTTTCCGCTCGCACATCGGCGTTCTCATGTAGCTTCGTGTTTAGCAACAGGTGCTGCCGACAAGCCGGCAGGTCTACCCACCGCCGATTGATAGATGCAAGCAGTTCGCCCGGGTGACGTAGCCCGCAGAAGTCGGCGGTCCCGGCGATCAGTGGTCGCCCGAAACTCCTGCTCGTCGCTTCAAGTGGCGTATGCCTTCAAGGCGTACTCTTCCACCATTCGATGGCTGTTGAAGAACGAGCCGTTCAATGCAATGGCATGACGCATGACGGCGATGTAGCCGTCGCGGCGCTGATGAAACAGCGGAAGAATCGTGCTCTCGAGCTTGTCGTACATCGATGATGCATCTGCACCGCTGCGGTCAACATGTGAGGGTCGATCGTCGTCGCCGATGGCCCAGCCCGTGATCCCTTCGATGCACCCTTCGATCCACCAGCCATCGAGCACGCTGAGGCTGGGAACGCCGTTGAGCGCCGCCTTCATCCCGCTGGTGCCAGATGCTTCGAGCGGCGGTTGCGGGGTGTTCAACCACAGGTCGACGCCGGACGTGAGCAGTCTGCCGAGTGCCATGTCGTAGTTCGGCAGATACACAACGGCGATGCTCGACCCGACGGCGTTCCTGGCCTTGAAGATGCGCTCGATCGTCTGCTTGCCCGCCTCGTCGCGAGGATGGGCTTTGCCGGCATAGACAATCTGTAATGGCCCGGCCGCAGCGGCGACTCGCGTCAAGCGCTCGACGTCATGGAACAGGAGGTCCGCGCGCTTGTACTCGGTCGCGCGACGCGCGAAACCGACGGTGAAGACGTTGAAGTCGAACCTGGTACCCGTGTCCACCGCAATGCGCTCGATCAGACGACGCTTGGCGCCGGCATGCGCCTGCGAGATTTCCTCGCGCGGGATGCTCAAGGCATACCGAAGACTGAAATTGTCGCGGCGCCAACTCGGGATGTGTCGATCGAACAGCGCGTGGAATTCATCGCTCGTCCAGGTGGCTGCATGCACGCCGTTGGTAATCGCATCGATCACGTAGCCGTCGAACATTGCGCGCGACACCTCGCCGTGCCGCATGGCGACACCGTTCACGTAGTGGCTGAAGTTCAAGGCGAGGTAGGTGAGATTGAGCATGCCTTCATGGCAACACAGGTGCTGGAGCGAGAGCATCGGGCCTTCGCCGAGGATCCTGACGGTCGCGTCCATTGAAAACCGGTCGTGGCCAGCCGGCACGGGCGTATGCGTCGTGAAGATGCAACACCGGCGAACCGCTGCCACATCGTCAGCCGTAACGGTCGCGCGGCCGGCTGCCTGCGCCTGTTCCCGCAGCAACTCCATCACGAGCAGGCTCGAGTGGCCTTCGTTCATGTGGAAGCGATCGATGTGTTGATAGCCGAGGGCCCGCAGCATGCGGACGCCGCCGATTCCCAGCAGGATTTCCTGGCAGAGCCGATATCGCTCGTCGCCGCCGTAAAGGCTGTCGGTGAACGTGCGATCGTCGACGGCGTTCTCGGGGAGATCCGTGTCCAGGAAGTAGATGGGCACCTCGCCTTCGGCACCCGTGATGACGTACTTCCAGCAGCGGAGATGAACCGACCGCCCTTCAATCGTGACCGTGGTGCGCGGCGCCTGTTCGACCAGGAATTGCTGAACGGTCCATGGCTCCGGCGACTCGACCTGTCGCCCGGTCGCGTCAAGCCGCTGGTGAAAATATCCCTTTCGATGGACCAGGGTGACACCGATCATCGGGACGCCGAGATCGGCGGCTGATCGGAGCGTGTCGCCGGCGAGGACACCTAGACCGCCGGCGTAGGTCGGCATCTCGGCGAGCACGCCGATCTCCATCGAGAAATAGGCGACGAGGGCCACGGCGCTGCACTCGCGTCTTACACGCGGTACCGTCGCTCGACCTGTTCTTCGTGATTCATCAGCTTTACTACCTGGCCAAGCTCTTCGGCCAGGAAGCGGATCACGTCGTCCGCGGTGACGATGCCCACAAGGGCGCCTGCACGATCGAGTACTGGGAGGCGTCGCACGCCGCGCTCCTGCATCAGCTTCAAGGCGTCGGAAAGGGACGTCTCCTCGACAGCCGTGAGGATGTCATCGCTCATCGCGTCGCTTACTGTCAGAAACGGCAGGTGCTCCGCGTCTGTCGCTACAATGCTGAGGACGATGTCGCGGTCGGTCAGGATGCCGACCGGCACCTGTTTGCCGCCGCGCTCGTCGACGGCGATGACCGTGCCGACGTGCGACATGCGCATTCGCCTGGCCGCATCGACGATGCTCCCGCCCTTCGGTGCGACGACCACATTCCGTTTGCAGATGGATCCGATAGTCATGGGAACGCTCCGTTCGCAGTTGTGATTATCGCGGCGTGACGACTCCGTCTATGGTCTCAGGCGGAGCCCTCGCTCGAAAAAGCAGAATCGCTCTGGTAGGCGGCAGACTTGTCTGACGTCCGCTGGTGCAAACACGATACCGGACGATGGCTCGGGCAGCGCGTCACCAGCAATCAGGATCCGCAAGCTGAATCCGAAAAGCCGTGGATGCCCGCCGGAAATCCGGCACCTGACGGCATCATCCCCGCGTCTGGGTTGAGTCCCCTGTAATGGCTATGAGGCTGTGCTGCACGCGTTGGCGGATCACTCACGGCCACAGGTTTGCACAATGGGATTGCATCGTCGTACAAGGCACGGAGACGCATCCGGACCTGACGGTGCGCGACTCGCGCCGGGCTGACTGTGATGTTCGTATTGTCGCTCGTTCTGTCGATTATGCTCGGCGCCGCGCCGCAAATTCCGCGCGCGTCAGCGACGAATCAGTGCGCAGTAACTGCCGTGGCCAGCATCCATTCCTTCGATCAGGCTGCCGTCGACGCGCGCCTCGCCGATTCGCAACACCAAATCGCCCGACTGCGGGCCGCGGTGGATGTGCGTTGACCGAGGTGCAATTGGGCGCCCAGAAGTGGACATGGATACGAGTGCCGGACTCCGGCACGGGGCTGTGAGCGCACCGCGAGTCGGCCGTCACCGTTTCGAGGACACGACCATGATCGACAGACCAGAGCTCGCCAGCGTTCTCACGAGCCATTTCCGAACGGCCTCCTGCAAGGAGATCGACGACGCCGTTCAGGACGTGCTGCTGCTGCAACTGCTCGAGGCAGACGACATCGGCGTAGCCTGGGAAGACGCGATGCAGGACCCCGAGCACACGTGCGTCACCGTATTCGGGTGTGCTGGACGGCGTGACTCCTAGTTGCTATCCGGCGTTCAGACGCAGGTCACGCGCGACCGTTGTCTCAGTGTCACGGCAAGGATCCAGCCAATGGGTGGCGCATTCGGAGTCACACACCGGCTCGCCACAGCCCTGATAGTCTTCGCGCTGCCGGCGTGCTCGGACCAGGGCGGGTCGGGTTCGCATTCGGCGGTGAGCCTCGGGCTACCGGTCGCCACAGTCGCCGCTCAGTCTGCTTCAGACGATCTCCATGGGTTAATCGGAGCACTCCTCGACTGCCGCAACCCGTCGATGCCGGTCGCGTCATCGACCGAGCGCGTCGAGTTGTGCCAGCTGTATGGGCCCGACGGTTGGCCCTTATGGGTGGATCCCGGAGGTCGGCCCACGCGCAACATGGCCGATGCGCTGCAGGTGCTGCGCCATGCGGCGGACGACGGGCTCGACCCGACGGCCTACCTGGAGGACCAGGTCACTGTCGCGGCGACTCGGAGGGAAACAGCGTGGGCGCCGCATGATGCGGCCCGGTTGGACGTCGCCATCAGCGCGGGCATGCTGCGATATCTCCGGGACGTTCACATCGGCCGCGTCGACCCACGGACGCTCGGGTTCCGGCTCGACGAGCCGGCCGATCGACATGATTTCGCAGCGCTGCTGCGGGTAGCCATTTCGGAATGGCGCGTGCCGGAGCTCGCAGCCGATCTGCGGCCGCCGCTGGCACAATACCGACTGCTCCGATCGATGTTGCCGCGCTATCGGTCGCTCGCGGCGGATCCGACGCTCGGTGCGCCTCCGTTCGCCAACCGTGCGATCCATCCCGGAGAGCCGTACCCCGATCTCGCGGTGTTGCAGAACCAGCTGCGTGCACTTGGCGATCTCTCGCCAGAGAGTACGTCGGTTGTTGCAGCGGAACGCTACCAGGGACCGGTCGTGGCGGCCGTCCAGCGCTTTCAGACCCGTCACGGTCTCGACCCCGATGCCGTCGTCGGCATGCGGACATTGGCGGCCCTGCGCGTGCCGCTGTCCTGGCGGGTCCGGCAGATCGAGCTCGCGCTGGAGCGTTTACGGTGGCTGCCGCATCTCGGCGAGGCGCGTCTGCTTGCACTGAACATCCCGATGTTCCGTCTGTGGACGTGGGATGCGATCGCTCCGAGCGGCGCGCCGCTCTTGGGCATGGACGCGATTGTCGGTCGTGCCCTGGGTACCCCGACGCCCGTCCTGAGGGCATGGATGGGCGAAGTGGTCTTCCGGCCCTACTGGAACGTTCCACGATCGATTCTTCGGCACGAACTGCAGCCCAGGCTCGAACGCGATCCCGATTACCTGCGGCGGGAGGACATGGAGATCGTCCGGGGCGACGGAGACAATGCCGCGCACGTCGAGATGAGCGCGGCAGCGGTCGCCGGGCTCAGAGCCGGCGTGTTGCGGGTGCGTCAACGGCCGGGTCCGAAAAACGCGCTCGGACTCCTCAAGTTCGTGTTCCCCAACCGAGAGGACGTTTACCTGCATGGCACGCCTGCTCAGGCGCTGTTCGCCAGGACCCGGCGCGATTTCAGTCACGGGTGCGTGCGGGTCGCCGATCCGGTCATGCTCGCCGAATGGGTTCTCAAGGATCGGCCTGAGTGGACTCGCGACCGTATCGTGGCGACGACGATGGGCACTCAGACGATTCATGTCAGGCTGCCGCGTCCGATCCAGGTGATCCTGTTCTACACGACGGCAGCCGTCATGCCGGAGGACGGCACGATACGCTTCGCAGAGGATATCTACCGTCACGACGAAGGGCTCGATCGGGTGCTTGCGAAGCGAGATCAGCTCCCGTGAGGTGAGGACGACTGGCGGCGGCGTCTTACCACGCCCTGACGCGGCCGGTGTCCACGTGAACGAAGTCGGACGCGGGGTAATACCCAACGCCGCCTCGACGCGCGTTCAGGGCCGCCAGTCGGAGATTGCTCAGCGCCACATCGGGAAGGCGGATGTCGATCGCCTGCCCTTGCATGTGCAGGCTGCCGGCAGCCACCCCTTCGCTGCGGTGACGCAGCATCTCGTTCGTGGCAGGGGAGCGATACCCGGAAATCACCTGAAACGGGCCGGTCGTTTCGGTCATCGTCGTCAACCGATGGAGCAGGTCGAGCAGCTCAGGATCGATATCGTGGACGTCACCCGTGCGAAAGTCACGGAGGAAGTGGTTGACCGTCGCCAGGGCGTCTGGCAGGTACGCACCGCCGATGAAGTACTCGACAGTGAGACTCTCTCCGGTATGCGTGTGCGCGAACCGCAGCGCGCGTGCGCTCGCCGACGCCGCGAACAGACTCCGTGGCGCCGCGAGGAAGGGGACGGTTGCGAATACGCGGCCGAGGAACGTCCGACGGGAATGCGTAACCATCGTGAACCGCCATTATCCGCGTCGATTCGCGAGACTGTCAACGGCGGCCGCCGTGCGCACCTGGATTCTTCCGCTATTAGTTGCCGGATTGTCGGCGCCTGATCGGGTTGCGGTCTAGCGTTGACGGCCGAATGTGGCCGCGTCGCGATCGCTGCGCCTGGTATTGCAATTGCCTAACGACATGCGGTGCCGTCGATTCTCCTTCGACCAGAAGGAACCGGCCATCCTGGCTTGCGGCGCGGTTCCGCCGCACAACCTCTGGTGGAGTCAATGACGCTCACGCACATCGTATGTCCCGTCGACTTTTCCGATGCGTCGAGGCACGCCATCGATCAGGCAACAGTCGTGGCCGGTTATTACCACTCGCGCATTACCGCCCTGCATGTCCTGACGTCGTCGTCCGACATCTTCGCCACGGCAACGGAGGATGCCGCCAGGGTCGATGCACTCCGTCCTCGGATAGCGGAGGACTTCGCATGCGCAGCGTCCCAGGGCATCGCTGTCGACATTCTGATTGAGCCGGGACACCCTGCCGATGTGATCCTCGAACGAGCGGCGAGCGCCCGCGCCGGCCTGATTGTCATGGGGACGCATGGCACGAGCGGGTTCCAGCATTTGGTTCTCGGGTCGGTGACGGAGAAGGTCCTGCGCAAGGCCACATGTCCGGTGCTCACGGTTCCGGCCCGCGCCCGCGCGACGTCGCAACTGCCGTTCACGCGGCTGTTATGTGCGGTCGATTTTTCAGACTCTTCGTTGGAAGCGGTTCGCGCGGCCGTTTCGCTTGCGGAGGGAGCCGACGCGACGCTGACGCTGATCCATGTTCTCGAGTGGCCGTGGGAGGAACCGCCCGCACCATCGATCGAGGAGCTTCCGCGCGAGCAGGCCGCGGCGCTGGCCGAGTTCCGCCGCTATCTGGAGAAGAGTGCCTGCACACGACTCGAATCCCTGGTTCCTGACACGATGCAGACGCCACGACTGAGGATCAGGATCGAAAACGGCAAACCGCACCGAGAAATCCTGCATGCCGCCGCAGAGGAACGAAGTGATCTCATCGTCCTCGGCGTGCGCGGGCGCAATCCGGTCGACCTGGCGCTGCTCGGGTCGACGGCCAACCAGGTCGTGCGCCGCGCGACGTGTCCGGTGATGACGTATCGTTCGTGAGCGAACGGCGGCGCCATCTGACTGCTCGCGTGCGCGAACAGCCCAGCGAACGGAATGCGAGGACTCAGAGCTCCGGCTCAGTGCCCGCTCCGTCGTCCCAAAGGAACCGGCGCACGTGATGACGACAACACTCAGGCACTTCATCTCTCAGAAGCGCCAAAGCTCTTGCGGCCTTTTGGAGGAAATCCTCCGTTGGCTCCACGATCAATCGGTGCGGGTGGCCGGACCATTCCGCGGCGATCTTCAGGTCGATCGCGCTGCTTCCTCGATCGATTCCAGGCGCAGCGGATTGTCGCGATTGTAGGCCTGCGGCGATGTCGGCGTGCGCAGGTGGATGACGGCGTCATACCGTGCCAGCTCAATCGCACGTGTAGTGCCCACGGCTGAAAAGAGATCGCGATCCCCAATCCAATAGGCTGCGCAGTCCACCGTCCCCCGATCGCACAACACCACTGCGGCATTCCCGGTGTCCGCGACTGACTCGAGCTCGCGCTGAATGTGGTAAATCGCGCGTTGCGCCGCCTGACGCAACGGTGGTGAGTCGCTGCGGGGGAAGTGGCCGCCGAAGACGATGCCGGCGGCTTCGGGAAGTGTCTTGACGTGTTGGCAGAAAAACAGCCGAATGAGCTCAAGGACGGCGGTCTTACCCGCACCAGGTCCGCCGGTCAGGACAACCCGTCGTGGGAGATGACGATCGTGGCAATCGCAGGGTTTCATAGCGTCACTTCGACAGTACGTTCCCTGGCGCGCGCGTCGGCGCGCCACGCCAGGCGCGACAACGCCTCGGCCAGTCCCCAAGCCAGGAATGCGCCGCCGAATACCACGCCCCAGACGACGATCGGGATGCCAGCGTTTCCCAGCAGCTTCGCGGAAAACGGGAACCATCCGGCGGCAAGCTGAATACAGATACCGGCGATGACAGCC
>Ga0207701_10003188_pt1 | contig 16889 bp, 10 predicted proteins | sample KBSSwiSSwithPhiX_FD_184294 | JGI IMG/M metagenome (GOLD analysis project Ga0207701, IMG submission 184294) | Switchgrass rhizosphere bulk soil microbial communities from Kellogg Biological Station, Michigan, USA, with PhiX - S5 (SPAdes) (version 2) | ecosystem: Environmental > Terrestrial >... | reverse complement strand
AACCGTGCGCATCTCTCACTACGAGCTTCTTCAGCCCATCGGTCGAGACGGCGCGACCGAGATCTATCGCGCCCGCGATCTGCGGCTCGATCGCGAGGTCGCGATCAAGCTACTGCGACCGGAAGAGATGGCTCGCCCTGGAGCGGTCGACCGCTTTCATCGCGAAGCGCGGATCGCATCGCTCGTTTCGCACCCGCACGTCTGTGCGGTGCACGAATCAGGTGAAGAGAACGGTCAACCGTTCATCGTCTGTGAGCTCCTCGAAGGTCGCGCCCTGGACGACGTGATCGCTGGGACGGCACTGTCCGGGGAACGGCTGCTCGAGATCGGATTCCAGCTGGCTGATGCGCTCGTCGCCATCCACAGGCGCGGGCTGTTTCACGGGAACCTCAAGCCGTCAAACGTCTTTCTCACCAACGACGGCCATGTGAAGCTGCTGGAGCTTGGGGCCGCTGGCGGTGCCGAGCCGGTCGCGGCCGACAAGGTCAGTGCGAGCGATGCCTCGAGGACGACCGGCGCCGAGGTCGCCGTCCCGCGCCCGGTGCCGACGGGTGAGCTCTTTCATTCGTACCTGGCGCCGGAACAGATCGCCGAGCGTCCGAGCGATCACCGCGCCGACATCTTTGCCGCCGGGGCACTGCTTTACGAAATGGCGACCGGACGCCGCGCGTTCGAGGCCGAAACGCCGGCGCAGATTGCCGCGGCGATTACCAGCCGCCAGCCACCTCATCCCCGGAAGGTCAATCCACGTCTGCCTGCCGGCGTTGGCCGCATCATCGTCCGGGCGCTCGAAAAACATCCCGATCAACGCTACCAGTCGGCGGCTGAGCTCTTCGAGGACCTGCGGCGCGCGCGGCAGAATGCGGCGCTCCTCGGACGGCTGCCATCGCGGTTTCGATCACGGCGTTCTCTGATGACCACGGCCATCGTCGCTGCATCAGTCCTCGTGATCGGAGCTACGGTCGGGATCGCCGGGCGGGCGCGCGGCTGGTGGATGACCGCGCGGACACCGCGCAGCACGGTGCTGGTCAGCCAGATCGCCAACGGGACAGGCGATCCCGACTTCGACGGCACCTTGCGCGAGGCGGTGACGGTCTATCTGGCACAGTCGCCGTCGCTCGATCTCGTGTCGGACGAGCGTATCCGCGCGACGCTGCAGCTGATGGGCCGGGATGCCTCGATCCGGATGACCCACGACACTGCTCAGGAGGTCTGTCAACGGCTCGGGTTGCAGGCCATGCTCGAGGGCAGTGTCTCGGCGGTTGGACGAACGACGGTGGTGGCCCTGGCAGCCACCGATTGCGCGACCGGCACGACGATCGAGCGGCGCCAGGTCGACGTCGAGCGCAAGGAAGACGTCTTGCGCGCGATGGGCACCCTCACCGCTGATGTCCGGGAAGCATTGGGCGAGTCACGATCGTCGCTGGCCCGGCACAACGTCACGATCGAAGAAGCGACCACGCCGTCGCTCGACGCGCTGAAGGCCTATACAGAAGCCACGACGCGGCGCGCGAGCGGACGGGAAACAGAAGCGATCCCCTTTTTCGAGCGCGCGATCGCGCTTGACCCGCGGTTCGCGCTCGCCTATACCAACCTGTCGACCCTCTACGGCGGTCTCGGAGAAACGGGACGCAGCGAGGAACTCGCGCGGCAGGCGTACGACAATCGCGGTCACGTCAGCGAGCGTGAACGGCTCTTTATCACGTATCAGTATCACGACCGCTTCACGGGCGATCAGACGAAGGCACGCGAGACACTCGATGTCTGGAAGCGCACGTATCCGCGCGACTACCGTCCCGCGAATGCGCTCGCCGTTCTGCTCAACCGGCTCGGCGACTACGACGCCGCGATCGAGGAAGCGCACGAGGCCATCCGGCGGAACCCGGAGCATGCGTTCCCCCGATCGAATCTGGCGTATGCCCTGAGAGGCGCCGGCAAGTTCGCGGAAGCCCGGCGTGTCGCCGAGGAAGCGCTGGCTCGCAATCTGGGCACCGGGCCGCTGCGCCGGCTGCTGTACCAGCTTGCGGAGCTCGACAACGACGAGGTCGCGGCACGGGCGCAGCTGGAGTGGGGGGCGAAGAGCGCGGTCGGCTTCGATCTCACCGGCGCGCGCGCGCAAGTCGCGGCATTCCGCGGCCGGATGAGCGATGCACGGCGGCTGTATGCCGAGACCATCGCCGGCGCAGCCGCGCAGGGGTACACACAGATCGCGGCAGGGTACGGAGCACTGGCGGCACTGACCGAATCGCTCTATGGCTACGACGCCGAGGCGGCCGGCCAGGCGCGCCGGGTACTGCAGGCCGGCCCCCCCAACGAGCCCCGGCTCCGCGCCGCCACTGCACTGGCTCTCGCCGACTCCCCCGACGAGGCCGAGCCCATCATCCGTCGCCTGCGCCACGTGCGCCCGGAGGACACGCTTCTCCACACGGCCTATCTGCCGGTCGCCGAAGCGGCGCTCCTGCTCCGCTCCGGGGTCAGATCTCGAATGTCTACCGCTGCGCGCAGCACTCCGGCAGGAGGCCCATACGGACCTGGGGTCAGATCTCGATTTTCCGAGCTGCGCGACCGTGCCGACGCAGCCGTTGAGCAGCTGAGGCCTGCTGCCGGCCATGAGCGTGGAATCGTCGCCGCACTGGTTCCGGCATATCTCCGTGGCGAGGCGCGGCTGCTTGCAGGGGATTTCGAGGGGGCACTGCGCGAGTTCCGGGTGGTGCTGGACCACCGCGGCGCCGATCCGTTCTCGCCGGTCTGGCCGCTGTCGCAGCTCGGCATCGCGCGTGCGCTGGCAGAGCTGGGCCGTGCGAGCGAAGCCCGTCAGTCCTACGACGGTCTGCTACACATCTGGTCCAATGCGGATCCGGATCTGCCGCCGCTCATCGCAGCGCGAAGTGAGCGCGGGGCCGCCCAGTGAGGGTCAGATTTCGATTTTCGAGAGAGTCCAGAGCGCGTTCGAGGCAGCTTCAAATTCGAGATCTGACCCTGCCTCGAGGATGGAGACCAATCGGTCGGCTAGGCGGTCCGAGGTCTGGACAACAATAATGAATAAGAGGAGCCTACAAGATGCCAGGATCAATCCCTGCCCCCTCGGATGTCGCCGCCCCCGCTTCCGACGCGGCGGTCACGGCCAGCGGGCTGGCGACCAAGGTTCTCCAATCCGGTACCGGTAATCAACACCCTCGAGCGAACTCACGTGTGCGGGTGCACTACACCGGCTGGACGACTGATGGTCAGATGTTCGATAGCTCCGTCGCGAGGAACGAGCCAATTTCATTCGGTCTCAACCAGGTCATTGCCGGGTGGACCGAGGGGGTCCAGCTGATGGTCGAAGGCGAGAAGCGCCGGCTCTGGATTCCTGAGAACCTCGCTTACCGGGGTCAACGCGGAGCGCCGCAAGGGATGCTCGTCTTCGACGTTGAGCTGATCAAGATCGAAACCTAAGGGGGTCAGATCTCGAATTTCGAATTTGGAGAATCGAGATCTGACCCCGGCGGAGGCTTCACCCTTGGCGTTGCTGCAATCCAGGCTGAGATGGTTCTAGACGCTCTTCCGCAGTTGAAACGATATCTTGACCTTCACCCGGCCTTTCGGAGCGCCGCGGATTTTATCCTTTCGCGAAATCTTCGAGAACTGGCGCCGGACCGCCACGAAATCGACGGACCGCGAGTCTGGCTTTCGGTTGATCACAACGAGGGTCGGGGCCGCGCTGGGGCTCGGCTCGAATCGCATCGCCGTCACATCGATATTCAGGTGACAATCGCCGGCCACGAAGCAATCGGGTGGAAGCCAGTCTCAGCGTGTCACGCTCCGATTGGGACGTTTGACGAGCAGCGGGATATTCAATTCTACGAGGATGTCCCCTCCACCTGGCTTGCGGTTCCGCCGGGTTACTTCGCGATCTTCTTCCCGGAGGACGCGCACGCACCGCTGGCCGGCGAAGGACTTCTGAAGAAAGCGATCTTCAAAATAGCAATCCAATCGGACGAACAATGACCGTGCGATCACATCGGTCCGCCGACGCCCTGACGGCGATGTCAGATGGATTGGATCTCGGCTGACCAGCCTCGACGACCACGCGAAAAACTGCCAACGCCGCCGGCCTCGATGGTTGCCGGATCTGCGTACCTTTATTGGGTTGGGTTGAAATCGCTGCTGAAATCTTGTGACTTCAGGACGGTCCGCCATTTGCTCCCAGGACCGCTATGGCTCGGCCTCTGCGGATTCACGCACCGGGAATGCTGCATCACGTCATGTCCCGCGGCAATGACAAGCGGGAAATGTTCGTTGACGATGTCGACTACGCTCGATATCTGTATCTGCTCGAGCGATCCGCTCGACGCTTCTCGGTAAGCGTCAACGGATACTGTCTGATGCCGAATCACGTGCACCTGCTGATGCGACCTACCGTGCATCCGCTCGCACGGCTCATGCAACACGTCAACAGTGCGTATTGTGGCTGGTTCAATCGGCGTCATGGCCGCGTGGGCCACGTGCTTCAGGGAAGATATAAAGCACAGATTGTCGAAGGCGGCCTGAGCTCAATGCGCGTCCTCCGGTATGTCATGTTGAATCCGGTCGCCGCCGGATTGGTCGCACGGGCGGCGGATTGGCGCTGGAGCAGCTTTCGGCAGGCGGCAGGTATGGACAGCACCCCCACATTCCTGACTCTGGGCGATGTGTGGCAGATGTTCGATGCCGCGGATCAAACCCATGCGCAACACTCCTTGCAAAGATTCGTGGACGGAGATGCGGTTTGCCCTGAGCCTCCCACTGGCATTGTGATGGGTTCAGAGGGTTTCGTTCGCAGTTTCGGACCGCTGCTCTCCCGACATCGCGAAAATCGTGAATTCGTTCACTCCGAACGATTCGCCGCACGTCCATCGCTCCGCGATCTTTTCCCGGATAGCAAACGCGGCCGCGAGGTCCAGCAAGCGGCATCCTCAGCGTTTCACGTGTACGCGTTTACTCTGCGTGAAATTGCCGAACATGTCGCCGTATCACCGTCGGCGGTCTGGGTCTGGACAAGGCGGGCTCGGCAGGCCGCGTAAGCCGAGAACCTCGAAACCTCGCTCGCGTACCCCTCGGGAACAAGTTCGCCCCTCCGTCTAGACCTCCGTTTCAGGCGCGTCGTCGTCAGCGCCATCGCACAATTCCCAATCAAGCAGACGTTTAACTTTCACGCTAGAGACCCACGTTTGAGGTGGGTCAGATCTCGATTCTTCACCGCGTATGCCGGTAACCCTGAACGCTACCCAACTGGAGTTCGAAGGAATTTGGCTCGTTAGAAATTCGAGATCTGACCCCATCGTCGGCACGCTGCCCGGCAACGGGGTCGAAGCGAAAATCGAGATCTAACCCCTATTGCTGGTTAATCGCGAACGCAAGATTGGCGATCGTGAGCGTTGCACTGCGGGGCGCGCCCGTGCCATTCGGCTCGACGGTGAACTGCACGTTGCCGGAGCCAGAACCGGATGCTCCGTCGGTGATCGTGATCCACGCCGCGCCGCTGACCGCGGTCCAGGGACATCCGGCGGTGGTGGAGACCGAAACGGTTCCGACACCACCCGATCCGGGCATGGTCTGCGACGTCGTGCTGAGGGTGAACGTGCAGCCGCTCTCCTGGGTGACCGTGACCGTACGTGCGGCGACAGTGACCGTCCCGCTTCGTGCTGGCCCGGTGTTGGGGGCGACCGAGAGATCGGCGGTACCGTTGCCGCTCCCGCCGGCAGATCCGGTGACGCCGATCCATCCTGCGTTACTGACGGCTGTCCACGCGCATGACGCCGCCGCCGCGACTTCGATGCGCGCGCCACCGCCGGCCGCAGGCGCCGGCACTGCCTCCGGTGACACGACGAACGAGCAGCCACTGTCCTGCAGCACGGTGAATGCCTGCCCGGCAATCACGACTGTGCCGGTACGGGGCCCTCCGGTGTTGGCCTGCACGTCGATTCGCACTGGCGAGCTGCCGGTCCCACTTCCACCCGCGGAGATGGTCAGCCACGCCGCCTGAGCGGAGGCGGTCCATGCGCACCCGGCAGACGCACTGAGCGCAACTGTGACAGAACCGCCGGCCGCGCCGACATTCTGAGACGACGAACCGAGACTGTAGGAACACCCACTGCCCTGATTGACGGTGAACACCTGCCCAGCAATCGTGGCGGTACCCGATCTCGGTGCACCAGTGTTTTCCTCGATTGCAAGTTTCACCGAACCGTTCCCCGTCCCGGAGTTGGCTGCGTTGACGGCAAGCCAGGGCGCACTGGCCGATGCCGTCCAGCCACATCCGGCGGGAGCTGTGACGCTCACCGTGGTGGAACCGGCCGCCGCCGGCACCGAGACCCGGTCAGGCGAAATGGCGAACGAGCAGCTCTCGGCCTGTGAGACGGTGAATGTTCGGCCGCCGATCGTCAGCGTGCCCTGACGAACCGGGCCAGTGTTTGCGGCAACCGTGAACCCGACAGTACCGTTGCCGGTTCCATTGGCGCCAGAAACGATCGACAACCAGTTGACATTGCTCGTCGCGGTCCAGCCGCAGCCGGATCCGGTTGTCAGGTTCACCGACCCGGTCGCCCCGCCCGCGGCCGCCTCGAACGTGGCTGTCGCGAGCGCGATGGCGCAGCCGGTACCCTGCGTGACTGTGAACGTCTGTCCTTCGACCGTAATCGCCGCGCTGCGCGACGGACCCGTATTGCGTGCAGCCGTGAATCGGACAACGCCTTCACCCGTTCCAGTCGCTCCCGAAGAGATCGTGAGCCACGCCATCGTCGATGTCGCGGTCCAGCCGCAGCCGGCGCCCGTGCGAACACTGAACGATCCCTGGCCGCCCTCATCGTCGATGGCGGCAGAAGACGAGGAGAGCGTGAACGTGCAGCCTTCTCCCTGGTTCAGCGTGAACGTGTGTCCCGCGATGGTGAGGGTGCCACTGCGCGCCGGGCCACTGGTCGCAGCGGCCGCATATTGAACTTCTCCGTTGCCCGTCCCGCTGCTGCCGGATGAAATCGTCAGCCACGACGCGTTACTCGTCGCGGTCCATGCGCACCCGGCGCCTGACGTCACCGTGACCTTTCCGGTTGATGCCGTAGACGGGGCTGTCGCCGATTCCGGTGAAATCGAGAACGCGCACCCCGGCGACTGCGTGACGGCCACAGGTTGACCTGCGATCGTGACGCTGCCGGAACGTGCTGGGCCGGTTGTCGCTGCGACAACGACATTGACTGTTCCGTTTCCGCTGCCTGATGAGCCTCCTTGCAGCGAAATCCAGCCGTCATTCGAGACAGCAGACCAGTCGCACTCGGCGTTCGCGCTCACCGAGATCGGCAACGTGCCGCCCGCCGAGCCGATCTGGCCACTCGAGGGCCGCACGACGTACGAGCACCCCTGCGATTGCGTCACAACGAAGGGTTGACCCGCGATGACTGCAGTACCGGTTCGAGAACGTCCGGTCGTCGCCGCTGCGGCAAAGGTCACAGATGCCGAACCACTCCCGGATACCGGGCTGACGGTCAGCCAGGCGGCGTTACTCGCCGCAGTCCATGGACACGTCGGCGTGGTGGTAACGGCGATAACGCCGTTCCCGCCCGCGGCCGGCAGTGACTGCGCGGGCGGCGCAATGGTGTAGGCGCAGCCCTCTGACTGCGTGACACTGAACTTCTGTCCGGCGATAGTGATGGTGGCGCTGCGTGGAGGCGCGGTCGACGCGGGCACCTCGAATGAAACGGTTCCATTTCCCTGTCCGTTGGCCGTCCGGATTTGAATCCAGTCCGCGTCCGACGAAGCGCTCCAGCCGCACATCTGACTCGAGGCACGAACCTGCACCTGGCCACTGCCGCCACCCTGATTGAAACTTGCGGCGCTCTGTCCGAGAACGATGTCGCAGGTGCCGGCCGACTGAGTGATTTCCGCTCGCTGGCCGTTCGCCGTGATGGCGCCTCGACGCAACTGGGGGTCGGGATTTGACGTCGCACTGAATTCGACGACGCCGTCGCCCTGGCCATTGGCGCCCGTCCTGATCGTGAGCCAGGCGCCCTCCGCGGATGCCGACCATGCGCATTCGCGCGACGCCGACACCGTAATGGACGCGGTCCCCCCTTCCGGAGGCAATGGTGCGTCGATTCCCTGCATGGAAATCCCGCATCGATTAATCGACGTCGGTGCGGTCATGCTGGTCGCGGCAGAACCACCGCAGGAGCAGGCGGTCAGCGCGACGGTGATCAGCGCCACCGCGGAAGCGATGCGGTCGAGAGGAATACGGCTGAGGACGCCAGGGTCGTGCATCTCGCGAAACGGTCCCGGTCGCGCGGACCAGCGGATGCGACAGAGTCAAAAGTCCGGCCAATCGTTCACGGCCGTTATGACACCTGAACTCCTGAAATTTGGAGGAAATGATAGCCAGCGGCGCTGGCGCTGCGCCGCAGGCCGCCAGACGTATCCCGGCGGCTACCCAATCTAAGGTGCGGAACGCCGATTTCCGGCCAGCTGGAGTCCCAAAACGACGCCGCCTCAGGACTGACGCTGCCCGAATTTCTCAAATCATCTTGGCGTCTGCGAGGCTGACGGCTGTCAAAAACCCAGCACGAAATACAAGCCGGCTCCAGCGATACCCCCGATGATCGGCCCCACGATTGGCACCCAGGCGTAATCCCAATCCGATGTCCCCTTTCCAGGGATAGGCAGCAGGGCATGCGCCAGACGTGGCCCGAGGTCGCGGGCCGGATTGATGGCATAACCGGTTGGCCCGCCGAGTGACACGCCAAGCCCGATCACGAGGATGCCGACGAGCAGCGGCTGAATTCCGCGGCTGAACACAAATGTCAGGTCGACGTCACCAGGCTTCGAGAGCGTCTGGGCATTCGCCGCGATGGCCAGTATGCCGAACAGCAGTGCCGCAGTGCCAATCAGTTCCGTGACCATGTTGGCGATTGGCCGCCGAACGGCCGGCCCGGTCGAGAAGACCGCGAGTTTGAGATCGGGATCCGACGTTACCTCCCAGTGCGGGAGATAGGCGAGCCAGACGAGGACCGCCCCTACGAACGCACCAATCAGTTGCGCCCCGATGTAGAGAGGGACGTCGGCCCATGGGAAACTGCCAATCGTCGCCAACCCGATCGTCACCGCCGGATTGAGGTGGGCGCCACTGAGCCGTCCGACCGCATAGACCGCCATCGCCACCGCGACGCCCCAGCCCACGGTGATGACGATCCAGCCGCTGTTCTGGCCTTTCGTTTTGTTGAGCACGACGTTGGCGACAACGCCATCGCCGAGCAGGACCAGAATCATCGTGCCCAACAGCTCCGCCAAAAAATTCTGCATGGTGCGGAATCTTGACGTAAGCACATGAACCAAGTCCAGTCGCTTCCCGCCTCGGGTCAGATCTCGAATCTTCGGAAGCGGCAGCCGGGAGTTCGCCGGCTGGGGTCAGATCTCGAAACTCTAACGCCAGGTCTTCGGCATTCGCGCGGTGAAGGGGGGTCAGATCTCGAATTTCTACGGTCGCCCTCACCGTCTTAGAAAATCGAGATCTGACCCCAGCCAGGTTCCGGCACATCCCCGTCCAGCAACTTTGGACGCCTTTACTCCCCCATGCCGGGCGGGGATACACTGACGGCCGCCATCGACGACTCGCCCCAACAGCTGGATGTATCTGAGATGCTGAATCAGCGCTATGCCCGACCGTCGTTCCGCCTCGCAGTTCTTTGTCTGGTAGCGGCGACATTTGGCGTCAGCGCCGCACAGGCTCCTTCGGCGAGACCCTACTTTCCACCGCAGGGCGAGTGGCGCAAACAGGAGCCGGCTGCCGTCGGCTTCGACAAAGCCAGGCTGGATGAAGCAATCGCGTTCGCGATCACCCACGAGAATTCCGAGACGAAGGATCTGGCCATCGCGATTCCGAACCAGTTCCGGAATGAAGCGCCCTACAACACCCTCATCGGGCCTACGCAGCCGCGAGCAGGAGCGAATGGACTGATCATTCGCCGAGGCTCGGTGATCGCCGAATGGGGGGATACCGCCCGCGCTGACATGACCTTCAGCGTGACAAAGACGTTCGTGTCAACAGTCGTCGGTTTGGCGTTCGACCGTGGCCAAATCAGAAATCTTGGCGACCGCGTTGCGACCTACATGCCGACCGGCGTGGACCTGTTCGCCTCGCCCCACAACGCTCCAATTACCTGGGAACACCTCCTGCGCCAGACGAGCGACTGGTCCGGCACCCTCTGGGGCAAACCGGATTGGGCGGACCGCCCGCCCCGGAATCAAACCCCGGCGCAGTGGGAACAGCGGGAATTACGCGCCCCGGGAACCTTCTACGAGTACAACGACACGCGGATCAATGTTCTGGCACTCGCAGCGTTGTACGTCCTGAAGCGCCCGCTTCCCGAGGTCCTGAATGAGGCCATCATGACCCCGATCGCAGCCTCGTCCAGTTGGCATTGGGAGGCTTATGACAACGCGTGGATAGAGATTGATAAGCGGAGGGTGAAGTCGGTCACGGGAGGCGGGCATTTTGGGGGCGGTATGTTCATCAACGCCTATGACATGGCTCGGTTTGGCTATCTGTTCCTCCAGAACGGTGAATGGGAGGGTCGTCAGCTGATCTCGAGGAAGTGGATCGAGATGGCGAAGTCGCCAGGGCCGGCGAATGACAGTTATGGATTCTGCAACTGGTTTCTGAACAATCCCCCCAGGACGCCCGATGGCACGGTCGGCCCCTTGCCATTTCCATCAGCGCCTCGTTCGTCGGTCACGTTTCAAGGGAATGGTGTCAACGTGATCTATCTGGATTGGGATCACGATCTGCTGATGGTCGTTCGCTGGATCGACACCAACAGAAGTCTCGATCAGTTCATCGGCAAGGTCATTTCCGCAATCAAGCCGTAGCTCGGGGTCAGATCTCGAATTTCTACCCGCCAACGAGGCTTGAGGTTTTCACCCGCGAGAAATTCGAGATCTGACCCCCTTGCCCCTTGCGACTAGAAATTCGAGATCTGACCCCCGTTCAAGGGCCGACCGTTTCGTGATCGGCGCGCCAAGACTGTAACCGTGCCGGGGGGCCGTCACGCGTAATTCACTGCATTTCAACAACTTCTCGCCGGATCCCGGGTTGCACACGACCGACTCACCGGACCATCCTGATCATGCAATTTCACGATTACGCTGCGACGGAAGCCTCGACCCTCATCACCCGGCTGCTGGCGAAACAGTCCGACAGCACTCTGCACGACCTGCGTGCGCTCCGGGCCGCCCTCGAGACGGCGGTGCAGGCGCTCGAAACGGCCCCGCCGCCTGACGAAGCCGTCCAGACGCTGGTCACGAAACTGACCACCGTGGTCGAGACCGAGTCCCGCCGTGCAGCCGAGGAGTTGCGGCGGGTGACCGAGGAGGGCCGCCAGCGACTGGAAGAGGCGAACGCGGCGCTGACGATGCAGCTCGACGAGAACGCCGCACTGGCCGCGGCGATCACGCAGGCGCAGGCGGAAGCGGCCCTCCTTCGCCGTGAAATCGCGACCGTACAAGAGCATGAGGAAGCTATCGAGCGCGACTTGACGGCAACGGTCGAGGCGCACGCCGAGCTCGAGCGAATCTTGAAGGCGACCGATACGGAACTGCGACAGGCCGCGCAGGCGCGGGCCCAGCTCGAAGGGGAGCTCTCGACGGTGAAGGCCACGGCGCAACGCGCGGGCGCGGAGTCCGACCATCTCCGCAGCGAGTTGTACCGCGTCAGTGACGAAGGCCTCAGATTGAGGGAGTTGCTGGATCAGGCCACAGCTGACGGAGACGATCTCCGAGGCGGACTCGAACGCGCAGCGGCAGAGAAGCACGAGCTCCGGATCGCGCTCGACGGGGCAACCGCTCAAACGGCGCGCCTCCAGTGTGAGATCGACCAGCACCAGAGCGACCGGATCGAACTGGATCGGCAGCTGATTGCAGAGCACGAGGCGCTTGTCGAACGCGACGGGAAGGTACGGGAGCTCGAGACGGTCGCCTCCCGCGCCCGTTCCCTCGAGGCGGAACTGACCGCCAAGAACGACCTCCTCGCCATCGACCTCGACGCAGCCAATTCCCGGGCCCGTTCTATTGAGGCGGAGCTGACGGCGAAGAACGACCTCCTGGTCATCGACCTCGACGCGGCATGGGCTCGCGTCCGCACGGTCGAAGCAGCGCTCGGGGAGGCCCAGAAAATCATCGCGGGACACGACACGGTCGTGGGTGACCTTAGCGCCGCCCGCGCACGGATGCTGACGCTGACAACCCAGCACACCGAACTCATCGACCAGGCGGCCCGCCTGCAAACGCAGCTCGACGCCGCGCTGCAGGCCGAAGCCAGACTGCGGGAAGCTGTGGCGCGCCCGAGCGAGATTAGGGTCGACGAGCAGGACACCGAGACACTGCGCTGGGAACTCGATCGGATGGTCTCCCTTTTCGACGCCTCGGTCCGCGCGGTCCAAGAGATGGCCAGTGCGCGATCCTCCGGCGATCTCCTCGCCGCACTGGTCAAGCGGCTGTCGATTCAGTTCTCGCGCGTGGCGCTGTTCAGGGTGAAAGGGAACGGCCTCGAAGGCGAACACCACATCGGATTCGAAGGAATCGACATCGCCAGGCTCGTGCTGCCCGCGACCGTCGACTCGCTCGTGACTCGCGCCTTCCAATCAGGCGCACTGGAAAGCATGAGCTGTTCGGACATCGCCAGCCGGCTGGGCACGCCCTTCGGCGGATCCCCGACATCGGCTCTCGCGCTTCCGATTGTGCTCCAGGGAACCCCTCTTGCCGTCGTGTACGCAGACGACTCGGACATGCCCGACCAAGCCAGGGGTCCCGCCATGCACGAGTCGAGTGTCGGCTTCGCCAAGCTGCTCGGGGAGGAGGCGGCCATGCTCCTGATGTGCCACACGCACGAGCTCAAAACTCTCGCGGAACTCCGCCAGTACGCCACAACCCTGTTGCAGGAGGCCAAGGCGATGTATCTCGCCGACGCCGAGGCCGGGAAGCCGGCGTCGCAGCTCCGGGGTCGGCTCAAAGACAACCTCGAGTGTGCCAGCCAGCTGTATGCCTATCGTGCGGCGATGGAGGGCACAGCCGCGGCGGCATTGCTCGACGAGCAGATCGCCACGGAAATGGCCGGATCGACGCCGTTCGCGCGCGATCTCGCTGACGTCGTGCACAGCCTCGCGGCGTCGGACCTGGGCATCACCGCCGAAGCCTCGTAAACCGGGGGTCAGATCTCGAATTTCCATCGACGCCGCTGTCCTGCGGTTTGGAAAATCGAGATCTGACCCCAGCCGGCGCGGGAGGTTGGTTACCCCCGCCCCCTCGTCACCTCGTGCCGGCGGCCTTGCCCTTCAGGTAGGTGTCGAGGAACTTCAGCACCGCGCTGTAGCCCTCGATCTGATTCTTCTTCTTCGTGAACCCATGCCCCTCGTCCGCAAACACCACGTACTCGACCGGCGCGCCGTTCTTCTTCACCGCCGCGACGACGTCGTCGGACTCGGCTTTGACGACCCGCGGATCGTTGGCGCCCTGGAGCACGATCAGCGGCTTCCTGATCTTCGCCGCGTGGAAGAGCGGCGACACCTCGTAGAGCATCTTCTCGTCGGCGACCGGGTCGCCCAACTCGGCATAGAGCGCCTTCCGCTGAGCCTCCCACCACGCCGGAATCGCACCGAGGGTGCGAAGCCAGTTCGAGACGCCGAAAATGTCGACGCCGACGTCGAATTCGTCCGGCTGGAAGGCGAGCGCCGCGAGGACCATATAGCCGCCGTAGCTGCCGCCCATGATCCCGATGCGGTTCGCATCGACATACGGCAGGCTGGCCAGGTACTTCTTCCCGTCCACGCAATCCCAGAGCGGTTCCCGTCCGTGCTTGCGGTCGTCGGCGGAGAAGAACGACTTGCCATAGCCCGAGCTGCCGCGATTGTTGATACCGAGGACGACGTAACCGTGGTTGACGTAGTACTGCACGATCGCGTTGTAGCCGCTCGTGGTCTGGCCACCAGGGCCGCCGTGCACGAACACCAGTGCCGGGGCCTTGGCGGCGGGCGCCGCCTGGTGCGGCTTCCAGAGAATGTTCGGAATCGTCAGGCCGTCCCGCGCCTTGAAGCGCACCACCTGCGTATCCACGAGATCCGCCGCGTCGATGTCGGGGCTCAGCGACGACGTCAGCTTGACGGGGGCGCCGTTCACACCGAGCTGCAGCACGTGAAGATCGTTCGGCGACCGGTCGCCGTTCACGTAGAACGCCAGCTTCGACTCACTGCGCGCAATCGACACGCCGCCAACGCCGCCGTTGGGAATCGCCGGCAACGTCACCGGCCTGCCTGACGCGGTCTCGACCACCGTGATGACGGCACGGCCATCCTTGTTGACACCGGTCACCCGATACCGGCCGTTGTGCGAGAAAGACGTAAACGTGACATCCCAGTCGGCTTTTTCGACGTCCTCGTGGGTGCCGGCCGCCAGCGAATAGCGGCGGAGGCGCGTGAACTCGCTGCCCTCGTTCGACAGGTAGTAGAGATAGCGGGAAGCCGGATCAAACGTCGCAGGCGAATACTGCGCCTCGCCTTGGTGCGGCGTCAGGTGGGTCAGCGCCTTGGTATCGGCATTCCACAGGTAGATGTCGCTGTCGTTGGTGGTGTTGAGCTTGGTCATCGCGACCCACTTGCCGTCCCCAGAGATGTCGTCCGGGAAGTGGCCGTGCTCGTTCCTGTAGACGAGCGTCCGCTCGTAGCTGGCCGAGTCGTAGCGGTAGATATCGAAATAGCGGGCGTCACGCTCGTTCGACACGACGAAGAACCCGCTGCCGTCTGGCGTCCAGCCGCCAAACTGGGCCTTGAGCTTGTCGCCTGGCGTCAGGTCGCGCTCCTGCCCGTCTTTGAGGACGTACAGATGATTGAGCTCGTTGCCACCCTGATCGCGCGTGAACAGGATCCGATCGTCTTTCGGGAAGAAGGAGACGGCGTAGGTCGAATCGGTCGTGGAGGTGGTGATGGGCGTCCACTCACCACCGGCCACGGGAATCGCGTACACGTTCCAGATCCCGGTCTTGTTCGACGAGAACAGGATGCGCGACTCGTCGGCGGAGAACGAGGCGCCGGTCATCGACGTCGTGTCGAGAAACTGTTCGATCGTGTACTGCTTCGACGGACGCGCGGTCTGTGCCGACGCGGTCGCCGCACAGAGCACGAGAAGAGCCGTCCATCCGAACCGGCGAATCGCCTTCATCGAGACTTTCCTCCTGTGTCTGCACATTCTGGCACTTTCAGCGCCGCCTGCACGTTGGCAAATTCGCATTTTCAGGCGATTCTGTGGAGGTGATCGAGGCCGCCGCCGATCCTCCCGACCCGGCCGGAACACCCGCAGACGCGCCGGACCAACCGGCCGCGCCTCCGGGTGCCGCGCCGCCACCCTCGAACCGCCGGACGCCGCCATTCTGGGCCAAATGGCCCGATGAGAAGCTCCTCGACCTGCGGATGTCGGAGCTGAATCTATCGATTGAAGACAGCCCCCTGGCCAATCGGATTTCCGACCTGTGCGACGAACTGGCCGCGCGCGGGATTCGATTCCGGCCACACTTCTGGCTCTCGGATGAATGGTTCACACCCGATGGCGTACCGGGGATTGCGATCCCGTTCTACCTTGCGCACCCGCGGCTGGCCCGCCTCGAGCGCGAACAGATGCTGGAGGTCGAGGGCGGCACGCCATCCTGGTGCATGCGGATCCTCCGGCACGAGGCGGGCCACGCCATCGACAACGCCTACATGCTGCGAAGGCGACGCCGCCGCCAGGCGATGTTCGGATCGTCGGCCATCGAGTACCCGGAGTTCTATACGCCCAAGCCGTACAGCCGCAGTTTCGTCCTCCACATCGACAACTGGTACGCGCAGAGTCATCCCGACGAGGACTTTGCCGAAACGTTTGCGGTGTGGCTCAACCCGCGCTCGGAGTGGCGCCGGCGCTACCAGGACTGGCCCGCCCTGAAGAAGCTCGAATACATGGACGAGCTGATGGGTGAGATCGCGCGCCAGCCACCGGTCGTCGACAAGCGGCGCATGGTCGACCCGCTGAACCGCATCCGGCGGACGCTGCGCCAGCACTACAAGCGCAAGGCGGAGCACTACGCGCTCGACTATCCAGACTTCTACGATCGCGACCTGCGCCGCCTCTTTCCACAACCGCCTGAAGACGCCCGCACGGTGCCGGCCTCGCGCTTCATCAACCGGATCCGCAAGGACGTCCGCCGCACCGTGGCCGCCTGGACCGGCGTTTACCAGTACACGATCGATCAGGTGCTCGCAGAGATGGCCGAACGCTGCGACGAGCTCCAGCTCCGTCTCGCGGCCGGTACCGAGGACCAGACCAGGGCCGACTTCATCGTCGTGCTGACGGTGCAGACGATGAACTACCTGCACAGCGGCCGGCACCGGGTGGCACTGTGAAGAAGCGCCGGGTGATGGTGCTGATGCACGACTACATGGTCCCGCCGGAGGACGTCAGCGGCCACGACCTGATGACCGTGCCGTGGAAGACCGAGCACGACGTGATCGTGACGCTCCATGACCTCGGGCACGATGTTCGCCCGGTCGGGGTTGGCGACGATCTCGGGGTCGTGCGGCGCGCCGTCTACGAGTTCAAGCCCCACATCGTCTTCAACATGATGGAGGCGTTCCACGAGCTCGGCACCTTCGATCACAACGTGGTGTCGTATCTGGAACTGCTGCGCGTGCCTTACACCGGCTGCAACCCGCGGGGCCTGATGCTGGCGCGCGACAAGGCCCTCGCGAAGACCATCCTGCACTATCACCGGATTCCGGTCCCGGATTTCGCGGTCGTCCATGTCGGCAAGAAGGTACGGCCTCAGAAGAAGCTGGGATTCCCGCTGATTGTGAAGTCGCTCACGCAGG
>Ga0207701_10003183_pt1 | contig 16903 bp, 12 predicted proteins | sample KBSSwiSSwithPhiX_FD_184294 | JGI IMG/M metagenome (GOLD analysis project Ga0207701, IMG submission 184294) | Switchgrass rhizosphere bulk soil microbial communities from Kellogg Biological Station, Michigan, USA, with PhiX - S5 (SPAdes) (version 2) | ecosystem: Environmental > Terrestrial >... | reverse complement strand
CGGATACGCTTTGGAGTGTCGACTCCGACCAAGCGCGAACGATGTTTCGCAAAGCTTGGGAAGCCGCTGAGATTGCTGACCAGGAAAGTGACCGAAAGCTTCAAGAAGAAGTTGCCCAACAGAAAGCCAAAACCGGAGGAGCCTTTGCAATAAATCTTCCGCCTAACCTTCGCCGAGAAGTATTGCGACTTGTTGCGCGTCACGACACGGCCCTGGGAGAAGAACTTCTTGAGAAGTTGAAAACGCAAAAACAAGAAGCAGCTGAAAACGTTAGCCGCTCCTCTGATGCGAGTAGCCAACGACTCAATGTTGCGCGCGAACTGCTCGCGAACGGCGATGCTGAACGAGCGTTGCAGTTTGCCGAACCGATTCTCGGACGAATCAACATGGAGAATATCAACTTCCTCTCGTACGTAAGAGAGGCCAATCCTGCAGTTGCAGACGCGCGTTATGCCACGATGCTTACACAGCAAGCGATGAACCCGCAGGCAGACGCAAACACAGTTTCTCTTCTTTCTTCTTACATCTTTACGCCGCACCTGATGATTACCTTCAGTGGCGATGGTGCCAGCAGCTCGCAGAGTGCGAGCAAGATCGAACCGGCGGCCGTGTCGCCAGAATTAAGAACTCTTTTTTTGAATACGGCGGCAGCGATCCTTTTGCGACCTTTGCCTCCACCGGAGCAGGAGCAGGGAACGGCTGGCGTCGAGGGTAAATATTTGGTCATGAAACGACTGCTACCGTTTTTCGAGCAGTTTGCGTCGCCCGAGCAAGCCCAGAGCATACGGACACATCTGGAAACACTTAATGCGGTTGTTTCGGATGGGGCCAGACGTCGCGACGACGAGTGGATGCAACGCGGTGTTAAGCCCGAGCCGAGGGCAGAGGATCGCGAGCAACAACTGCTTGACCGAATTGCGCGAGCAAAAACCTCTGCTGAACGCGACTCCCTCTACATTCAGTTGGCGTACAGTTCATTCACTCGCGATGATCTTCGCGCTCGTGAATTCGTCAGTAAGATTGAAGACCCAGAGTTACGTAAAGAGTTGGGTGCTTATGTAGATGGAACATTAGCGATTCACCTTGTGGAGAAAAAACAGGTCGACGCGTTGCTCGAACTGGCTGCGAACGGAGATCTGACGCATGTAGTGAAGGCCTGGGTCTTGTCCGTGGCTGCTCGGGCTCTACTAAAAACGGATCGCCAAAAGTCATTGGAGATTATAGAAGAAGCGGCAACTGAAGCCCGACGGATAGACGTTTCTGACGGAGACCGACCACGAGCTCTGCTGGCGGTCGCCAGTGCACTTAGTGAGATAGACCCTAGTCGAGCGTGGGATGCTACATTTGATGCCGTCAAGGCTGCTAATTCAGCGGAGAGTTTTACCGGTGAAGACGGCATAATTGTGCTGAAGTTCAGTAGCAAGTCGCAGTCATCAGTTTCCAATCATGATATCCCCGAATTCGACGTTGCAGGAATCTTTAGCACGTTGGCCAAAAAAGATTACGAACGGGCGGTTGAACTAGCCCGAGGATTTCAAGGTGAAGGTCCGCGCGCTGTTGCGACAATCGCAATCGCACGGGCGGTGTTGAATCCGACGAAACCAACTGCACCACAAGCGAAGAAGCCCACGGCGAATTAAAGCTGAGTACTTGGTACTTGGTACTTGGTCTAAGCACAAATACAAATTAGTTCACGAATAGATATTCATCGGCCTCGTCAATAACGCAATTGGATCATCTACGTTCAGCGCTTCGCGAACATAGAACGCTTCACCAGCACTCACGCCAATCAAAGAGCCAAAATATCCCATCCGCACTTCGATCTGTTCAAGGAATCCGCGCTCGCTGATCCTTGTTTCCGGCTCGGATGATTTCTCGTTAAAGAACTGCGATGTATACGCACGGATCGCTTTCATCTTCTCAGTCACAAAATCAGATACGTCCACGACAAACGACGGCACGACGTTGCGCGTGAACATCGAATGCATGATCGCCGGCATTGGAACCGGCGGCAGTGCTGCTTCCTCATCGTACCGGCGCATGGTCGCGAGCCTCGCCGCCTCCCGAACGATCCGACAGGTGTTTGCGTGATCGGGATGTGGATCGTCCCAATGCGTCGTCAGGATCACTTTGGGTTTGTGTCTGCGAATTACGCGCACCATCGCAGTGCGTGATTCCTCAGTCAGCCACAGATGACCATCAGGGAGATCGAGATTAAGTCGAGCGTCGATTTTTAAAATAGCCGCTGCGTCGAGAGCTTCTTTAGCTCGAATTTCAGGCGTACCGCGCGTGCTCATCTCGCCACGTGTCATATCGCAAACTGCCGTGCAATAACCCAACGACTTAAGTTTTAGCAGCGTTCCAGCCACGGAAAGCTCGGCATCGTCAGGATGAGAAAAAACGGCGAGTACATCGAACTCTTGATTTGAGGTCGTCATGTTTTGATTGTCGAGGTTTAGCTTAACCACAGCCTAGGGGTCAAGCAAACTAATCGACGGTCCTCTGATTACACAGGGAACGTCGACAATTGGCAACTGGTTGAAGTACGCTCATGCCGACACCCCTGGGTAAAAACGCTGTTAACATTTGCGAGATGAAACTCGTCGTTCTAGGTTCAGGAACCTCTGTGCCTCATGCGAAGCGAGCTTCAGCTTCGCATTGGCTCGAAACCACCGGCGGTACTCGCTTTTTATTGGACGCTGGCGCCGACGCGCCGCATCGAATGGCCGAGGAACAGCTTGATTGGCCCAACCTCGACGTGGTTTGGATAAGTCATTTTCACTGGGACCACTTCGCCGGGTTGCTCGCCTTGCTGTTTGGGATGAAATGGGCGCCACAAACCGAAGCGCGAACCGCCAAACTAAAGATCCTGGGACCGAAAGGACTTCGCCAAACGCTCGAACGAATCAACGAGACCAACAGTTTTAAGCTGTTCGACCAGCGTTTTCCTGTCGAGCTATCGGAAGTTGATGCTAAAGACAAGATTGAATTGGCTCCAAACGTTTCGGCACGCGCGATGGCAACGCCGCACACAAAAGAAAGTCTGGCGCTACGCTTAACGGACGCTGACGGCAAGACTATCGTTTACACGTCAGATACCGGATTCGTCGAAGAGCTGATTCCGTTTTGCAGCGCGGCCCATCTGTTGCTGTTGGAATGCTCTTTCAGAAAGGATAAACCGCTCGAGACGCACCTGGACCTCGCTGATGCGATGAAAATCGCAGAAGCATGTGATCCTGAGATCCTTGTCTTGACGCACTTGTATCCGGAGTGGGATCAATTCAACGTCGCCGCCGAGGCGCGACGTCTGTGGCAGGGCGAAACGATCGAAGCAACCGACGGATTAAGACTAATTATCTAATTCACTCAGTGTGACAAGGGGAAACCAATGTTTTTGTTAAAGCCAGTGCTGATAGCCGCATTGCCGTTGCTGGCAGGGGTAGTTGCCGTCTCTCAGAAACATGCTCCACCCGCAAAATCTGAATTACGCGTGTCAGAACAAGCCGACTCGTGGCTGCTGGAATCCGGCGCGCCCGCCAAACTTCGAGAAATGTCACCGACGAGTGGCGAGATCAGGGTCGTGTCCTACAACATCCGTTATCGCGCTGGAGAGGATTTGAATAAACTGGTGAAGCTTTTCCGCGAAGACCCGGAAATTGGCAACGCTGTGCTGCTAGGTTTGCAGGAAGTTGATCGGAACAGAAAACGAACCGGACATACAAACACTGCAAGAATCATCGCCGACGGCCTTGGTTTCAATTACGCTTGGGCCGCTCCGCCCTCTGCGAAACCCGACGAAGAGGAAGAGACGGGTGTGGCGATCATGAGTCCGTTTCCGATCTCCAACATACGCCGCATGGTGCTGCCACACCACGGACCCAATCAGAGACGACGCGTCGCTCTAGGCGCAACTGTTAGAATCTACGGGAAGGATTTCCGCGTTTATTCGATGCACGGTGAAACTCGCATTGAAATGAACAAGAAGATCGAGCAGATGAACACGCTGATTGAGGACCTGAAACGCTTTCCTGAAAGCATGCCGGTGATTCTGGTGGGGGACCTTAACACCTGGGAATCAGATGCTGAACGAAAAACGATTAAGCTTTTTCGCGACGCGGGGCTTCACACGCCTTTCGGCAGCCAATCTACATTCAGCACACGCGTCTTGTTAGTCCCGATAGACTTCCGACTTGATTGGATTTGGCTTAGAGGAGTTCAGGTGCTGAGCTACGGAATCGATAAGAGAATCAAGCTCTCTGATCATTTTCCACTTTGGGCCAACGTAAAAGTGTCAACCGACAAAGAAGCCGCATTGAAAACCCCCTGAGGAGAACAATCGTCTGTGACGTGTCGAAACTGTGATCGCAAAGTGGGATGGTTCCGACGTCGCTGTCCTGCTTGTGAGTCGAGGCTGCCCAGCTGGTACATTTTGACAACGCTAATGCTAGTCTTCGGTGTCTATGCCGCGTTTCTGATCACCGAACAGCTGCTTTGAGTTTGGAATCCCGCGATCAGCGCACACTCACCACAACGCTGTTTGCTGTCAGCGCATTCCCCGTGGCTCGCTGAAGATCTGCTAACGCCTTGTTCAGATCGGTCTGCGCCTTCAATTCAGCGCCACGCGAGGCGGTCAGCGCCGTTTGCCGCTCAAGTACGAGAAACGTAGTCGACTGACCGGCGTCGAGTCTTCGTTGTTCACTAGTCAACTGCTGTTCATTCGCCGAGCGTGTCGCCGCCGCTGCCTGCAGGCGCGCCTCTGCACTGCGCATTGCCTGCAACGCGTTTCGCACTTCAACCTGGATCGTTTGCTCCAGCTGCTCACGTTGGGCAACGAGTCGTTCGCCTTCAACTAGTGTGCGGCCATATTGAGCTTCAGCCGTTCGATTGCGAAGCGGCAGATTAATCTGCACGCCGACGCGCAAATTGCCATAGCGATTACTCAAGAGGTTTTGCACTGACTGCGACAACCCACCCACGAGTTCCGGTGAAATCGTTTGCGAAGGCAGATCCGGCAACTCATCGAAGCCTGCGTTTCGCAACAGCTTGTTGACAGCATCGCGAAGCTGCACCGATGAACCCACGAACGGATTTGTAGCATTACCAAGCGCGCCTGAAAGTCCAATCATCGAGTAAGTGCCAACCAGATCGATGGCCGGCTTCTTTTGATCCCCGTAGAACGCCTGGTCGATCTTATTTATCTCCTGCGCCACGTTCGACTGCTGAAGTTCTGCCCGGTTCTCCATCGCGGTCTTCAAAGCTTCAGGCAGCGAAACCTCCGGAACTGTGAGATCAACCGGATCGGTCGGAACCACCGACTCCTGCCACAGGTCGCTCTTCTGATTTTCCGCAATCATGTTCTTCAGATTGTTTTCGCTCTTAGAGACCTCTTCGAGCGCGCTGTAAACGTTCTGTTCGAAGGTCGTGATCTGCGCTTCCGCAGCAACGACGTCGATAGGCGCCAGCTGGCCTTCCTGAACCAGTCGTTTGTTGTGCTCGAGCTGACTCCTGGCAACTCTTACTGCGTCGCGATGAATTTGAACGCTGCGCAGTGCGAACACCAAATCCCAGTAAGCGCGTTGCACGTTCGTGATCGTCTCAATCGCCTTCTGTCTGAATTGCGCATCTGTGAGTGCCAGGTTCTTCTTGGCGATCTCAACCTGACGCCGGTTCTTGTCAGACTTCAGACCACGAACCAGCGGTTGCACATAACTGAACGTTAGCGCAGTCGGATACTGGGAACTGAGCGCGGTGAATTGATTGTTTGTAGTTAAGCGTATCGAAGAAAAGTCGATGATGTAGTTGCCGCCGTATTTCGGACTCAATCCTTCGAGCCGTGCCGACCCGCTGAAATCACTCTGCGTATTCGCGCCATTCGAACCGCCGCTCAAAAAACTCGCGATAGGACTCTTGTTGCGCTCGTAGAATGCCGTTGTCGAAAACCGCGGGTCGTATAGACCACGACCGCCAAGCAGGTCGAACTCAGCGATCTTCACTGCCGTGCGGGCCACTTCAATGTCTTTGTTGTTCGCCAAAGCCATCGCAATCGCATCGCGTAGCGACAGGGGTCTTTGCCGATTAAGATCGACACCAACGCGACTCATCTCAGGAAGTGGTCGTTGCCTGGCACGATAATCAGTAGCCCCAGACGGAGCAGGTGTTTGTTGCGTGTCCTGTGTTGGAGTCGAAGATTGTTGAGCGTAGCCTTCTGACTGGGCACAGATTAAAAGCGACGCCAGCACGAATAAAGCTTTGACTGCGAATAGTGATTTTTGAAAAGCTTGCATAGGCTTGATGGTTCGAATCAGTTATTGCCTGGTGATTGTTCCTGTTACAGATGTAGCGACGCTCGCCGCTTTGTGTCGCACGCGTCCGAAGAATCGACTAATCCTTAAGCGCAACCAACTCCAAACGCGGCTCTTTGCGGCATCATCAAATAGCGAGTAAAAAACCGGCACTGCCAGCAACGTGAGCAGCAGACAGAGCGTTTGTCCTCCTACAACCAGAACACCAATCGAGCGGTTGGTTCCTGATCCTGGCCCACTCGCGACTGTGAGTGGCAACATCCCGGCGACGAGCGCGATGGTCGTCATCAGGATCGGACGAAGTCGATCGCGATTCGCGCGAATGATCGCCTCCAGCCGCTCCATGCCCTTGGATCGCAGTTGATTCGTATGGTCGATCTGAAGAATCGCATTCTTCTTGACGACCCCGAATAACAACAACAGTCCCAGGCCAGAAAAGATGTTCACCGTTTGACCCGTCATCAGAAGCGAAACGATGCCAAACGGAATAGCCAGCGGTAGCGTCAACAGGATCGTTACCGGATGAATAAACGATTCAAACTGTGCCGCCAGAACCATGTACATGAAGATGAACGAAAGAAGGAACGCCAACATAAAGTAATACCCGGCGCGGCCAAGTTCCTTCGAACGACCCGCGAGTCCGGTTTTGTACGACGGATCAATGTTTATCTCCTTGGCAAACTGGTTCAGCTTCTGAATAACCGCCGCCTGCGAGCCGCCCGGTCTAACGTTCCCCAACAACATCACCTGGCGTTGCCGGTTTAGTCGATCAATTGCAGATGGACCAGTCGCCTCTTCAGTTTTGACAAGGTTATCGAGACTGACCCATCCAACTTTTGTCGACGCCACGATCATTCGCTTCAGGCCTTCCGCGCTCGCTCGATACTCACCAATCGCTCGCACACGAACGTTGTATTGATCGGTTCCGGCATTGAATGTCGAAACCTTTGTGCCCGCTACCATTGTGTTCAGCGCCTGCGCGATATCGCCAACCCTGACGCCAAGATCTGCTGCTCGCGCGCGATCGATATTCACTCGGAGCTCCGGCTTGCCAGTGATCAGGGTAGAGTCGGCATCGACTACGTCGGGAACTGTCTTCAACTTGGTCAACAGCGCCTCGGAATACTTTGTAAGCTGCTCCAGATCAGGACCACCAATCACGTATTGAATATCCGCATTCCGGAAGCCTCCGCCTGACAATGCTGCGACTTGTTGGACACTCGTTCGTAACTGACCAGGATATTGTTGGAGGTATTTCCCGAGAACCTCAGTACGCGCTCGCACCATCAAGTCCTGCTGACTCCTGGTTCGTTCTTCAACCGGAACCAATTTGAGATAAATCGATGCGACGTTGACCAACTCCTGCTGGCCACCGCCAATCGTCGTAAGCGTGTCCGTTACTCCGGGCAACTTGCGCAAATCTGTGGCAATACGTTCGGCTAGCTGAGCAGTCGACGCCAACGACGAGCCCTCAGGCGCGCGAACGTTCACTTCGAATTGAGCTTGATCGTCAACGGGCAAGAAGTTTTTACCGACGAACATGAAAAGCGGCACGATGCTGACAATGACGATCACGCATGCCGCAACAACGACCCAACGATGGGCCATCGACCACTTCAGCATTGCCGTGTAGGTACGATCGATGGGACGGTAGAAACGTGATTCTTTCGAGCCATGATCAGATGGTTCCGTGCTTCTCTCGAACGCACGCTCCTTCTTGTCGTCACTGCGTTTGATTAGTCGCGCAGCGAGCATCGGCGTCAGAGTGAACGATACGAGTAACGAAACTGCGATAGCGAACGACGACGTTAGACCAAACGACGACATGAATCGGCCGACAATGCCGCCCATGAATCCGACAGGAAGAAACACGGCGAGCAACGACAGAGTTGTCGCCATAACCGCCAGGCCAATTTCCTTCGTGCCTTCGATGGCCGCTTGAAATGGAGGTACTCCCTTCTCCTCAACGAAGCGAAAGATGTTTTCGAGCACAACAATCGCGTCGTCGATAACGATGCCGACCATCAACGTCAGCGCGAGCATCGTGATCTGATTGAGCGTGAAGCCCATTGCCGCCATCAACCCAAACGTGGCAATTAACGAAGTCGGAATTGCCAAACCGGCAATGACTGTCGAGCGAAAACTCCAAAGAAAGATAAACACCACGATTGCCGCGAGGATGCTGCCCTCAATCAAGTGGGTTTGAATAGCTTCGATCGAGGCCTTAATGAAGATCGACTGGTCACCAACCACCTGTGTTCGGAAGCCAGGCGGCAACGTAGGACCAATCTCCGCAAGACGAGCCTTAACTGCATCGGCGATCGCCACAGTGTTCTGCCCGGATTGTTTGGCAACAATCAGCGTCACCGCAGGTTGACCATTCAAACGGGCCTCAGTGCGCGGCTCTTCCGCTCCATCTTCGGAGTAACCAACGTCGCTGAGCTTTACTGCGTAAGTTCCTCGATTCGCCACCACCAAGTTGTTGAAATCCGCTGGCTCAATAATCCGGCCCATGGTGCGCACTGTTAGCTCGCGAGTGCCTTCATCGACGCGACCGCCGGGAACCTCCATGTTCTGAGCTCGAACAGCGTCAGCAACTTGCGCGACAGTTACGTTGAAAGCACGAAGTTTGTCGGGATCAACCCAGATCTGAATCTCACGAGTACGGCCACCGACAATTTGTACGTTACCAACGCCGTTGATTGATTCGATCTGTTGCTTGATCTTTTTGTCGGCAATGTCTGTGACTTCACGAAGCGATCGCGGGGCCGACACGGCGATGCGCACAACCGGAGCAGCATCTGTATCCAGCTTCTGAACCATCGGCTGTTCGGCCGTTACGGGAAGATCATTAACGATGAGATCGATCTTGTTACGAACTTCCTGTGCAGCGACGTCAGGATTCTTTTCGAGCAGGAACGTAATGAAGACTTGCGATACGCCTTCGACAGAAGTCGAACGCAGTTCATCGATACCGGATATCGTATTGACTGCGCCTTCTACCTTGTCGGTTATCTCCGTCTCGATTTCCTGCGGCGATGCGCCAGGATTGACGACAGTAACGGTGATCGTCGGCAGATCGATCTTGGGAAACAAATCGACGCCTAACGATTTGTAGGAGAACAGCCCGACGACGGTGAGACTGAGAATCAACATCGTCGCGAACACCGGACGTCTGACGCATATTTCAGCTAGTTTTTGCATGGCTTAGTTTTTGGCTTTGGGGTTTATAGACGGATAGGACCACCAGGACCTATTGCTTTATCGTCATCCCGTCACCGAGCTTCTCCAGGTTGCTCGTCGCCACCTGTTCGCCGTTTGAAACACCGGACTTCACCTGGATCAGGTCTGACTCCGTCTGTCCCGTTTGGACCACCCGTTGTTCCGCATGACCATCCTTGATCACAAACACTCGACTGACTCCAGCTTCACTAAGTACTGCGCGAGCAGGAATAAAAACCACCGGGGCCGGACGCTCCTGCAAGATTCTGACAGTGGCGAACTGTCCGGGCTTGAGTGCCCCGTCCCTGTTGTCGATCTCTGCTTCGACCGTCAAAGTTCGCGACGTCGCTGAGACATTGGGGGCGATACGTGCGATACGTCCGTTGAAGCGTCGATCGGGCCAGGCGCTGGTAGTTACAGAAACTGCTTGCCCGACTTGCACTTCTTGTATCGCCTGCTCCGGTATGTCGATGCGCATTCTGAGTGGATTGGTTCTTACGATGGTCGCTACCTTTTGCTGCGGCGATACATACTCACCCAAGTCAGCTACTCGCTCTGCGACGAAACCATCGATTGGAGAAAAGATCACGCTGTATGAAAGACTCTTGCGCACCAACGCTAATTGCGATTCCGCGTTCGAAACATTCGTTCGCGCCACCGCCACGCCCGCATAGTTCTGCCGCGCCTGAGCGAGCGCTGCTTCATATTGCTCCTTGAGCTGGTCGCGTTTCGCCCGCTGCTCATCATAGAAAGACCGCGACACGTCGCCTGATTCAATTAGCTTTTCTGCGCGGACCAGGTTCTTATCAGCCAGATCGAGGGTCACTCTTGCAGCTGCCACTTCAGCTACGCGATTTGGATCAAAAGCCTGACCCGGTCGCAACCCAATCTTTTCTTCCGCCTGGCGCAGGCCCGCTTTTGCTTGCTCCACCTGGGCCAATGCCTGGTCGACACGAAGCTTTAGCTCAGCGTCGTCCAGCTTCACCAGCATCTGACCGCGTTTCACGTACGAGCCGATATCAACTCCGAGTGCGACAACTTTGCCGGACGTTTGCGGTGCGACATCAGTTTGCTGATCTCCGGCCAAACTGCCGGTCGCTTCAAAAAAGCCGGGCACCTCGCGCACGATCGCTGCTGCGGTGGTCACTTCAACCACAGCTGGAGCCGCAGCTGTTTCATCTTTTCTGACATTTGCTTTCGAACCCCCACACGAGATCGCAAAAACGACCGATGTTGCGAGCAGCAGGGCGAGAGCTGCAAATTTAAGGCTTCTGGGAGAATGCATGTTCCTACGTGTTCCTCCTTGAACTACTCCGCGCACGGGGTTGACCATCCGGAGTAGTGATCCCGTTGAGAAGGATGTTTGTGAAGTTACGTGCCGCTTCTTCGTTGGAAATGTTTAGCAAGCGCCTTTGTGGATCCCACAGGTTATTGTTCAGTGAGTGGTGCATAACCATGCCAATGAAGGCGCGCACCACGATCGCGGGATCCATTTCGATTAGTGCGCCTTCACGTTGTCGGTCGCGAAGGTATCCGCCGAGAAACTCGTAAACGCGCCTCACGAATTCATCGAAGAACATCTGAGCCAGTTCGTGCTTCTCGAGCGCTGAATGGAGAAGTAATCGTTGAAACTCAGGATCCTTCTCATGATGCTCCAGGGCGCCAAAAGCTAATGACTCAAACACGGCGCGATCGTCTTTGCGACTGATCGCATCCTCAGCCATCGCGGCAGGCTCGAAGTTCGTACCTGAGCAGGCCTTGTGATCGAGAATGGCCGCGTAAAGTTCTTCCTTAGTCGCGAAGTGGCGAAAAACCATCGCTTCGGAGACACCTGCGGCCTGGGCGATCTCTTTGGTCGTCGTGCCGCGAAAACCTCTTTGCGAAAAGAGGCGGACGGCGACCTCAAGGATCTGCAAGCGGCGCTCTTCGCCAGCCATTCTGGCGGAACCTGGCACGCATAGTTCGTTGGGGGTGGTAATTGGTCTGCTCACGTTTGTTTAGTTTTTCGCTCCTTGTTTGCCCGGACGCAGGGAATCCTGGCCGATCAAAGTAAGTACTTACTTACCATCCGACTTATACGGTGTCAAGCAACGAGAGGTTTCAGACAAAAGGAGAGCGGGGAAGGGGGGAATTGGAGAAAGGGAGAAGAGGGGAAAGGGAGAAGAGGGAAATCCCGCTTTCCTTTTTCGCTTTTCCCCTTTTCCCTCTTCCCCTTTTCCCCTCTTCCCCGGCGTTGTACGAATCCCGATCTGTGAAGATCTTTCGCTTGTACGCTTTTCGCAGCAAAACCACACGACCACACACAATTTCTCCCTTAATCCACCGGGTAATTCAGGTATCTCTGTCGGCACGTCTCTTGCTCCAACCATATCCTTGTTAAGGTCTAGATCTAGTTAAGGAGAAATTTTGCTATGGCAGAAAACAGATTCGATCAACCTGCAGGCGCAGGTATTGGCAATACATCAACTGGTGCAACACCAGGAACCATCGGAAGCACAGGCTCAACTGGCGGCGGAACCGGTACCGCAGCCGCCCTTTCACAAACAGCACAGGATTACGGCAAGAAGGTCACCGAAGTCGCCACACAGGCGAAGGACTACGTTGCTGACAAAGTTTCGGTCGTCGGCGACAAACTTAAGGACTTACAAAACGCCGATATCGGTCAGGTAGCTGAGAACGCAAAAGAATATGCTCGCAAGAATCCCGGTCAGGCGATTTTGATTTCCGCCGGCGTTGGCTTGCTGCTCGGTTTACTCGTGCGCGGTAGCCGGCGATAGTCAAAGACGAACGAAGGGAGTTAAGAACATGGCCGCAACAAGGACGAGTCTAGTTGTTAACAATGGCAATCAAGCCGAAACGGATGGGCTGCCCAACTTGCTGAGTCGCTTGGGCGACGATGCAATGCAGCTGATTAATTCGCAGTTTGCGTTGTTCAAGGTGGAGATCAAAGAAGAAGCAAACGCTTACATTCGCGGTGCGGCCACAATAGCCATTGCCTCGGTAGTGGCACTCATCGGCTTCGCGCTGCTGAACGTGGCGGTCGCATTTGGTGTCTCCCTCCTCTTCGCACAAGCGAATCTAAGTCAGCCGGCAACGTACGCTCTCGGTTTCGTCGTAACCGGACTCTTTTATCTCCTGGTCGGCGGAATTGTTGTCATGGCAATCAAGAGCCGGTTGGCGAAGCAGGATTTGGTGCCAACCAGATCAGTTCAAGAACTGAGAAAGGATAAGGAATGGCTGAAGAACGAACTTTAGGATTGGCTAGGGCTCCAGAGCAGTCGAATGAAGACCTCTCCAAAGAAGAACTTCAGCGACGAATGGGCGTAGCTCGCGACTCTATCTCAAGCACCGTCTCTGAGATTAAAGAGACTGTGGCGCATCAGGTACAGGCAGTGAAAGACACTCTCGACTGGCGTGAACAATTCAAGAAACGTCCGGTTGTATGGAGTGTCGGAGCGCTCGGCGTTGGCTTTCTGGTCGGATGCCGTGTCGCGGACATGGTGGTAGGCGATGATGAACCACGCGGCCGTGATTATTACGACTCCGATTATCGGAGTTATGCGGCGCAACCTGTGTTGAGTCAGGCAAGTCCGAGCATGCAACAACAATCGCCGAGGCGCGGCGAATTTGGAAATGGCTACGGCGAAGACACTGGCCCTGGATTCTTCGCAAAACTTACAAACACCCCAGCATATGGTCGCGTGAAGGACGAAGTCGGTGAGATCGGAAACAATCTCATCCAGGAGGTCGCGAAGACGGCAAAAACGATGGTTGTGCCTGCAATCATTGCTTCACTGAAGAAGTTTCTTGGCGATTATTTGCCGGAGGGATCAACAAAGGACCAGGAGCAATCGTCTCCTCGATCGTCGGCTTCGCCTCAACAAACCTCAACGACACGAAACCAGGGTGGATATCAACCCTCCTTGGAACGAAACTCTGAATTTAGTTAATAGAGATAAACACCTGGGAGCAATTGCAGCGAGTCTCGACGGGGACTCGCTTTTTTTTGTTCCTGACCATTGCATTGACTTAGTTATGTCGCAATCCTAGACTCCGACTTGTTCGCGTCTCATTCAATCAAGGGAGGTTCTATGACCAACTCCTTCCCGCGTGCTGTTCGTTATGTTGGCCTTGCTGCCATTCTCCTGTTTGTCACACCGAGTTTCTGCTCCGTAGCGTCGGCCCAGGTTACTTCCGAAGACGATCGGGAACGCGCCCTACAGCTTCTCTGGAAGGATTCAAAACCAGCGGCCGCTCTGCCGCTACTCGAAAAGTTGGTCAAGGATCGACCAGACGACGGCCTGCTTGCCTTTTCTTATGGATTCGCATTGCTCGCAAAAGTAAAACTTCTCAAAGATCCCACTGCCCGAAAACAGACGCGGATCGAGGCGCGTGGATGGTTGGTGAAAGCACAGGATCTCGGCGTGAACGAACCGCTGCTGAAGTCAGTGCTAGAGGGATTGCCGGCAGACGGCGGCATCGATGAAACATATTCCACCGTTAAGGAAGCTGACGATGCAATGCGCGATGCAGAAAGTTTGTTCGTCAACGGACAGTTTAATGAAGCTGCCGAGGCATATCAGCACGCTCTGAAAGCCGACCCGAAGCTTTACGAAGCAGCACTGTTCACCGGCGACATGTACTTCAAGCTCGGACAAAACGAGAAGGCTGCTGAGTGGTATACAAAAGCGACGCAAATCAATCCGGATCGCGAAACTGCGTATCGCTATTCTGCGACGCCGTTCTTGCGTTCTGGCAAATTAGACGAAGCAAAATCTCGTTACATCGAGGCGGTGATAGTCGAACCGTATAATCGCATGACGTGGAGTGGATTGAACCAGTGGGCGGAGGCTGCAGGCGTTCAACTTGGTCATCCGCAAATCGACATACCAACAACCGTGGAGTCGAAAGAAAGCGGCAACATCACAATACGAGTTGATCCCAAATCGGTCGGCGACAAGGATGATCCAGCTGGAACTAACGCGTGGATCAGGTATGGATTTTTTCGAACAAGTTGGAAGCTGAAGGAGTTTGCGAAGGCTTATCCGAATGAGACGAGCTATCGCCACAGTTTGCGCGAAGAAGCGGCGGCACTACAGGCCGTAGTCGAAGCGGTAAAGCAAGGGCAGAAAGAAAAGAAGATCACACAACTAGATAGTTCGCTGGCAAACCTTGTGAAGCTCTCCGATGAAGGGCTGCTTGAACCGTTTATCTTGTATGCGTTGGTTGATGAGGGAATCGCGAAAGATTACTACGAGTATAAAAAGACCAATCGCGACAAGTTGAAGCGCTACTTGATCGAGTACGTTACGGCGCGATAATCGACAAAGGGGAAGAGGGGAAAAGGGAAAGAGGGAAACGAATCGCCCTCTTCCCCTCTTCCCCTTTTTCCCTCTTCCCCTTTTCCCCTTTACGGTTCTATCTCGTTCCCGGTGCGGGCTTCCTTGGTAACTTCTCGTCCCGCATTGCTGTGTTGTAGACGAATGCGGCCATGATGATCGACGCTTGCTTCATGTCGTCTGCCTGAATCCGATCAAACACATCCTGATTCGAATGGTGGGTGCGCGTGTCGTACTCGATCTCGTCCTGAATAAACTGGAATCCAGGCAGGCCGATTCCGTCGAACGACAAGTGATCAGTGCCACCAGTGTTCGAGATCGTTAACGTCGTTGCTCCCATTTCTCTGAATGGCGCGAGCCATTGACGGAACAGCGAACGGATACTTTCGTTACCCTGCAGATAGACGCCGCGAATCTTGCCGGTGCCGTTATCAAGATTGAAATAACCGCTGAACTTTTCGTATTCCGGCTTTCGCGTCAAGCTCATCGGCAATTGATTTCCGCCGCCGTTTCCATTGCCATTGCCATTGCCATTGCCACTCGCGGGAGTACCCGTGGGAGGTGCTGATGACGTTGTCGCAGGTGCAAAAGTGCCGAAGTGCTCCGCGACATACGCGCGTGAACCAAGCAATCCCTGCTCTTCACCACTCCACAGCGCGATGCGAATCGTGCGACGTGGCTTCAATCCCAAAGTCTGAATGATCCTCACGGCTTCCATAGCCACTGCACAACCGGCTGCGTTGTCTGTTGCGCCAGTTCCGGAATGCCATGAATCCATGTGACCGCCAAGCATCACGATCTCGTCTTTAAGATCGGTACCCGGGATCTCAGCGATCGTGTTGTAGCCCATGAGATCCACATCCTGGAATGCCACTGACAAATCGACTGCCATCTTCACTGGCTCACCCGCTTGTATCATGCGAACGATGCGGTTGTAGTGCTCGATCGCCAAAACCATCTGCGGGATCGCTTTTGCGTTCTTGTCCTGAATGCGAGCACCGGCCGCAGGTGGGCCGGGCGTCGGTGTTGCTGGCGCGGGAGTGACGGGAACGGGAGGGACAACGCTCGCAGACTGAACAAAGATTGTTCCACCGTCGCCACGACCTGGGTCGACGAGCAGCGCCGCGCCTTCCTGATCGAACATGCGCATCTTCGCGTTCGCAAGCTGAAACGCAGCGGCTGCATTGCCCGGACGGAAGTTTCCACGGTTGCCGCCGGCTCGCGGCTCTGGAGCGTCTGCCAACGCGAGAAGGTCTTTTTCATTCAGACGAGTTCCCTGCGAGTCGAAGTGTGCCGCCACGTCGCGCAGTGGGGCAGTGAAAACGATCTTTCCTTTAAGTTTGCCTTTGAACTTCTCCAGATCGGCCTCCGTACGCGCATCCACATAAACGACTTCGGCATTGAGTGGCGCCGCCAACCCCGGCGACCAGGCTTTCGGATAAGCGATCAAAGGAATCGCCTGTGGCTCACTAACCTGCGCTGAAAACCGCTTCAGTGACCAGCCGCGTCCGAATGGTCCCCATGATTCGAGGTGTCCGTTCTGCAAACCCCATTTCGTCAGCTGATCGCGGGTCCATTCATTCGCCCTTTTCATGTTGGGAGACGCCGTTAGACGCGGGCCAATGACGTCGCTCAGGTAACTCAGTGTGGCCATAACCTGCGAGCGATTCGTTCCTTCGTCTTTGATTTTCTCAATGGGATCGTTTGGATCGCGGGCAGGTGCTTGCTGTCCAGGTTGACCGGAAGGCTGCGCCGGAGGTTGTGTCTGTTGCGCGAAGATCGCGAGCGGCGACACGAAGAGGTTCAACAGCAGCAGGGCTGCCGCATAGCGCCGTACGTTCATGGTGGTTCTCCTCAACTAATGGTTTTTGCCGGGAACTGGAGTTACCGCGGCTTCGGAAGATTGGACTGTGAATGCTAATACTGCACCGGAGGGGCGAAGGTTGCAAGTCGCGAAGCAGATCCCACACAGATTTCGGATTTCGGAATTCGGATTTCGAATTTTGTGGTAGTCGAGTCCCGCTTTTACCCGGAGATACC
>Ga0207701_10003182_pt1 | contig 16912 bp, 17 predicted proteins | sample KBSSwiSSwithPhiX_FD_184294 | JGI IMG/M metagenome (GOLD analysis project Ga0207701, IMG submission 184294) | Switchgrass rhizosphere bulk soil microbial communities from Kellogg Biological Station, Michigan, USA, with PhiX - S5 (SPAdes) (version 2) | ecosystem: Environmental > Terrestrial >... | reverse complement strand
ACGATCGCGCGCGCCGGCACGGCCGCCAGGATAATCAACACAGTCGTCAACACGGCAATCGCGTGGCGCATCGCCCTACGTCCTTCGTCCCTCGTTCTTCGTCCTTCGTCCTTCGTCCTTCGTCCTAGTTGCAGCCACGGTCAGTACCGCTTCCGCGGCCCGGCGGCTGGCGCCGGGCTCCCCAAGCTTCTCACGGACCTCGCGCAGCGCGGCGCGCATCGCCGAAGCCTTCGCAGGATCGGTCAGCAGCGGAATCGCCTCCGCCGCGACACGCTCCGGCGTGAAGTCGGCCTGGATGAGCTCAGGCACCACGCGGCGACCGGCCACGAGGTTCGCCATGCCGAATGTGTCCAGCTTCACGAACGGCCGTCCAAGCGCGTAGGTCAGCGGCGACAGCTTGTAGACAATCACCATCGGTCGCTCGTGCAGCGCCGTCTGCACGGTCGCGGTCCCGGATGCCGTCAGCACCACGTCCGCCGCATTCAGCACATCGTCGGTCCTGCCTTCGACGATGGTGACGGGACCTGCCGCCGCGGCCAGCCCGTCAAAGAGGTTATCGGACAGCTTGGGCGCGCGCGCCAGTACGAACTGGACGCGCGGGACGGACTGGCGGATTCGCCCGGCGGAGGCAGCCAGGCCCGGCAGGATCGCGTGGACTTCATTGGGACGACTGCCGGGCAGCAGCGCGACGGTGGGAGCGGCCGGATCGAGGTCGCGCCCACGTAGAAATCGATCGCGCGGCTCGGTGATCTCGATCAGGTCGATCAGCGGATGCCCCACGAACTCCACGGGGATGCCCTCGCGCTCGTACAGCGGTGCTTCGAAGGGGAAGATGACGAGCATCTTCGAGGCAATCTTCTTCAGCGTGCGCATGCGGCCCGGCCGCCAGGCCCAGAGCTGGGGGCTGACGTAATAGACCACCGGAATGCCGAGCGCGCGCGCGTCCGCCGCCAGGCGGAAGTTGAAATCAGGAAAGTCGATCGCGACGAGCACGTCGGGGCGATCGCTGCGCATGCGCGCGCCCAGATCGCGCAGCAGGCGAAAAGACTTCGGGAGCACGCGGAGCGCTTCGGTCAGCCCGGTGACGGCGAGGCCCCGGTAGTCGGCGAGCAGATCGGCGCCGGCAGCGTGCAGCCGTTCGCCGCCGAGACCGTAGACGCGCGTCGCCGGCGCGAGACGCTCCAGCTCCAGGGCGAGCGCGCCGGCATAGAGATCGCCGGACGCCTCGCCGCAGGAGACCATTACGCTGGGCATGTGAGTCGAGGACCGTCCCCAGTCTGTCGAATGCGGGCTGTAGCCCCGCCGCCACGAGGCGGATTCTAGTGCGCGGCAGGCACGCCTGCCGACGGACGCCGATGCAGCGTCACGGACGCCAGGTCCAGGTCGGGCAGCTCGATCTGCTCGTACTTAGGAAAGCCGGCGCCTGCCAGGTCCTTCACGAACGCCGACGCGTTGCCGACGAGGACGACCGACAGCCGATCGGGCTTGAGGTACTGGCGCGCGACGCGCTGGATGTCGTCCGGCGTGATGGCATTCACCAGCTCGCGGTAGTTCTCGATGTCGCTGAGCGGCAGACCGTAGAAGATGGCGTTGAGCACCTGCGCGGCGATGTCCTCGGGCGTCTCGATGGTCAGCGGGAAATTGCCCGTGAGGTAGGCCTGCGCGTCCGACAGCTCGCGATCGGACACGCGATCCCGCTGCAGCTTCGTGATTTCCTCGACGACCACGCGCAGCACTTCCGCCGTGGCGTCCGACCGCGTGTCCGTGTTGGCGGCGAAATCGCCGGACTGCCGCAGCGCCTGGAATTCGGCCGACGCGCCGTAGGTCAGGCCGCGCTCGGATCGGAGCACGCGCTGCAGGCGGTTCGCGCCCTCCCCGCCCAGAATCTTCATCGTCAGGTCGTAGGCCAGGTAGTCGGGGTGCTTGCGCGGCAGCGCCAGCTGGCCGACGCGCACCTCGGTCTGCACGGCATCGGGCTTATCCACCACGATCACGCGGCGCGTGGGCTCGGGCGGTGCACCAGCGTCGTCGCTCTTGACGTCGTGCGACGCCCAGTTGCCGAACGCGCGCTCGGCGCCTGAAAACGCCTCCTGCGGCGTCACGTCGCCGACGACGGCGATGATCGCGTTGTTGGGCGCGTAGTGCGCCTTGTGAAACGCGCGCAGGTCGTCCACCGTGATCGACTGGAGCGACTCCGGCGTGCCGTTGTTGGGCAGGCCGTACGGATGGAACCCGTAGACCAGCCGATCGAACACGAGCCCGGCGACGTAGTCCGGGTCTTCGTAGCTGACCCTGAGGCCCGAGATGGCCTGCTGTCGCTGCCGCTCGAGCTCGTCGCCCTTGAACGCCGGGTTGCGGACCACGTCGTTGAGCAACTCGAAGCCGAGCGACAGGCTGTCCTTCATCACGAGGATGTTGGCGTAGGAGAGGTCCGTGCCCGCGCCGGTGCCGAGCCCGCCGCCGATCGAGTCGATGGTGTCGGCAATCTGCTCCGCGCTTCTCGTCGCCGTTCCCTGATCGAGCAGCGCTGCCGTCAGGACCGCGACACCCTGCTTCTGCGACGGGTCGGACGCGGCGCCCGAGCGAATCAGCATCCGAAGCGTCAGGATGGGCTGCTCGTGGTGCTGGACGACGACGACCTGCAGGCCGTTCTGGAGCGTGCGAATCTCGTAAGGCGGGAACTTGACGTCACGCGCCGGCAGCGGCTGCGGCGGCCGCTCGACCGGCCAGTTCGGCGCCTGCGCGTAGAGGCTGCCCGGCATCGCCAGCATCGCGCCCACGAGCAAGACTGCCTTCACCACGCTCCTCATCATGCGTCTTCGTCCATGAAGAGCAGAACTAACGTTCTGCCTCACAGGTATCTGCGCGTTCGTCATTCGTCAATCGTCATTCGCCAATCGTTAGTCTTGCGTCTGCGTCTTCGGCATCACGTACATCACCAGTCGGTTCGTGGGCACGAAGTAGGTCTGCGCCACGTGCTGGATGTCGGCGGACGTGATGCTCTGAAAGATGTCGAACTCGCCGTCCGCCGTCTTGATGTCGTTGTGGATCACGACCGCGTGGGCGAGCTGCGCCGCCTTCTCCTGCACGGTCTCGCGCGCGACGATGTAGTCGCGAGCGAACTGGTTCTTGGCGCGCTGCAGCTCGTGCTGGCTGACCGGCTCGGTGCGCATGCGATCGAGCTCGGCGATCAGCGCCCTTTCGACGTCCGCCGGCTGATGTCCCGGTTGCACGATCGCCACCGCGAAGAACAGGTTGGGGTGCTCGATGATGTTGCCGCCGCCGAAGGCCGACAGCGCCAGCCCGGTCTCGTAGACCAGCTTGCGATAGATACGCGAGCTCTGGCCATCGGAGAGGATCTTCGACGCCATGTGCAGCGGATACGAGTCGGGGTTGCCGTCGTACGTGATGTGGTACGCGACGACGACCGCCGGCAGCGGCCAGGCCTCCTCGACCGTGACGCGCTTTTCCTTCGTCATCGGCGGCTCGGCCGGGATGTCGCGCGGCACCGGCTTCTCCGGTTTCGGCACCTTGCCGAAGTACTGCTGCACGAATTGCTGCGCCTGGTCCAGATCGAAATCGCCGACGATCGTCAAGGTGCAGTTCGTCGGCACGTAGAACGTGCGCCAGAAGTCGCGGACGTCTTCGACGGAGGCGGCCTCGAGGTCCTGCATGCTGCCGATGACGGGGTGCTTGTAGGGGTGGACCGTGAATGCCTGGTCGTAGATGATCTCCGAGAGCCGGCCGTAGGGCTGGTTCTCGACGCGCATCCGCCGCTCTTCCTTCACCACCTGGCGCTCGCGCTTGAACGTGTCCTCGTCCACGCGCAGCGTTGCCATCCGGTCCGCTTCGAGCCAGAGCATCAGCGGCAGATACTGCTGCGGCGCCGTTTCCCAGAAGACGGTCGCATCTTCAGTGGTGTAGGCGTTGCTCTGGCCGCCGACGCTCGAGATGAACGACGTGTGCGCCTCCGGTTCGACGTTCTTCGAGCCCTTGAACATCATGTGCTCGAACAGGTGCGCGAAGCCCGTCCGCCCCGGCCGTTCGTTCTTCGAGCCGACGTGGTACCACAACTGCACGTGCACGATCGGCGTCGAGTGATCCTCCGACAGCACAACGGTCAGGCCGTTCGAAAGCGTCGCGATCCGGTATTGCAGCTTGGGCGGGCGAACTGCGGCGGGGGCGACCGAAGGGACCGAGAGAATCGAGATGGCGGTGAGCGTGGCAGTCAGTCGCCCGGCCAAAGTCATTCAGTCGATTATGTCATACGCCTCTGCACGCGCAGATTTCACAGAGTGGGAGGTCCACAGATTTCACAGATTTCCACAGATTTGGTGTTCAAGGATCCGGGGGGATCGAAAGCTGGGAAGGATCAAGCCCAAAGACGAGCCGCTTGTAGCCAAGGCTCGTGGTGCCGAAGTTGAGCACCAGGGCTCGTCTCAGAAACCGGAGGCGCGAAGGTAGTTGATCGCGTGCGCGAATTGGAGCTCTCCGAGTGATGAGAGCGCTTTCACCTTCGACGATGATGGAGCCGAAGCAGATCAGATCTGGACGGTACGCCAGCGCCAGCGACTGGCCCTTGTACCTGAGAGGAAATGACATCTCGGCTGCAAATGGAATCCCGCGGAGGTGAAGTTCGACCTTCAGTGCCGCTGAATACGGCGCCTCCAGAAACCCGCACCCGAAAACGCGATGGACCTCCATCGCGGCTCCAATGATCGAGTAGGTCTGAGTATCCCGAACGGCACCGATGGGTTCGACCATGACCACGGCAGAACCATCATCCGTGCCAGGCCCGCAGTTGAGAAATGTCTATCGAAGCGGACCCACGCGATGCAGTTTGTGCAGCCTCCCACCGAGCTCAACGTGGCGATTTCTTCGCGTCGGCAGCAGGAGATCCCTTGGACTTTTCAGTAGTGGATTCCCCGGTCGTGGATTCCCCAGTAGCTGACTCCCCAGATTGGGACTCCCCAGATTGGGACTCCTCAGACTTGGATTTCTCCGAATCTGTGGAATCTGTGTAATCTGTGGACCCAATCGCGGCGAGGCGCGCTTCGAGGTCCGCGACTCGCCGCCTCAACTCGGGCAGCGATCGAAAAACGGCCGATGACTTGAGCCAGTCGCGGTTGTCGATGGCGGGATAACCCGAGATGAACGCGCCGGCCTCGACCGAGTTGGGGATCCCTGTCTGCGCGGTGGCCTTCACCTTGTCTCCAACTTCGAGGTGACCTGCCACACCCACCTGGCCGGCCAGCACGACGTGACTGCCAATCTTCGAGCTGCCTGCAATGCCGACCTGGGCGGCAAGCAGCGTGTGCTCGCCAACCTGGACTCCGTGTGCAATCTGCACCAGGTTGTCGATTTTCGTCCCACGCCGGATCCGCGTCTCCCCCACTGCCGGCCGATCGATTGTCGTATTCGCGCCGATCTCCACGTCGTCTTCGATGACAACGTGGCTCTGCTGCGGGATCTTGTGATGAACGCCCTCGTTGTCGGTGACGAAGCCGAACCCGTCACTCCCGATCACCGCTCCGTCCTGCACGACGACGCGCGAGCCGACGACCGAGCGGTCGCGAACCGAGACGCGGGCGTGGAGGATCGTGTCGTTGCCGATCTGCGCTTCGGGGCCGACGACGACGTGCGGGTGGAGGACGACCCGATCGCCGATCAGGGCCTTCGAGCCGACGACCACGAGCGGGCCGATCGCGACGTCACGTCCGATGCGCGCGTCAGGCGCGACGACGGAGGACGGATGCACGCCGGCGGGTGGCCGTTCGTCTCGACCGAACAGCGCGAGGGCCTCGGCGAACGCGCGGTACGGATGCGCGGCACGCAGCATCGGGCACGGGGCCGGCGCGGCGTCTTCGGCCAGGATGATGGCCGAGGCACGCGTCTCCCGGGCGGCCTGCGCGTAGCGCGGGTTGGCCAGGAACGTCAGGTCGCCCGGTTCCGCCTGCTCCAGGCCGGCCACGCGCACGATGTCGATCTCGCCATCGCCCTCGAGGCGGCAGTGCAGCCGGTCGGCCAGGTCGCGAAGCTTCACGGGAAATCGGGACTATATCACTGGGCTGTCGCACAGGACTAAAGTCCTGTGCCACTGGTGCCGGGGTGGCGCAGGACACCCGTGGAGCACGCCTTTAGTTCTGCTCTTCAGCGTCACGCGACACGGTCGAAGAACCGCGTCAGGTGCTCGAGCTGCAGCGAAGCGGCGACCTGATCCACGCGCGGCCGCCGCTCGACGCGGTCGGCCTTCGCAAGCGCCCGCAGCTCCGCCAGCGGTTCACTCGACGCCGTCGTCCACGCGACGGCTCGAAGGCCCTGCCGCGCGCCGCGCAGGGAGAGGAAGTGTCCTACGAGCCGGAAGGCGAAATAGTACGCGACCAGGTTCGGCCCCGGCAGCAGCGTGAGCAGTGCGCCGAACGCGAAAGCCACGCAGTTGACGACGAACCACCAGCGGTGTTTCTCGAAATCGGACTGCAGCGTCTTGCGGACGATGGGCATCGCGCGCGATTCGTCGATGTCGGCCGGGTAGGTCAGCCTCGCTGCCGACTGGCGTCGCATCTGCCAGAGCAACCGCTGTTCGGCGATGTTCTCCGCGATCATCCGCTTCGCGCGGGATTTGAGACGCGCCATCAGGCTCGACGACGCGTCCGGCGCGGGCCCGGACTGACGTTCACGCTCGGCGCTGGCCAGCATCTCGCGGAAGCGCCGAACCAGGCCGCGGAAGAAGCCGCGATCGTGATCGGCTGCGGCGGAGGGATCCTCGTCGGGCGTCTCGCAGTAGAGTTCGTACCGGTCGTGGCCGACCGGAATCAGAAACACGTCCATGCCCGCGCGACCACGGTAGCACAGCTCTCCGGCGTGACCGGACGGTTGCTATAATCCGCGCGTGCCGGATCCCGCGTGTTTTCTCGCGGCTGCGGCCCTGGCCGCGGCGTCAACGGCAGCAGCTCGACAGGCCGCGCCGCCCGGCGCGTCCATTCGCGCGGAGTTCCGCGTCTTCGACGGCACGAGCGAGGTCAGCGGCGTCACGCGACTCCGCGTGCGGCTCTCTGGATCCACCGAGACCGGCATCGTCGTCGAGGGCAGTGACCTCGCGCTCGATCTCAAGGCTGGCATCTACGACGTGCAGGCGATCCGCCAGGAGAGCGGACACGTCGTCAGCGTCCGCTGGGCCGAACACCTCGTGATCATGGCGTACCCGGACGAAGCGGGCCGCCATCTCGAAGTCATCAACTTCTCGAACCAGTTCGGCGCGCTGCAACTCAAGTGGTCCGGGGGGCGAATGCCGGATCCGGCCGGCGTGACCGTGACCGTCTCGAAGCCGGGCGATTCCCATCCGTCGGCCGCGCATCCGCTGCGCGGAGCGGGCTATCTGCTGCTGGTGCTTCCCGCCGGCACGTACGACGTTCACGTCGCCCAGCCTGGACGGCCGGAAGTGACGCTGAGCGCGATGGAACTGCCCCCCGACCGGACGCGGATGAAACTCATCCAGTAGGACGCCGCACCTTCTTGACCTCGGCCGGCGGATCGAGCGACAGCGGCGGCCGCCCGGCCGCTTCCCAGGCGCCAAAGATCATCGACGCCACGGCGGAAATCGATTTGGAGAGCTGCTGCTCGAGCAACGGGCGAGTCTCCCGATCAAGGATCTGGAAATACTCGTCGTCGTAGGCGTCCTTGCCTTTGATTGCAAGCGCATCGGCCGCGAGAATGCGCTCGGCACCCGGGAAGCTCGCCTCGAGCACGTCGAACATATAGGTCCGTGGGTCGTGGATGGGCATCGGCGGCGCAGGCGACAGCCGCAGGGTCGGAAGCACGCGCAGGACGAGGTCGGTTTCCCACCGCGCGTGAATGCCCTGCTGCCCGGTCATCTGCCCGTCGTAGTTCATTACCGCATGCAGCGGCACGTGGCCGTCGGCGACGTAGTGAGCGAGGACGGCCGAGAAGAATTTCACGTTCTCGAGCGCATAGCCACCGGCGCCGCGCCGCTGTTGCTGCTCGAAGGCGCGCTGCAGCTGGCCGAAGATCTCGGATGTGCGCCACGGCAACAGGCCGTTCTTCGTGACGAACTCCCTCCCCCACTGCTCGACGGCCCGATCGTAGTCGCGCGGCAGCGCGGCAAACGGCGGCGGGCCGTAGGCATCCAGGTCTACGAAATGCCGGGGCGACTCGTCCTCCCACCCGGCCGTCCGCCACAAGTCGGGATCCACGGCGTGCTCGACGATGAAGGCGCGATGCTTTTCGTAGAAGGGACGAAGCCCGTCGGGCAGAAGGTCAATCGCCTTGCCGGTGATGTAACGGTGGACGTCGAAACCCCAGGCGACCGTGCGCACGGGCAGCAGCAGAACGGCGATCAGGAGCGCGAACAGCGCAGCGCGTGGACGCATGACGGTATATTAGCGAGGTTGGATAACATCACACACACGCTCGTCGGGATCATGCTGGTGCGTGCCGGCGTAGGACGCCGCACACCCGGCGCCACCGCGGCCATGGTGATCGCGTCGAACGCGCCGGACCTCGACATCATGTCGGCCATCACGGGCGGCGCGGTGCCGTATCTGGCCGCGCATCGCGGCCCGACGCATGGCGTGCTCGGCGTGCTCGGCCTTGCGCTGATCAGCGCGCTCACCGTCTGGAGTGTGCAGCGCGTGCGCGGGAGGACGGAATCCGTCGCGTCGATCGGCAGGCTGATCGGCGTTGCGCTCATCGGCACCGCCCTCCACGTCCTGATGGATCTGCCGACGTCGTACGGTGTGCGGCTGTTCAGCCCGTTCGACACCACGTGGTACGCGCTCGACTGGCTGCCGATCGTCGATGTGTACCTGTGGGTCCTTCTGATCGGGGGCACGATCGCCGCGCAGGTCCGACGCGGCCAGCGCGTGTTCCTGGCGCGAGGGGCGCTGGCATTGTGTCTGCTGTTCTACGCGGGACGCGCCATCGCTCAGCAGCGCGCGCTCACCATCGCGACCTCGACGCGCGCGGACGGAACAGCCGCGCCCTGCGCAACCGCGCCTGTGCTGTCGCGACATCCAGCGGTGATCGAGGCGGCGGCCGCGGGCCCGGGCGTCTGCCTGCAGGCCGCTGCGCTGCCGACGTTCTTCTCACCATTCACGTGGCAGCTCATCCGTCAGCAGCCCGATGGGTACGAACTCCGGCAGATCTCGCTGCTGACGCCCGACCGTCCATCCGAGCGCTTCTGGATTCCGAGTGAAACCGATCAGTGGGTGGCCGAAGCCAGGCGCACGACGACAGCGCGCGTCTTCCTCAACTTCTCCCGGCTTCCGGCCACGCGGTCGGTGACGCAGCCGGATGGCTCCCATCGTGTGCAACTCGTGGACGTGCGATTTGTCGGCGGCCCGTTCCAGTTCGACGACGAACCGCAGATGCGCCCACCCTTCGTGGCGACGGTGGTCATCGCTCCGGGCGGGGCAGTCCTGCGGGAAGGGCTGGGGCCATAGGATGGCGAAGGACGAAGGACGAAGAAGGACGAAGGACGAAGGACGACGAAGAAGGAAGGTCGAAGGACGATTAGGGTACGTAGGGCCGAGCTTCAGCTCGGCCTACCGCGAGATCCTCCGCAGGATCGCGACGACCTGGCCGAGACTGCCTTCGACGGGCTCGTGCTCGCCATCGGGCTGCCAGCCCTCGCGCAGCAGGCTGAGCACAGGCGCAAGATCCTGTAGATCAACGGCGGGCCGCGACGCTTCCTCGCGCAACTGCTGGACGACCTTCCCCACCTGCTCGAAGTCGATCATCATCAGCGGCGTGCGGCAGTAGCCGCACACCGTGTCCTTGTTCAGGTCGAGCGTCGCGCCGCAGTTCGAGCACTTGATCGACTGCATCCGCGAGCGGAGCTCGGCCAGCTGCCTTGGATCGAGCGGCCGGACGAAATCCTTCTCACGCAGGAAATCCACAAACGTCATGAAGCGGCCATCGCCGGAGGGACAGCGCCAGTAGCGGAACGTGGTGCTGCGCTGGCGGTCCTCGGTGGCGCGCAGCGTCAGTCGGCAGCGCGGACAAGCCTGTTTATCGGGAAGGGCGTGCCGCCCACCGCGCTCGGCGTCGATGATCTCGAACAGGCTGAGCGTGGCGGAGGCGGCAAGTCGCAGGTGCTCGACGCCGTCGAACCAGAATCCATGACACTCGGCGCAGAGGTCGATCGTCACCTGCTCGCCGTAGTGCGCATCGAGCGTCAGCGACCGCATGGCCTGCCCGCAGGCCGGGCAGAGCGTCGGCCGTTTCGTCAACGCCTCCTCGTCGAAGATCTCGGCCTCGAACGAGAACACGTCGGCACCCTGGCGCCACGCGTCTTTGGGCAGGCCCGCCTTGCGGCAGGTCTGCTCCAGGAACTCCTCGCGCGACCAGTGCCACTCCGTCGGCACTTGCGGAAGCAGCAAACCGCGACGCCCGCCGCGCGCGACGACCAGTCCGTGGCGCCCGACTTCGACGGCCCCGGGATCGGACATCTTCACGAGCGGTGTGAGCACCGAGATCTCCACGGCGATCGACGGCAACTCGGCGACCTCGACCGGAGGAAAGCGCGGGTCCTCGAGCGCCGCCGCGGCGGCGCAGTGAACGATGACGGAGCCGAGCGGATCGTGCGGCTCGGGCTGGCCGATGCACCCACGAAGTTCGTGCTGCTTTCGCAGCGTGACGAAGGCCCCGGCCCGTCGCTGAAACAACGGCGTCTGCGGCGGGTCGGGCGCCGCGTGCCGCCGCACCGCGGCGTCGAGGGCCGTGCGCGCGAGGGCGACCAGCGCGGCGCCGCCGGTCAGGTTCGTTGCCGTCATGCGCCCGGCTCGCCGAACGCGGCGCTCACGTAGCCGACGACCGACGATTTGTCGCCCGAGACGTCGCCGGAGTCCGCGTATTTGAGCACGCCGCCCGTCGTGGCGCCCATGCGTCGCGCCGCCCGCAGCACAGCCACCATGGGGCCGCCACCGCACGCGTGATGCGGCTCGCGCTCGAGCGCCGCCATCAATCGCTCCGCGTCGAAGGCGTCCAGCGAATCGAGCACCACGCGATCCATCGTCTGCGCCGTGACGGCGTCCTGGTAATGCGAGAGGTCGCTGCTCGCCACGAGAGCGACATCGCGGCCGCCGAAGGCCTCGGCGAGTGCATCGCCAAGCCCGAACGCGACGCCGCGGGACTGGTCGCCCATGAGGATCGGAATCACGGGCGTGTCGGGCAGCACGCGCGCCAGAAACGGCAACTGCAGCTCGAGCGAGTGCTCGCGCGCGTGGATTTGCTCGAAGGCGCGCGAGACGAGGCCGGTCTTCGCGGCCAATACGTCGGCCAGCGATTCGGCGATTGGCAGAGAGCCCCACGGCGTCTCGAGCGCGCCCTGCCGGAGCATTGCGCAGCCGCGGAACGCCTCGTAGTGCGAGGGACCCACGAGGACGACGGCCTCGCGCGGACTCGGGCCGAGCGCCCGATAGCTGTGCGCGGCGACGTGACCGGAATAGATGAGTCCCGCGTGCGGCGACACCACGGCGCGCGCGCGGGACGAGCTGACAACGGCGGCGTCGAGCGCGGCGTCCACGTCGTCCGCGAGGCGATCGGGATCGCCCGCGTACCACGTGCCGGCGAAGGCCAGCCGGCGCAGAGGAGAAGGGCCGCCGGTGCGGTTCATGGCGTCTCGGGTCGCTATGCTAGCATCAGCGTTCATGTCCGGATCATTGACGCGCGACGACGTGTTGCGCGTGGCCGCGCTCGCGCACCTGGAGCTGACCGAGTCGGAGGTCGAGACCTTCACGCGGCAGCTCGGTGACATCCTCCACTACGCCGAGCAGGTGCAGGCCGTCGACACGACGGGCGTTCCTCCGACCTCGCACGTGCTCGCGGGCGAACCGATCGAGCGGACCGACGCGCGCGTGCCGTGTCTCGATCGTGACGAGGCCATCGTCGCCGCTCCGGACGCGGCGCAGGAGGCCGGCCTCTTCCGCGTGCCACAGGTCATCGGCTGATGGCGTCGCTCGACCTGACGACGATCGACGGCGTGCGCGGGGCGCTCGCCAGCGGAGAAGTGCCGGCCCGTGAGGTGTGCCGGGCGAGCCTCGAGAGCATCGAGGCGCAGAACTCGTCGCTGAACGCGTTCAACCTGGTTGCGACCGAGCAGGCGCTGGGACGTGCCGAGGCGCTGGACCGGCTCGCGCCTTCCGAGCGCGGCCCCCTGCACGGCGTCCCCATCGCGATCAAAGACAACATGTGCACTCGTGGCCTCGCCACGACGGCGTCGTCGAGGATCCTCGAGGGCTACCTGCCGCCTTACGACGCCACCGTAGTGGAGCGGCTCGAGCGCGCCGGGGCGGTCGTCGTCGGCAAGACCAATTGCGACGAGTTCGCGATGGGCTCGTCCAACGAGAATTCCGCGTTCGGACCGGCGCGCAACCCGTGGGATCCGACGCGCACGCCCGGCGGTTCGAGCGGTGGATCGGCAGTCGCTGTCGCGGCCGGGATAGTGCCGGCCGCGCTCGGGTCCGACACTGGCGGATCGATCCGTCAGCCGGCCTCTCTGTGCGGCATCGTCGGCCTCAAGCCTACCTACGGCCGCGTCTCCCGCTACGGGCTGCTGGCGTTCGCCTCCTCGCTCGATCAGATCGGCCCGCTCACGCGCACAGTCGGTGACGCGGCGACCTTGCTGTCAGTGCTGGCCGGTCCCGATCCGCGTGATGCGACGGCCGCGCGCACTGCGGTCCCCGACTATCGTGCGGCGCTGTCAGGGGAGCTCGCGGGTGCGCGCATCGGCGTGCCGCGCGCGTTTGTCGGCGAGGGCGTGGACACCGAGGTGCGCGCGGCTTTCGACGCCGCGCTGGACCTGATGGCGTCGAGCGGGGCCATGCTGGTGGACATCGATCTCCCGCACGCGCGGTACGCGATCCCTGTCTACTACCTGGTGGCCACCGCCGAGGCGAGCTCGAACCTGGCGCGGTACGACGGCGTCCGCTACGGCTACCGGACGCCGGACGCGCGGACGCTGGAGAACATGTACTTCAGAACGAGAGACGAGGGGTTCGGCGCGGAGGTGAAACGCCGGATCATGCTGGGCACGTACGTGCTGAGCGCGGGCTACTACGACGCCTTTTACCTGAAGGCGCAGCAGGTCCGCACCCTGATCCGCCGCGACTACGAGCAGGCCTTCGCGCGCGTTGACGTCGTCGCGATGCCGACGAGCCCGACGCCGGCTTTTCGATTGGGGGAGAAGACTGACGACCCGCTGCAGATGTATCTGGCCGACGTGTTCACCGTCAGCGCGAACCTGTCGGGGCTGCCGGCGATCAGCGTGCCGTGCGGGTTTTCGGGCGGGCGCCTGCCGATCGGCTTCCAGCTGACCGGCAGGGCCTTCGACGAATCCACGCTGCTCAGGATCGCCGGCGCCTACGAACGCCGCACGGAGTGGACGAAGGAGCGGGCGCTCGTCAGGCCGCCGTCGCTGGCCTGAAGCTGCGGAACACGGCCCAGATCAGGAACGCCACCACGAGCAGCGGCAGGAGCGGCGTCACTACCGCGACAAGCGCCGCGATTGCGGCCACCGCCGCCACCAGCAGGCCACCCACCAGCAGGATCGGCAGCAGGATCACGCCAAACGCCATCTTCAGCACCGTCCGGGCAATCCAGAACGGCACGAAGAGCAGGCAGAAGACCAGGCGGACTGGCAGCAGCACGGTCCAGAACGCCACGCGCAGTACCAACGCGCCAACCGACACGACGGCGGCGACAACCAGCGCCATCATGACGAGTGCGAGCATCGCGAGCACGGCTGAAGCCTCTGCACCCTCGCCGGGCACCCGCGGTCTCGCGTCGACACACGACGACCGCGGGGAACGGCCCGCCGGGATGTACTCGCTTTTACGGGAACCGGTTGAGAAATGTTTCGGGGGCGTCGGTGGCGGCGGGGCCTCAGCCCCGGATCCGCCTAGTCGGTGAACGCGCGCGGCTTGAACGCCGGCAAGTCGTAGGTCACCAGCCCCTTGCGAACCTCTTCCATCGCGATGCGCTCGGCCTTCAGGGGGTGCTGGGTCTCGGTTGACAGGCGCGGCAGCGCGCCTCGGCGAAGCTGCTTGGCGCGCATCGCCGCGATGTCCACGTAGAGAAAGCGGCTGCTGGGCGGATCGACGGGCCCGGTGACGTGCGGCGCGGCCGCGAAATCGCCGGCCTCGGTCAGATCCTTGACATCTTCGATTGCCATAACCCCCTAAGGATAGCAGGACTTAGGTCCATGAGTCCATAGGTCCATGGGGGTCCATAGGTTCCAAGGGGGCCTGCGGAAGCCGCCTATGGACTTATGGACCTATGGACCTAGTTCACTTTCACTTCGATCTGCTTCGGCTTCGCGTCCTCGCGCTGCGGCAGCGTCACCGTCAGCACGCCGTTCTTGTACTCCGCCGCGATCCGGCCGGTGTCGACCGTTACGGGGAGGGTGAACGTACGGCTGAAGCTGCCGAAGCTCCGCTCGATGCGGTGATACTGCTCGTCCTTCACCTCGTTGCTGGCCTTCTTGTGGCCGCCGAGCGTCAGGGTGTTGTTCTCCACCTTCAGCTCGATGTCCTCGCGGTTCAAGTCGGGCAGCTCGGCCTTCAGGACGATCTCGTGCTTCTCGTTCTCGAAGATGTCCACCGGCGGCACCCACGCGCCGCGCGCGAACGCCTCGTCGTCGTAATGCCGCCCGATGTCGCCGAACGCACGGTTCACACGATTCTGAAGGATGGCCATCTCACGAAACGGATCAAATCGAACAAGAGTCATCGTTGTTGCTCCTTCCCAGGTTCCAGTCGGGGTCAGACGCTGTTAACCAGTCTTCGGTGACTTAACAGCGTCTGACCACGGGAGTTACTTCGTTTCCGCGAACTCGGCGTCGACCACTTCGCCCTCGGCTGGACGGTTCGGCGCACCCTGCGCACCCCAGGCACCTTGTGCACCCTGGGCACCTTGCGCACCCTGCGCACCTTCCGCACCCTGATAGAGCGTCTGCGCCATCGCGTGGCTCGCCGCCTGCAGGTCCTCGGTCGCGCGCGTGATCACCGCCACGTCATCGCCCTTCACCGCTTCGCGGACGACCGCGATGGCGGCGTCGATGGCCGACACCGTCGAGACAGGCACCTTCGTGCGGCTCTCGTTCAGCGTCTTCTCCACCGACCAGGCCAGCGATTCGGCCTGGTTGCGGGCGTCGATCAGCTCGCGCTTCGACTTGTCCTCGGCCGCATGGGCCTCGGCGTCGCGAACAAGCTTCTCGACTTCGTTCTTCGCAAGGCCGGACGAGCCGGTGATCGCGATCTTCTGCTCCTTGCCGGTGGCCTTGTCCTTCGCCGACACGTTGACGATCCCGTTGGCGTCGATGTCGAAGGTGACTTCGATCTGCGGCACGCCGCGCGGCGCCGGCGGCAGGCCGGACAGGTGGAAGTTGCCGAGCGTCCGGTTGTCGCGCGCCAGCTGGCGCTCGCCCTGCAGCACGTGCACCTCGACGCTGGTCTGGCTGTCGGCCGCCGTCGAGAACACCTCGCTCTTCTTCGTCGGAATCGTCGTGTTCCGCGGGATCAGCACGGTCAAGACTCCGCCGAGGGTCTCAATGCCGAGCGACAACGGCGTGACATCGAGCAACAGCATGTCCTTGACGTCGCCCGTGAGGACGCCGCCCTGGATTGCCGCGCCAACCGCCACCACTTCGTCCGGGTTGACGCCCTTGTGGGGCTCCTTGCCGAAGTAATCCTTCACCAGCTGCTGCACCTTCGGCGTGCGGGTCGAACCGCCGACCAGCACGACTTCGTCGATCTGGTTCGGCTGCACGCCCGCGTCGGCGAGCGCCTGTCGAACCGGCGCCATCGACTTCTGGAGCAGGTCGTCAACGAGCTGCTCGAACTTCGCGCGCGTGAGCTTCAGCACGAGGTGCTTCGGCCCGGTCTGATCCGCGCTGATGAACGGCAGGTTGAGCTCCGTCTCGAGCACGGTGGACAGCTCGATCTTGGCCTTCTCGGCGGCTTCCTTCAGGCGCTGGAGCGCCATCCGGTCCTTCCCGAGGTCGATCCCTTCGGCCTTCTTGAACTCCGCGATCAGCCACTCGATGACGCGCTGATCCAGATCGTCGCCACCGAGGTGCGTGTCGCCATTTGTCGACTTCACCTCGACGATGCCGTCGCCCACCTCGAGGATCGAGATGTCGAAGGTGCCGCCGCCGAAGTCGTACACGGCGATGGTCTCGTTGGCCTTCTTGTCGAGGCCGTACGCGAGCGCCGCCGCGGTGGGCTCGTTGATGATGCGCAGCACGTTGAGACCGGCGATCTTGCCGGCGTCTTTCGTGGCCTGCCGCTGCGTGTCGTTGAAGTACGCGGGCACGGTGACGACCGCGTCGGTGACCTTCTCACCAAGGTAGTCCTCAGCGGCCTGCTTCAGCTTCTGCAGGACCATCGCCGAGATCTCCGGCGGCGAGTACTTCCGGCCGCGGACCTCGACCCACGCGTCTCCGTTGTCGGCGCGCGCGACCTTGTACGGCACGCGCGAAGACTCGCTCGCGACCTCGTCGTGCCGGCGGCCCATGAAGCGCTTGATCGAGAAGACCGTGTTCTCAGGGTTCGTGACCGCCTGCCGCTTGGCCACCTGGCCAACGAGGCGTTCCCCGTCCTTGGTGATCGCCACAACCGAAGGCGTCGTCCGCGCGCCTTCCTGGTTGACGATGACCGCGGGCTCGCCGCCCTCCATGACCGCGACGACGGAGTTGGTCGTGCCGAGGTCGATTCCAATCACTTTGCCTGCCATGAGTCCGATACCTCCCGAACGTGGATTTTGCTTACTTTAGCGCCTTAGTGAGTGTGTGTCAATAATAAAATCTTAGTTACATACACTCATTAAATGCCTGAGCGAGCCAGTTGGTTTCCAAGCGCCTCGACCGGCCGAGCTGAAGCTCGGCCCTACGCACCCC
>Ga0207701_10003180_pt1 | contig 16913 bp, 11 predicted proteins | sample KBSSwiSSwithPhiX_FD_184294 | JGI IMG/M metagenome (GOLD analysis project Ga0207701, IMG submission 184294) | Switchgrass rhizosphere bulk soil microbial communities from Kellogg Biological Station, Michigan, USA, with PhiX - S5 (SPAdes) (version 2) | ecosystem: Environmental > Terrestrial >... | reverse complement strand
CGTCGCGCAGCCGTTGCACTTGTACGAGCCGTTGAGGCAGTTGCACTGCTTGATGCCGTAGCTGCCCGGGGCGCAGTACTTGATGCAGGCGTCCAGTCCCGCGACGCAGGTGGTGCCCGCGGCCGTCGAGCTGGCCGACTTGAAGTAGTTCGGGCAGGCCGACCCGGTGGTCAATCCTGCCGGCATGGCGCGCTCGAGCATGACCTGGACGTCGGCGTAGTTGTACTTGCAGGTCGTGCCGTCGGGACCGTCGGTGGCGATCTTGCTGTCGCTGCTGTCGTACGGCTGGCAGACCGTCGGGGTCTGGAAGATGCACAGCCGGGAGATGGTCGCCGTGTCGCGGCCCTGGGTCAGGCCCACCACCGAGTCGACGCCGATGGCGATGGTGTTGGTGATGGTCAGGTTGCCCACCGTCGACGTGCAGGCGCCGCCCACGCCGCAGGCGCGGTACATCTTGCCCAGCCGCTCGCCGTAGAAGTTCTGGATGATGAACCGGCCGTGGCTGTTGTCCTGGAACAGCTTGTCGTGCGCGCCGCGCGCGCCGCCGCCGTCGATGGTGACGGTGCCGCTCGAGCCCGAGGCGGCGGTGACCGCGTCGTCGCACACGGCCTGGAACCAGACGTTCCTGATCGTGCAGGTGCCCGCGCAGTGGATGCCGTCGGCGCCGTGGGTGCCGATGATGACGTTCTGGAGGGTCGCGCCGTTGGCCAGGTTGAAGAGCGCGTTGGTGGTGCCCTGCGCCGCGGTGCCGGCCGCCGTGCAGTCGCGGGCGAAGTCGCCGCTGCCGGTGCCGTTGTGCAGCGCCATGTGGCCGTCGTAGGTCCCGGTGATGTTCATGGTCGCCGAGATGTTCACCGGGGTGCCGGTGGGCGTCGGCCAGGTCGGGACGGTACAGGTGAACGGCGGGGTGAAGGGCGGGGCCGCGCCGCCGGTGCCGGTGACGACCACCGCGCCGCCCGCGCCGGTCCGGCCGCCGGTGCCGGTCGGGGTGCTGCTGCCGCCGGTGCCGGTCGGGGTGCTGCTGCCGCCGGTGCCGGTCGGGGTGTTGCTGCCGCCGGTGCCGGTCGGGGTGTTGCTGCCGCCGGTGCCGGTCGGGGTATTGCTGCCGCCGGTACCCTTGGGCCCACCGGTCGAGCCACCGACGCCGCCGCCATTTTTGTCACCACCGGAGCCGCTGTTCGAGCCGGGATCGCCGCTGACACAGGCCATGCCCAGCAGCGAAGCGGTGAGGGATACTGCCAAAATGCGCAGTGACCTGGTCAGGGACAACGACGTCGTCGAGGACGGGGGGCGGATCGCCGGCTTCTGCATGACCAAAAGGGTGTCCGCGTGTGCCGCACACGGCTCACGCCGCATCAAGAATCTGCCATCCGAGCTGCCTGGAAAGCCGACCAGCGGCGTCTTTAGCCCCCGCCCTGAGCCGCGACGAGGCGCGGCGGACACCCAGAGGGTGGGCGATCGGATGCACGCAGTCAGGCGATCGCTGGGGTTCTGGGCAGTCATTCTTTCGATCTTGCCCCTGCTGTCGGCCGCGATGAGCTGCGCCACGGGGGCCGCGCCCGCGCCGGGAGCCGCGACGTCGCCCGCGGCGGCCACCGCCGCGGGCAGCGCTGTCGCTCCCCCGGCCGCGGGGCTGATGGGATTCGCCGCGGTCGATGCGCAAGAGCAGAGGGGCACCACCGGCGGGGGCGACCTGGCCCCCGTCGAGGTGACCTCGGACGGCCAGCTGTGGGATCTGGCGCGCAGCGACGCGCCCCAGGTCATCCGCATCATGCGGTCGATGGCCGGCTCGCTGGACGTGGGCTCCCACAAGACCATCGAGGGCGCCCCCGGCGTCACCTTCACCGGACACGTCGAGGTCAACGGCTCGATCAACGTCATCCTGCGCAACCTCAAGATCGTGGGCTACAACTGCATCGATCGCTCACCGTGCAAGAAGGGCGACGACGCGGTCACCATCTCCAACGGCGCGCACCACATCTGGCTGGACCACTGCGACATCTCGGACGGCTCCGACGGCAACCTCGACATCACCGACGCCGCCGACTACATCACCATTTCCTGGACCAAGTTCTGGTACTCGGCGCCGCGGCCGGCGGGCCACCGCTTCTGCAACCTGATCGGTAACGACGACGTCATGCAGACCGACGCGGGTCACCTGCGCGTCACCTTTCACCACGTCTGGTGGGCCGACAACGTGCAGCAGCGCATGCCGCGCGTGCGCTTCGGTCAGGTGCACGTGTTCAACAGCCTGTACTCGTCGCGCGGCAACGACTACTGCGTCGGCCTGGGCGCCGACGCCAGCATCCTGCTGGAGAACAACGCCTTCGTCGGCGTGAAGAACCCCGCCGAGACCGAGAAGTACGCCAGCCCCGCCAGCGTGCTGGTGGCCCGCGGCAACCTCTTCGAGGAGACCACCGGTCAGACCCCGATCGCCAGCCGCGGCACCGCGATCTTCACGCCCCCGTACCCCTACAAGCTGGACCCCGCCGAGGGCGTCAAGGCGGCAGTGATGGCGGGCGCGGGCGCGCGCTGACCGCCGGGGTCGATCGCGGCGCGCCTAGGTGCGCGCCAGCGCCTTGGTCAGCTGCGCGCGCGCCGTGTCCAGCTGCAGCTGGGCCTGCAGCTTCTGAAAGGCCGCCTTGGTCGACGCGAGCTGCGCGTCGCTGAGCTCGATGCCGTTGCCGACGCCGGTCCGGTAGCGCACCTCGGCCAGGTCCAGGCGGGCGCGCGCGTTGCTGAGCGAGCGGTCGGCCGCGCCCAGCAACGCCCTGGCGGCGGTCACCGCCAGCTGCGCCTGCTCGACCTCGACGCGCACTTGCAGGCGGATGCTGTCGACCTGCGCCGCCAGCGACGCCAGGGCGGCCGCGCCCTCGCGCAGCACGCCGGACACGTTGCCGCCGTCGTAGATCAGCCACGACAGGTTGAGCGTCGCCCCCAGGTTCCACGCCAGGTGAGCCACGTCCTGCCCGTTGTAGCTGCCGTTGGCCTGCACGCCGAGCTGCGGATAGTAGCGCGCGCGCGTCGCTCCGATCGCCAGCTCCTGGGCGCGCTGCTGATCGCGCAGCGCCGCGATCTCCGGGCGCGCGGCCAGCGCCTGGTCGACCAGCGCCTCCAGCGCCAGCGACTCGCCCTCCATCGGGGCGCTGATGGTCTGCTGGACCTCGTAGGCGATCGACGACTCGACGCCCATGGCCTGGTTCAAGATCGCGCGCGCGGTGGCGTAGTCGTTCTGGGCTTTGATCAGGTCCACGTCGGCGTTGGCCTGGTCGACCTTGGCTTGCAGCAGATCGATCGGCGGGCTGCGGCCCAGGTCGACGAAGGCCTGGATCTGTTCCAGGTGGCGGTTCTGGTTGGCCAGCGCCTCCTTGGCGGCATCGACCGCGCCGCGCGCCGCGCTGGCGGTGAAGAACGCCGTGCGGACGTTCAGGTCGGAGACCAGCGCCACCGTCTTCTCGTTCTTGGCCTGCGCGTCCGCGCTGGCGCGCGCCTGGTCGCGCTGTCCGCTCACCCGTCCGAAGTCATAGATCAGCTGGCTGGCGGCGACCGACGAGCGAAACAGGCCGGTGTTGTCGAAGGTCGAGCGCACCTCCCCGGTGTAGATGGGGGTCACCATGCCCCCGGTGTTCGCGATCGCGGACTGGGCCGCGTGCGGATTGGTGGTGGTGCGCGAGTACGACGCCCCCGCGCTGATCTGCGGCAACAACCCGGCGCGGGCCTGGTCGACGCGCGCTTCGGCAGCCTCGGTGTTGGCGCGCGCCTGGCGTAGATCAGGCTGGTGCTGGCGCCCGATCGCCAGCGCGGCCTCGAGCGTCAGCGTCGCAGGCACCGCGAAATCGGCGGCCGCCGCCGGACGCGCCGCCGGCGCGCCGCACACCAGCGCCAGCATCACCACCGCCGCGCGCGCTCTCACTCGAACCTCAGGGCTTCGATGGGGTCCAGGCGCGAGGCCTTGCGCGCCGGGTAAAGGCCGAAGCCCACGCCGACCAGCGCGCTGAAGCCGACCGCCACCACGATCACTTGTGGCCGGATCAGCAACGGCCAGTCGAAGCGGGTCGACAGCTGCTGCGCGACCCCCAGGCCGGTGGCGATGCCGACCACGCCCCCGGCGATCGACAGGGTCAGCGACTCGATCAGGAACTGGTACAGGATGTCGGCGCGGCGCGCGCCCACCGCCATGCGCAGGCCGATCTCGCGCGTCCGCTCGGTCACGCTGACCAGCATGATGTTCATGATGCCCACGCCGCCCACCAGCAGCGACACCGCGGCGATGCTGGCCAGCAGGGTGGTCAGGGTGCGCGTCCCTTCCTGCTGGGCGTTGGCCAGCTCGCTCAGGTTGCGGATCGAGAAGTCGTCGTCGGTGCCCTTGCGCAGGTGGTGGCGCTCTTTCAGCAGCGCGGTGATCTGGCGCTCGGCGCGCGCCACGGCGTCCTGTCCGGTGGCGCTGACGATGATCACCCCGGCCAGGAACTGCTTGAGGCCGCCCTGGATCTTGGCCTGGTAGGTCGACGAGGGGATGAAGACCGTATCATCGTAGTCCTCGCCGTTGGGGGACTGTCCCTTCTTGGCCAGCACCCCCACCACCTGGAAGGGGACGTTGCGGATGCGCACGCTCTGGCCGATCGGGTCGGCGTTGGGTCCGTAGAGCTTGTCGACCACGGTCTGGCCCAGCACCACGGTCTTGGTCGCGCCGTCGACATCGGCCTGCGACAGCGACTGGCCGCGGGCGATGGGCCAGCTGCGGATCAGGAAGTAGTCGGGCGTGGTGCCGTTGATCCGGGTGGTCCAGTTCTGCTCCTCGGTGACCAGCGATTCGCTCTTGCGCAGCTGCGGCGCCACGTACTTGACCGCGGTGATCTCGCGCTTGATGGCGGCCATGTCGTCCCAGGTCAGGGTTGGCTGCGATCCGAAGCCGCCGCGCGAGCCGCCCGAGCTGGTGCTGCCCGACATGATGATCAGCAGATTGGATCCCATGGCGGCGAACTGTTGCTCGACCATCGACTTGGCTCCGTCGCCGATGGCCACCATGGCGATCACCGCGCCCACGCCGATGATGATGCCCAGCGCGGTGAGAAACGAGCGCAGCTTGTTGCGCAGCAGGGCCCGTCCGGCGATGCGCATGGTCTGCAGCGAGGTCATCGCGGGCCTCCCTGCTGTTGCTGTTGTTCCTCTTCGGCCACCTCTCGCTGGCGTTGCGCCACCGCCTGCGCCAGCGCCTGGCTCGCTTCGCGCGGCTCCTGCCGTCGGTCGCTCTTCACCTTGCCATCTTTCATGGTGACCACCCGGCCGGCGAACGCGGCCACGTCGGGCTCGTGGGTGACCAGCAGAATGGTGATGCCGGCGCGCCAGAGCTCCTGAAACAAGACCATGACCTCGATGCTGGTCTCCGAGTCGAGGTTGCCGGTCGGCTCGTCGGCCAGGATCACCTTGGGGCTGGTCACCAGCGCGCGCGCGATGGCCACCCGCTGCTGCTGGCCGCCCGACATCTGGTTGGGGTGGTGGTCGACGCGATTGGCCAGGCCCACGCGCGTCAGCGACTCGAGTGCCAGCTTGTGGCGCTCGCGCGCGGGCATGTCGGCGTACAGCAGCGGCAGCTCGACGTTCTCGAGCGCGCTGGTGCGCGACAGCAGGTTGAAGCTCTGGAACACGAAGCCCAGCGTGCGGTTGCGGATGGCAGCCAGCCCGTCCGAGTCGAGTCGCGAGATCGGCTCACCGTCCAGGCGGTACTCGCCGGTGGTCGGGTAGTCGAGCCCGCCCAGGATGTTCATCAGCGTCGACTTTCCCGATCCCGACGCGCCCATGACCGCGACGAACTCGCCCTTGTGGATCACCAGGTCGACACCCCGCAGCGCCTGCACGGTGACGTCGCCGGTCTGATAGGTCTTGGTGACCTTCTCGATGTCGATGACCGGGGCGGGCGCGGTTGCAGGCATCGGCTCAGAACATCCGCCGCATCTGGTTCGCGCCCGTGGCCGGCTTCTTGTCGTCGCCAGCGCCTTCGACGTCGGTCACGATCTGATCGCCCTCGTGCAGCTCGCGACCCTCGACCTCTGTGAAGATGCCGTCGGTGATGCCGATGCGCACCGCGACCGGCGCGATCGCGCCGTCGCGCAGGGTCCACAGCGTGCGCTGGTCGGAGCCCGGGCCGCCGCGGCGCGAGCGCCCGCCCGCGCGTACGCCGTCGCCGCCGCCCCCGCCGCCGCCCGGGCGCTGCCGCCCGGCCCAGTTGCTGCCGCCGCGCGCGCCTCCGTCGGGCCGGCCGGCGCCTCCGTCGGGGCGTTCGCCACCGCCGGCCCCGCCGCGCGTCTTGGCCAGCTCGGGCGGCGGCTGGAAGCGGAGCGCGGCGTTGACCACGCGCAGCGCGGCGTCGCGCTGGTCGTACACGAAGGTGACGTTGGCGGTCATGCCGGGCCGCAGCTCTAGGTTGGGGTTGGGCACGTCGATCACGGCGTCGTAGGTGACCACGTTCTGCACCGTCTGCGGGGCGTTGCGCAGCTGGCGGATCTCGCCGCGGAAGGTCTTGCTGGGGTAAGCGTCGACGGTGAAGCTGGCGGACATCCCGGCCTTGAGCTTGCCGATGTCGGCCTCGCTGACGCTGGTGTCGACCTGCATCTTGGTCAGGTCCTCGGCGATCAGGAACAGCGTCGGCGCCGACAGCGAGGCGGCGACGGTCTGGCCCACGTCGACGCTGCGCGAGATCACCACCCCGGTGGTGGGCGAGACGATGGTGGTGTACTGGAGATTGACCTCGGCCTGGTGCAGCGACGCCTTGGCCTGCTGTAGCTGGCCTCTCGAGGCCGCCAGGTCACCTTCGGCGGCGCGCGCGTTGGCGCGCGCGGTGTCCAGGTCCTGCTGGGCGATCGCCTTGCGATCGAACAGCGCCTGCGCGCGCTCGTACTGCAGCTTGGCGTCCTCGGCGCGCGCGGTCAGCTTGATGATGTTGCCTTCACCGGCGGCGTAGTTGGCGCGCGCCTGCTCCAGCGTGGCCTGGAACAGCAGGGGATCGATCTTGGCGATCACCTGCCCCTTCTTCACCGTCGAGTTGAAGTCGACGAAGATCTTCTCAACGCGGCCCGAGACCTGGGTGCCGACCTGAACCGTGACCAGCGCCGACAGCGTGCCGGTCGCGGTCACCTTGGCGGTGATCGGACCGCGGTCGACGGTGGTGGTCTCGAACTTGGGGGCCTTGGGCGCCGACAAGCGCTTGCGAGCCAGGTAGGCGCCGCCACCCACGATGAGCAACAGAGTGACGATCCAGATCCAGCGGCGTCGGCTTCCTGGCTTCATCGAGGGGCTCTGCACCTAGGTACTGGTACTGCATGTCCTGGTCATTGCCCATATGTAAAGATACATGAAGGCGCACGACCGGGTCGGTCGTGCGCCGTTCAGCAGCCCGTGCGGTGTGCGGGTTTTGCGAAGAAACCCGCGCGGTTCAGCGACGGGCGGCAAGCCGCCCGCCGCCGGCCATTCCGGCTTATTCCGCGAAGGGGTCGATCCAGTTCGCGCCGCGCTTGGCAGGTGCCGGTGCGGCGGGCGGCGCTTCCTTGACGACGGGCTCGGTCGGTTCAGCCTCGGTGGCCGGGGACGCCAGCACCTGCGGTCCGGCGCCCGGATCGGCGCGGTTGCCCGACCGGCTGCGGGCCGGCGCGCGCCCGCGCGCGCGGGTCGGGGTGGCGGCCTTGCCCCGCGCTTTCCCGATCGGCGCTGCTGCCGTCTTGGCTGCGGGCGCTGCCGCGATCGGCGCGCTGTCGGTGTTCGCGCCGGCGCCCGCTGCGGCCCGTGCGACTTGGCCCTCGGCGTCCGCCGTGGGTCGGTCGCCGCCTCCCTGCGAGGGGGGCACCCCAGCGAAGGCCGGCGGCGTGCTGGGCGCGGGGTGCGCCGTGACTTCCGTGGCCGCCAGGACTGGCGGGTTCGCGCTGGCCGGGATCGCGGTCGCCGCGGTCGCCAGCGCCGCCGGCGTGCGCTGCGCCGCGGCCACGGTGCGCGCGGGTCGCGCCACCACACCGGCGGTCGCGGCGGTCAGCAAACCAGCCGAGAACGCCAGCACGCCCAGCCCCGCCAGCCGTGGCCGGGACAGCGCCAGGCGCGAAGGCCTCAGCACGGTCTGGATGGGCGTCACCCCGGTCTCGTCGGCCGGATCCAGCGGCGGCAGCGATTGCAGCTCGACGAGCGGCGGCGTCGCCGGCGGCACATCGGGCATGGCCACGGCCAGGTGGGTCAGGTCGACCAGCGGCGTCGGAGTCGCTGCGTCGCCCCCCTCGGCGCCGGTGCGCAGGCGCAGATAGGGCGCCCCCTCACCATCGTCGGAGGCTGCGGGGGAAAAAGGAACATCCAGACCCGGATCGCCACCACCGACGGGGCCGGTGTCGTAGTGGGTGTCCATGAGCTCGACCTGCGGCGCAGGGGTCGCGCCAAGCTTGTTCGGTAGCAGGGGTGCCGGCTCCATCCGGAACGAAGCACGCCCAATGTAGATGACGTTATTTGCGCGAGACTCTGCTGCCCCGGCCCGCCGTTGCACCACCCAATCGTTATTCGGCACGAACTCTTCTCCTTGTCTTTGAAATGCTAGTAAGGGGTCGACCGGTGAGGGTCGGACCTTCAGTGACGGCCGACTTTAGCTCTTCTCGCGTAAACGGCACGTATCGTTTCGACGAAAAGGGCGTTAAATCTTTCAGGAAAATGGGCGATGACAAACACGTTTTTGACAGTGATATGGCCAACGCCCTGACCGCGAGAGACCTGGAGGTCTTCTGGCACCCCTGCAGCCAGATGCGGGATTATCGGGACTACCCCCCGCTCGAGGTCGTGAAAGCCGCAGGAAGTCGCCTCGAGCTGGCCGACGGCCGGCGCATCCTGGATGCTATTTCCAGCTGGTGGTGCAAGTCGCTGGGCCACGGGCATCCGCGGCTGAAGGCGGCGCTGGTCCAGCAGCTCGACCATTTCGAGCACGTGATCGTCGCCAACACCACCAACGCCGGCCTGGTCCGCCTGTGCGAGCGCCTGATCGCCGTCGGCAACGGCGCGGGCGCAGAGGAGTTCGGCGAGCACGCGTCGCCGGGCCGGCGCCCCGGTCACTTCGGCAAGGTCTTCCTGGCCGACAACGGATCCACGGCGGTCGAGATCGCCATCAAGATGGCGATCCAGGGCCAGGCGCAGCGGGGCCAGCCTGGCCGCACGCGCTTCGCTTCGCTGGTCAACGGCTACCACGGCGAGACGCTGGCGACGCTGTCGGTCGGCGACTGTGGGCTCTACGCCGCGCCCTACGCGCCGTTGTTGTTCCCGGTCAGCAAGCTGGGCGGGCTGCCCTACCGCAGCGGCCCCGACGATCCGCGCTGGCAGGACGCCAGCGCCGAGTGGCCGGCGATCGAAGCGACGCTGGCGCCGCTGGCCGGCGAGCTGGCGGCCGTGGTCTACGAGCCGGTCCTGCAGGCGGCCGGGCAGATGATGCTGTACAGCCCCGACCTGTTGCGGCGGTTGCGCGAGTGGTCGCGCGCGCACCAGGTGTTCCTGATCGCCGACGAGATCGCCGCCGGCATGGGACGCTGCGGAGCCATGCTGGCCAGCCACCTGACGGCCGCTGGCGGCGCGCCGGCGGCGCTGCCCGACCTCCTGCCGGCCTTGCTGCCCGATTTCGCGGTGCTGTCCAAGGGGTTGACGGGCGGATTCCTCCCGCTGTCGGCGGTGCTGACCACCGACGCGATCGCCGCGCTCTTCGATGCCGACTACCACCAGGGCCGCGCCTTCCTGCACTCCAACACCTATACCGGCAACGCGCTCGGCGTCGCCGTCGCCAACGCGGCCCTGGACGTGTACGCCGGCGAGGGCATCCTCGATCGGGTCGCCGCGCACGGCCCGCGGTTGCGGCAGGCGCTGGCCGCGATCGCCGCGCGCCGTCCTTACCTGCACGGAGTGCGTGGCTGCGGCATGATGGCCGCCGTCGACATCCGCGACCCCGCCGGCCAGCCCCTGGACGCCCGCCGCCGCACCGGTTATCGCGTCTACCGAGAGGCGGTCCGCCGCGGCGCCCTGCTGCGCCCGCTGGGCGACACGATGTACCTGTTCCCTCCCCTGACCACCACCCCCGAGGAGATCGCCGAGATGGCCGCCATCCTGGCCGACAGCCTGGACGCCGTGGTGGGCCGCGGCGAGGGCTGACCTCGCACAACAGTAGGATCCTTCGCTTCGCGCGACCGCTGCCTTGACCCACCAGTCACCCTCGCCCCGGTCCGCCGGGGAGGGTCGGGGTGTCGCCAGTCGTCTGCAAGCGGGAGCTAACCTGGGTCCGCAACTCGCCGGCCGCCCCGGCCGATAAGCTCCGGGTGGCTCTGGCCTTGTGGTCCGTCGCGTTCGCCATCGGCGCCGCGATTTCTCTGGGCGCCGCGCTGTCGGTTCCGGCGGGCATGGCGCTGGCGGCGGCTCTCGTCGCCAGCGGCCTCGGCACCTGCATCCTTGGCGGCGCGCGGATCGTCGGCGGCGCTTTGATGTTCCTGGCGGCCGGGGTCGGCTGCGCGGCCCGCGCGCAGGTCCCGGCCAGCCTGCCACCGATGCTCGCGACGGCGGTCGCCTCGCAAGAGCCGGTGCGGGTGGTGGCGCGGGTGGTGCACGGGCCCGAGGTGGCGGCGCGCGGCGCGCGCCTGGTCGCTGATGTCGAGAGCCTCGGGGGTTTCGGTGCGCTGCCGCCGCCAGCGGCCCGGGTCGCCCTCAGCGTCGTCGACGGCTGGCCCGACTTCGCGCCCGGCGAGCGCATCCGGTTCTCGGCGCGGCTGCGGCCCCTGCGCGGGCTGTGCAACCCCGGGCTGCCCGATCCGACGCTGCCGCTGCGCAGCGCGGGCGTGGACCTGCTGGCCGGCGTGGGCGATCCCTCGGCCATCGCGCGCCTGCCGGCGGCGGACGCGTCGGTGCCGTCGGCTTTGACCCGGGCGCGGGCCCTGGCGTTCCGCGCCCGGCGCGCGATGAGGTCGGCGATCGCCGCCGCTCTGAGCGGCGACGTCGCGTCCTTCCTGCACACCGCCGTGCTGGGCGATCGCCGGGGTGTCGACGCCGAGATCGAGGCCGGATTTCGCGCCGCCGGCGCCAGCCACGTGCTCTCGGTCTCGGGCCTGCACCTGGCCGCGGTCGCGGTGATCTTTCTGGTCGGATTGCGCCGCCTGCTGGCGGCGATTCCGGCGCTGGCGCTGTACGCCAGTCCCCACGCCGTGGCCGCCGCGCTGGCCTTGCCGGCGGTCGGCTTCTTCGTGCTGCTCACCGGCGAAGCGGTGGCCACCTGGCGCTCGGCCCTGATGATCGGGATGGCGCTGACCGGCGTGCTGGTCAACCGTCCCGCGTCGGCGCCGGCCACCCTGGGGCTGGCGGCGCTGGCGCTGCTGCTGGGCTCGCCGCTCTTGCTGCTGGACGTGTCGCTGCAGCTCTCGCTGGCGTCGGTGGTGGGCATCGCGCTGCTGGCGCGCGCCCTGGGCCCACGCCGGACACGCGCCGCCACCGGGTGGCGGCGCGTCACTGCGTGGCTCTGGGTCTGGTTCGGGCGCTTCGGCGCCGCGACCATCTCGGCGACCGCGGTGACCGCGCCGCTCGGCGCCCACCACTTCGGCGAGATCGCGCCCGCCGCTCCGCTCGGCAACCTGGTGCTGGTGCCGGTGGTCGAGATGGTGGTGGTCCCCCTCGGGCTGACGGGGGCGGCGCTGGCGGCGGTGTGGCCGGCGGCGGGCTGGCTGCCGCTGCGCATCGCCGGCCTGGCGGCCGGTTTCGCGCTCGAGGTCGCGGCGCTGTTCAAGGTCCACGCGCCGATCTGGCTGTGCCGGGCGCCCAGCTGGTTCGAGACCCTGGCGCTGATCGCCGCCGCGGTGCTGGCATTGGGGGCCGCAGCGCCGCCTGCGCCGCAGCGCCGCCGGCGCCTGCTGGTCGGCGCGGTGCTGGCGCTCGCGGGCGCCGTCGGCAGCCTCGCGGCGCGCGAGCTTGCGCGCCGGACCGATCGCGACCTGCGCGTCACCTTCCTCGACGTGGGGCAAGGCGACGCGGCGCTGATCGAGGTGCCCGGTGGCGACACCCTGCTGGTCGACGGAGGCGGCAGCTTCGATGGCGCCTTCGATCCCGGCGAGCGGGTCATCGAGCCGCTGCTGCGCGGGCGCGGCGTGAGCCGTCTCGCGCTGGTCGCCCTTTCCCACCCGCATCCCGACCACCTCAACGGGCTGCATCGGGTCCTGGAGCGGTTCGCGGTGGATCGGCTGTGGACCAGCGGCGATGACGGGCACAACCCCGAGTACCGGCGACTGCTGGAGACGGCGCGCGGGCGCGGGGTGGCGCTGCCGGTTCCCGCGCCCCTGGCCGTGGGCGCGCTGGCGGTCACCCCGCTCGGCCCCTGGTGGGAAGACCACATCGGGGCGCCGGTCGGCCTCAGCGTCAACGACGCGTCGCTGGTGTTGCGCCTGGACTTCGCGGGCCGCGGGGCGCTGTTCCCCGGCGACCTCGAGGCCGATGGCGAGGGCGAGCTGGTGGGACGGCAGACCGTGGGAGACCGGGTGAGCGCCGATCTGATCAAGGTGCCCCATCACGGCAGCCGGACCTCGTCGTCGCCCGAGCTGATCGCGGCGGTGGCGCCCCGGCTGGCGGTGATCTCGCTGGGCTGGCAGAACCGGTTCCGCTTCCCCCATCCGGAGGTGCTGGCCCGCTACACGGCCAGCGGCGCGCGCGTGCTGCGCACCGACCGCGACGGTGCCGTGACCGTGCGGATCAGCCCGCGCGGCGCGATCACCGTTTCTTGCGCGCGCGGCTGTCCGGAATCGCCGCCAGGGACCCTGGTGCCTTAAAGTGCCGCTTGCCCATGGCCGTCAAACTGCGCGTTCTCGCGGGGCCGCCGGGCGCCGAGCCGGCGCCGGCTGCCGAGCGCGCCGTCGAGGTCGACGGGAACCTGAGCGAGATCCGGCTGGGCCGGCGCGCCGGCCTCGAAGTCGAGCTGCCGTTCCCGGCGCTGGCGCCGATCCACGCCCGGCTGGTGCGGCGCGGGGCGGCGGAGTGGGCGGTCGAGGACCTGGGCAGCGCCGCCGGTTCCTGGCTGGACGGTGTCGCGCTGTCGCCCGGCGTGGCGCGCGCGCTGGTCCCGGGGTCAGTGATCCGCCTGGCGCACCTGGCGCTGGTGTTCGACGGCGTGGGCACCCCCGGGCGCGCCGCCGAGGGGACCGCCACGCTGGCGCGCCGGCTGGTCAGCGATCTCTTCGGGGCGCGCGCCGAGGGCGAGGTGCCGCGATTGGGCGCCGGCGCCGGCTGGCCCGCGGAGCTGCCACCGATTCAAGCGTTGCGTCTGGCCGTGCCCGAGCGTCCGTACCTGGTCGGGCGCGGCGAGGCCTGCGATCTGGTGCTGCCGAGCGACGAGGTCTCGCGCGAGCACGCCGTGCTGGTGCGGCGCTGGGCCGGCGTGCACATCCGCGATCTCGATTCGAAGAACGGCGTGCGGGTGGGCGGGCGCCCCATCACCGCGGAGCAGCGCCTGCGCGACGGCGATCGGATCGAGCTCGGCTCAATCGAGCTGCGCCTCGACGACCCCGAGGATCGTTACCTGGCCGCCCTGGAGGCGGCGGCGGGGGAGGTGCCACCGGCGCCCGAGCCGCCGCTGCCCGCGGCGCCACCTCCGCCGGACGGAGACAGTGGCGCCTTTTCCACCGCGCGGGTGGCGGTCATCGTGGCCAGCGGGGTGCTGCTGGCGATCGCCGGCGTGATCGTGGCGCTGGTTCTGGGGTAGCTCCCCTGACGACGATCGAGGTCCTAGCTTGGCGAGCTCACGCAGGCGACTTGCACGCATGCGAACCCGGGTGGGGTGCAGATGCCGCAGCTGGCGTTGCAGCACAGCTGGCCGACCGGGCAGGTCAGGTTGCCGCAGGTGGCGGGCAGGTCGGACACGCAGGCGCAGATCCCTGGCGACGAATCGAAATGGAATCCCGGGATGCACGGCACGCGCACCTCGCACCGACAAACACCACCACAATCGGAGCCGCCCGTGCTCGGATCGCAGCCGTCGTCCGGATCGTCGACGCACTCGGCGCCGCCCGGGCAGGGAAGGCCGGCGATGCCTCCGCAGAGCTGCTTGGCCGGGCAGGCGCCGGCGCTGCCCACGCTGGCACCCGACGCGGCGGCGATGCAGCTGTTCGCGTAGGTGTTGCCGTCGCAGCCGCACACCGCATCGAAGCTCTGGATGCAGACCTGGGGCTTGACCGCGCAGGTGCCGATGTCGCCGCAGGCGCCGGCCGGCTTCTGACAGTAGGTGCCATCGCTGCATTCGCCGCTGTCCCTGCAGGTGCTGTTCGGCTTGCTGCATTCGCCGGCGTGAGCAACCGATGTCGCGGCGGCCGCGGCTCGACACGGGTTGGCGTAAGTCTGGCCGTCGCAGCCGCACACCGGACTGGCGATGTTGCTACAGACCTGCGGGCGCGCGCGGCACACTCCGCGCTGTTTGGCGCCGGGACAGGTGTTGGCGGGTGTCGCGCAGTAGTCGCCCTTGCGGCAGCCCAGGCCGCGGGGTCCCCCGCAGGTGACCGCGCTGCTCAGGGCATCTTCGACCTCGACCAGCGAGTCGGCGGCGGCACCAGCGGCGGTTCCGACACCGGCGCCCGGCGCCGATTCTGTTGTCCCGTCCGCGGCGTCGATACAGCCCCCCGCCGCGAGCACCAGCAGCAACCAAGCCGAACGGAGCGATGACCGAGAGACCAAACGCGAGATCATGCAGAGCCTCCTCTTCCGTGGCGAGCATCCAGGGGCGGACGATTCGACCGTCACAGACGCCCCCACGATCACTTTGCGCCCAGATCGCGTCGCGCGTACCGATGATTCGTCGGAGATCTCGATGAGATCAGTACCGGTCTCGCCGAGCGTGAGGTGGCTAACCGATCGGCGCTCCGTTGGTCAGAGGGAGGATCGAAGGCGATCCTGCGGTCGTTCGTCCTACCGGCGCGCGCGGCCCTTCTTGCGGGCCTTGCGGGCGTCTTTGCGTTTGCGCTTTTCCTTGGCGCGGTCGACGTTGCGCTTGGGGGCCTGGAAGTGGCCGCGCTCGGGGGACGGGGTGTTCATCATGCCGGCCAGCTGGTTGACGTCGATGCCGGCGAACTTCTTCATCTGCGCCAGCTGCTTGAAGCCGGGGATCTTGCCCAGCAGGCCGGTCGACATCCCGATCTGCATCATCAGCTGCCGCATCATCGCGAAGCGGTTGAGCAGGTCGGCGACCTCGGTCTCCTTGTGGCCCGAGCCGCGCGCCACCCGCTTCAGGCGCCCCTGGTCATAAAAGGCGCTGCGCTTCTTCTTGCGCTTGCCGCCCTCGACGATCTCCTCCCAGCTGGTGACCACGAAGCGCTCCGGGTGGCGGCGCTCGTCGTCGGTCATCGACGAGATCATGGCGCCGATGCGCACCAGCTCGCGGTCGTCGACCTTGGCGCCCTCGGGCATGGCCTCGGAGATGCCGGGGATCTTCTCGACCATGTCGCTCAGCGATCCCATCTTCTTGAGCACGCCGATCTGCTCGAGGAAGTCGTTCATGTCGAACTTCCCCTTCAGCATGCGGACCGCGTCCTGCTCGGCCTTCTCCTCGTCGACGACGTCCTCGAACTGCTGGATCAGGCCGACGACGTCGCCCTTGCCCAGGATGCGGCTGGCCATGCCGTCGGGGCGGAACTCTTCCAGCCGCTCCGACGATTCGCCCATACCGACGAACTTGATCGGCTTGCCGGTCACCGCCTTGACCGACAGCGCCGCGCCGCCGCGTGCGTCGCCGTCCAGCTTGGTCAGGATCACGCCGTCGAGATCCAGGCGTTCGTTGAACGCCTTGGCGGTGCCGACCGCGTCCTGCCCGATCATGGCGTCCACGATCAGCAGGATGTTGCCCGGACGCGCGCGCCGGTTGATCTCCTCGAGCTCCTTCATCAGCGGCTCGTCGATGGCGAGGCGGCCGGCGGTGTCGAAGAGGATCACGTCGCGCCCGCTCTCGGCGGCGACGCGCACGGCGTTCTCGCAGATGGTCGGCGGGCTGCCGCCGTCCTCGGCGTAGACCGGGATGTCCAGGCGCTGCCCGATCACCTTGAGCTGCTCGATGGCGGCCGGGCGGTAGACGTCGGCCGCGACCAGCAGCGGGCGCTTGTGCTTCTTCTCCAGATAATGGGCCAGCTTGCCGATGGTGGTGGTCTTGCCCGACCCCTGCAGGCCGACCAGCATGATCCCGGTCGGGCCCTTCTTCGAAAACTTCAAGTTCGAGTCGACCGGGCCCATCAGATCGACCAGCTCGTCGTGGCACAGCTTGATGAAGTGGTCCTCGGCGCTGACCCGGCGCACCTTCTCCTTGGACGACGCCTTGACCTTGACGATCACGCCGACCGCCTTGTCGCGCACCCGCTTGCAGAAGTCCTGCACGACGTCAAAGCCGACGTCGGCCTCCAGCAACGCCGTGCGCACGTCCTTGAGCGCCTCGTCGACGGTCGCCTCGTCGAGCTCCGCCACGCCCTGGAACTTCTGCTTGGCGGTCCGGAACCCCTTGGTCAGTGTCTCGAACATGTGCGGCGGAATCTAGCCTGTCCGCCGCCGCAGAGCCAAGCCGGATGAACGAAGATCGACGGGCCTTTCAGGCCTCGGGCTTCAGGCTTCGGGCTTCGGGCTTCGGAAAGACGCCCGGATTCGGGCCTCGGGCTTGGACGCCCACCGCCGGGACGGCGCAGACATGCCAATCCCTGAAGCCTGAAGTCCAAGGCTCGAGGCCTTCCCGGCTAGCGACTCTGGCCGTGCTGGCGCCACCAGTCGCGCCAGCGGTCGCGCGCCTGCTCGCGCTCGCGGCGCGGTGAATCGTAGTGGTATCCGAAGTACTCGCCGGTGATCTGCCACAGCTCCTCGGACGCGGCGAAGCGGATCTCGCGCACCTTGTGTCCGAGGCCGGCGAACAGCCAGTC
>Ga0207701_10003178_pt1 | contig 16922 bp, 16 predicted proteins | sample KBSSwiSSwithPhiX_FD_184294 | JGI IMG/M metagenome (GOLD analysis project Ga0207701, IMG submission 184294) | Switchgrass rhizosphere bulk soil microbial communities from Kellogg Biological Station, Michigan, USA, with PhiX - S5 (SPAdes) (version 2) | ecosystem: Environmental > Terrestrial >... | reverse complement strand
TTGCGGACTGGGGAACTTCGCGCTGGCAATCGCACGTAGCGGCGCCAGCGTGATCGGGCTAGAAGGAAGCCGCGAGCTGGTTGCCCGCGCGCATGCGAATGCCGCTCGGAACGGACTGGCCCAGTCGACGCAATTTATGGTGGCGGATTTGTTCAAAATCGATACCTCGCGACTCGCCAGCTTGGGATCACTCGACCGTATGCTGATCGACCCTCCCCGCGACGGCGCCATTGAGCTGGTAAAGGCATTGCAAGGCGATGGCCCCGCCCGGATCGTATATGTGTCGTGTAATCCTGCAACGCTGGCGCGCGACTCTGGTGTGCTCGTGCACGCCAAGGGCTATGCGCTCGCTGCCGCGGGCATCGTCAACATGTTTCCGCACACCTCACACGTCGAGTCCATCGCGGTGTTCGACAAGGTGCGATAGTGTTTGTACAGAAAAACGGCCGGGCTAAACCCCGGCCGTGTAGTGCGTCGACTGGACATCTCAGTCGCGGTTTCCCGTCAGAGCCATGAGGAGCTGTAGCAGGCTCGTAAACAAGTTGTAAATACTCATATATAAGGTCAGGGTTGCCGAGACGTAGTTCGTCTCGCCGCCGTGCACAATCTGGCTGACTTGCCAGAGAATGACCGCCGAGCTGAATAATATAAAAACGGCGCAGATAGTGAGATACAGAGCCGGGCTGGCAAAGAAGATATTAGCCACTACGGCCAGCATCAGCACGATGCCACCGACCGCGAGGAAATTCCCCATGAAGCCGAAGTCCTTGCGCGTTACGGTCGCAATGCCCGCCATTGCGAAAAATACGACCGCAGTGCCACCGGCAGCAAGCGCAATTAACTGGCCGCCGTTGCGCAGCCCCAGCGCCACTTGCAGCAGAGGACCGAGAATTACGCCCAAAAAGAACGTAAGTGCTAGCAGCAGCGCAACGCCTAAGCCGCTGTCGCGATTCTTTTCGATAGCAAAGAACATTCCGTAGATGACTGCGAGCAGTACCAGCGACGACACGATGGGACTTGCGCGCATGAAGCCAAAGTTAAGGTTGATGCCCAGCAGCGCACCAATGCCGGTGGGTATGAGCGACAACGCGAGCAGCAGATAGGTATTCCGCAGTACGCGTTGCTGTTGACCGGTTACTTGACCAGTCGTGGCTGGCGCACCCCAGGAATTCTGGCCAGGTTGCAGTTCAGGTGACATAAGTTTTGATCTCCAGTATGGCCGGATTTCCGGCTCCCGCGTAAGACTACCTAATGCCGCACAAAGTTTCAATTACTGTATGTAATGGGCAAGCGGTAGATATCGAGCTAAGTGGCTGGTTATGGGCCTCTTTCAGCGCGCGGGCAAGGATTTGAAAACGCTCCAGTCCGCGCTCGACCAGGAAAATCCCCATGCCGAAAGCGGGTTCGCCCTGGCGAACGTGACGGCGCATCTGGTGACCGCGGTCGAGCACATCCGCAAGGACGATCGCAACGTCGTTGCCGTGATGGTCGAGCTCATTCAGGGCGAAGGCGGCGTCAATATCTGCGGCGCCGATTACCTTCATGGATTGCGCGAAATATGCGATGCGAACGGCTGGCTGCTGATGCTGGACGAAGTGCAAAGCGGCGTCGGACGGACCGGCAAGTGGTTTGCGTTCCAGCATTCAGGCGTGAGGCCGGATGTCATGACGCTGGCGAAAGGTCTTGCCTCGGGTGTGCCGATCGGCGCATGCATTGGCGTAGGCCCCGCAGCCGGCGTGTTCAAACCCGGTAATCACGGCTCGACATTTGGCGGCAACCCGCTTGCGTGCGCAGCAGCGCTAGCGACGCTCGACATCATCGAAGAAGAGCGCCTGATGACAAACGCCGTAACGTTGGGCGACCATATTGCCGCGCGCTTTCGCGCGACACTGGCAGGCATTGCGGGCGTGCGCGATATTCGCAACAAAGGACTCATGATCGGGATCGAGCTCGACGCGCCTTGCGACGAGCTCGTGAAAACGGCGCTCGCTGCACGCCTGCTCATCAATGTGACCAACGACAATGTCATCCGTCTTTTGCCGCCGCTCGTGATTTCGAGTGACGAAGCGGAGCAACTGGTCAACCTTTTATCGCCTTTGATCACGGATTTTCTGACGCGCGTTCCCGCAGGGGTTCCTGCTCGCAAGTCGGCCTGAGCGGCCTTGGCGCCATCCGCGTCATGGAACTTCGTCACTATCTGCAATTCGGCGACTTCAGCCGCGATGAATATGACTACCTCTTCGCCCGCACGCGCTGGATAAAAGAAAAGTTCAAGCGTTACGAGCCTTACCAGCCGCTCGTTGACCGCACGCTGGCGATGGTCTTTGAGAAGCATTCGACGCGCACGCGCGTCTCCTTCGAAGCAGGGTTCAATCAGCTTGGCGGATCGGTGATCACGCTGATGACGCGCGACACGCAGATGGGCCGCGGCGAACCGCTCGAAGACGTAGCGCGCGTCATTTCGCGCATGGTCGATATCGTGATGATCCGCACCTTCGAGCAATCGATCATCGAGCGCTTTTCGGCAAACTCGCGGGTTCCCGTAATCAACGGACTGACCAACGAATATCACCCGTGCCAGATCATGGGAGATATCTTTACTTACATCGAGCATCGCGGGTCCATCCGCGGCAAGACGGTGACGTGGATAGGCGACTCCAACAACATGTGCAATACATGGCTGCAGGCCGCCGCTATTCTCGACTTCAATGTGCACGTCTCTACGCCGCCCGGCTATGAAGTGGAGCACGAACGTGCGGGCATCTACGATAGCAGCCACTTCCGGTGTTTCACCGAGCCGCTCGAAGCTGCACGCGGCGCCGACCTGATCACGACGGATGTGTGGACGAGCATGGGCATGGAAGCCGAAGACGCCGAACGCAAGAAAGACTTCGAGGACTGGCAGGTGGACGCCGAAATGATGCGGCTCGCGAAACCCGACGCGCTGTTCATGCACTGCCTGCCGGCGCATCGCGGCGAAGAAGTATCCGCAGAGGTCATCGACGGTTCGCAGAGCGTCGTCTGGGACGAAGCAGAGAACCGCATGCATGTGCAGAAGGCGCTCATGGAATTTCTGCTGCTCGGCCGCACGATCGTTTAATACCGCGTCGGCGCACGCCTAAACATCCGGCGCGAAATGCACACGCAACGTCTTCGTTACGATTTTCGGGTTTGGTGGCTATCGCTTGCACTGTCAGTGCTCGCCGGCTGCGCCACTCCCCCGCCACCCGGCGACCTGGCACCCGTCGACCGTTTACTGACCTTAATGAATGAGCGCTTGAGTTACATGGATGATGTTGCGCGCAACAAATGGAACAGCGGAGCTGCGATCGAAGATCTGCCGCGCGAGGCTCAAATCATTGCGGACATCGGCGTTCAGGCGGCGAGCTATGGCCTGTCAGCTGACATCGCGCAAGACTTCTTACGGGCACAGATCGAAGCGTCCAAGATCATTCAGCACAAGCGCTTCGCCCAATGGAAACAAGCGAACCAACCTCCATTTACCAACGCCCCGGATCTGCGCAACAGCATCCGGCCCGCGCTCGACCGATTGACGCCGCTCATGATGCGTGCGCTCGCGCAGGCGCTGCCGACATTGCGGAAGATGGAAGGGCCGCAATCAGTGCGGAGTCACGCCATGACCTTCATGATGCACGTCGATGGCATGGCGCGCGACGAAGCGATCGGACCGCTCAAACGCCTTACAAAGCGATAAAACGGCATAGCGCCCTCGCAGGCGATGACTTGCCATGAGCATGTCAGCCGCCCGCATATAACAGTTGATTGTGCTGGCCCGCGATGGCTCGGGCGCTTAAAATCTGCGTCTTTCGCCATTTGGGAACGGTCATGCCGGACATAAAAAAAGTAGTGCTCGCCTATTCCGGCGGCCTCGACACTTCTGTCATATTGAAGTGGCTGCAGGATACTTATAACTGCGAGGTCGTCACGTTCACTGCCGACATCGGCCAGGGAGAGGAACTGTCTCCGGCGCGCGCCAAAGCAAAGAAAATGGGCGTCAAGGAAATTTATATCGATGACCTGCGCGAAGAATTCGTCCGCGATTTTGTGTTTCCGATGTTCCGAGCGAATGCAATTTACGAGGGCGAGTATCTGCTTGGCACCTCAATTGCACGTCCGCTGATTGCCAAACGCCAGATCGAAATCGCGCGCAAAACACGCGCTGACGCTGTCAGCCACGGAGCGACCGGCAAGGGTAATGATCAGGTCCGTTTCGAGCTCGGCTACTATGCGCTGGACCCGAACATTCACGTGATTGCCCCCTGGCGTGAATGGGATCTGACGTCGCGCGAAACGCTGCTCAAATATGCGGACGAACATGGCATCCCGGTCGAGATGAAGAAAAAGACCGGCTCGCCCTACTCGATGGACGCCAACCTGCTGCATATCTCGTTCGAGGGCCGGATGCTTGAAGACCCGTCGCGCGAGCCCGAAGAGTCGATGTGGCGCTGGACTGTGTCGCCTGAAAAAGCGCCCAATCGCGCCGAGTACGTGGATCTGGAGTACGCGGGCGGCGATATCGTCGGCGTCAATGGTAAGAAGCTCAGTCCTGCGCGCACTTTAGAGCTGCTGAACAAGTTAGGCGGCAAGCACGGCATCGGCCGCCTCGACCTGGTCGAGAACCGCTACGTCGGCATGAAGTCGCGCGGCTGCTATGAAACCCCCGGCGGTACCATCATGCTCAAAGCGCACCGGGCCATGGAGTCGATTACCCTGGACCGTGAGGTCGCGCATCTCAAAGATGATCTCATGCCGCGCTATGCATCGCTTATCTATAACGGATACTGGTGGAGTCCGGAGCGCAAGATGCTGCAGACGATGATCGACGCGTCGCAGGTGCACGTAAACGGCTGGGTGCGCCTCAAACTCTATAAAGGCAATGTGATCGTTGTGGGACGCGATTCAGATGCCGACTCGTTGTTCGATCCGGAGATTGCCACGTTCGAAGACGACAAAGGCGCTTACGATCAGGTCGATGCCGCTGGCTTCATACGGCTCAATGCATTGCGCATGCGCATCGCGGCAAATCTGAAAAAGAAAAAATAAAGGTCGCGCAGCAACAACACGCTCATCGGTTGTGGTGCGTCAGAGCTGTCGCTGTCAGGCCTCATGCCGACGATAATCTCCCACGCAGTAGTCGCCGCAGCGGCCGGCAAAGTGCTCGGCGCAAAAAGGCGCGTGCTCGTGTGGGGCGCGCTCTTATCGATGCTGCCGGACATCGATGTCGTCTGGTTTTCGTTCGGCATGCGCTATCACGACATGCTCGGTCATCGCGGCTTCACGCATTCGCTGCTGTTCGCCTTGTTTGCGGCCATTGCCGTAACCGCGGTGGCGACGCGCAACGTTCCACGCTACACGCCCGGATGGTTCGGCACTCTCGCTTTTCTGTTCGTGTGTGCAGCTTCGCATGGCGTTCTCGACGCCATGACAAACGGCGGCTCAGGTATCCCCTTCTTCTTCCCTTTCGACAACACACGCCATTTTCTGCTATGGCGTCCGATCGAAGTGTCACCCATCGGCCGCAACTTTTTTTCAGCGCGAGGTGCAGACACGCTGCTAAATGAAATCTGCGTGTTGTGGCTGCCATGTGCAGCACTCTTGGGTATCAGCTTCCTTATGCGGAAATGGATGCGCCGAAACACCAGTCACAACGCGCGAACGACGCTTACCTTATAGGAATGCTCCGGCTTTCGGCTCGTGTTACATCAGGTAAAATCGCGAACGTTTATTGCAGGAGCAAAAGATGCCTACTTTCGACATCGTTTCCGAAGTCAACCAGGTCGAAGTGAAGAATGCGGTCGAACAATCTAACAAGGAAGTCTCGAACCGTTTCGACTTCAAGGGTTCGGACGCCCGCGTGGAGATCCAGGAACAGGGCACGGATCTCGTGCTGATGGTTTTCGCGGACGATAACTTCAAGCTCGGCCAGGTGAAGGACGTGCTGACGGGAAAAATGGCGAAGCGCAACGTCGATGTACGTTCACTCGAGCATGGCACTATCGAGAAGACCACCGGTGATACAGTCAAGCAGCCCTTGAAAGTAAAAGTCGGAATCGATCAGGACCTTGGAAAGAAGATCGTCAAGCTCATCAAGGAGAGCAAGCTCAAGGCGCAGGCCACGATCCAGGGCGATGTTGTCCGCGTAACGAGTGCAAAGAAAGATCTGCTGCAGGAAATCATTACGCTCGTCAAAAAGACCATCACCGACGTGCCACTGCAGTTTCGCAACTTTCGCGACTGAGAACTCGTTTCAGCGCACAGGCGCACTCACCCCGACAAGCCGGCGATCCAGCGGGAGTAAACGCCATCAGCGACGCGATGCAGCGACTCAAGTAGCTGCATCGACTCGTTCTTGATGACCTCGACAGGCTGCACCGCGGGACTCTTGCTGCGGTTGATCTCATTCGCCCCCGATGCGCACCATGAATCAATCATCTCAGCCGTCATTTCAATGTGGCACTGCATTCCCAGGTGCTTGCCGAATGAAAACGCCTGATTGACGCAATACTGATTGGTGAGCACACGTGACGCACCAGCCGGTAATGTGAAGGTTTCGCCGTGCCAGTGAAATGAAGTGAACGACGGCGTCGCGTGGCCGAACCAGCGCTGTGCTTCTGTACTATCCGCCACGCTCACGTCCCCCCAGCCGATTTCCTTAACCGCGTTGCGCGACACTACGCCGCCCATCGCCTTTGAAATCAGCTGGCCGCCGAGGCAGTGGCCGAGCAACGGTACGTCTGCGTCAACCGCATGGCGTATGAGATGCAGCATCGGCCCAATCCACGGCAACTCGTCATTCACGCTCATGGGTCCTCCCATAAACGCGAGGCCACTGTACGCACGCGGATCAGCGGGTACCGGCTCGCCCGCGCCTATATCGATGACCTGCCATGGCACCCGGTTGCGATCGAGGTATGTGGCAAAATACCCTGGCCCTTCCGTGGCGGCGTGCTTGAAAATGGCGACCGGTTTCATGGCTGCTGAAAAAATAATGAATAAAGCAGTTCATCATACGTTAGGGTCCCTCCTTTTCCTATTGGTGTGCGTCCCTGCGCTTGCCGCCGACGTCAATTTGAATGGCATCATCGGAACAAAGGCCTTGCTCGTCATCGATGGCGCCAAGCCCCGATGGCTGAGCGCCGGAGAAACATCACCAGAAGGCATCAAGCTTATGAGCATCGGCGCTGACAGTGCTGTGTTCGAGCTCAGCGGCCAGCGGCAGACCATCAAGCTCGGTCAAAGCGAACGCCTCGCCGTCGGTTCAGCGGCTTCTCCTTCCGCGGGTAAGAGTGTCACGCTGATCGCCGACGGGCGCGGACATTTTGTGACGACCGGTCAGATCAATGGATCTTCGGTCCGTTTTCTGGTCGACACCGGCGCGTCATTCATCTCACTCGCAAGCGGCGAGGCGAAGCGCCTCGGCATCAACTATCTTGAAGGCCAGCGGGCGTATATGTCCACGGCGAATGGCGTCGTGGCCACCTACAAAGTGAAGCTCGATGAAGTGCGGCTCAGCGATGTCACGCTCAATAACGTCGACGGTATGGTGCATGCAGACAATTCATTGCCCGTGGTGTTGCTCGGCATGAGCTTTCTAAATCGCATGGAGATGACACGCGACGGCGACAAAATGGTGCTGACCAAACGGTTTTAGCCGGTGGACCTGCAGTTCGAGCAACCGTCTTTAGCGCTCTTTTTCGTCCTGTCCCGCGAGTGACAGCAGGTGCCCGAACTTACTGCGCTTCGTCTGCAAATAGTTTCGATTGGCGGAGCGCGGCGGCACTTCGATTGCGACGCGCTCGGTGACAATCAAGCCATAATCCTCCAGCGCTTTCACTTTCTGCGGATTGTTAGTAAGCAGCCGGACGCGGCGCACGCCCAGGTCGAATAGTATGTGTGCGCCGACTTTGAAGTCGCGCATGTCCGCCGCGAAACCAAGCGCGTGATTAGCCTCCACCGTGTCTTTACCCTGGTCCTGTAGAGCGTAGGCCCGGATCTTGTTCAATAATCCGATGCCGCGGCCCTCATCGAACATATAGATCAGCACGCCGCTACCCGCTGCGTCGATCATGGTCATCGCCGCTTCGAGCTGCTCGCCGCAGTCGCAGCGCTCACTGCCGAACACATCACCGGTGAGACACTGTGAGTGCAACCGGGTCAGCGTCGGCTGGTCAGGGTCGATCTCGCCTTTCACGAGCGCCACGTACAGCGTCGTCTCAAGATCATCGCTGTATACCATGAGCCGCCAATTCCCGGCGGTCCGCGTTGGCAGCACCGTTTCCGACTTACGTCTTATCTGGCGCTCATGCTTGCGGTACTGAATGAGATCGGCGATTTTCAGTATGGTCAGGCCGTGCCGCGCGGCAAATTTTTCGAGATCCGGCATGCGTGCCATGCTGCCGTCGTCGTTCATGATTTCGCAGATGACGCCCGCGGGCTTCAAACCGGCCAGCCGCGCGATATCGACCGCCGCTTCCGTGTGCCCGCGCCGGGCCAGAACGCCGCCCTCCAGCGCGCGCAAAGTCTGCAATCGGCCGGGACGAATGAGATCGCCCGCCTTCGTTTCAGTGGCGATAGCCACCGCGATCGTGCGTGCGCGGTCCTGCGCGGACATGCCTGAACCAACGCCCTCGCGGGCATCGATCGGCGTCGCGAACGCGGTGCCGAACTTGCTTTGATTTCCGGAATCGTCAGCAAGCAGCGTAAGGCCAAGCTCGCGCATGCGTTGCTCAGTCAAAGCAAGGGATATGAGGCCGCGGGCGTGGGTAGCCATGAAATTAATCGCTTCCGCCGTCGCGCGTTCTGCGGCGACGAAAAGATCGCCCTCGTTCTCACGATCCTCGTCGTCGACGAGAATAATCATCCGCCCCCTGCGCACATCAGGCAGGACGCGTTCGACGATGGATTCGCTCGTCGAGGTCATATTCGTCACGGGCCGACCGTCAATCGCTGCCCTTGGAAACCAGACGCATGAACTCGGCGCGCGTCCGGTCCTGCTGAAATTCGCCCGTGAATGCGGATGTAGTTGCGATCGAATGCTGCTTCTGAATGCCGCGCATGACCATGCACATGTGTTGCGCCTCGAGCACCACTGCCACGCCCAGCGGTTTCAGGGTCTCGTGAATACAATTACGGATCTCGACCGTCAGCCGCTCCTGCACTTGCAGGCGGCGAGCGAAAGCGTCAACTACGCGCGGAATCTTCGAGAGCCCGACAATGTATCCGTTGGGGATATACGCGACATGCGCCTTGCCGAAAAACGGCAGCATATGATGTTCGCACAAGGAGTAGACCTCGATATCCTTGACGATCACCATCTGCTGGTACTCTTCCTTGAACATCGCCGAGCGCAGAATGGCGGCAGGATCGAGATCTTTGCCGTGGGTAAGAAACTGCAGTGCTTTCGCTACACGCTCGGGCGTTTTGACGAGGCCTTCGCGCTGCGGATCCTCGCCAAGATCGTGGAGAATGTTTCGATACACGGAAGCAATGCGCTTTACCGTCTCCGAGTTGTACTGATCGATCTTTTCGTAGCCGTTGGTCTGCTGCTCATCGTGCCGCACGGCCGGGTTGTCCATGGAATCGTCTCGACAGGAAAATTAGAGCGTACGAGTATACTACCCGCCTAGTTTCGCCCGAATCGAAGCCAGTACCCCGTCCTTATCGAGGCCGCAGCTCGCGAGCTGCAATGCGTGATCACCGTGATCGATAAAACGATCCGGAAGTCCGAGTTGCAGCACTGAAATCCGGGTGCCCCTGCGCTGCAACGATTCAAGCACCGCGCTGCCGGCGCCGCCCATGATGACGTTTTCCTCCAACGTAACCAGGAGGTCATGTGCTGCGGCGAGTTCCGCGACCAGTGTATCGTCGAGCGGCTTTATGAAACGCATATTCGCAACGGTGGCGTCGATCTCGTCTGCGACCTTCATTGCAACGTGCACCATACTGCCGAAGGCGAGGATTGCGATCTTCTTGGAAAGCAGCGCGATACGTTTGCCGTTGCGGCGAATTTCGCCTTTGCCGACCGGCAGCGCTTGCATGTTTTTCTCCACCGGAACGCCCGGACCTGCGCCGCGCGGATAGCGTACCGCCGCCGGAGAATTCAACTGAAAAGCGGTGTACAGCATCTGCCGGCATTCATTCTCGTCCGAAGGCGCCATCACGGTCATGTTGGGGAGACACCGCAGGTACGAAATGTCAAAACTGCCGTTGTGCGTAGCGCCGTCAGCGCCGACGAGACCGCCACGATCGATGGCCAGCAGTAGCGGCAAATTCTGTATCGTCACATCATGTATGAGCTGGTCATACGCGCGCTGCAAAAAAGTCGAATAAATGGCGACGACCGGCTTGTAACCTTCGCACGCGAGACCCGCGGCGAACGTGAGCGCGTGCTGCTCGGCGATGCCGACATCGAAATAGCGCTCCGGATACAATTCCGAAAACCGCACCAAGCCGGACCCCTCGCGCATCGCGGGCGTGATGCCGACCAGACGTTTGTCCTGTGCCGCCATGTCGCAGAGCCAATCGCCGAATACCTGGGTGTAAGTCGGTTTTGTGCCGGCCTTCGCTGCCCCGACAATGCCATCGTCGGGCGCGAACTTCGACACCCCGTGATAGAGCACCGGATCGGCCTCGGCGAGTTTGTATCCCTGGCCTTTGCGTGTAACGACGTGCAGAAACTGCGGGCCTTTGAGCGCGCGTATGTTGCGCAGCGTCGGTATCAGCGCATCCAGATCGTGGCCATCTATGGGACCGATGTAGTTGAAGCCGAACTCCTCGAACAAGGTGCCGGGCGTGACCATGCCTTTGACGTGCTCCTCGGCTCGCTTTGCGAATTCACCGAGCACCTTTGTGCTGGCGCGCTTGGCGACCGCGTAGAAGCGCCCCGACATCAGTTTCGCCAGATACTTGTTGAGGGCACCGACCGGCGGCGAGATCGACATGTCGTTGTCATTGAGCACAACAAGTAAGTCGCTGTCGCCGTCTCCCGCATTGTTGAGCGCCTCGAATGCCATACCCGCGCTCATCGCACCGTCACCGATGATCGCGACGCAATGCCGCGCAATGCCGGCAAGCTTGCTCGCGACCGCCATGCCATAGGCCGCGCTGATGGAAGTACTCGAGTGCGCAGTCCCGAATGTGTCGTACTCGCTTTCCTCGCGGCGCGGGAAGCCCGACATGCCCTGCCACATACGAAGGTTTTGCATGCCGGCGCGCCGGCCTGTGAGCACTTTATGGCCATACGTTTGATGGCCGACGTCCCAGACCAGGCGATCGTGCGGCGTGTCGAAAACATAATGCAGGGCAATCGTGAGTTCTACCGTGCCGAGATTCGACGACAGGTGTCCGCCGGTCTGACTAACTGAATCGATCAGGAACTCACGCAGTTCGACAGCGACCTGCTGTAACTGCTTGCGATCCAGCGCGCGCAGGTCGGCTGGATTATTTATGGTTTGCAGTAAGTCGTACATGGGCAGCAGCGTCGCTATGCGCGACGGTCCAACTCCAGGCGTTCAAGCGATGAATTGTTCCGGCGCGAAGGAGATTGCTTGGACATCGCAGATACCGAATGGGCGTACATCGCTAGAATTTACGCAGTACGATGAAATCCGAAAGTTCACGCAGGCGCGTCGCGCGCTCGCCGAACCGCTCCAAGGCCGCGCGCGCCTGCTCATGCAATTCCGCCGCGAGCCGCCTGGACTCCGCGACACCCACCGCGCTCACGTAAGTAGGCTTGTTCTGCTCAGCGTCCTTACCCGCTGTCTTGCCAAGCGTCACGGTGGTAGCCTCGGTATCGAGCACGTCATCCACGACCTGAAACGCGAGACCAATACATTTAGCGAAATGGTCGAGTGCCGCCAGTTCTTGCGCCGAGAGTGCGCTGCCGCAACGCGCTCCCAACACCGTTGCGGCTCGAATCAGCGCGCCCGTCTTGTGTATATGCATGAATTCAAGCTCAGGCAACGTGAGCATTGCACCGACTGATGCAAGATCGATAGCCTGGCCCCCCGCCATGCCCCGCGAGCCCGCGGCGATCGCCAACAGCTTGATCATCTCGAGCTGCTCGGTCGCGTTATCCGCCAGCCGATACTCGGCCAGGAGCTGAAAGGCGAGGCTCTGCAGCGCATCTCCGACCAGCAGCGCGGTCGCCTCATCGAATTCGACGTGACACGTCGGTTTCCCACGCCTGAGCACATCGTCATCCATCGAAGGCAGATCGTCGTGCACGAGCGAATAGGCGTGTATGAGCTCCACCGCTGTCCCGGCAATCGTTACCCGTTGGATATCAGCGTTTGCTACCTCTCCAGCGGCGTATGCGAGCAATGGCCGCACGCGCTTGCCGCTCCCTAATGCGGCATAACGCATGGCCTCATGCAGCCGCCGGGGCGCGATGTCGACGACCGGCAACGACGCCTGCAACTGTGCTTCGATACGTTGCTGATGCGCAGCTACCCAGCTCTGAAAATCATTCGTTATCGTCATCGTCAGGCGCGAAGTTCCTGAGCGCGCCGGCTTCCAGCATTTTGACCTGCTGCTGAGCATCTGCTAATTGTGCCTGGCAAACCTTCAAAAGCTCGGCGCCTCTTTTATATGCACTGAGCGATTCTTCGAGTGACAATTGCCCGTCCTCCATACGGGCGACGATGCCTTCCAGTTCCGTCAGCGCGCTTTCGAATGTGGGGACAGCGTCCGGTTTGACGGGCTTCGACATCAGGGGGAATTGTATGGCCGGCGGGAAACTGCGAACATAGCGCAATCAGAGGCTTGAGGTCAACGCAGGTGTAAGGATACGCCTCGGGACGCGACTGATTGCAATTGCGCGGCTTGAGCGGGCCTCGCGACCTTAACCGCGTCCGCGGCGGGCGGTATCCACGACATCGCGATTGCAAGCGATAAGGAAGCTTGCGAATATGCGGCTGTTAAATCTGCGATTGAACTATGAAACCTAAGATGGAGAAACGTTGATGCGTGCGGTGCTGCCGCTGGTCAGGGAGTCGGATTTTCCGCAAATACGCCGCAAGCGGCTTGATACGCTGCAAGTAAATCTAGGCTACAAGTGTAACCAGTCATGCGTGCACTGTCATGTGAACGCGGGGCCTACGCGAACGGAGATGATGACACGGCCGACTGTCGACGAGGTGCTTGCTTTTCTGCGCGCTTCTAAAGTGCGTCAGCTCGACATAACAGGCGGCGCACCCGAGCTCAATCCCAATTTCCGCTACTTGGTCAGCGCCGCTCGCGAGTTCGGAGTGCACGTAATGGATCGCTGCAATCTGACGATACTTTCGCAGCTCGGACAGGAAGATCTCCCGGCGTACCTCGTGCACAACAACGTCGCTGTCGTTGCATCGCTGCCGTGCTACCTCGAGGAAAACGTCGACCGTCAGCGCGGCAAGGGGGTGTTCGACGCAAGCATCAGCGCTTTGCAATTGCTTAATCGTCTAGGTTATGGCCAACCCGGCTCAGCGTTGCAGCTTTCACTTGTCTACAATCCGCAAGGTCCTGTCCTGCCGCCCGCACAGGCACAACTTGAAGCGGACTACCGTGCGCACCTCGGTTCCCGTTACGGCATCGTCTTCAATGAACTATACGTTATTACGAACATGCCCATCCAACGCTTCGGCAGCACGCTGATTTCGAAGGGCCAGTTCGAACACTACATGCACCTTTTGAAAAATGCGTTTAAGCCCGCGAATCTGGATGCGGTCATGTGCCGCAATCTGGTCAGCGTTGACTGGCGCGGTTATACCTACGACTGCGACTTCAATCAGATGCTCGGACTGCCGCTCGCGCATCAGGGACGAGCGCGCACGCACGTCAGGGACTTGCTGGCCGTTGATATCGAGCGCAATCCAATCATGGTCGCGGATCACTGCTACGGGTGCACGGCAGGACAAGGATCAAGTTGCGGCGGAGCGCTGGTGGATTAAACGACAGCCCGCAGATGCCGTCGGAGTGCGCTTCTTCAAGCATCTATCGGCGGACTGCGAAAGCGCAAGAGGCGCCGCACCACCGTTGTAACGCATCGGCGTACTGACAGCGCGTTTTAGACACGCGCTTTTTCGAGACTCAGATAATGGATAAGAAAAAGCTTCTGATCTCAGTCGCGCTTGTTGTAACAATAGCAGCGTTTTTCTTCCTGGACTTGCAGCGCTACTTCACGTTGGATTACCTGAAGGCGCAGCATGCTGCCATCAACCAATATTACGCTGCAAACCCCCTCACAACGGCGGCGATTTACTTTGCAATTTATATTGCGGTAACCGCTTTATCGCTGCCCGGTGCCGCAATCATGACGCTCGCGGCGGGCGCAGTTTTCGGGCTGATATGGGGCACCGTTATCGTATCGTTTGCTTCGGCGATTGGTGCGACACTTGCCTTTCTAGCATCCCGATACATCTTCGGAGCATCGATACAGGCAAGATTCGGCGACAAGCTGTCTGCGGTCAATTCCGGTATCGCCAGGGAAGGCGCCTTTTACCTCTTCGCATTACGCCTTATTCCCGCGTTTCCTTTTTTCGTCGTCAATCTGGTGATGGCATTAACGCCGATCAACACAATTACTTTTTACTGGGTGAGCCAGCTCGGCATGCTGCCGGGCACGATTCTCTTTGTCTACGCGGGCACCGAGATTGCGAAGCTCGACTCATTGCATGACATCCTATCCCCGAGCCTGCTAATTGCATTCACAGTGCTCAGCGTCTTTCCGCTAATCGCCCGATGGTGTGTCGATGCGGTCAAGGCACGCAAAGTTTATGCGAAATGGACGCGGCCGCCGCATTTCGACTGCAATCTTCTCGTCATCGGCGCCGGCTCTGCAGGCCTGGTCGCGGCGTACATCGCCGCTACGGTAAAAGCGAAGGTGGTGCTCATTGAGAAACACAAAATGGGGGGTGACTGCCTGAACACCGGCTGCGTGCCATCCAAGGCGCTCATTCGTTCAGCCAGATTTTTATCGCATGCGAGACGCGCTCAGGAGTTTGGCATTCAATCTGCGGAAGTGCGGTTTGACTTTGCGGTGGTGATGGAACGGGTGCAGCGCATCATTCGCGCTATAGAGCCTCACGATTCGATCGAGCGCTATACGCGACTCGGGGTCAACTGTATCAGTGGGGAAGCGAAACTCACGTCTCCATGGACGGTCGATGTGACAACGGCGACAGGCAAACAAACTGTCACGACCAAGAATATCGTCATAGCAGCCGGCGCGCGTCCGATCATCCCTGCCATACCGGGCTTACGCGAGATTAATCCACTGACCTTCGAGACGGTTTGGTCCTTGCGAACGCTGCCAAAGCGATTATTGGTCCTCGGCGGCGGGCCGATCGGATGCGAGCTCGCGCAGGCTTTTGCGCGGTTCGGCTCGCGCGTCACGCAGGTGGAAAAACTGCCCCGCATTCTATGCCGCGAAGACGCTGAGTTTTCCCAGATGGTCGCCGCCCGCTTCACGGCTGAAGGCATCACTCTGCTCGCAGGGCACGAAGCCCGAAGGATCGAGACGGTCGACGGCGACAAATGCCTGATCGTCGAGAACAACGGCGTTGAAACGGCAATTGCATTTGACGAGCTGTTATGTGCCGTCGGCCGTATTGCGAACACTGCTCACTATGGACTCGAGGAATTGGGCATTCCGGTCAGCGCCAACCACACCGTCGATGTGAATGAATATCTGCGCACGCTTTATCCCAACATCTATGCGTGTGGCGATGTCGCGGGACCGTTTCAGTTCACGCACACGGCAGCGCACACCGCATGGTATGCGGCCATCAATGCATTGTTCGGCCGTTTCAGGAATTTCAAAGTCGACTATGCCGTCATCCCGTGGACAACTTTTACCGAACCCGAAGTGGCGCGCGTGGGACTGAATGAGCAGGAAGCAAAAGAGAAAGATATCGCTTATACAGCGACTGTGTTCCCGCTCAACGAACTCGATCGGGCTATCGTCGACGGAGAGGCGCACGGCCTCATTAAGGTGCTAACCGCTCCGCGGAGCGACCGGATACTCGGTGTGACCGTTGCGGGAGAACACGCGGGCGACGTTCTGGCGGAATTTGTTATTGCGATGCGCCATGGGCTCGGTCTGAACAAAATCCTCGGCACCATACATTCATACCCGACGCTGGCCGAGGCTAATAAGTACGTGGCCGGTGCGTGGAAACGCTCGCAAGTCACGCAGGGGCAATTGGATTTCGCTGCTGCGTTTCACGCGTGGCAACGCGATGAAGGAACCGTGTCGCAGGTTCTGGCGAAGCTACCCGGACTGATGACCAACAAGACGAGGCTTGAAGCGCAAGACTTCGCTACACATTGATGCAGCGCAAACCGCGAGGGTCCGTACAATCGCGAGAAAAATCGCATATGCAATTAACCGCTGGATTATGATGCGGGTAACACTCGTTCGCCGTACGCTATGAGATCCGCCCTCTCGATCATTATCCCCTGCCTCAACGAGGCTGCAGGCATCACTGCAACGCTTGAGCGCTTACAAGCGCTACGTGCGCGCGGACACGAAGTGGTCGTCGTCGACGGTGGCAGTGACGACTCCACTCTAACGTTGGCGCAACCGGGCGCCGACCAAGTGATCGTTGCACAAAGAGGCCGTGCGGCGCAGATGAACGCCGGCGCACAAATAGCTCGCGGCGACGTGGTGCTGTTTTTGCACGCGGACTGTGGCCTGCCCCTCGGCGCCGATCAGACGATCATCGAAACATTGCGCACCAGCGGCAAGCGGTGGGGACGTTTCAATGTGCGTCTCGGCACCGGTAACGTTTTGCTGCGTCTGGTTGCACGCATGATGAATCTGCGCTCGCGATGGACCGCTGTTGCGACGGGGGATCAGGGCATTTTCGTCGAACGCGAATTGTTCCAGTCGCTCGGCGGTTTTCCGGAAATAGCGTTGATGG
>Ga0207701_10003177_pt1 | contig 16927 bp, 14 predicted proteins | sample KBSSwiSSwithPhiX_FD_184294 | JGI IMG/M metagenome (GOLD analysis project Ga0207701, IMG submission 184294) | Switchgrass rhizosphere bulk soil microbial communities from Kellogg Biological Station, Michigan, USA, with PhiX - S5 (SPAdes) (version 2) | ecosystem: Environmental > Terrestrial >... | reverse complement strand
GATTATCCGCGCCGGACGAATTCGGCCGCTTTGTCGAACACGAGGTCACGCGCTGGGCCAAGGTGGTCAAGGACAACAACATCGTGGTGAAAGACTGACGGGGCCGGTGGGCCCGGCCCGCCCTCGCCCGAGCTATTGAACCGTGACCCGGTTCGGCTGGGCCGCCCGCTTGGTGGCCGGCTTCTTCGCGGTCTTCGGCGCCGCGGGCTGATCAGGCCCGAGCTCCATCGATTTGAGACGGCCTTCGACAAAGTTATAGATGCCCGGCCGCTCGCCGCCCGTGTAGGTGAGCGTCGCAGTGCGCTCGCGGCGGTCGTTGGTGCCGATCTCGGCACGTGTCGCGACGCCGGCCCGCTTGACCACGTCGCATTCGGTCATATCGAGCGCGATCACGGCGGGCACCGGCGGAATGCCTGCCTCTCTGAGCGGCACGTTGGCTTGCACCGACTGGTCGCTGCCGGCAGCGGCCGGCGCATAAGCGCTGGCGCAGCTTCCATTGGCGTCGACCAGATCGGCGGCCGTCACCGGGGGCAGCACCTTGTCCCGATAGTTCGACACCGACCTCGCGCTGAACAAAGCCGCTGCGTTGGGCGCGCGAAACGAATCCATGTCCGGCATGGCGCAGGCGCCGAGCGCCAGCCCAACTGAAAGTGTTGAAATCATTGCGGAAAACCGCACGCTCATTCCCCCATCCATCCCTACCGCGGCGGACCCAAACTCAACTTTGCGTCACCATGTTGGCGGCGGCAACGATAAACGCAGCCGCCCTCAGGCCTTCTTGACCCAGCGGCCCTGCTCGTCGGGCTGCCAGTAGGTCACCTCGAACCCCTGCGCCTTGGCTTGCCCCCATCGCTCCCGCGCGGCCGCGACCGCATCGTCGTCCTCGCCGTTAAACATCAGCACCAGGCGGTCGTAGCTGCCGGCGTCCGGCGGAATCGGCACGCCGTCGAGCAGGAAACGCACCGTCGCCCCATTCGGATTGTGCTCGGCGGTGGTGAGCAGGATCGGCTGCGCCGCGGGTTCGCCGGCGGCGGCGGTGCCATGCGGCAGGAAGCTGTCGTCGCGATAGGTCCACAGATGCGCATCGAGCGCCTCGACGCGCTCCTCGGAGCCCGCCTGCACCACGACGCGCCAGCCGCGCTCGACCGAGCGCTCCAGCAACTGCGGCAGCACGCGCTCGAGCGGCTGACGCTGCAGGTGGTAGAACAGAACTTCGGTCATCGCTCGTAATGATCCGTGACGAGTTGATTGAGCAGCCGCACGCCCCAACCTGAGCTCCAGCTCTTGTTGATGTCGTTCTGCGGCGAGCCCAGCGCCGTGCCGGCGATGTCGAGATGCACCCACGGCGTCTTGTCGACGAAGCGCGCCAGCAATTGCGCCGCTGTGATCGAACCGCCGAAGCGGCCGCCGGTGTTCTTCATGTCGGCGAACTTGGAATCGATCTGCTTGTCGTATTCGGGCCCGAGCGGCATCCGCCACACCCGCTCCATTGTCGCCTGCCCCGCCTTGGTGAGCCGGTCGCACAGCCGGTCGTCGTTGCCGAACATGCCGGCGTATTCCTGGCCGAGCGCCACGATGATCGCGCCGGTCAACGTCGCCAGGTCGATCATGAAGCGCGGCTTGTGGCGCGTGTTGACGTAGTGCAGCACGTCGGCCAGGACGAGGCGGCCTTCGGCATCGGTGTTGATGATTTCGATGGTCTGGCCGTTCATCGTCTTGACGATGTCGCCCGGACGCTGCGCATTGCCGTCCGGCATGTTCTCGACCACGCCGATCGCGCCGACCGCGTTGACCTTGGCCTTGCGCGCGGCAAGCGCGTGCATCAGGCCGACGACGCAGGCCGCGCCCGCCATGTCGCCTTTCATGTCCTCCATGCCGGCCGCGGGCTTGATCGAAATGCCGCCGGTGTCGAAGGTCACGCCCTTGCCGATGAAGGCAACCGGCGCGTCGTTTTTCTTGCCGCCATTCCAGCGCATGATGACGACGCGGCTGTCCTTCCGCGATCCCTGCCCGACTCCGAGCAGCGCGTTCATGCCGAGTTTCTTCATTGCCGGCACGTCAAGCACTTCGACCGCAACGCCGAGCTTCTTGAGCACGGAGGCTCGGCGCGCGAATTCCTCCGGGAACAGCACATTAGCCGGCTCGTTGATCAGATCGCGGGCCATGATCACGCCGTCGGCGACCGGTCCGCTGTATGAGTCCCAGGCCTTTTTGGCCGACGCCGGATTGCTCACCGCGATCGTGATCTGCGGCTTGGCCGGCGCCTCCTCGCCCTCTCGGCGCTTGGTCTTGTAGCGATCGAACACATAGGCGCGCAGTTGCGTGCCGAGTGCGATCTCGGCGGCTTGGTCTGGCTTCAACGCCCCGGCAAATTCCGCGAAGATCGCGACCTCTTCGGCCCGCGATGGAACCTTGCCCAAGGCGGCGCCGCCAAGCTTGACCAGATCCTGCGCCTTGAGCTTGCCAGCCTTGCCCACCCCTAGGATCGCCAAGCGCGCCACCGGCAATCCAGCCGGTGCCACAATGTCGAGCGAACTGCCGCTTTTGCCGGTGAACCGTTCCGCGGTGGCGGCCCGCTTCACCAGGTCGCCGGTTGGCGCCAGCGCCTGCCGCGCCGCCGGCCCAAATTTCAGCCCCTCCTCACAGAACAGGACGAGAACGCCTTTGGCCGGTGTCGCAAACGAAGAAAATGCGAGTTTGCGGGCATCAGCCATGGTGATTTCCTTTCAAAGTCCAGCGGGAGGTGCCCTTATGGCGCGGCCCGCGCGGTCTGCAAAGCCCGCTCCGGATCATCCCACAAACCGGCGTTAGCACCCCCGCAAAACCGTTTGGCCGGGGGCGCCGGCTCCAGCCCCCGAATTAACTGTTTGTTGTGCATGTTCAACGGATTGCCATTTCGAAGCCATTTTGTCGAAGCATCAACGGCATAGTGCAATGCGGGGGGATCGGTCCGCCTAGGCTAAGGGGTCCACCGGATGTGGGGTCCGGTGTGCGAGGCGGGTTGGCCGAAGGTGGGACGGCGCAGGCGGATGGGGTCAATCGGCCGGTATATTTTTCGCACCACCTTTGGGGCGTTCCTGTTGGTGCTGATCAGCCTGACGGCCGCGATCTGGTTAACCCAGGCATTGCGCGACGTCGATCTGATGACCGGCCAGGGCCAGACCATCCTGGCGTTCCTCGGCATCACCAGCCTGATCGTCCCGCAACTGGTTACCGTGATCGCGCCGGTCGCGCTCGTGGTCGCGGCGGCTCACATCCTCCACAAGCTTGCCACCGATTCCGAAATCATCGTGATGAACGGCGCGGGCATGCGCCCGTGGCGCCTGCTGACACCGTTCATCGTGGTCACGATCCTCGGGTCCATCCTGATCTCGACAATCAGCTCCTATGTCGCACCGGAAAGCCTGCGGCTGCTGCGCCGCTGGATCTCCGAAGTGCGCGCCGATCTCGTCAGTAACATCGTGCAGCCGGGCCGCTTCACGGCCATCGAACAGGGCCTCGCCTTCTACATTCGCGAACGCCGGCCCAACGGGCTGCTGGGCGGCCTGCTGATGGACGACCGCCGCGACCCCGCGGTTCGCGTCACCATCGTGGCCGAGCTCGGCGAGATGGTGAAGAACGAAAACGGCAGCTACCTGCTGCTGCAAAACGGCAGCATTCAGCGGTACGAGGCAAAGCAACGCGACCCGAGCATTGTCGTATTCGACCGCTATGCATTCGACCTCTCGCAGTTCGGCGGCACACCTACGGTCGTCAAATATTCGGTGCGCGAGCGCTACCTCTGGCAGCTGATCTCGCCTGACACCGAAGATCCGCTGTACAAGGAAGCGCCGGGACAATTCCGCGCCGAGCTGCACGAACGCCTGCTCGCACCGCTCTACCCGTTCGCCTTCGTCCTGATCGCCTTTGCGTTCCTGGGCGCGCCGCGCACCACGCGTCAGAGCGCGGCGTGGTCGCTCGGCGCGGTTATCCTTTCCGTGGCTTGGCTTCGCTTGATCGGTTTCACCTGTACGGTTCTCACCGTCAAATATCCGGTCGCCGCGCTGGTTCAGTACACGGCGGTGTTTGGAGCGATGGCGGCAAGCCTCTATGCCATTTCGAGCGGGCTGATCATCGAACCGCCTGCGGTCCTGACCAGGGCTGTCAGCACGATCGGCCGATGGTTCGAGCGCCGCACCGGCCCGGTCGCGGAGCCGGCGCAATGATCAGCACTCTGCAAAAATACTTCGGCATGCGTTTCCTCACCACGCTGGTTGCCGTGCTGCTCGGCGTCTTCGCATTGATCATCCTGCTCGACTACGTCGAGCAGATGCGGCGGCTCGGCGACGATCCCAAGGTATCCGCGTTGCTCATTGCGAAGATTTCGCTGTTTCGCGTGCCGCAGATCGGCGAGCGGATTTTGCCGTTCTGCGTGCTGATCGGTGCGATGTCCTGTTTTCTCGGCCTGTCGAGGCGGCTCGAACTGGTGGTGTCTCGGGCGGCGGGAATGTCGGCTTGGCAATTCATCGCGCCGGCCGTCGTGGTCGCGCTCGGCGTCGGCATCATCGCCACCACCATTTACAATCCGATCGCCGCCGTCCTGCAGGAAAAGGCCAAGCGCATGGAGGCCGAGATTTCCGGCAACAACGCCGAAGGCCTGCAGGCGACCGTGAACGGCTTTTGGGTCAGCCAGCGCAGCGACAACGGCCAGTCGATCATCAACGCCGCGGGCAGCCGCGAGCAGGGCGTGCAGCTGACCAAGGTCAGCGCCTTCGTGTTCGACCAAAGCAATCATTTCCTCGAACGGGTCGAGTCCACCACGGCGTCCCTCCAATCTGGCCATTGGCGGCTCGAGGACGCACGCATCTATGCGCCGGGGGCGCCGCCGGACGAGCGCGCGTTCTACCTGTTGGCCACCAATCTCACGCCCGAGCAGGTTCGTGAAACTTTCTCCACGCCCGAGACGGTGCCGTTCTGGCAGCTTCCCTATTTCATCGACATGGCCGAGCGCGCCGGCCTCACCGCGTCCGGCTATCGGCTGCAATACCAGAAGCTGTTGGCGCGTCCGTTCATGCTGGCGGCGATGGTGCTGCTGGCCGCGGCTTTCAGCCTTCGGTTCTTCCGCATGGGCGGCGTGCAGAAAATGATCCTGGGCGGCGTCGCCTCGGGCTTCTTGCTCTACATCATGTCGAAGCTGACCGATGATCTGAGCAAGGCCGCGCTGCTGCCGCCGGTGGTTGCAGCTTGGATGCCGGCGGCGATCGGGGGCATGACCGGGTTTGTCGCGCTGTTGTACCAGGAGGACGGCTGATGGCGGGTGCTCCCGGCACTCGTGCGTCAATGTGGCGTAAACGAGTAAGACCAAGCGCCCTGGTTCTGTTGAGTGCGGCAACGTTCGTGGCCGGCTGCTGGTTGGATATTGCGCCCGCGCAGGCTCAGATCATGAGCTTTCCCAGACGGCCGGCGGTCGCCAAGCCCAAACCATCGCCGACCACGCCGCAGGGCGACAAGACCCCGATGCTGCTGCAGGCGATCGAGGTCCACTACGACACCAACAACAAGCGCGTCTCGGCCGTTGGCAATGTGCAGATTTATTATTCCGGCTCCACCGTCGAAGCCGACCGGGTGATCTACGACGAAACCACCAAGCGGATGCACGCCGAGGGCAACGTTCGGCTGACCGAGGCCGACGGCAGGATCACCTATTCCGACTCCATGGATCTCAGCGACGATTTCCGCGACGGTTTCGTCGACGCGCTGCGTCTCGACACCCCCGACAAAACGCGGATGGCGGCGGCGCGGGCCGACCGCTCGAGCGGCACTTTCACCGTGTTCTACAGCGGTGTGTATACCGCTTGCGAGGCCTGCAAGGACGACCCCAAGAAGCCGCCGCTCTGGCAGGTCAAGGGCACGCGGATGATCCACGACTCCACGGAGAAGATGATTTATTTCGAGGACGCGCGTCTCGAATTCTTCGGCCAGCCGGTGGCGTATATGCCGTACTTTTCCGCGCCCGATCCGACGGTCAAGCGCAAGACCGGCTTCCTGATGCCGTGGATGTCGAGCAGTTCGACCAACGGCTTTGGCGTCGAGGTCCCGTACTATTGGGCGTTGGCGCCCGATTACGACTTCACGTTCTCGCCGCGCGTGATGACTCGACAAGGCGCCCTGCTGCGCGGCGAATTCCGCCAGCGGCTGATGGATGGCGCCTATACGATCCGCGCCAGCGGCATCTATCAGCTTGACCCCGGTGCCTACGTGCGCGACGGCGGCATCAGCACTCCAGGCAACCGGAATTTCCGCGGCAGCATTGAAACCACCGGACAGTTTGCGCTGAGCAACAAATGGACGTGGGGTTGGGACGGTATCGTGCCAACCGACCAGACGTTCTTCCAGAATTATGGCCTGTCGACCTACCAGCGCGGCTCAAACGTCCTCGTCAACGGCCTGTCAGAGGGCGTGTCGCAACTCTATTTGTCCGGCCGCGGCGACCGCAGCTATTTCGATCTGCGCGGCATTTACTACTACGGATTTTCGGAAGCGGACTCGCAGACCCAGATCCCGGTCATCCACCCGGTGATGGATTACAGTTATGTGTACGGCCAGCCGATCTTGGGCGGCGAACTCAGCTATCAGACCAACTTCACGAGTCTGAGCCGCGTCAACGCCGATTTCAATCCGATCTCGTCAACCGCTTTCACCAATAACACCTGCAAGCTCGCAAATGCCGACCCGGCGTCGGTCACCAACTCCAACTGCCTGCTGCGCGGCGTACCGGGACAATCCAACCGGGTCTCCGGCGAGGTGACCTGGAAGCGCAGTATCACCGACCCCTATGGGCAGGTCTGGATGCCGTTCGTCAAAATGCGGGCCGACGCCGCTGCGGTTTCGATCGTCAATCAGCCGGGCGTTGCCAACTTTATGACGCCCGGCGACAACACCGTGCTCCGCGCCATGCCGACGGTCGGCCTGGAATACCGCTACCCGTTCATCAGCATCCACGCCTGGGGCACCCAGACGATTGAGCCGATCGCGCAGCTTATCGTGCGACCGAATGAAACCAGCATCGGCAAGCTGCCAAACGAGGATTCGCAGAGCCTGATCTTCGACGACAGCAACCTGTTCAAGCTCGATAAGTTCGCCGGCTGGGATCGCGTCGAAGGCGGCGGCCGCGCCAACGTCGGCTTTCAATACACCACGCAGTTTAATCGCGGCGGATCGATCGGGGCCGCCTTCGGCCAGTCGTATCAGCTGTTCGGCACCAACTCGTTCGCGGTTGGCGACAACACCAACACCGGTCTCGGCAGCGGCCTCGACACCAATCGATCCGACTACGTAGCGCGGCTGTCCTATCAGCCCGACCGCATCTATTCGTTCACCACGCGCTTCCGCTTCGACAAGGACGATATGGAAGTCCGCATGTTCGAGACCGAGGGCCGGGCCAGCTTCGACCGCTGGTCGGTTTCCATGCTCTACGGCAAATACGACGCCCAGCCGCAGCTGGGCTTCCTGACGCGCCGCGAAGGCATTCTCGGCAGTGCCTCGGTCAAGCTGACGCAGAACTGGCTCGCCACCGCCCAGGTCCGCTATGACCTCAACAATCACTCGCTGGCCGGTACCGTGTTCGGCCTGGGCTACATCGACGATTGCATGATTATTGCCCTGAACTACATCACGAATTACACCTACAGCGGCAACGTAGGGACGGATCACCGCATCATGCTGCAGTTGACGCTGCGAACGCTCGGCGGCACCTCGTTTAGCCAGGGTGTCAGCGGCTTGGCATCCGGGTTATAACGCGCGAGCAAGCTCGCGCGGGGGAGCGTCGATCGACCGCCACCACACCACCAGGAAGTAATTTACGGAACGATGAAAAAGACCCCTGTCTGGCTGCTTGCGTTGCGCCGCCTGATGTTTGGCGCGGGCATCGCGATCGTTATTGCGATCGCGATGCCCGACCGCGCCGACGCCCAGGCGGTCGCCATCGTCAATGGCGACCCGATCACAGCTTTCGACGTCGAGCAGCGCGCCAAGCTCATTCAACTGAGCAGCCACCAGACCAAGCCGCGCAACGAGGTGGTGGAGGAACTGATCAACGAGAAAATAAAAACCCAGTTGCTGAGGCGCTTCGGCATCGACGGCATCGACAAGGACGTCGACAATGCCTACGCCAACATGGCGCGGCGCATGCGGGCAACGCCGAAACAATTTTCTGAGAACCTTGAAAAGTCAGGCATCAAGACGGAAACGCTCAAGTCCCGCATCAAGGCCGACCTGATCTGGAGCCAAATCATCCGCAGCAAATACCAGAGCGCCTTCCAGTTCAGCGACCAGGACATCAATAGCCGGCTGAAGGCCAAGAACCGCGAAGACGCGAACGTGGCCGGATATGACTACACGCTTCGCCCCATCCTGTTTGTAGTGCCTCGTGGATCGCCGCCGGCTGCCTTCGAGGCCCGCGTGAAGGAAGCCGAGGCGCTCCGCGCCCGATTTCAAGGCTGCGAGGAGGGCATCGCGCTGGCCCGCGGAACGCGCTACGTGGCGGTGCGTACGCAGGTGGTCAAAGGCTCTGCGGAACTACCAGCGCAATTGCGCGACGTACTGGCGAAGACCGAGATTGGCCGGCTGACCGCGCCGGAGACCACACCGCAAGGTGTCGAAGTCTATGCGCTGTGCGGCAAGCGGCAGTCCGAGAGTGGACCCGCGAAAAAAGAGGTTCGCGACGAAATGTTCAATGAGGCTTTCGAAACTGTCTCCAAGAAGTACCTCAAGGAACTGCGCGATCAATCCATGATCGAATACCGGTAGGACTGGGCCATGGCGCGACCGCTGGCGCTGACCCTGGGTGAGCCCGCCGGAATCGGGCCGGACATCACGCTTACCGCCTGGCTGCGCCGCCGGGAACTCGATCTGCCCGCCTTCTATGTTCTCGCCGATCCACAATGCCTGGCGCGACGCGCCGAACGGCTCGGCCTCGACGTGCCCATCGAGGTCGTCACTCCGGGGAACGCAGTTGCCCTGTTCGCGCGCGCCTTGCCTGTGGTCGCGCTCGGCCTCCCGGCGACGGCCGAGCCCGGAGAACCGGACGCCACCAGCGCACCGGCCGCGATCGCGTCGATCGATCGCGCTGTCGCCGATGTGGTCAGCGGCGTTGCAGCTGCGGTCGTCACCAATCCAGTTGCCAAGAGCGTGCTCTATAAGGGCGGCTTCACCGACCCGGGCCATACTGAGTATCTCGCCAAGCTGTCGTTTCAGCAGACGGGCAATCCGGCGTGGCCAGTGATGATGCTGTGGTCGCCTGAGGTGGCGGTGGTGCCGGTCACGATCCATGTGCCGTTCAAGGAGGTACCGCAGCGGCTCACCCGCGACCTCATCTTCGAGACCGGGCGGGTGGTGGCGCGGGACCTGATCGATCGTTTCGGCATCGTCCAGCCACGGCTCGCGATCGCCGGCCTCAATCCCCATGCGGGAGAGGAAGGCGCCATGGGCAAGGAGGACGCGACGGTCGTCCGCCCCGCCATCGAGCGGCTCGTTGCTGACGGCATCGACGCGCGGGGGCCGCTGCCCGCCGACACCATGTTCCATGAGGCGGCGCGCCAGACCTATGATGCTGCGCTCTGCATGTATCACGATCAGGCGCTGATCCCGATCAAGACGCTGGCGTTCGATCATGCCGTCAACGTGACGCTCGGCCTGCCCTTCGTGCGTACCTCGCCCGACCACGGCACCGCATTCGACATCGCCGGCACCGGCAAGGCCAATCCGTCGAGCCTGGTCGCGGCGCTGAAGCTTGCGGCACGGCTTGCCGCGGCGGACGAAAACAAGCTTCGGACGCCAGCCGCAGCACGCGCATGATCCCGAAACGTGGGCACCGGTTTTCCGACAAGATCATGCGCAAATCAAAAAACTCATGAGCGCGGCGCAGGACGAAGCCGAAGATCTACCGCCGCTGCGCGACGTGATCCGCCGACATGGGCTTTCCGCCAAGAAAGCGCTCGGCCAGAATTTCCTGCTTGATCTCAATCTCACCGGCCGCATCGCCCGCGCCGCGGGCCCGCTCGATGGCGCGACCGTGATCGAGATCGGCCCGGGCCCTGGCGGCCTCACCCGCGCACTGCTGACCGAAGGTGCCCGCCGGGTGATCGCGGTCGAGCGCGATCATCGCGCGATGGCCGCGCTTGAGGAGATCGCGGCGCATTATCCCGGGCGGCTCACGATGGTCGCCGGCGACGCGCTTGAGTTCGACCCAAAACCGTATCTCGACGGCGGCCCCGCGCGCGTTGCCGCCAACCTGCCCTACAACATCGCCACCGCCCTGCTGGTCTCCTGGCTGACAGCCGAGCCATGGCCACCCTGGTACGATCGGCTGGTGCTGATGTTCCAGCGCGAAGTGGCCGACCGCATCGTCGCCCCGCCGGGCAGCAAGACCTACGGCCGGCTTTCGGTGCTGGCCGGCTGGCGGACGCAGGCGAGAATCCTGTTCGATGTTCATCCGTCCAACTTCGTACCGCCGCCCAAGGTGACGTCCTCTGTGGTGGAGTTCGTCCCGCGCGCCAAGCCGCTCCCGTGCGACCGCCGCCTGCTCGAACGGGTCAGCGAGGCGGCGTTCGGTCAACGACGAAAAATGCTGCGGCAGAGCCTTCGGACATTGACATCCGAACCGCTGCCGCTGCTCGCCGCGGCCGGCATCGAGCCGACCGCGCGGGCGGAAGAAATCCCGATCGATGGTTTCGTTGCCCTCGCCCGCGCCTTTGAAGCGGGCGCATGATCCTGAAAGGTGGGAACCGGTTTTCGGATAAGATCATGCGCGGTAGAGTGCCGACATGACGAAACTTCGCCGCTTCTCGCTGACCGCCTATCAAGCCCCGCTTTGCGAAACCATTGTCGATTGTCCGGAGCCGCAGGGCAGCGAGGTGCTTATACGCATCGAGCGCTGCGGCGTCTGTCATTCCGACCTGCACATGCAGGACGGCTATTTCGCGCTCGGCGAAGGCAAAACGCTCGATGTGCGTGAAGGCCGCATACTGCCGTTCACGCTGGGCCATGAGATCGCGGGCGTGGTCGAGCGCGCCGGCCCCGATGCGGCTGGCGCCAAGATCGGCGCGAAGGTTGCGGTCTATCCCTGGATCGGCTGCGGCCAATGCGCCGCGTGCAAGGCTGGCGAGGAAAACCTCTGCTCCAACAACCGCCATCTCGGCATCTCGGCCGACGGCGGCTTTGCCTCGCACGTGCTGGTGCCGCACCCGCGCTATCTGATCGACCATGTGCCGTTGTCGCCATCGTTCGCCGGCGCGCTGATGTGCTCGGGCCTCACCGCTTATTCCGCGCTCAAGCGTTTGCAGTCGCACGCCTCGCGCGGACCCGCGCTGCTGGTCGGTCTCGGCGGCGTCGGCATGATGGGGCTGTCGATTGCGAAAGCGTTGTTTCCGCAGCCGCCGATCGTTGCCGACATCGATGCTGGCAAACGCGAGGCAGCCCTCAAGGCCGGCGCGGCTGCAGCGTTCGATCCGGCCGACCGCGAGGCGCGGCGGGCGCTGATCAAATCGACCGCCGGCGGCGTGTTCGCGGCCTGTGACTTTGTCGGCTCGGAGAAATCCCTCGCCTTCGCCGCCGGCGCACTCGCCAAGGGCGGCAAGGTCGTGGTCACCGGCCTGCTCGGCGGCAACTTCCCGCTGCCGGCCACCATGTTCGTGCTCAAGGCCATGACGGTCGAAGGCACGTTGACCGGCACCTTGCGGGAGGCAAACGAATTGATCGCGCTCGCCCGCGCCGGAGGGCTCAGTCCACTGCCAATCGAGGAACGTCCGCTGGCCGCGGCCCAGGCCGCCCTCGACGACCTCCGCGCCGGCCGCGTGGTCGGACGTGTCGTTCTTGTGACATAGCTGCAACGCTCAGGCTAATTCGTAAGCAACGGTATTCTAATACGTTATCCCACTATTGCATTTTTTATGTTGCAACGCACAATCAGCGAGTCCGGGAATCACAGGAGTGGCTCATGGCACTGCCACAGTTTGGCGGCGCCGCGGGTTCCATCCTTACCGGCCTTACAGCGGTGGCAATGGTTTCATTGCAACTCGCGTACGCCCACGGCCCGGCAGAATGGATCCAGCGCGGCGGTTTCAAGAACGCGGCTGGTGAGTTGTGTTGCGGCGAGCGTGACTGTTTCGAGCTCACCGATGCTGACGTGAAGATCACGTCGGCGGGCTACTACGTTGTCAGCATCAAAGAGACGATCCCGTTCAACGAGGCAACGCCCTCGCCGGATGGGCGCTATTGGCGCTGCCAATGGGGTGGCTCGCGGAAGTGTTTCTTTGCACCGCCAAGCGCAACGTGAGCTGAGGTAAGAGAACCGTTCAGAGTTTCGATTGCAGGCCCCGCACGAAGGCGGACAGGCCGGGTTGTCGTTTGCGTCTGAGCCGTTCCGCCGCCAGGATCGCGCGGACCTCGCCGAACGCCCGGTCAAGGTCGCGGTTTACTACAACGTAATCGTATTCCGCCCAATGGCTCATTTCGTCGCTGGCCTTGGCCATGCGAGCGCGGATGACCTTCTTGTCGTCCTGGGCGCGGGTGTGCAGCCGCCGCGACAACTCACCGCTCGACGGCGGCAGCACGAACACGCTGACGAGATCGTCCTCGGCGCGTTCGCGCAGTTGCTGCGTGCCCTGCCAGTCGATGTCGAACAGCACGTCGCGGCCCTGTTTGAGCGCCCTCTCCACCGGCTTGCGCGGGGTGCCGTAGCCGTTGCCGAACACCTCGGCGTATTCCAGGAGGTCGCCGTCCCGCACCAGCTGATCGAACCTCTTGCGGTCGATGAAATGGTAGTGCCGGCCGTTCACCTCGCCGCGCCGCCTCGGCCGCGTCGTCACCGAGATCGACAACACAAGACCGCGCTCGACCGTCAGCAGCATGCGCGACAGCGTGGTCTTGCCGGCGCCCGATGGCGACGACAGCACCAGCATCAGGCCGCGCCGCGCGATCGCCTTGCTTTTGCTCCGGCGCGCCATCGCTATTCCAGGTTCTGCACCTGCTCGCGGAATTGCTCGACCACGGCCTTGAGCTCCAGCCCGATGTTGGTCAGTTCGAGGTCGTTGGCCTTGGAGCACAAGGTATTCGATTCGCGGTTGAGCTCCTGGGACAGAAAATCGAGCTTGCGCCCGATCGGACCGCCGTCAGCGATCAGCTTCTTGGCCTGCGCGACATGCGCCGCAAGCCGATCGAGCTCCTCGCGGATGTCGATCTTGGTGGCAAGCATGATCGCCTCCTGGTGCAGCCGGTCGGCGTCGAACCGCTGGGAGGCTTCCAGCAATGTCGCGACCTGTTCGGCGAGCCGCGCCTTGATCGCCTCGGGCTTGCGCCCGGGTGCCGCTTCGGCCCGGGCGGCGAGCGCACCGATTTCCGAAAGCCGTGCCGACAGGATTTTGCCGAGCGCCTGCCCTTCAATGCGGCGCATTTCGGCCAAGCCCTTCAGCGCTTCGCCGAAGCCCGCGACGACAGCGGCTTCGGCCGCGCTGCGCTCACTCTCGCTCTCCTCGGCTTCGCTCACCTCCATCACACCCTTGAGCGCCAGGATGCCATCAAGACTCGGCGGCGCACCCGCGACCTTGCCTTCCAGGCCTTTCAGCGCGGCGAGCACGGCGTTGAGCGCCGGCTCGTTGATACGGGCGACCGGTGCGGTGCCTTCGCGGCTCACGGTCAGATTGGCGAATACGCTGCCGCGCGAGAGCACCTCGGAAGCGCGCGCACGCACGCCCGGCTCGACCGCCTCCCAACCGGGCGGCAGCCGGAGCTTGAGATCGAGGCCCTTGGAATTGACCGACTTGAGCTCCCACGCCCAGGCATAGCTGCCGCCGCCGCCCTGGCCGCGGGCAAAGCCGGTCATGCTCGACAGCGCCATCGTGTTCCGAATCCGTTTGCGAGAATTCGCGGCGACCTTAGAGCATGATCCCGAAAAGTGGAAACCGGTTTCCCGCCTTTGCAAAGCCGGTGGTGGCTAGCGCGCGCGCCGCGGCGTGCCGCTCGACGGCTGCGGAGCCGCGAAGGCCGGCGCCGTCGGCTGCACGCTGCGGGGCTGCGCCGTCTGCTGCTCGATCACGCGCAGCCGCGCGACGTTCTTCTGGTGTTGTTCGTAAGTGTCGGCGAAGGCGTGGCCGCCGGTGCCGTCGGCGACGAAAAACAGCTCCTTGGTACGCGCCGGATTGGCGGCGGCTTCGAGCGAAGCGCGGCCGGGATTGGCGATCGGTCCCGGCGGCAACCCGTCAATGACATAGGTGTTATAGGGTGTCGGCTGCTCGATCTCGCTGCGCATGATCGGCCGCCCGAGCGAGCCCTTGCCGCCGACCAGCCCGTAGATGATGGTCGGATCGGATTGCAGCTTCATCTTCTGGCGGAGCCGGTTGACGAACACCGCGGCGACTCGCGTGCGCTCCTCGGGCTTGCCGGTTTCCTTCTCGACGATCGACGCGAGTGTCACCAGTTGCTCCGGCGTCTTGATCGGCAGATCCGAGGCGCGGCGATCCCAGATCTCCTGCACCGCGCGCTGCTGGGCTTGCCGCATGCGCTGGATCATCTGCTCGCGCGTGGTGCCGAAGGTGAACCGATAGGTCTCCGGCAGCAGGGTACCCTCGCGCGGCACGTCGCGGATGTTGCCGGCAAGCGTCTCGTTTTCGACCAGGCGTTGCATGATCAGATCCGAGGTCAGGCCCTCGGGAATGGTGAAGGCGTGCTGTATCACCTTGCCTTCGATGATGGTGTCGACCACGTCGCGCAGGCTGGCGTTCCTGGTGAATTTGTACTCGCCGTATTTCAGTTCGTTCTGGGCCTTGAATATCAGCGCGCCGGCGATGAACAGGCTGGGCTGATCGATCACGCCCTCGCGCACCAGGATATCCGCGGTGTCGCGGATGCCGCCGCGCGGAATGTTGACCACCTTGTCCTCGGCGAGCGGTCCCGGCAGGTCGAAACGCTGCTTGCCGATGACGAAGCCAATGCCGCCGATCAAGGTCACCAGGAAGATCACGGTGAGCAAGGCATTGCCGGCGATCACGATCGGGTTGCGGACGCGTCTGGAGCGCCGTGTCGGCATCGGCACGTCCTCGGGCTGCAGCGCCGCGCGCGGGCTGCGCGGTGTGATCGGTCTGGTGTCGATCGACGCGGCGCTGTCGTGCGGCGCCGATTGCAATGGCGGATAGGGCTCGCCGGCGCCTGGCACGGCGCGCGCGCTCGAAGGTGGCAGCGGCGGCGCCGGCGGCCGGGCGGCCCCGGCATCCGGCTGGCGTCGCACCGGTGGCGGCGGCACGGCGGGCCGTGGCTGCGGCCTTGCCGCCGCGGTATTGGACGGCGGTGACGGACGTCCCGGCGCTGGTCCGGCCTGGCCGTTGCGCGGCGCGGGACCGGCCGCTTGGCCTGACGCTGTTCCTGGCGGCGGAGAAGGTGGCGCGCTCGGCGGTTGACCCGGGCGCGGAGCCGGCATCGCCGTCTGGGGTGTCGGCCGCGGGGAACTCGTCGGGACACCGGGACGCTGCTGCGGCGGCTGGCCCGGCTCCGAAACCGGCGGCCGGTCGCGACCGTCGCCACCGGGCGGTTGATTGGCTGAATTCACCGCCTAGCCCCCGCCTTCATGCGCGCAAATCCCCCAGTAAGCGACGAGTGAGCGAGATTGTAGTACCGCCCCAACAGAGCGGCTCAGAAAGGCCAAGAGACAGCCATGCGCGGCCCGCTATTCGCGCATGCTCGCAGATTTCCACCGCGCTGCCCATGATTTTTCACTGGCATTCAGCGCGGCTATATTCGCCGGCAGAGCCTGATCGAAAGCAAATATGGCGAAACGGTGGAAATGCCTCACGACCTCATGCTGCGCGGCGGAAGATCAGCGAAGCATTGGTGCCGCCAAAGCCGAACGAATTCGACAGCACCACGCCGATGTCGCGCTTGCGCGCCACATGCGGCACGAGATCGATTGGCGTCTCGACTGAAGGATTGTCGAGATTGAGAGTGGGCGGCGCCACGCCGTCCCGCATCGCCAGGATCGAGAAGATCGCCTCGACCGCGCCAGCCGCGCCGAGCAGATGGCCGATTGCCGACTTGGTCGACGACATCGAGATGCGGCCGGCTGCGTTGCCGACCAGGCGCTGTACCGCGCCGAGCTCGATCTCGTCGCCCATCGGTGTCGAGGTGCCGTGGGCATTGATGTAATCGATCTCGCCCGGCTGGATGCCGGCGCGCTTGATCGCCGCGGTCATGCAGCGGAATGCACCATCGCCGTCGGAAGTCGGCGCCGTGATGTGGAAGGCATCGCCCGACATGCCATAGCCGACCAGCTCGGCATACATCTTGGCGCCGCGCGCCTTGGCGTGCTCGTACTCCTCCAGAATGACAACGCCGGCGCCCTCGCCCATGACGAAGCCGTCGCGATCCTTGTCGTAAGGCCGCGATGCCTTCGTCGGCCGGTCGTTGAAGCCAGTCGAGAGCGCGCGCACGGCGGCAAATCCCGCCATGGAAATGCGGTTGACCGGCGACTCGCAGCCGCCCGCCACCATGACGTCGGCGTCGCCGAGCGCAATCATCCGCCCGGCATCGCCGATGGCATGCGAGCCGGTCGAGCAGGCGGTGACCACCGCGGAATTGGGACCCTTCAAGCCATGCTCGATCGACACATAGCCGGAGGCGAGATTGATAATGCGGCCCGGGATGAAGAACGGCGACACCCGCCGCGGGCCGCGCTCGTGCAGCGTCACCGCCGTGTCGGCGATGCCCTCGACGCCGCCAATGCCGGCGCCGATCATGACGCCGGTGGCGTTCTGCTCGTCGGGCGTGGTCGGCTTCCAGCCGGCTTGTTCGAGCGCCTGCTTCGCCGCACACATCGCATAGACGATGAACTTGTCGACCTTGCGCTGCTCCTTCGGCTCCATCCACTGGTCGGGATTGTAGGTGCCGTTGGTGCCGTCGCCGA
>Ga0207701_10003176_pt1 | contig 16927 bp, 13 predicted proteins | sample KBSSwiSSwithPhiX_FD_184294 | JGI IMG/M metagenome (GOLD analysis project Ga0207701, IMG submission 184294) | Switchgrass rhizosphere bulk soil microbial communities from Kellogg Biological Station, Michigan, USA, with PhiX - S5 (SPAdes) (version 2) | ecosystem: Environmental > Terrestrial >... | reverse complement strand
CGTCGGGACCACGAGGGACTCACCAGAAACGACCTGCTCTCCGCCTATCGCCTGATGCTCCTGTCGCGCCGCGTTGACGACAAGGAGATTCAACTCAAGAACCAGTCCAAGGCGTATTTCCAGATCAGCGGCGCCGGCCACGAGGCCATCCTCGTTGCGGCCGGCAAACAGCTGAAGCCCGGCTACGACTGGTTTTTCCCGTATTACCGCGACCGTGCGCTGTGCCTGACGCTTGGGATGACGCCGCGCGAGATGTTTCTCGCGTCCGTCGGATCCATCGAGGATCCGGCGAACAGCGGACGTCAGATGCCGTCGCATTGGGGACACCGCGCGCTGAACATCCCGTCGCAGAGCAGTTGCACGGGAACCCAGTGTCTGCACGCTGTCGGCTCCGCCGATGCCCGCCGCATCTACGAACGTGTTGAGCAGATCCCCGGTCGCGAGGAACGTTTTCACGCGGATGAAGTCACCTATCTGTCGATCGGCGACGGCGCCACCAGCGAGGGAGAGTTCTGGGAGTCGCTGAGCACTGCCTGCGCGCGGAAGCTGCCGGTCCTGTTTCTCGTCGAGGATAACGGCTACGCGATCTCCGTCCCGGTCGAAGTGCAGACCCCGGGCGGCGACATCTCCCGCATCGTCGAGAGCTTCGTTGGCCTGCGGGTGTTCCGCTGCGACGGCACGGATTACATCGCCAGCTATCGAACGATGCGCGAGGCGGTGGCACACCTCCGGGCCGGCTATGGACCAGTGCTGGTGCACGCAACAGTCGTCAGGCCGTACTCACACTCACTCTCGGACGACGAGAAGCTGTACAAGACGGCGGCTGAGCGGGAGGCCGAGGCGCGCCGCGATCCGCTCGTGCGCATGCGCCATTTCCTCAAGCACGAGGGACTCGCGAAGGATGAGGAGCTGGCGGAGATCGCCGCCTCGGTCGATCAGGAAGTGAACGAAGCCGCCGCATCCGCGCTCACCGCCGCGATGCCCGATCCGGCCACCGCGGCTGATTTCGTCTTTTCGCCCGACGTTGATCCGAGGTCGGATGCGTTCGCGACGCCTCCAGTCCCGGAAGGTGCGCCCGACACGATGGTCAGCGCGATCAACCGGACGCTCAAAGATGAAATGGGACGCGATCCACGCATCGTCGTCTTTGGCGAGGACGTGGCTGACGCCTCGCGCGAGGAAGCGCTTGCGCAGGTCGCCGGCAAAGGCGGCGTGTTCAAGGTCACGCACGGGCTGCAGCGCCTCTACGGCAGCGAACGCGTCTTCAATTCGCCGCTTGCCGAGGCCAACATCATCGGACGCGCCGTGGGGATGGCACTTCGCGGCCTGAAGCCGGTCGTCGAGATCCAGTTCTTCGACTACATCTGGCCCGGCTTCATGCAGATTCGCGATGAGTTGTCGATGATGCGCTACCGCTCCGGCAATCGCTGGTCGTGTCCGGTTGTCATCCGCGTACCGATCGGCGGCTATCTGCGCGGCGGTGCTCCGTATCACAGCCAATCGGGCGTCTCGATTTTTGCGCACACGCCGGGCATCCGGATTGTGTTTCCCTCGACTGCGCAGGACGCTGCCGGCCTCCTTCGCACCGCCATCCGTTGCGACGACCCGGTCCTGTTTTGCGAGCACAAACATCTCTACCGGCAGACCTACAACAAGTCGCCCTACCCCGGCAGCGAGTACATGATTCCGTTCGGCAAGGCTTCTGTCGCGCGGGACGGCAACGACATCGTCGTGTTCACCTGGGGAGCGCTCGTGCAGCGGACGCTGCTCGCCGCACAGCAAGCCGAACGTGATGGCATCAGCGTGGCGGTTGTTGATCTGCGATCGATCATTCCGTACGACTGGGAGACGATCGGCGTATTCACGCGGCGCACGAACCGCGTGATCATCGCGCACGAAGATCAGCTCACCTGCGGCTTCGGCGCGGAGATCGCGGCGCGCATTTCCGACGAGCTGTTCGAGCACCTCGACGCGCCGGTCAAACGCGTGGCAGCGCTCGACTGTCCTGTTGCGTACGCGCCGGCGCTCGAAGAAGTCATCCTGCCCGGGTCCGCCGACGTCCTGAGGGCCATCAAGACGCTCGCCGCTTACTAAGTCCTTGGTCCTTGGTGCTTCGTTCTTAGTCCGTCCCTGGTCCATGGTCCGTTCGTGGTCCGTCGTCCACGGTATCCAGACCCAAGTCGAACGCCCCGGTGCTCGGCGGACGAAGGACCGGACACAGGACGAAGGACTTCTGCACGGACTTAGGACCACAGGACGGACCAAGCACCAAGCACCAAGCACTAAGGACCAAGCCGCGTGCTGACTGCGTCCCATCTCACGCGACGATTCGACGACCGCGTCGCGGTCGAGGATCTGTCATTCGTACTTGCGCCGGGCGAAATCTTTGCGCTGCTCGGCCCGAACGGCGCCGGCAAGACGACGACCCTGCGGATGATGGCGGGGCTGATCACTCCCTCATCGGGGACGGTTCACATCGACGGCGACCTGATGCAGGCGACGTCGTCACGGCTGCGCGGCCGGATCGGATTCCTGACCGAAGCGCCGGGCCTCTGGGACCGCCTGACCGTCTACGACAACCTGCTGGTCTACGCGCGGCTGCAGGGGGTTGGCGCCGACGCGATCCAACGCGTTCTGGATCTGTTTGGCATCGGCAATCGCGCCGGCGACCAGGCCGCACAGCTCTCGAAAGGGCTCAAGCAGCGTGTTGCCCTGGCGCGAACGCTGCTCCACGATCCGTCGATCGTACTGCTCGACGAGCCGACGGCGGGGCTCGATCCCGAGAGCGCGCACGAGACGCGCGCGTTGATTGTGCGGCTGAAGAATGAGCGTCGGACCGTCGTGATTTCGACGCACAACCTGGACGAGGTGGAACGCATCGCCGATCGCGTCGCCGTGTTGCGCTCGCGTCTGATCGCGCTCGATACGCCCGATGCGCTCAGGTCGCGCCTGTTCGGCAGGCGGGTCTCGATCACGGTGACCGAGCCCGCGGCCAACTACGACGCCATCGTTCGCGCGACGGGCGCGACAGACGTGAAGACGGAAGACCGCACGCTGTCCGTCGCGGTAGACGGCGAGACGCCGGTCGCGCCGGCAATCGTCAAAGCCCTGGTCGACGCCGGTGCGAGAATCGTGTCGGTGATTCCGGAGGAGCGGACGTTGGAAGAGGTGTACCTCCGGCTGCTCAAGGAGGACCGGCGATGAGGCGCGTTGCTGCCCTGGTCGCCAAGGATTTCGCCGAACTGCGGCAGAGCCCCGGCATCTTCATTCCATCGCTGCTGACCGGACTGGCGGCGATCTTCTATCCGTTCGTCATTGCGGTCATCATCCCGGCCGTCACCGGCGAGCGGCTCTCGGACTCGAGCGATTTCGATATCGCGAAGCTGTTCTACCAGACGGAGCCATCAGCCCCGACACTCAACCCTGAGGCGGCAATCCAGGCGTTCATCTTTCAACAGACGCTGGCGTTGCTCGTCGGCCTGACGACGGTGACGGGTGGCATGTCGGTTGCCGCGCACAGCATCATCGGCGAGAAACTGGCGCGCACGCTCGAGCCGCTGCTGGCCACACCCCTGAAGACGCGCGAGCTGCTCGCAGCGAAAGTGATCAGCGCAGCAATCCCCGGCGTGCTGCTGACCACAGCCTGCTTCGTCCTGTATGTGGTGTTGATTGCGTTGATCGCGGAGCCCGGCGTCTGGCGAGCGCTGCTCACACCGCGATCGCTCGGGCTGGTGTTCCTCATCGGTCCGCTCGCCTCGCTGTTCGGCCTCCAGCTCGCCGTCTGCGCGTCGTCGCGCGTGAACGATCCCCGAAGCGCCCAGCAGCTCGGCGCGCTGGTCCTCATCATTCCGGTCGGCATCCTGCAAGTGGCGCAATTCGTCGGCGGTGTCGTCCTGGATACCCATATCCTGCTGGCCATCGGCGCCGTGCTGATCGTGTGCAATCTGCTCGTCCTTCGAGCAGCGATCTCACTCTTCGATCGAGAATCGATCCTGATCAAATGGAAATGACGCCACTGCCGCCCGACGCTCGCAGGTCGCCCCTTTCAGAGGTGCCATCGGCTCGTAGGGCACCCCTTTCAGGAGTGCCAGCGCTATCCGAAGTCGGCCGGCTGATCAGCGTGGTCGTCAAGCACGCGCGCGACGCCTTTGTTGACGAACAGACGATTGCGTCGGAATGGCAGCCGCTCAACTTCACCGCTGCCCCGGCCCTTGGCGCCGCCATTGACGAGTACGAGCGCTTTCTCGAAATCCTCCGCTCGTCAGGGGCGGCCATCCACCAGCTGCCGCGGACTCCCGAAACCACACTGGACTCCGTCTACGCACGCGATGCATCGATCGTCAGCCCGAAGGGACTGATCCTCGGCCGCATGGGAAAACGTGCGCGCCAGTCCGAACCGCACGCGCAGGAGCAGGCGTTTCGCGCGATGACGCCCGCGCTCCCGGTCGCCGGACACATCAACGCTCCAGGCCTGCTGGAGGGGGGCGACGTCGTCTGGCTCGACGATCGAACGCTGGTCGTCGGCCGCGGCTACCGGACGAATGCCGAGGGAATCAATCAGCTGCGAGTCATCGTCGGCGAGTCGGTAGACGTCGTCGAAGTGCCGCTTCCCCATTGGCGCGGCGAGAGCGACGTCATGCATCTGATGTCGCTCATCAGTCCGGTCGATCGCGATCTCGCCGTCGTCTATTCGCGGCTGCTGCCTGTGCCGTTCAGGCAACTGCTGCTCGATCGGGGATTCAGGCTGGTCGACGTTCCAGACGAGGAATTCGACTCGATGGGATGCAACGTTCTTGCGCTGAGCCCCGGCCGTTGTGTGATGGTGGCCGGGAATCCGAAAACCCGCGCGGCACTCGAACAGACCGGCGTCGACGTCACGGAGTACGTCGGACACGAGATTAGCGCCAAGGGCGCCGGGGGGCCGACCTGCCTGACCCGGCCGATCGTCCGCGCTGCGCTCGAGTAAGTGCAAAGTCGTTAGACCAATCGCACCCGCCGTCGATAGACTGGAACTGTGATTCGCTCGGTCGCCGTCCTCGGCGCTGGCGTGATGGGCAGCCAGATTGCCGCCCACTTCGCGAACGCCGGCGTTCCATCGTTGCTCCTCGACGTCACTCCTGAGGCAGCCGCGCAAGGGCTTCAGCGCGCACGGACGCTGAAGCCGGATCCGTTCTTCACGCCGGATACCTGGAAGCTCATCACGACGAGCAGCTTCGACGCCGGACTTGGCCGCATCTCGGAGGCCGACTGGATCATCGAGGCCGTAGTCGAGCGATTGGACGTCAAGCGCGCGCTGCTCGAGAAGGTCGATGCCGCCCGACGGCCCGGTTCCATCGTCAGCTCCAACACGTCCGGGATTCCAATCGCCGCGCTCGCGGAGGGACGCAGCGACGATTTCCGCCGGCACTGGCTGGGCACGCACTTCTTCAACCCGCCACGCTACCTGCGGCTGCTGGAAGTCATCCCCACGGCTGACACGCAGCAGGGCGTCATCGATATCGTCACGACGTTCGCGGACCACCGGCTCGGCAAAGGCGTGGTACTGGCGAAGGATTCGCCGAACTTCATCGGCAACCACATCGGGCTCTATGGAGTCACGCTGCTGCTGGCGAAAGTTGCCGCCGGTGAGTACACGATCGAGGAGATCGACGCCATCACCGGCGGCGCAATCGGCCGTCCCGCGAGCGCGACGTTCCGCACGCTCGATCTGGCCGGCGTGGACATCCTCGCTCACGTGATCGAGAACCTGCAGGAGCGTCTCGCCGATCCAGACGCCAGGAAAGTGTTCGTCCTGCCGCCGTTCGTGAAGCAGATGGTCGAGCGGGGCCTGACCGGCGAGAAAGCAGGCCAGGGCTTCTACAAGCGAATCAAGAACCGGGCGGGCGAATCGGAAATCCTCACGCTGGACCCGCAGACGCTCGAGTACCGGCCGCGGCAATCACCGAAACTGGGCTCCATCGAGGCGGGCAGGTCGATTAACGACGTGGGCGAGCGGATTCGCACGCTGTTTCATTCCAAGGACAAGGCCGGCCAGCTGCTTCGCGAGACGCTCGCGCCTGCGCTGGTGTACACAGCTCGCGTGACACCGGCGATCGCGTATTCCGCGGACGACGTGGATCGGGTGATGCGGTGGGGTTTCGGCTGGGAGCTCGGACCGTTCGAAGTTGCCGACGCCATCGGCATTCAGCAGGTGCTCGACGCCGCCGGTAAGGCAGCGCCTGAGTTGATGACCACCGACAGCGTGGGTCCGCCTAAAGGCGGACACTACGACGATCGAGGCGGACACTACGACGATCGAGGCGGACACAACGACGACCGAGGCGGACACTACGTTCCGGAACTGTGGCGTGAGGCCATCGCCAGCGGGCGGAATCGGTTACGCGACGGCGAAGTGTCGCCAGCCGCGCCAGACCTCCAGATTCTGCGGGCGGCGAAGGATCGCTCGGCCACGGTTCGGCAGAACACCGGCGCCCGCCTCGTCGATCTTGGCGACGGAGTGCTCGCCGTCGAGTTCCACTCGAAGATGAACGCGATCGGCGGCGACACGATTCAGATGCTGCACGAAGGTGTCCGCGAGGCCTCGACGAACTTCGCAGCGCTGGTCGTCGGCAACGAGGGTGTCCACTTCTCCGCCGGCGCGAACCTGATGCTGGTGCTGCTGGAGGCCCAGGAAGAAAACTGGGATGAGATCGACCTGATGGTCCGGGCGTTCCAGCAGTCAACGATGGCGCTGCGCTACGCAGATGTACCGGTCATCGTCGCACCCGCAGGACTGGCGCTCGGTGGCGGCTGTGAGATCGCGCTGCATGCCGACCGCATACAGGCGGCGGCTGAAACCTACATTGGCCTTGTTGAAGTCGGCGTCGGCCTCATCCCCGCGGGCGGCGGCACCAAGGAGATGGTCGCCCGGGCCGCCGACGCGCGCATCGGGACGGACCTGCTGCCGACGATTCAACGTGCCTTCGAAAACATCGGCTTCGCGAAAACATCGACAAGCGCGGCCGATGCGCAACGGCTTGGATACCTGCAGGCGACCGACGCCTACACGATGAATCGCGAGCGCTTGCTATCGGATGCAAAGACCCGCGCCTTGCAGCGGGTCCACGACGGATATCAGCCGCCCGTACCGCGACAGGCGATTCCTGTGGGCGGAGACACCGTCGCGGCACCGTTGAAGCTTGGCGTGCATCTGGCGCACCGCGCCGGCCGCATCAGCGACCACGATGCCCTGATTGGCCGGAAGCTCGCAACGATCATGGCCGGCGGCGCACTGCCAAACGCGAGCGTCGTCACGGAGCAGCATCTGCTCGATCTCGAACGCGAAGCATTTCTGAGTCTCGTCGCAGAGCGCAAGACGCAAGAACGGATCGCCCACACGCTGAAGACCGGGAAACCACTGAGGAACTGATGCGGATCGTGGACGTCGGTTCCGGTGCCCCGATCGTCATCATTCCTGGCATCCAGGGACGATGGGAATGGATGAAGCCTGCCGTTGATGCGCTGGCGGCACGGTGTCGCGTGATCACCTTTTCGCTGGCCGACGAGCCAACGTGCGGCGGACGCTTCGATCCCGCGCACGGTTTCGATTCATATGTGGACCAGGTAGAAGAAGCGATGGATCGTGCCGGACTCGCATCCGCTGTCGTGGCCGGCGTCTCCTACGGCGGACTCGTGGCGACGGCGTTTGCGGCTCGACATCCGGAGCGGGTCGCGGGCCTTGTGCTGGTGTCAGCCATTCCTCCCGGATGGACGCCGAATGCCCGCATCCGTTTCTACACGCGGGCGCCGCTGCTGCTCTCGCCGCTCTTCGTCATCGGGTCGCTACGCATGTACAAAGAGATCGCGGCGGCCAGTTCCGGCGTCCTACCAGGTATGGCGACTGCCATTCGTCACGGGCTGAACGTACTGATCCACATGTTGTCGCCGACGCGCATGGCGCGACGCGTGGGGCTGGTGGAGTCGCTGCAGCTCGACCATGAGTTGGCGGCACTCCACATCCCGACACTCGTCGTCACTGGCGACGCCGCTCTCGACAACGTCGTGCCGGTGCATCTCACCGAGGAATACACGCGTATGTGGCCGCACGCGGAGCGCGTCACGATTTCGCGAACCGGGCACATCGGGCTGGTCACGCGGCCGGACGCCTTCGCTGCCGCGGTGGGACCATTTGTGCACCAGCATGGACAACGGCACGAAGGGGCTCCACAACCGCCTGCGCTGAAGCTACGGCCGTCAGGGGAGAAGAGAGTTGGCTGAGGTCGTTCGTGAGATCCCGGGGCCGGCAGGTCCGCTCGAAGTGCTGATCGATCTCCCCGTCTCCACTAAAGCGACGGCGGACAAGCCACGCGCCGCGGTGGTGTTCGCACATCCACTGCCGACGCAGGGCGGGACGATGCATACGAAGGTCGTCTTTCAGGGGGCCAAGGCCCTGACCCGGATCGGCTGCGCCGTCCTGCGATTCAATTTTCGCGGCGTCGGCCGCAGCGCGGGGCAATGGGACGAAGGACTCGGCGAAAAGGACGACTTCCGCGCGGCACTGGACTACTTCGCGGGCCGCTATCCCGGCACCGAACTGTGGGCGGCGGGCTTCTCGTTCGGCTCGTATATCGCGATGACATGCGGGGCCGAAGATGATCGGGTGTGCACGTTGATCGGCATTGCGCCGCCGGTCGACAAATACGACTACGGGATCGTGAAGCGGTCGACCAAGCCCAAGTTCGTCATCCACGGCGAGGCCGACGAGCTGATTCCGCTTCGATCCGTTCGCGAGTTCTACGCGCAGCTCAGCGATCCGAAAGAGCTGATCGAAATCGACCGCGCCAATCATCTGTTTGAGGGTCAGGCGAGCGAAGTCGGGGACGCGCTCGAAGACCTGTTGGAAGACTTCACATGCAGGACGCAGTAATCGTATCGGCGACGCGAACGGCCGTTGGCAAGGCACCCGCCGGTTCACTGCGCACGGTGCGGCCGGACGATATGGCTGCCGCCGTGATTCAGGAATCGCTGCGCCGCGCGCCTGGCGTGGACGCAAAAGAGATCAGCGACGTGATCATCGGTTGCGCAATGCCTGAAGCGGAACAGGGGCTCAACGTGGCGCGCATCGCGAGCCTGCGCGCCGGTATTCCTGTCGAGGCCTCCGCAGTCACCGTGAATCGCTTCTGCTCGTCAGGCCTGCAGGCGATCGCCTACGCCGCCGAGCGGATCATGTGCGGCTTCGCCGACGCGATCGTCGCCGGCGGCACCGAGTCGATGAGCATGGTGCCAATGGGCGGTAACAAGGTCTCGCCCAACCCGACGCTGGTGGATGGTTATCCGGACGTCTATCTGAGCACCGGGCTGGTGGCCGAGAACCACGCGCGCGAGTGCGCCATTTCGAGGGACGAGCAGGACGCGTTTGCGCTGCGCAGTCACCAGCGCGCGCTCGCCGCAATCGACGCCGGTCGATTCGCCGACGAGATCACGCCGCTGACGTTCAAAGTCGCAACTCCTGAGATCCGCGACGTGACGTTCGCTCAGGACGAGGGCCCGCGGCGCGATACGTCGGCGGCAGCGCTGGCAAAGCTCCGGCCCGCATTCCATGTGAACGGTACCGTCACGGCGGGCAACACATCCCAGACGAGTGACGGCGCTGCGGCGGTACTGGTGACGTCCGCGGAGTTCGCGAAGGCTCGAGGCCTCCAGCCGCTGGCCCGGTTCGTCTCGTTTGCCACCGCGGGTGTCGAACCGGAGCGGTTCGGCATCGGGCCGGTGCCCGCGATCCGCAAGGCGCTCAAATCCGCGGGGCTGACGCTGGACGACATCGATCTCGTGGAGCTGAACGAGGCGTTCGCCGCGCAGGTGCTCGCCTGTCTCCGTGAGCTGCCGATCGACCCCGATAAACTGAACGTCAATGGCGGCGCGATTGCGCTTGGCCACCCGCTCGGCTGCACCGGCGCGAAACTGACGGCAACCCTGCTCCACGAAATGCGCCGTCGTCAGACGCGGTACGGACTCGTCTCAATGTGCGTTGGCGGCGGTATGGGCGCGGCAGGAATTTTCGAGCGACTGTAGATCATGGCACCCCATGAAGGGGTGCCCTACGAAAGTACGATGACGACATCCACGCAACTTCGCAAAGGCGGTTCGTTTCTTCTCGAAGACGTGCCGCCATCGGACGTCTTCACACCGGAGAAGCTCACCGACGAGCACCGGTTGATGGCGCAGACGGCGCAGGAGTTCGTCGACAACGAGCTGTTGCCCGCCACCGATCAACTCGAGACCAAAGACTGGGACCTCGCCCGCCGGATGATCCGGCGCGCGGCCGACCTCGGGCTGTTCGGCATCGCCGTCCCGGAGCAGTACGGCGGCCTCGACCTGGACAAGGCATCGTCCCTCGTGGTGGTCGAACGTCTTGCGCGCGCGGCCTCGTTCGCGACCACATTCGGCGGGCAGGCAAACCTCTGCATCCTGCCGCTGGTCATGTTCGGCACGAACGAACAGAAGGAAAAGTACCTGCCCAGGCTCGTCGCCGGCGAGATCATCGGCGCGTACGCCTTGAGCGAGTCGGGGTCTGGATCCGACGCGCTGGCCGCAAAGACCCGTGCGGTCAGGCAGCCGGACGGAAGCTGGCTGCTCAACGGCGAGAAGATGTGGATCAGCAACGGCGGCTTCGCCGATCTCATCGTCGTCTTTGCGAAGGTCGACGGCGAGCAGTTCACCGCATTTCTCGTTGAGCGTGCGTTTCCCGGTGTCAGTTCCGGGAAGGAAGAGCACAAGATGGGACTGCACGGCTCATCGACGACGCCGATCATCCTGCAGGACGCGCGCGTACCTGCTGACAACGTGCTGGGCGAGATCGGAAAGGGTCACAAAGTCGCGCTGAATACGCTCAACTATGGTCGGTTCAGCCTGGGCGCCATGTGTGCCGGCGGCTGCCGCGGGCTGGTCACCGACTCGGTCAAATACGCAACCCAGCGACGCCAGTTCGGACAGCCGATCGCATCGTTCGGCGCCATCAAGCACAAGCTCGGCGAGATGATCGCGCGGACGTATGCGATCGAATCACTGTCCTATCGGACCGCGGGCCTGATCGATGAAGCGCTCGCGGATTCGCACGACGGCCCCGCGCTGGCGCGCGTGTTCGAGGAATACGCGATCGAATCTTCAATCGCCAAGGTCGTCGGGACGGAAGTGCTCGACTACGTGCTCGACGAAAACGTGCAGATCCACGGCGGCAACGGCTTCGTGAAGGACTACACCGCCGAACGGTATTACCGCGATGCGCGGGTGAACCGGATTTTCGAAGGCACCAACGAAATCAATCGCCTGCTGATTCCCGGAATGCTCGCTCGGCGGGCAGTGAAGGGCGACCTGGCACTCATCGCTGCGGCAAAACAGCTTCAGGACGAACTGCTGACACCATCGACGCCGGCGGTGAGCTTCGGTGACTCGAACGCGCTGGACGCCGAGCGCAAGACGGTGGCGGCCTTCAAGAAGGTCGTCCTGATGGTCCTCGGCACGGCGATGCAGACGTATGGCGAGAAGCTGGCGGACCAGCAGGAAGTTCTCAGCTACACCGCGGACATCATCGCGGAGACGTATGCGGCTGAAAGCGCGGTGCTGCGCGCGCTGGCGGCTCGCAACTCGAAGGATGCCGACCTGCACGAGACGGCCGCACGCGTCTTCGTCAACGATTCAGCCCAACGTCTGGAGGCTGCCGCACGCAGTGCGCTCGCCGGGATGTCGGATGGCGACACCCTGCGTACGCTGCTCGCGGCCCTGCGGCGCGTCCTGAAATTGACGCCGGTCAACACGATCGCGCTGCGGCGGAAGCTGGCGGACGCTGCTATTCAAAAGGGAGGGTATATCCTGTAGTCAGTGGTCCCGAGGGTCTTCGGCCTCGTTCTTCTTGGCGCCTTCGTCGCCGCCGGCTGCACGGAGAGCCCCGGTCCTCAGGACGATGCCGCGTACCTGCAGAAGGTCGTGGAATGGCGCGTCGAACGGGACAAGACCTGGAGCGAATCCGATGACCCGATTCCTGCCGCGCGTCACGCCGAATTCCTGCCGCTGAAATACTTTCCGCCCGATCCGAACTATGTGGTGCCCGCGGAGCTGAAGCTCTCGGAAACGCGACCCATCGTGGAGCTGCCGACATCCACCGGTCCGCTTCGCAAGATGCAGGTGGTCGGCACGCTCGAGTTCACGATCAACGGCGAGAAGCACAGTCTGGGGGCACTCTCGCCCGCGGGCGAGCCGATCAGGGCGCTCTTCATCCCGTTTGCCGATCTCACCACTGGAAACGAAACGTATTCGGCCGGCCGGTATCTGGATATCGAGCCAACGGCGACCGGTCTCTACACGATCGACTTCAACTACGCCTACAACCCGACTTGTGCCTACAACAAGTCGTACGAGTGCCCTTACCCTCCGCCGTCGAACCGTCTGAAGATTGCCGTTCGCGCGGGCGAAAAAGCGCCTCCCGCGGAAAAAGCGCACGGCTCATGAGCGGCGCGCTGCAGGCGATCGTGTTCGACTTCGACGGCGTGATCGCGGACAGCGAGCCGCTGCACCTGCGGGCCTTCCAGCACACGCTGGCGGATATCGGCGTGACGCTGAGCGCCGAGGACTACTACGGCCGCTATCTGGGCTATGACGACGTCGGGGTGTTCGTGGCACTGGCGCGCGACCGTGGCGTCGGATTGACCGACCAACAGGTGTCGTCGCTCGTCGAAAAGAAGGGCGCCCACATTCAGGAGCTACTGCGCGCTGGCGAGGTGCTGTTCCCTGGAGCGGCGGATTTCATCCGTCAGGCTGCGGCGGCCGTCCCGATTGCGATTGCCTCTGGCGCGCAGCGTCATGAAATAGAGGAGATCCTCGAGGCCACACAGTTGCGCAGCTATTTCGCTGCGATCGTGGCCGCCGGCGACACTCCGCAGGGCAAGCCGTCTCCACAGCCGTATGCGCGGGCGTTTGAGTTGCTGGAGCGGACGGCCGAGGGTCTGCAGACGACCCGTTGCGTCGCCATTGAAGACTCACGATGGGGCCTCGAGTCGGCGCGTGGAGCCGGACTTCGCAGCGTGGCCGTGACCAACAGCTATCCGGCGGTAGAACTTCCCGGGGCCGAGCTGATTGTCGAAGGCCTGAACACGCTGACGATCTCGATGCTCGACGAACTGGTTGCGGGTCCGGCTGAAGCCGGACACCACAATAAGAATGTGGGTCGGGTTCCGCGAAGCGGACCCGGCGTGGGCGAAGTCGGTGCATAAGCATAAGGACCTGATCGCTTCGCTGACAGCGGCCGCGAACGCGGTCGGGACCAGCCTTGCGCCGGCGGCGCTGCTGATCGCCCGCATCGAATATCCGAAGCTCGACGTTGAGGCGTATCTCGGCAAGCTCGACGCGATGGGCGAGCTCGCGCGCCAGGCGGTGCAACGTCGCCTCGAGCGCACCGCCGACGCCTCGCAACTGGCGTGCGTCAAGGCGGTCAACGAGTACCTGTTCGACGAGCTGCACTTCGTCGGCAATCGCGAGAAGTACGAAGACCCGCGCAACAGCTGTCTCAACGAAGTGCTCGACCGGCGGACCGGCATCCCGATCACGCTGTGTGTGGTGTACATGGAAGTCGCCCGCCGCGCCGGACTCCATATCGACGGCGTCAACTTCCCCGGTCATTTCCTCGTGCGCTGTCCAGAGGTGCGCAGCCGCGGCAGCAACGGACTCATCATCGATCCCTTCCATGGCGGTGCTCTGCTGTCTGAGCATGACTGCCGGCTGTTACTGCAACGGCAGGTGGGCAGCGAGGTCGCCTTCAGCCGGTCGCTGCTTGCACCGACAACGCGGCTGCAGATCCTGGTGCGGATGCTGATCAACCTGAAGCGCATTTACGTGCATATGCGCTCGTTTCCGCAGGCCCGTGACGTGACCGAGCTGCTGCTGGCGATGACGCCGTCAGCGCTCAGCGAGCTCCGCGATCGCGGCCTCCTCGCCTACCATTTGAACGACGTTACTGGCGCTCTTCGCGATCTGCAGACGTATTTGAAGCTTTCGAGCCTTGGTGAGCTCGATAAAGAGTCCCGCGAAGAGCAGCAACAAATCTGGGAACACGTCAAAACATTGCGACGGCGCGTTGCATCGCTGAACTGAACACGGGCTACTAACGGGGCGTTGCAACGGCCCACTCTTTGCTGCGTTAACAGGCCGAGGAGGAACGGATGGTCCGAACACTGGTAATGGCTGCGGCGCTGCTCGCCGCGCTGGGAAGGGCCGGCGACGCCTCCGAACAGACAGCAGGTTCGCAGGCCGCGACACCGAAGCAGGGCGATCCTTCGGGAATCTACCTGTGCGAAGGGACGAATCCGGACGGCCATCACTACCGCGGCATCGTTCAGATCGCGGCCGTCGAAGATACGTTCCTCGTGCGCTGGACGCTTGCCGACGACGTGGAAGTCACGGGAGTTGGGATCCTGCAGAACAACATGCTGTCAGTGAGCTACTTCGGCGGCACGCCGGCAGTGGTCGTCTACAAGGTTGACGCGGACAAACTGGTCGGCGAGTGGACGATGGGCGGCGCTGAGGGGAGAACCTACGCCGAAACGCTGACGCGCATGCCCGAAGGAACGGTGCCGCAGATGCAGAAACCGCGGCCTCGGCCGACGCACACCGAGCCGGTCACCGGCAGCACCTCGATTTAGTTCGTAGTTAGCTGGTTGGCTAGTTGGTAGTGAGTTCAACCAGCTAACTAGCTAACTAGCCAACTGCCAACTAACTCTCAGCTAACTGTCGCAGCGATTTCCTGATACAGATACGCGGACGCGATGACGCCGTTGTGGAAGTTCCCCAGATCGAGCTTCTCGTCGGGCGCGTGCGCGTTTTCGTCAGGCAGACCGACGCCGAACAGCACGCTCGGAATCCCCAGCTCCTGCTGAAATGTCGCCACCACCGGGATTGAGCCGCCCTCGCGGTTGAACACCGGCGTCTTTCCGAATCCCTGCTCGATCGCCCGTCCCGCCGCACGCACGTACTTGTTGTCGAACTCCGCCATCCACGGCTTGCCGCCGTGCATGCGCGTGATCTTGAGTTCAACCGTCTTCGGACAGATCTTCCGCAGGTAGGCTTCGAACAGATCGCCGATCTTCTGCGGGTCCTGATCCGGGACGAGCCGCATCGAGACCTTGGCCATCGCCGTCGCCGGCAGCACCGTTTTCGCGCCCTCGCCGATGAACCCGGAGTTCAGGCCGTTGACATCGAACGTCGGCCGCGCCCAGACGCGCTCGAGCGTGCTGTAGCCGCTCTCGCCGAACAGCTTCGGCGCGCCCAGTTCCTTCCGGTACCGCGTCTCGTTGAACGGCAGCTTCTTCCACTCGGCACGCTCGTCGTCACCGAGCGCCCGCACGTCGTCATAGAAACCCGGAATCTTGATGCGACCGCCGCGGTCCTTCATCTGCGCCAGCACCTGTGCGAGCACGATGGCCGGATTGGCCACGGCTCCGCCAAAAGCGCCGGAATGCAGATCGCTCTTCGTCCCGCGGACGTCGATCTGGAAATAGGCGAGGCCGCGCAGCCCATACGTGATCGACGGCACACCGCGGTCGAACATCGGTGTATCGGAGATCACAACAACGTCAGCACGCAGGTCGTCTTTGTGATCGCGCACGAAGTCGTCGAGATGCACGCTGCCGACTTCCTCTTCGCCCTCGATGAAGAACCTGATGTTGCACGGCAGGCTGCCCGCCTGTTTCAGGTGGGCCTCGATCGCCTTGATGTGCATGAAGACCTGGCCCTTGTCGTCTACGGCGCCCCGCGCGTAGAGCTCGCCGTCGCGAACGGTCGCTTCGAAGGGCGGCGACGTCCAGAGGTTCAGCGGATCGACCGGCTGCACGTCGTAGTGGCCGTAGAAGAGAATCGTCGGCTTGCCGGGCGCATTCAGCCACTCGCCATAGACGATTGGATTGCCAGGCGTGTCCATGAGCCTGACGTTTTCCATTCCTGCCGCGCGCAGCGCATCCGCGGTCCACTCCGCGGCACGGCGGACATCGCCGGCGTGTTCGGGCAGCGCACTGATGCTGGGAATGGCGAGGAACTGCTTCAGCTCGTCAACGTAGCGATCGCGGTGAACGTTGATGAAATCGACAATGTTGTTCATGCCAGCGTTCATGCGTCAATCATAGTCCACGCCTCCTGATCGATCCTGGCGCGGCCGTCCTGCTTCAGCTTCTGCAGATGCGCCGCCACGCTCTCCCGCGCCAGCGGCACCAGCGATTCCTTCATACCTCGATAGACACGGCCGACGATGGCTTCGGGCGTGCGGTCGCCGGCGCGCAGCGCGGCAATCACCTGTTCCTCTCTCTCGAGACGATGCTCGATGTAGCCGCGGAGCAGGGGTACGGGATCGTCGATGACAGGACCGTGAGCGGGCAGCATCCGTTCAGGATTGAGCGCCAGGATGCGAGCGAGCGACGCGAGATACGCGGCCAGATCTCCACCCAGATGCGCGGGGATCCACACCGATGTGCCCTTGATCGCCAGGTCACCGCCGAACACCGTTCGCGAGTCTTCGTGCCAGAAACAGAGGTGGTCGGGCGCATGGCCAGGCGTGTGGATGGCGATCAGTTGCGTGTCGCCTGCGGTGATGACCTCTCCATCGTGAACCGGCGTCCACTCCACCTGCCATTTCGCGTCGCGCTCGGTCCAGGGCAGCTTGCAGAAGCGCGTGACACCGAAGCGCTGCTGCAGCGCCGGGGCGCCGGACGCGTGATCGATGTGCCCATGTGTGACGAGCACCTGCTGCAGTTGGACGTGGTGTCCGCCTTCAGGCGGACGAATCCGCTCCCCGGAAAGCGCGTGATGAACCGCATCGAGGTGCGCGGCCTCGCCGGTGCCTGCGTCGATCAGCGTCGGCACCCGGCCAGGGATGAACCAGGTCCAATTTCCCTCGCCGGTAATCGGACCG
>Ga0207701_10003175_pt1 | contig 16928 bp, 17 predicted proteins | sample KBSSwiSSwithPhiX_FD_184294 | JGI IMG/M metagenome (GOLD analysis project Ga0207701, IMG submission 184294) | Switchgrass rhizosphere bulk soil microbial communities from Kellogg Biological Station, Michigan, USA, with PhiX - S5 (SPAdes) (version 2) | ecosystem: Environmental > Terrestrial >... | reverse complement strand
CGGGGAGACAGAAGAGGCAACAGTCACATTGGTCTGAGACGCCTGCTGTGTCGGCTGGACGGCATTTGAAACCAAAGACTGTGGAACCTGGACTTGATTCGTGGAGGACGATTGAACCTGCTGAGTGGGGACTTGCGCAGTTATCTGCGATGACGTCTCAGCGACAGTCGTCCCATTGCCTATCGGTGTACTGCCTTCTATGGAAGTGCTGACCGGCGTCGCTGGCGCAGACGGCACTTGCTCCGCTGTCGACTGCAAGGCATTAGGGCCTGAGGTCAAAAGATCTGCAACGGAGATCAGTTGGCTTGAAAAATTCTTCGTAGAATTGTTCTGAGCCGGCGATGCCACTGCCATCGAGGGTGAGGACGCGTGTGCGGTGTCTTGTTCTGTAGAAGCTTGGGCATTGGATATGGGTTGAGCACTGGCCTGAGAGATGGGCGCCAGATCAGGCAATGTTTTAATTTGAGATGGATCTTGAGCAGGTAATACATCCTGAGATGTGGGTTGAACAAAAACCGGAGCAGAAGTAAGCGGGGATGAAAGCTGCTGAGAAGAATAAGCTGAGAGGCCAAGAATCTCTGCTACGGTCCGCATCGGTTCGGATCCATCTCCGTGTGATGTGTCGTATTGCGCAGCATCAGTAAAACCTGCCGTCGAGGCGATTGGCGGCGTTGGAGCAGCCGCTGTGTTTGTTGAAGACGGTTGGTTGTATTGCTCCCCGAGTTGCTGGGCTGGAAGGGTCAAGACCACCGCTTGTTGCGGAACTGCATCCACGGGTTTCACCGGCATGACCGCATTGGCTAGATCCGCCGATAAGAAAACCCGAGCTTCAAGAGGCTCAAGAATGTATGTCGTCACCGCTCTTTTTGCGGTCGTCTCCGATTGGCGTTTTAACCACCGACGCATCGTTGCAAGCTGCTTCTTGTTCTGGGTCAATGTAGCCTCCTAAGCGATGACTGTCTGATGGCGCGGACGATGGCCAAGAGCCTTGTGATCGACAGTGAAAATTTATCGATGATGAAGCTGAGGAACCAAGCTGCAATATCTCAGCTTTATAAGCCTATGTCGCCTAAAAAGAACACGGATATCTAAGCGATACAACAGGAGGTTTTATCAAAGAGCTGTAAGCGCTGCCAAGGCGAAGATCGCTATCTTCCGAGCCGCTATTCTTGTAGGCCACACCTCGATTATCGGTCTGCATCCCCACGTCCGTTTTTTGCATTTCATTCGATTTCACGATGACTTAGGTCCTGAATAGCCTGGATGAAGGGGCAATGATCCTGTCGAAACTGTTTACAGTCTTGCTAAGTCCAGTTGTACGGGTAAGTTACTAGTTTAAGTAGCCAGCACCGACATCAAGAATACAGCGGTTCCGGAGCCGGCGTCCGTCCTGCTTCTCGGTTCGGGTCTGACCGGAATCGGTCTCTGGTGGATGAAGCGACGGAAGATGGCTTAAGTCTTACTTAAGTAGTGTTTTTCGAAGGACCAGCCCGATGAAAGTCGGACTAGCCCTTTCGTTTAAACAAAACACCTACGTATGCTACAGTCTTCACAGGCAAGTGAGTTAGAGATCATTCAAAGCGGAGAGATTTCTGTGGCTGCTCGGATCCTTCCATTCGCCGTCTATTTGTCCTTTCTTGCATTGGCGGAAATCATTATGTGGGGATCGACCGGGGAAGAGCATGGATGGGTGGACCACGTCGATCTATGGCTCTATCCTCTTAAGATCGCAGCCGTCTTAGGCCTATTATTCTACTTTTGGCCTCACTATAGTGAACTCAAAGGCAGGATTATCCGAGACCGTCAAGAGGGTATTCTGGCGATTACTGTGGGAGTACTTGTCTACGCCGCGTGGGTACGGATGGATTGGTCGTGGGCCATGCAAGGAGATGCGCCAGGGGATGGCTATGACCCTTTTCAGGTGGGGACTGGAGCCGGGGTTATTCTTGCGATCGTTCGAATTTTCGGCGCCTCAGTAGTTGTTCCTGTCATGGAGGAGCTGTTCTGGCGCTCCTTTCTCATACGGTACCTGATTTCATCGAAATTTGAGTCCGTTGCGATCGGGACATTCAGTGCATTTTCATTTGTTACCACCGTGGTCTTATTCGGGCTGGAGCACGATCTGTGGCTTGCCGGTATGATGGCTGGAGTCGCCTATACGGCACTTTTGTACTATACCAAGCGTCTGTGGCCTTGCATTCTCGCCCATGCCGTCACAAATTTCGCGCTCGGCATTCACGTCCTTGCCACAGGCCAATGGCGTTGGTGGTAAGTGCAATAAGGTAGCTTGCCCTTTCCTCTCGAACCCAGCCTAGATCGCCATTGTTTTGGGGAGTGTGGCTAGTACGATTCTCGCCATTCAGCACGCTCCTTCTTCCGCCTCTCGAACGCCTTCTAGTACCCGCCTTCAGTGGAGTGGTCGGTATGATGCTGATGAACAACCGCATGACCTCGCCCTCGGGCGATTAACCACCGGTTGACGGGATAGGCAGCCAGGAATGCCACGACCAATGAGACGGCAAGGCTGCCCCAAAACAGTGGCTCAGTTACACCGGCGACCATCGCGCCCGGGACGATGAGCATAATCGTATTATCGACGAGTTCCATCACCATGATGGAACTCGTATCTGCGAGCAGTGCCAAGGATGCAGCACTACTAAAGGCCATTCCGTTCCTCAGGAGCGGGATCAACGTGAAGCCATAGCCAAAGGCGAATGCAAGGACGACCGCGACAAGAATAGTTGCCGTAGAACCCCAGCGAAAGGCCGTCGCGAGAACCATGCCGAGGACTTCGCCTATCGCACATCCAGTAAAGCAGTGCACGGTCGCGTTCCAGGCCAGCGCATTTAATGAAGTGGGTGGTCGAATAGGTTTTGTCGTGTGATCGTGATCCTGATGCCTTGAAGCTGGTGAACCGCTTTCCATAGGCCATCTCCTGTCTTTGGTAATCCAAACCGCATTCCGTCGGTAGAAATCAAGTGCATACATTGCATCGCTTCAAAGCCGTTCCTGCCTCTTAAACGCGACTCAGACGAAATATGCGCCGGAACAACTGCGGAAAAACCTCTGAGTGTCAGAAGGTAATCAATCGGCTAACCCCTAAGCATTTAAAACTTCCTGACGGTTTCCCGCATGGCCTTCAGTCTCTATTCCTGTCTTTTTCGTCCCCGAGGATTTCGACGACTATGTCCTTCGACCCGTCGAGTACACACAGGCAGGCCAGACGAGACTGATGAGATCGGTCCAGCGCTTCCTCCAGTTGATCCAGTTCCCATCCCCCGTCGCATTGCAGGAGGTAAGCCCCCTGTATGACTCTGACAGACAGGTTCAACAGGCTGCAACGCCCTCCATAGAGATGTTCCACGTCAACGCCCGCCTCAAGGGCTACATTCAAAATATTACCTGGCGATCTCGTGGCGCCGTAAGGGATTCGCTCGGGATTGACGACCACTCCGCGGGGTGTTCCATCGTCTACAAAAGTGACCATGTAGGACTGTCGCGGCCGTCAACGCGCGGGTGGTTCGGAACCGATTTGATAGGACTTATGTGCTCATGCTCACATTATTTTCGCTTTTGAGTTTGCCGCTCGAATTCCTCGACGAACCGCCGGGCCTCAGCCAAGGCCGTTTCTCGGCGCCGCTGATTTTCCTGCTGCGCCTTTATTGGATCATTGAATGGAAATACGAATGGAGCCGCACCGCGCAGGGAAGTTTTTGAAGTGACATTTCTGAGCACGGTCTGACTGTCCGCCAACGATCCGCGCCCACGCCAGGGATTGTAGAGCGGGTCTCCGAACAGCACCATGCGCCAACTGATGTAGCGCGTAGTGAATGCATAGGCTTCTGCGAGGCTGTAACGTCCCGTCAAGAGCAAGGCAAAAAATTCGTTAGGAAGTGGAAACGCATCCACATACGGTTCACCGGTGGGACCCAGCGTCACAGTGATCCCTCTCTCCAGCGCATTCTTGCACCAGCCGGCTTCAGCCGGATCGTGAACGCTGACGGCTTCACCCGAGGCGATGTGATAGCCGATGGCGCCGGGGTTGAACGTAAACGCGTCCTCATAGGAACGCAATTTGTACCATCCCGCATAAACGGCGACATCGGGCGCTTCACCGCGTTGACTAAAGCGACGCTCCGTATCTTCGAGGATAACGGGGTATGGCGAATGCGCACGGAGGAGATCGGCAAGATCGCGCAACCCCTGATCGTAGTATCCGTATCCGATCGTGCCGTCCGGTTGGATGCCTCTGGAGTCGACATACGCTTTTCCGGTCAGACCTTGTTGTTCCGTAGTCAGCGCTCGCTCGATCATGCCCTGTGCCAGTTGAAGGCTGGGCGCATCCAGCCGGCTCACCAGCATGACAGGGAGCGATGCGGGTGCATTGCCCGACGAAAGACTAGCGTGAAACAATGGATTCGGAAATCTCGATGCAACGGGATATTGACTTCGATTCCACCAGAGCAGCGTCAGTTCACTATCCAGCGCCGCGTCGCCGTTTTTGTAACTCAGATGTTCAAGTTCCGCTGTCGCCAGCCGCAACACACCTTCCAGTCCAAACACGCGTTCCGCTAGCTGATAAGCTTGCTTCCGAGTTATATCAGACGGCGTGTCGGCCAGAACGCCAATGACTGTTTGCGCGGCGAGCGTCTGTTCTCGCAATGTGGCCTGAGATGGTTGAGTCGCGGCAGGTTCAGTTTTGATAGAGCGAAACAACGCCGCCGTGCCTCCGGTCTGAACGATCACGCGGGCTAACTCTTTGTTCCATGCCTCGATGGTGGCGCGCGGTTCCCGGGTTTCCGCTTGATTGATGCGCGCGATCGCGTCATGGATCGCTTTGTTGATCTGGTCGAGCAGCGTCGCGTCCGTCTCCTCGCCCTTCGTGCCGGTAGGTGCCGAAGGGGCATCTGCGGAAGAACGGGCGATGCGTCTGGCCCATTCCGGCGTCTGCGCCAAATAACTTCGCGCGAAGCGCTGGCGGTCAGTCGCGTCGTTTAACCATTGCCGTTCTGCGTCGTTCGGCTGGGGGGCATCCACACGCAAGGGCATGCCATACGTTGTGACTAGGACGCGAACTTTCTGTGTTAAGTGTTTTGCTTGCAGCGCTTCGCGGAGGGGACGAACCACGTGTTCGTCATAGTCTTTGCGGCTGATGGTCTCCTGAGTAGAAACATCGAGTTGAAGAATACGGTCAGTAGGAATCCCGCGTCGAGAGGCGTAATACCGGGCAAGGGCCAGGCTGTCAGGACTGTGCCGATTGGCGATGATCGCGACCTGATCGGCGGTCAGCTCGGCATATGACGAGCTGACCACCGTGTTGACCAGGACCCATGCCAGGAGACAGAGCGGAAGACGCCTCGATCGTGTCACAACTCCTTTAAAATCTTTTTGGCATCCTCAGCCCCCACGAAGCTATCGCTTAGTTTTAACGATGTTTGAAGGCTCTTTTTCGCGCCGGCCAGATCGCCGTTTTTTTGCTGGGTGAGGCCGTAGTGGTAATGAATCACGGGATTATTCGGGGCCTTTTCAGCCGCTTCCTTCAGCAGGGAGCTGGCTTTGAGATAGGCGTTTTTCTTGTAATAAATCCAGCCGAGGGTATCAGCGACGCTCGGGTCGTTCGGCTGCTGCTCCCGCGCGGTTTGTGCGTATGCCAGCGCCTGATCGAGATTGGCTCCTTCTTCGCTGAGCAACCAGGCGAGATTATTGGCCGCCGGTCCAAATTTTGGATCCAGCTTCAGCGCCTCTTCATACTTCGCTTTGGCCTGCGCGTATTCTTTCTTTCGCTCGTACACCATGCCCAAAACCATGTGGGCGCCCACGAGCTTCGGGTTTTTCGCCAAGGCGGCTTCATACTCTTTCATCGCTTGATCTTGTTTCCCCGTGGCCAGGTACAGCTCGCCGAGATTGATGTACGAAAGCGGAATGTCGGGCGCCAGCTCAATCGCCTTTCTGTAGGCGGCTTCCGCTTGCGCCGCATCTTTGCTTTGGAACCAGACTTTTCCGAGTAAGTTATAGAAGAGCGGGTTCTTTGGGGAGGCTTCGATCTGTTTCATGATGCGATCCCGCGCCTCTTTCGGTTTTCCTTGGGCCAGTTTGATCGTCGCTATTTGATCCAGCGGTTCCACCGCATGCGGATTGATCGCCAGCGCCTCTTCAAAGTGTGCCAGCGCGCCCGAATCGTTTTTCTCGCTTCGATCGATCAACCCCAGCCGGTATCGGCTGACCTGCTCTTTAGGCAGCGCCCTGGCGATCGATTCAAACGTCTGTTTCGCTTTCAAGACATCGTTTTTGCGCAAATAGGCATCCCCAAGGATGGTCGCGGCGGTCAGGTCCCGCCCATTCAAACGAAGAGCGGCCTGGGCCTGTTCGATGGCGAGATCAGGCGAGCCCTCCGCCAAATGGATCGTGGCCAGTGCAGTGCGCGCCTCTCGTAAGTTGGGCGCTAGTTTCACCGCCTCGGTCAGTTCACGCCGAGCTTGCGAGATATCGTTTTTCTGACCATACGCCAAGCCCAGAATGTGATGGGCGCCGGCATGTTGCGGCTCATCCTTGATGACGCCTTGCAGTATTTCGATGGCCTCGTCAGGCTTGCCCCGGGCAAGTTTCAGTCGGGCATCGAAGTAGCGCGCGGACAAATCTTTCTTGTTCTTTTCATAGATCGCTTGGACGAGTTTATCGGCCTCTTCCAGCTTACCGATATCCACATAAAAGTCGATTAGCTTATCGCGAGCAATGGCGGACGAAGGATTTAACGCCACCGCTTGCTGGAATGCTGCCAACGCCTTATCTCTCTGCGCTGTTTGTTTGTAAAACTCCCCGAGGATGATTTGCGGAGTTTCGTCCTTCGGCTTGGCGGCGGCCAATTTTTCATACATGGCTTCCGCGTCCGACCATTTATTGGCCAATTGATAGTAGCCTGCCAACTTCAGATAGAGCACATCCTTGTCGGGAGCGATTTCCAAGGCGCGCTTATAGTGCGTTTCGGCTTCCTCGGGTTTACCGGTGATCAACCGGAAGTCACCCATCGCGACGATGGCCTCGATCGACTTTGGATCGGCCGCCAAGGCCTGCTCAAGAGCGTGCTCGGCCTCGGGCACGTTTTTCATCTGCAAGTAGGCCTGGGCCAGCGTCAGATAGGTGGGAATATGCTTGGGATCCAATTCAATGGCTTTTTTCAGCTCCGCGATACCTTTTTCGAATTCTTTTTCGCTGATGAGACTTTGCCCATGAAGGATCAACCCTTGGGTGTTTTGCGGGGCAGAGGCCAAGACGACTTCGGCATGTTCGCGCGCTTTGGAGGGCTGCTGGCTCATGAGGTACATTTCACCGAGCTTCAGCTGCGCGTCCTGATTCGATTGATCCAACTCGATGGTCTTGCTCAATTCTCCGAACGCTGCTTGCAGATTGGAAAGCCCCCCCAATTTCAAATAGGTCAATGCCAGACGGTAGTGGCCATCCGCATCTTTCGGGTCGAGTTGCACGACGTTTTTTAATTCGATCACGGCTTCTTGATACTGCGCCTTCTCGTAATAGGCGAGTCCCCGTTCCCGATGTTTAGCCTTCTTGGCCTCGGGCGAGAATCGATCGCAACTCACAAATGGGACCGCAGTCAAGGACAGAATAATTACTGCGGACAGGAGAGAGCGAACGCACATGGGGACCTCCTACTGATAAGATCGCTGAAGCGTGAATGGCACCTAGGCTCCTGAGCGGACGCGTGATGAGCGTGAAACCACAGCAGCACTTAATTATCTGGTATAATCCGCAGCCGGTCAACAATATTCATTAATATCGATCAGTGGCGCCGTACTCGAAACAACCTATCAGGCTGCTCTTTCATCAGTCTCTTTGTTCAACAACACTCGGATTGCCTTGCCTCGAACTTAGCCTAGGAATATTGCAATATGGCACAAATCGCATCTCAATTGCATAGCGAGCTGCGCGCCGAAGCGAGCCGGCGACGCACCTTTGCCATTATCAGTCACCCGGACGCCGGCAAAACTACCCTCACCGAAAAATTGCTGCTCTACTCGGGCATGATCCGCACAGCCGGCATGGTCAGAGGGCGTAAGGGCGGAAAGGTCGCCGCATCGGACTGGATGGAAATGGAACAGGAGCGCGGCATTTCCATTACGGCCTCCGCCATGCAGTTTCATTATAAGCAGGCCGTGATCAATGTGTTGGACACGCCGGGCCACCAGGACTTCTCCGAAGACACCTATCGAACGCTCACGGCTGCCGACAGCGCCATTATGGTGATCGATGCCGCCAAGGGAGTTGAGGCTCAGACACGTAAGCTGTTTCAGGTGTGCCGGCTCCGGAATATTCCAGTCTTGACGCTGATTAATAAGATGGACATGCCCGGTCGTCCGCCGCTCGAACTTATGACGGAGGTCGAGGATGTCTTGGGCATCCACGCCAGCGCGGTCAATTGGCCGGTTGGTTCCGGCAGCGACTTTGCCGGCGTCGTGGAACGTGCGACGCGGCAGATGTTGCTGTTTTCCAAGACCGGCATCGGCGGATCGACTAAAGCGCACATGAACCGGATTCCCTTCAATGGACCTGAAGCCGTCTCCCGATTGAGCGCCGACATACGCGAGCAGGTGGAACATGACCTGGAACTGCTGGATGTTGCCGGCAATCCGTTTTCGCGAGAGCCCTTTTTAGTGGGCCAGATCACGCCGGTGTTTTTTGCGTCCGCATTGACGAATTTCGGCATCGAGAATTTTTTCGATGCGTTCGTCGAACTCGCGCCTTCCGCACAGATTCGGCTGGCCGATGGATCGGACGGCACGGAGATCGCGGTCGATCCCATTGAGACGCCCTTCAGCGCCTACGTGTTTAAGCTCCAAGCAAACATGAACCCGCGTCATCGGGACAGCACCGCTTTTTTGCGGGTCTGTTCCGGTCGGTTCGAACGCGACATGGTGGTCAAGCACCATCGGCTGGGGACAGAGGTGCGCCTCTCGCGGCCGCACAGTCTAGTTGCGCAAGAGCGGAACACGGTAGATGTGGCCTATCCCGGCGACATCATCGGCATCATCAATCCGGGAACCTTTGCCATTGGCGATACCATTTCTCTGAGCAACGGATTTAACTTTAAACCATTGCCGCAATTTCAGCCGGAGATGTTCGCGCGGATCCATCCTACCGATGTCGGCAAGCGCAAGGCGTTTGACAAGGGCATGATGCAGATGGCCCAGGAAGGCACGGTGCAGATTCTTCGGAGCCTCAGCGAATTGGAGTCGTTCGTGGCGGCTGTAGGCCGGCTGCAGTTCGATGTCTTGCAGTATCGATTGCGTCAGGAATATCGCGTGGAAACGGTTCTGACCGCGCTACCTTTTGAATGCAGCGCTTGGCTTCTGGGCGATCCGGCGACGTTCAAACTGCCGATGGATGCTTTGATCGTCAAAGATCGTCAGGACCGACCCGTCGTTCTCTTTCCCACCCAGCGCTCAAAAACCTTCGCCACCGAACGAAATCCGGATCACCGGCTCCAAGATATGGGCTAATTCAGGCTATCTCGTGTTGCGCGGATTCATCGCTCATACGAACAGCGCTGCCGATATGGGGCATGCGCGAGGAGAGCGGCAGGGTAGCGGATCTGGTTTAACCATGCAGGACTTGGGCAACGATGCCGGTCCGTGTCGAGCACTTCGTCTTATTCATAATATTGCGGATGTGCGCTTTGATCGTCGGCTCGGTGATTCCCAACTCGGCGGCGATTTCCTTATTGGTCCAACCCTTCGCCAAACATTCCACCACGTCGTGCTCACGGTCGGTGAGCTGAAAGCGCTCTTTTGCATGAAGGGTCGCAGTCTCTCGTCGAATTACCGTTTCCATGAGAATGAGCACGCGTGGATCATCCTTTAGCGCCTGCCCGGGTAATGCCATCCCGCGAATGAGGACAGGATAGAGAGGTCCTCCCGTGATGGATCGGATCTCCGCCTCTTCCCCGAACGTGTCGTCGCTTTCCTGCTGTCGTTCCACGATGTGATGGCACATATCAGTGACCGCGTCAGGAAGCAATCCATGAGACGTGTGAGGAGAGGATGATTCATTAATGAGCCGAATGAGCTCCCAGCTTCGCCGATTCATATACTGCACGTGGCCATTTGTAGTTAAAATCAAGATCCCCGGACCTCCGCGCCTATCTGCGAGATCAGTGACTTTCACGCTATATTCTTCTTGAAGTACCATCATGCCCTCCTAGTTCTAAAGACTTCTCCTCCAAGGCTAGAGCAAGTAATTTGCCGAATCGCGAAAAGTCCATCTACAGATGTTAATAGGCAATACTGCAAGTGTATTAGGATTTTGCGTGCCTCATCTCCCGCGTGCCCCCACTCTGTAATGCCTTGGAAATATTCCGCCTTCGTTCTGGTGCTGGAACGAGAATTGATGAGAGGAGTCCAGAAAGGCGATTGAAGAGGAAACAAGTCCACTAAACTATTGGGCAAGATGAATATCAGTTGAGATACGGCAGTATGGAAAGAGATACGTAGGGCGTAACATCTCCTCACTATGCTGGAAAGGTCTGATGTGCAAGACGCTATTCGAAAGAGAGGCGTTCTAAGGCATGGACCCGCCGGCTTTGGCCGATTTTCCCGGGGACTTGTATGGGCACCTCCAATGTATCGAGAGAAGTCGTTTCGGTAGCGGGGGAAGCCACGGCCGTTCCCAGAGACGCCTCATTCAGTTTGAGAAAAATGCCATCCTGCCTCACCTCCAATTCGGTCCAGGGCAATCTAACGAGTTGGTTGGTCTGGGTCAGGGCTATATCCGCGAATGTAAGCTGGCGGGTGTGTGAGTCGATGATCAGCTTTCGAATGCATCCCAGATCTTCGCCACCCGGTTTTTTCACTGTCCAGGTTTGCGTATTCATCAGCCCCTCCTCTTGGTGTGTTCGAACCGTGCGAGTGGATCAACTTGCAAACCCTAGCACAGAGCAGGGAAGGGGACCCATTCAACAAAAGAAGGAGGATAGGCCGGCAAAAAGGCGTAAGACTTTAGTCCGACTAGCGAGGAACTATGCAAAACGGTTGTACTGTGGACGAGCTAGGAAAAGAAGGTGGGGTTAGGATCTTAACTTATTCGCGGCGACTACACCCAGGACGACAAAGACTAGGCAGATCGCGAGGAAAATGAAAAAGAGTATTTTGGCGATTTCCGCTGAGCCCTCTGCAATACCGGAGAAGCCCAACAGTGCGGCTATAATCGATATCACGAAGAATATGGCGGCCCAACGCAACATGATGTCATCATATAATGGGACCACGGTACACGCTATCAGTGCGGCAGACGATCGCTCGTCATTCGAAAGGGAAGCGTCCATTGCGGCCTCGCTGCTGATTGACACCGGATGATCGTCACATTAGAGTTTGATCGCAACTCCAGTTCAGTCACCTTGTGAATGATTGTTTACCCCGTCAGATAAACCATTGACCATGGTCGTTGGACATCCGCGCCGCCTACCCTTACATCTTGCTCTCATGATAGCCCTGTGGATGGTGATGGGAATCAATGGCTGTACCCATCAAAAGATCCTGAAAGAAATGGGCGCAGACTTCCCCGGTATTTCGAAACGGATCTCGCCCGGACGGCCCCTCCAAATTTTGATGGTACACGGTTTCCCCGTCCGCGACGCGGGGTATGCGGAACCCCTGCTTCAAAAACTGATCACATCCCTAGGCGTGCGCAGTCAAGGCTGCCGGCCGGAACTGAATCCCATTCGCCATCCTGATTATCCGGGCTTGGACTACGGAACGGTGTCCCGGTGCCGGCTCAGCGGTCCCCAAGGACAACAGGTTCAGCTCTACATTTTGGCGTGGGCTGGGCTCACGTCACCACTCAAGGAACAAGCTCTTGGATACGATTGGAGAGACAGGTCTTTCGTAGAGGACCGCTTACCCATGAATCATGCGATGAAGGAGCAGTTAGTCGATCGAAGCCTGTCGGATGCGGTACTTTATGCCGGTGCGTTTCGGGCTCAGATGCAATATACGGTACAACAGGCCATGTGCCTCATGATGCGAGAGCATCGCATTCAAGACAATGTCTGCACGTTGGCGGAAGCGTTTCTAGGAGAAACGAACTTCGAACAGATTGTCGTCGTCGCTCAGGGACTGGGCGGGACCATGGTGTTTCAGACGATTGAAGCCCTTCATCGGCAGACGCACCAGCTGACCGACGCTCGTCTGAAAAGCCAATTCGCCCGCGCCGCGGATCGCTTTGCCGCCGATACCGCCGGTGTGTTTCTCCTGGCCGACCAAGGACCGTTACTGAATGTGGTGGACCGGGGCGCTTTGTTGCCGTCACGATCTCATTCCACTCTCGAAAATTTTATTCGGTTACGCTACGAACAGCGCCGCAAAAATTACATCCCGGAGGCGCTTCAAATCGTGGCCTTTTACGATCCCAATGACATTCTGGGCTATCCGATTCAGGAATCCATTCTCGACGAGCTGCCGGAGGAATTACGCGGCCAAGTCTTGTTCAGTACTGTTATGCTGACCGTATCGGATAGTTGGGTGTTTGGATCGTTGGCTGATCCCATCAAGGCACATAATGGTTATGCGCAGAGTCCCTCGGTGCTCCGGTTCATCACATGCGGGAGCCGGACGCAGGCGAGCTGTTGATGCCCGTTCAGCTTAGAGGAGCTCATGGATCGTCGCCGACAGTTGTGCGGCTGCAACGTGCAGAATCGCCACCGAGATGGGAAGCGAAAATCGCCTTGGTCCTGCGCTGCCTGGATTGATATACAGCACTCCCCCACGTTTCTCGATCAAGGGCCGGTGAGAATGGCCTGTGATGACCGTTCGGACTGATGGCGCGCTGAACCGGCGATCGAGATCGTGCAGATCGTGCAGCACCAGCATCGGCAGGTTGTTCAGGGTCAGCAAGATTGAGGCTGGAATCGCTCGAGCCCATTCGGCGACATCGTTGTTGCCGCGGACCGCATAGACCGGCGCAATCTGCTCCAATGCACGGAGAACTGCTTCGTCTCCAATGTCTCCAGCGTGGATGATGGCTGAGGAGCCATGCAGGGCGGAAATGGCCTCCGGCCTGACTAAGCCATGCGTATCGGAAATAATTCCGATAGAACACGGCGTGGAAAGATCGAGACAAAATGACGACGGGTGAGTCACCATAGATGGGATATTGGAAGCCATCCGATAGTGTAACAGGTCACGAGAGGCATCGCATCACTTGTAGAGCAAGGGAGTTGGTATGGCGTCTGTAAAAGGGATCATTCTCCTGCTTCTGTATGTTCTTGTATTGACGGCCTGTGCCGGTTTTGAAACTGAGAGTCCAACAGGCAGAACGGCCGTCGTCAAAATCCTTGAGCAAGAGGTCAAGCCGCGGGACGTGACGGTTCGGCCAGGGGATGAAGTGCGGATTCTCAACGAACGTGCCGATTCAGCCTGGGTGTACTTCGAGCGTGACCGACCCAAAGAACTGTCCTGCCGGCGCGGCTTTTCTTTTTTCTGGGGAATCGAAGAGGTTGCCGAGATCAAGCCGGGGGAATCGGTGAGTGTGTGCTTCTCCACTGCGGGTGCCTATGGCTACTGGGTTCAATCACAGCCCACCACTCAAGGGGGAGCGGGTCTGGGGGGGCTGAACATGCCGATGGCCATGCCGGCAGCCGTCATTGTTAATGTCGAACACGAATAATCTCAGGCGAAAGAATGATCGTCGGTCAGTTGGTATGTTCCGGCGCTCGCCCTCCGATGGGTATGAAGGCGGCCTTTGCGGCAAGCGAGGCCAGGTTGTCACGGTTTCCTCGTCGCACGCACTCAGTTCCCGCCAGTATGACGGCTGCGCCCACGATCGAATGAACGGCGATCGATTCATTCAAAAAGATATATGCGAGCACCATGGCGCATATTGGCACGAGATTGTGAAACACGCCGACCGTAAGTGGGGTCAGCGTGCGCAAGGAGAGACACCGAAGAAAGAACACGGCAGCCGTGGCGCCTCCAATATAGATCAGCCAGGTCGCCACTGACAGCGTCAGCGGCTCCTGCGGGGCATCCTCCCACGCCACACTCCAGACCAAGAGTAACACGGCACTCGTACCGAACATCACCATATTGGAGGTCATCACGCCGATGCGTTTGACGATTCCCGAGCTCAAGACAATGTAGGCGGCCATCGCAAGCGTGAAGAGAAGTATCAATCCGTCCCCCATGCCGAACGTGGCCAGATCAGGGCTGAACCCATCCGATACCGACATCGAACATCCGACTAACGAGATGACGATTCCTGCAACCTTCATGGGACGGACATCCTCTTTGCCCATGAGAAAACTTAAGACGGCCGTGAAAGATGGAAGCAGTCCGTAGATGAGAATGTAATGGGTGACCGTCGTGTAGCGCAGTCCCCACGCTGCGATACTATAGGAAAAGACGCCGAGCAGGCCTATCAATCCTAGCTCCAACACATTACGCGGTCCCAGCGCGCAGAGTTCTCTGCGTTCTTTAAGGAGAGTGATTATGAAGAGAAGCACAAATCCGATCGCGACTCTGACACACGCGGTCCCGATGGGAGGAAGATCGCTTTGCTGAAAGAGATGTTTCAACGCGGGAGTGATGGAACTTAACAGGGTGACGGCGGTTACTAAATAGAGGTAAGGCTGCAGGCGACGTCCTGATTGAGTCGGCATGGACTAGAATCCGGTCATATTCAAAGCCAGGAGTTGGTCGATGAATCGCGAGAGGTGTATCTGGTCCTCAGGAGAAATATCGGTAATTCTCGCCCCGAGGTGCGATGGAGCTGCATGCGTCACGACGATCGTACAGTGAATCGTCAGGGCCGGCGTTAACTCGAACTCAAGATTCAGCTGATCGCCGGTGACGGCGGAGGAATCGGCTGCCTGGATCAGCATGCCCTTCTCCGTCAGGTCGAGCACGTCGCAAGGTATAGACTGATCTCCACGTATGAGTCGGCCCGCTCGTTGAATGGAGAGCCGAAAAAGACCACGATTTTGTTTCATATTCACGCCTGAAGAAGTGAAGAGCGATAACATCAGTATAGTCGGTAACCGGTTCTTCGTCATGCATCGTGCCGTGACGACGGTTTCACACCCTACAAGGGATGCGCTGGATTTCTAAAAGAAATCCACCCAACTAGGTGACACATCTTTAGTGCGGCAAGGGTTGGGCGCGAAAAAAATAAGGACTTAATGGCGATTTCGGAATTGAGGAGGGAGGGCCGTCGGTGGCGGCATCGCTGGAGGCGCAGGCGGCCCCCCAAAGAAAAAAGGATAGTATGGCCCCCATCCATATCCATATGCGCCATACGCGCCGCCCCAATACGGATACGGTTGATAGTACCCGCCGTAGTATCCATACGGGTTGAATCCTGGGCCATCGGGTCCGTACGAGGTGCTCCAATCAAGAAGCCGGGTGATTGCAATGACAGGATAGGTGTAGTCGCTGTCATCCAGTGGACGGGTCTCCGCACCGTTCACCGTCCCCACCACGGTGACAGGTCTGCCTGACTCCATTGTGGCGGGATCGATAAAGGTCTTTTCAATGGCTAAAAATCGACCTTCCGAGCGTGTTCGATCAGGCGGCAGGATACCAGGGCCGCTTGCCAATTGAAGGACTTCAATCTCTGTGTGATCCTTGGCCAGTCTTGTCTTGAGCACGATGCCGCTGAACATGACCATTCGTCCAATGTAGTGAGATGGGGAGGTCTGGAGGTCCGGAAAAGCGACGGTCGAATCGATCTGCTTTCGGAGCTCTGACGGCAAAGCTCGATCAAGTGCATCCTGGCCGGTTTGGTGAGCCGACTGTGCGCACGCCGACAGCATCACGCTCTGAATCCAGATGATGATGAGAAACAAGCGAATCATACAGGTCCGTTAAAAATGATAGGAGATGCCGATCATGACTTGCTGTGCTCTATAGTCGCCGACAAATCCACCCGACGTGCCGAATCCGCTAAACGCTTGATCGAAACGGAGCGTCGCCTGGGTATATTTATATTCCGTGAAGACCGCGACATACGGCGTGATGAAGGCGCGAAGGCCGCCCAGGAGATTCAATCCTCCGGTGACGTCGGAGTCGCTTCGTGTAGTGGGCGAATCGGAGATGTGCGCGAAGACCGCCGCCGCCCCGACGCCGGCATAGGGTTGAAACGTGACGCCCGGATAGCGTACCAGGAAATTGACGGCCGCTGTGGTGACCCGCATATGAAAACCGGGGATGTCGCCTAGATTTTTAATGTGCGGCGTCGTATTGAAGGCGTCGAGTTCCACTCCGACCCAGCCGTGTCCGGGGAAGTAGCCGATTTTCCCACCATACGTCAGGGAGTTTTTCAGATCGAAATCCGGGGCTTGGAGGCCGGCGAACCCGTTCGTGCCGTTCACGTTCGTCAAGCGATCGGCAAAGTTGGCCCCGAACTGTCCGGCGACATACCATTCGGCCGGCGCTTCCGAGGCCAGACCGGAGAATAGAAGTGTGAGCAGGAGCGCCCGTCCCGTTGCCCATGCCATGCTTCAGTGTACCGCGCGAGCGCGGGCCACTGTGTCAGACGCTTGGATGGTGTGCTGACCATCTTCTGACGACCAGACTCGAACATTGTGTTCGAGGCGGTCCACGGATAGCTTTGATCGAGAACTCTACGCAGGGACGAATTTCAGCGCGACGCCGTTGATGCAATACCGCAAGCCGCTGGGTGGCGGACCATCATCAAAGACATGTCCCTGATGCCCGCCACACCGTGCACAATGCACTTCCGTCCTCTGCATGAACATCTTCGAATCAATTTTCTTATCGATTGCCGTCTCGTTGAGAGGTTGCCAGAAGCTGGGCCACCCTGTGCCACTATCGAACTTGTGCTCCGACGAAAAAAGCGGCAACGCGCAGGCCACGCACTGATATGTGCCCGCTTGATGGTTCTCATGGTAGGAGTTCGTAAAGGCG
>Ga0207701_10003174_pt1 | contig 16930 bp, 13 predicted proteins | sample KBSSwiSSwithPhiX_FD_184294 | JGI IMG/M metagenome (GOLD analysis project Ga0207701, IMG submission 184294) | Switchgrass rhizosphere bulk soil microbial communities from Kellogg Biological Station, Michigan, USA, with PhiX - S5 (SPAdes) (version 2) | ecosystem: Environmental > Terrestrial >... | reverse complement strand
TTTCTGCAAATGATGTCAACCCTTACTTACCGGATTCATCGATCGCGAAGTTGAAAAAAGACCTGGAAGGTTATCGTTATGGAAAAATGTTTTTGCCGCCGGGAAAGAAAACGGCCGTTGAACTTCCCGGTTTTGATGGCGGGGGAGAATGGGGTGGCGCGGCATACGACAAATCATCCGGCTTGCTTTACGTTAATGCAAATGAGATGGCGTGGATTTTAAGCATGGTGCCCAGGGCCAGTAGCGGAAGCATGACCCATGGAAGAACAGTATACCTGAATAATTGTGCGGGATGTCATGGCATTGACGGACATGGTGCTGTTGGTCAATTCCCGGCTGTTGACAGTATTGAAAAGAAAATGGATAGTGCTGCTATTGCAGACCTGTTGAAAAAAGGCAAAGGCAGGATGCCATCTTTTAGCCATATTTTACCTGTACAAACAAAAGACCTTATCAATTATTTGCTGAAAATAGAAAAGAAAGAAAAGAAAGAAAATTCCGGCGATCATCGGGCTGTCAAAGAAACAGAAACAGAGAATTTGCCCGACTATATCGGAACCGGCTATCATCGATTTTATGATATGAATGGCTATCCTGCTATAAGTCCACCCTGGGGAACGCTTAATGCCATCGATCTAAATGCAGGAAAAATCGTATGGTCGGTACCGTTAGGTGAGTTTCCTGAACTTACCGCTAAAGGAATTCCACAAACAGGAACTGAAAATTACGGAGGTCCGGTAGTTACGGCAGGTGGAGTTTTATTTATTGGCGCCAGCAAGGACGAAAAGTTCAGGGTATTTGATAAAAAAACGGGTAAACAATTATGGGAAACCAAACTTCCTGCCGGTGGATATGCCACACCCTGCACTTATATGATAGATGGAAGACAGTACGTGGTAATTGCTGCAGGAGGAGGAAAGATGGGAACGAAAAGTGGTAACCAGTATGTTGCGTTTGCACTTCCTTCAGATAAACGGTAATTATTAATTCTTGTTTAATACTAGTCCATGAAGTTAATTTTTTCATTTTTGTTTTTGCTGGTTTGTTCTTCTGATATATACTCCCAGGAAAATCTTTTGTGGTATAACCAACCAGCGAAAAAATGGGTGGAGGCTCTTCCCCTAGGTAATGGACGGATGGGAGCGATGGTCTTTGGTGATCCCAGCCATGAAAGGATTCAACTAAATGAGGAGACCATTTGGGCGGGTACCAGGGTAAATGATATTAATCCCGGAGCAAAAGCGCACCTGAAAGAAATACAGCAATTGTTGCTAAATGGTAATAACGCTGAAGCCTACCTGCTTACAAAAAAATACATGGTCGGAACACCGCCTGAAATAAGGTCCTATCAAACCCTGGGCGACCTGTTTTTCGACTGGGACAGTTCTGAAGTAAAAGATTACAAACGCCAACTCGACATTAGGCAGGCATTGCACACCACCAGCTATTCACGAAAGGGGATCCGTTACAAGGAGGAAGTTTTTCTTTCTTCCTATGATAATGTGCTTGTTGTCAGAATTACCAGTTCACAACAAGGCTCCCTTAACAATAAGATCCGCCTTTCCCGATTAAAAGATGCTATGGTTACTGCTGAGGGAAATCGGCTGATCATGAAAGGACAAATTGTTGATACAGCAAACCCGGTAAAAAAAGGACCGGCCGGAAATCATCTTCGCTTTGCCGCGATTGCAGACGTACAGGTAAAAGATGGCCAGTGTATCGCAAAAGGAAACCTGCTTGAAGTGAAAGCCGCCACAGAAATCCTGCTGCGGTTTACGGCATTTTCTGACTATGATCCGGGAACACTTAATCAAGATCCAACCATCCAACCAATAGATAGCTGTAATAAAATTTTATCTACTTCAGCTACAAAAAATTATCAGTCCCTGTTATTACATCATATCCTGGAAGTTACTGCAGCCTACGATTCATGCATTTTTGAATTAGGTGTTAAGGAGGACGATCAAAAGCCTTCAAAGGCAACAGATGAAAGACTGGCAGATTTTATTAAGGGTAATAATGACCAGGGGTTGATTTCACTTTATTTTCAGTTTGGAAGATACTTGTTAATGTCGAGTTCAAGGTCACCGGCAAGGCTACCAGCAAATCTTCAGGGCAAATGGAACGAACATATGGATGCACCGTGGGAGAGTGACTACCATACCAATATCAATTTGCAAATGAATTATTGGCCGGCCGACCTTACCAATACCGGCAATACATACGCACCTCTCGCCGCCTTTATGAAGACCATGCTCCAGCCGGGAAATGTATGTGCACGCGATATGTATGGAGTAAATGGATGGGTGATGCATCATGTTACCGACATCTATGGCAGAACATCCATCAATGCCGATCCTATGTGGGGTACCAGTCCACTGGCTGGTGCTTGGATGGCCCTTAACCTCTACGATCATTATGATTATACCCGCGACAGTTTCTACTTGCGTAATTATGCCTGGCCTTTGTTAAAAGGTTCAGCAGATTTTATTATGGATTTTCTTATCCCCGACAAGCAGGGTCAACTGGTTACAGCGCCATCGATGTCGCCGGAAAATGGATTCTACCTTAATAAAGATTCATCCGTGAGAAATGTGATCACCTATTCGCCAACCATAGATATTGAGATCATTAAAGAAATATTTTCGGCCATCAGGAATATCGCTGTTGTAATGGAACTCCCTGATGCATACCTGCAACGAATGAATAGCATTGAAGCCAAACTGCCACCTATCTCTATCAATAGATTTGGTGGAATACAGGAATGGATAAAGGACTATGATGAAGAAGAACCCGGACACAGACATGTATCGCAGTTGTTTGGCCTTTACCCGGGAACAACACTTACGAGGGACAGTTTGCTGATGAATGCTGCAAGGAAAACACTGGAACGTCGTCTAGCTAACGGCGGCGGTCACACGGGATGGAGCAGGGCATGGATGATAAATTTTTATGCCAGGCTAAGAGACGGAGACCAGTCGGGATTGCAGGTTGACCAGCTATTAAAAAAATCAACACTCACGAACCTGTTCGACAACCATCCGCCATTCCAGATCGATGGAAATTTTGGCGGTATTTCTGGAATCGGTGAAATGTTGATGCAGTCGCACAATGGATATATTGAACTACTGCCCGCCTTGCCGTCAGCCTGGTCAACCGGATCAATCAGTAAATTAATGGCAAGAGGTAATTTTATGGTCGGCCTTCAATGGACAAACGGAAAACTCAAAAAACTTACGATAGTTTCCAACAAGGGCTTACCATTGCAGGTGAAGTATAAAGACACCATAAAAAGTTTTAACCTCAAAAAAGGTGAGACCATAGAACTCAATGGACACCTGGATATTATATAATCCTGTTATGAAAAATTTGCTCCGGATCGCATTCTTGTTCCTGCCTTTTTCAACCAGTGCACAGCAGAAAACATCTGTGGATTCTATCAAGACAAAAATGGAATGGTTTCAGGATGCAAAGCTTGGCATTTTTATTCACTGGGGAATTTATGCAGTTGATGGAATTGATGAGAGTTGGAGCTTTTACAATAAAAAAATTACATGGACTAATTATATGAAGCAGTTGAATGGTTTTACTGCTTCGTCATACGATCCCGAATACTGGGCTAATATTATTTCCGGATCAGGCGCCCGATATGCAGTGATCACAACGAAACACCATGATGGAGTGGCGTTATATAATACCAAAGAAAAGCATTACGATGTAGTTGATAATACGCCGGCTAAAAAAGATCTTCTCGCACCATTTTATGCTTCCATCAGAAAAAAAGGGTTGAAAGCTGGTGCTTATTTTTCATTGCTTGATTGGAGTTATCCCGACTATACAGGTTTTATAAAAGACAGCACACGTTATAAGATCAGTGATGATCCACAACGATGGGAAAAGTTCAGGACATTTTTGAGGAATCAGTTGAAAGAGATCAATACACTATATAAGCCTGATCTCTGGTGGTTCGATGGCGACTGGGAACATAGTGCTGATGAATGGAAATCAAAAGAAATTCGGGAAGACCTCCTTTCGTTTAATCCTAAAACTATCATCAATGGCAGGTTACAGGGATATGGTGATTATGAAACTCCGGAGCAAAATATTCCCGTAAAACGTCCGGCTTACAAATGGTGGGAACTATGTATGACCATCAACAATAATTGGGGATACCAACCAACTGATACAAATTGGAAATCGCCTTATGAAATCATCACCATATTTGCTGATGTGGTGAGTAATGGTGGCAACCTGCTTTTGGACATAGGTCCCAGGCAGGATGGAACTATTCCTGCACATGAACTCTATGTATTAAAAGAACTGGGTGAATGGAATAAACTGAATGAAAAAGCAATATTTGGATCGATTCCAGGATTACCTCCCGGACATTATTTTGGACCATCTACATTGTCAAAAGATTCTACCAAATTATACCTGTTTGTTGAAGGCAATTTTAATGGGCAATTGTTAGTGAAAGGTTTGGATAATAAGATCAAAGAGATTTCTGTGCTCGGGACAGGGAAAAAATTACACCATAAAATTGTTGGCAAAATAAGCTGGAGCGCGGTACCGGGACTTGTTTATATTGATGTACCAACAGGCACATGCGGAAAATATATTACCGTGCTTGAACTCTCACTGGAAAGCCCGGTACGACTATACAATGGTCATGGCGGGTTCAATTAAATATAAATTTTAATAAACCCTCGGACCATATTGATATTCAAGTGGCCGCAGTATCAAATACTTTTTCCATGGGCTTCCATTTCCATGGATCATCAGGATCAAACCCGGGCAAAGATTGCTGGAAATTTCCCATGATATTTTCCCACTCCTGCACTTTTGGGTTTGCGGCATCCATGACTGCTTTTTTTTCAAAACTGAAGTCATCGGTAGTTTCAATGATCATAAACATCCGATTCATCAGCCTGTAGATCTGCATGGATAATATTCCACTATCAGTAAGACTCTTCAAAATTTCCGGCCATACTTTTTTATGGTAGTCTTCATAACTTGAAATGAGTTCCGGTTTATTTTTAAGGTCAACTGTCAAACAATATCTCATGTCAGGAATTTTAAGCTTTAGCCAATATTTCCGGTGATGATTTAACCTGGTAACCTTTCCAGGCAAACAAAACCACAACTACAAAGCAGAACATCGGTATAATATAGGAATAGGCAGTTGAATATTCATCGGCCATCCATCCCATAAAATATGGCATCAGCGCACCTCCAACAATTGACATAATGATGAATGATGCACCGCGTTTTGTATAGTCGCCCAGGTTTTTTACGCCGAGAGCAAATATTGTAGGAAACATAATGGATTCAAAAAAGAAGATAGCCATCAATGCATAGATAGAGATCATTCCAGGTACCCAAACCACTACTGCGCATAAAATTATATTGATGAAAGCATATAATCCCAACAGGGTAGGAGGAGGAAGGATTTTCATTATTGCCGTGCCTGTAAATCTGCCGATAGTAAACAAGATGAGGCTGGCAGATAGATAGTATGATGCTTTTTCATTGGTTATTCCCAGGTTTTTTTCTGTACAGTAATTAATAAATAGTGCGGCAATGCCTACCTGCGCGGCAACATAAAAAAACTGTGCAGCAATGGCCCACACAAAATGGCTATGTTCAAATAAAGATTTGCCTTTATGTTTGCCTGCATCAACAACAAGTTCTTCTTCTTTGACTTCAGGCATTGAAGTGCGATAAAAAAGAAAGGCAACAAATAAAACAACAACAGCAATTATGATATAAACACTTTTTACTGAATCCAGATTCCCGGATTCTGTTTCATTGTTTCCAAAAAATAATGCTCCACCGATAATTGGACCAATAAAGGCACCTACACCATTGAAGCTCTGCGATAAATTAAGCCTGAATTCAGATGTAGCCGGATCTCCAAGCACAGTTATATAAGGATTCGCTGCGGTTTCTAAAAACGTAAGACCACTGGCCAATATAAATAGTGATAAAAGGAAAAAAGGAAAACTGCTCATTTGGGCAGATGGATAGAATAGCAAAGCACCTACAGCATATAATAGAAGTCCCGCTATAATTCCTTTTTTATATCCGGCTCTATTCATAAACATTCCAGCAGGAAGTGCCACAAGGAAATAAGCACCGAAATATGCCCCTTGTAAGAGAGTTGATCTTTGACGGGTTATATTAAGGGCTTCCTGGAAATGTTTATTTAAAACATCGAGCAGGCCGTAGGCAACGCCCCACAGAAAGAACAAACTGGTTACGAGAATCAGCGGTAGGAGGAATTTGTTTTTCTCAGTCATAATGGGTTGCTAAAAATTATTCTAATTTAATTTTCATATTCCTCACATTTCCAGATTTGCAAATTGTTAGAGCGCTCGATCCAGGTGAACATATCCGCCGTCCACATGAATCAATTGACCTGTTGTATGACTCGATCTTTCACTCAATAAAAAAGCCACCATATTGGCAATTTCTTCTGCAGTTGTCATACGATTTCCTAAAGGAATTTTTTCTGTGATCTTTTTCAGTGTTGCATCAGGATCCGGCAAACTGCTGATCCATTTTTCATACAATGGTGTAAAACTTTCTGCAACAATAACTGCATTGACGCGTATACCATATTTCAAAAGTTCAACTGCCCATTCCCTGGTCAGTGCATTTCTCGCACCATTAGCAGCAGCATAAGCGGAAGTGCCTCCCTGTCCGGTTTCCGCCACTTTAGATCCAATGTTTACAATAGTACCTTTTGCTTTTATCAGTTCAGGTAAAGCATGATGCGCCATCAGGTAATAGTGCACAACATTTTTATGGAGTGAGGACATGAATCCTTCATAACTACCCTGTTCAAGGTTAATGCTGTCGTTCACACCGGCGTTATTAACCAAACCATCGATCTTTCCATAAGTTGCAAGGATTTCTGCCACTGCAGATTTGCATTGTGCCGGATCTGATAGTTCAGCCACCACATGCCCGCCTTTTTTTATCTTTGACAAAGCCAATTCATTGTCTTCTTTGTTTCTTCCAACAATTACCGGAATGGCATTTTCCCGTGCCAACACTGTAATGATGCCTTCACCAATTCCCTTGGCGCCACCAGTAACAATAATGACTTTATCTTTCAATAACAGATCCATATTAATCCAGTTGATAAAAATTCATTGCATTTCCTGACCAGATGTTTTCTCTTTCGGGTGGACTTACCTGTTGACAAAATGTATTGATGATCTCTAAAACTTTTTCATACCTGGCTGCAAGTAAACAAACCGGCCAGTCGGACCCAAAACAAATTCTCTCGGTTCCAAAATATTCACCTGCAATTTCAAGATAAGGAGATATTTGCTGGTAATTCCATTTGGACCAGTCTGCTTCAGTTACCAGGCCTGATAACTTGCAATACATATTTGGATTTTCAGCTATCGTTTTGATGTCCGATTTCCATTTTTTTATGGAAGCCTGTTTGATCGGTGGTTTTGCACAATGATCAATCATGAACCTCTGGTCTGGAAACCGCTCAGTAAACCTGATGGCTGATGGCAACTGGTGATGATAGATCAAAACATCATAACTAAACCTTGTTTCCTGTAACAATGAAAATCCCTGCAGGAATAAGGCATTCTTAAAATATCTATCATCATCTTCTCCCTGTATGATATTTCGAAATCCTTTTAAAGCTGTATTTGAATCGTAACTGTTTAGTGTTTCGCGAAATTTCACGGAAGATGGATCGATCCATCCTACCACACCTTTAATGAAGTTATTTTTTTCAGCCAGTTCCAATAAAAAGTCAGTTTCTTCCATTGACTGATCAGCCTGAACTGCAATGCAACCATCTATTTTGTTGGTCGAATAAATATTTTGTAGTTCTGCCGGAAGGAAATCCCTTTTTAATACAGCCATTTCATCATTGATCCAACTATCCCTTTTGGGATTGTATTTCCAGAAATGCTGATGCGCGTCAATGATCATTCGAAACTTATTTCCAGGGATAAATAGCCACCTGTCGTTGATCTCCTAATCCTTCAATACCTAAACTGACTACATCACCGGCTTTTAAATATCGTGGTGGCTTTAAACCAAGTCCCACACCAGAAGGAGTGCCTGTAGAAATTACGTCTCCCGGTAATAAGGTCATGAACTGGCTGATATAGTGAACGAGATAGGGAACATTGAATACCATGTCTGAAGTTGAGGAATCCTGCATTTTTTGTTCATTAACGGTCAACCATAACCGAAGATTACCGCTATCCGAAATCTCATCCTTAGTTGTCATCCAGGGTCCAAGGGGCGCAAAACTGTCGCAACTTTTTCCTTTTACCCATTGTCCGCCTCTTTCAAGCTGGAATTCCCTTTCACTATAATCATTATGGACGGCGTATCCGGCTATATATTCATTTGCGGATGCAAGATCAACATAACTGGCTTTTTTGCCAATGATCACAGCAAGTTCTACTCCCCAATCTGTTTTCTCAGAGTTCTTCGGAATTACCAGGTCATCGTAAGGTCCGCAAAGTGCAGTTGTACTTTTGAAAAACAATACCGGCTCCTTTGGAAGTTCCATGCCGCTTTCCGTTGCATGCTTAGCATAGTTGAGTCCAACACATACGATCTTGGATGGTCGGGCAATGCAGGATGCCCATCTTTCAGAATCCTCAACAGTTGGACAATCATCAGCATATTGACTGATCCAATGGGATAACTTGTCAATACCGTTCTCTGCAAAAAATTCTTCATTAAAATCCTTACAAAAAGAGGAAACATCTACTTTCCGGTTATTCCAGATCACTCCCGGTTTTTCTTTTCCTATGCGACCAAATCTGAATAGTTTCATTAGTAAAAAATAAATCAGTTATTAATTCGAATAAACCCACCATCTATCGGATAATCTGAACCCGTGATAAATCCGGCCTCATCACTGCATAGATAGAGTGCCAGTGAAGCAATTTCATCCGGCTCTGCCATTCTTCCCAGGGGCTGACTTGCAGCAAGCTTTTCATACATTTCCTTTTCTCTTCCGGGATAATTGTTTTTTAGAAATCCGTCAACAAAAGGTGTATGGACGCGGGCAGGAGATATGCAATTGCAGCGAATGCCATATTTCACATAGTCTTTTGCAACACTAAGTGTCATGGCCAGTATTGCACCTTTGGTGGTAGAGTAAACAAAACGATCTGGTATGCCTACACTGGCAACTACCGATGCCATATTCAGGATCACACCCTTGCCCTGTTTTTTCATATAAGGGATAGCAGCATGTATGCAATTATAGGTGCCTTTGACATTTACACTCATCACCCGGTCAAAGTCCTGTTCGGATGTTGTTTCTGCATTACCGATATGAGCTATGCCTGCATTATTAATAAGAATGTCGAGATGTTGGCTGCCAATGAGCTCTAATACTTCTTTTACTTTATCCTGTTGTGTAATATTTACCGCATGTGCAAAGGCTTTCCCACCACTGGCAATGATACTGGCAGTTTCCATTGTGGCAAGTTCGTAGTTCAGTTCAAGGATATGAACAACCGCTCCCTGCCTGGCAAATAACTGGGAAATGGCAAGGCCAATCCCACTTGCTCCACCCGTAATGATTGCCGTTTTTCCCTCAAGAGAAAACATAATGTTGTTTTGGTGATGCTGAAATTAAGGAAAGATTTAATTTCCCTCACCAATCATTCAGTTCACCATGAGATTATTCAAAAAAGACAACCATTGCTGGGTTGAACACAAGGAAAAAGTGTATACCCATAGCGCCGACTGGGACCATCTTGTAAACAGAAAAGGATTGCACCAGTATTTATCATCGGAAATCAGGCATTGGTCGAGGGTCGACTTTATCCCGGATGTGGAATTTGATGCACCAATTCATAAACAGGAAATATGGGCAGCGGGTGTTACTTACCTGCGCAGTAAACAGGCGAGAATGGAGGAATCAAAAGATTCGGGTGGCGGTGATTTTTATGATAAAGTTTACCTGGCGGAAAGACCTGAATTATTTTTTAAATCACAACCTTATCGTGTTGCCGCACCAGGACAAAATATTCGTATCCGTAAAGATTCTGTATGGAATGTGCCCGAACCGGAACTCACGTTATTTATTTCCTCTTTTGGAACGATAGAAGGATATACAATTGGAAACGATGTGAGCTCAAGAAGCATAGAAGGTGAAAACCCGCTATATCTTCCGCAAGCCAAAACCTACCAGCACAGTGCGTCTATAGGACCCTGCCTCTTTATTCCCGAAAATGTAATAGATCCCGGTACGGTTATCACACTAAACATAGAGCGAAATGGAAATAATATTTTTTCTCAATTCATCCGAATTGACCAAATGAAAAGAGATCATAAAGAACTCGTGTCATGGTTATTCAGGGAGATGGAATTCCCGCATGGTTGTTATCTTATGACGGGCACCGGCATTGTACCACCCGATGATTTCACACTTAAAGCCGCTGATAAAGTTTCTATTTCCATCGACGGAATTGGAGAGCTTATTAATACCGTAATCCAATGAAAATATTCAACTTTTTTTTTCTATTGTTGATATGTTCCGGCCTTAGTGCGCAGGAGTCGGCACCAAAGCCTTATGGAGTTCTGCCATCGGCAAGACAATTAAAATGGCATGAGATGGGAATGTATGTGCTCGTACATTTCACTCCTACAACTTTTGAAAACAAAGAATGGGGATATGGAGACGCAGATCCTGCCATATTTAACCCCACTCAGTTTGATGCAAACCAGATTGTAACTGCCGTAAAAAAAGGTGGTTTTAAGGGCCTGATACTTGTTTCCAAACATCATGATGGCTTTTGCCTTTGGCCAACAAAAACTACACCTTATAATATCAGCAAAAGTCCATGGAAAAATGGCAAAGGCGATATGGTTAAGGAATTTGAGCAGGCCTGCAGAAAAAATGGGATTGAATTTGGCGTTTACTGTTCACCGTGGGACAGGAATAATCCGCTGTATGGAACGCCTGACTACGTTAACATCTACAGGGCTCAACTTAAAGAATTATACAGTGGTTATGGAAATCTGTTCATGTCGTGGCATGATGGAGCAAACGGGGGAGACGGATATTATGGAGGTAAAAGAGAAACCCGTACCATTGACAGGTCGGTTTATTATGGATGGGATAGTACCTGGACGATGACAAGGAAATTACAACCTTCTGCTACTATATTCAGTGATATGGGATGGGATGTAAGATGGGTTGGAAATGAAAAAGGCATCGCTGCAGAAACATCCTGGGCAACATTTACACCGATACCTGAAGATGGAAAAACAAAAGTCGGCCCTGGAGATATGAAATATGACAACTCTCCAACTGGAACGCGTAATGGAGAATTCTGGATACCAGCAGAATGTGACGTTCCGCTTAGACCAGGGTGGTTTTATCATCCCGATCAGGACAGCAAAGTAAAAACGCCGGCAGAATTATTTGAACTATACCTGTTTTCTGTTGGCCGTGGAGGTGCCCTTGATCTTGGAATTGCACCTGATACCAGGGGAAGATTGCATGAAAATGATGTTCGCTCTCTGGATGCTTTCGGTAAACTGTTAGAAAAAACATTTAAAAATGACCTTGCTAAATCTGCCACGATAACAGCCAGCAATACACGAAGTTCAGCATATCCCACATCCAGACTTACAGACGGTGACCGGTATAGTTATTGGTCCACGGCTGATTCAGTACATACACCTTCTCTTATTATGGAATGGAAAGAAGAAAAAGAATTTGACTTGCTGCGAATCAGGGAAAATATCAAATTGGGACAGCGTGTAGAAGCTTTTGCTGTGGATGCTTTTGTCAATAACGCTTGGCAGGAAATCATCAATTCTACCAGTATTGGCAGTGAAAGAATCCTGGTATTCCCGGTTCAGAAAACTAAGAAGATAAGGATAAGGATCACCCAATGTCCGGTTGTTCCAGCCATCAGTGAAATAGGAATTTTCAGAAAACCAGTTAGTGGATAATCATCGTTCCAATTGCAGTAGTTTTGAAACATGAATGAACTGAAGACACCGGAAGAAGTATATCATCAACATATAATTGAGTGCAGATCTACCCTCGGGATCCTGCAAAAAAAAAGAAGTCAATTTGGCTGGGCCAGGTTGTCCATGATTATTTTTCCGATTGCACTGATCTATCTATTCATTCCAGGTCAACTATTGTTTTTTCTTGCGGGAATGGTGGTCACTATAACAGTGTTTTTATGGATCGTAATTAAAGACATCAATAATGACCAATTGATCAGCTATAACCAGAATCTTCTGGCACTCAACGAAGAAGAACTGGAAATCATGAATGGTCGTTATGAGCAAAGAGAATCCGGGAAAAGATGGGAAGTTAAAGAGCACGACTATGCCGCAGACCTGGATATTTTCGGGAATTTTTCTTTGTTTCAATACTATCATCGATGTTCATCCGAACAAGGCATGCAATTACTTGCACAGAGGTTTCAGTACGCTATGGAGCAACATCAGATTGCAGCCAGTCATGAAGCTGTACGGGAAATGTCTGGCAGGGTAAAATGGAGACAGAAATGGCAGGCCATCGGAAGAGCAGAACAATTCACTATCGATACAGAAAAAAGGATTAACGATTGGCTTTCATTGCAGGGAACTGAAACAGCATCACCGTTCTGGAAAGCTTTACTGTATATTTTCCCGGTTATTTCAATTGGGACTCTTCTGTCCTTTGTTTTGGGATTTATCCCATTCTCATTGTTTATATTTTTGATGATTGCGTTTTTCTACTTTTCCGGAATTAAGGTAAAACAGGTCAATGCAAGCCACCAATATCTGTCCCGTATATTACCCCAGGTCGATGTTTTATATAAACAACTCCATCATTTTGAAGATGAAAAATGGACTGCTGAATTGACTGGCAAACTGTATTCTACCATTACAAAAAAAGAACAGAGTGCAGGAAGGGAATTTTTTCACCTGAAAAAATTATTAAACCGGTTCGACATGAGGTTGAACCTGGTGGTTAACCCGATATTGAATATTTTTTTATTGTGGGATATCAGGCAACTAATTGATCTCTGGGAATGGAAAAAGAAAAACAAAGAAAATGTATTTCACTGGATGCAAACCATGACGGAAATAGATGTATTGAACAGCATTTCAACTTTTTCGTACAACCATCCCAACTATGTTTATCCGGAAGTCAGTAACGACTATTTTCAATTTAATGCCAAAGATTTAGGTCATCCATTAATAGCTGAATCGAAACGTGTGGTGAATGATGCCGTTATCAATGGAGTTGGACAGATCATGTTGATAACCGGATCAAATATGGCCGGGAAAAGCACATTTCTCAGAAGTGTTGGCATCAATACCGTGTTGGCCATGGCAGGTTCCCCAGTGTGTGCAACAATATTTTCCATCTCCCAGGTGCAGGTGATTTCAAGTATGAGGATTGCTGACAATCTTGCCGAGAATACATCTACTTTTTATGCAGAATTAAAAAAACTAAAAACCATCATTGATAAAGTAAATCGAAAAGAAAGATTATTGATATTGATGGATGAAATATTGCGAGGAACAAATTCATTTGACCGGCATGCAGGTTCCGAAGCACTCTTAGAACAAATGATCCAGCAGGATGCAGTTGCACTGGTCGCTACACACGATGTTGAACTGGGAGCACTCGCAAAAAAATATCCATCTTCCATCCACAATCACCATTTCGATGTACAGGTGAAAGGAGAGGAGCTGTATTTTGATTTTAAACTAAAAGAAGGAATATGCCAGAGCATGAATGCCAGTATTCTCATGAAGAAGATAGGCATTCATATGCATTGACTATTTAACCTGCATATAGTCCAGCGTAAGGTTGGCAAGTGCTTTTACCCCAATTACCAAAGCACTATCGCTCACAATAAAATCGGGAGTATGGTGTGATGGTGCGGTTAAAGGATTATTCCCTTTAGGCATTCCACCCAGGAAAAAAAACAATCCAGGGACTTTCTGTTCAAAGAAAGCAAAATCTTCGGCGCCTGTTACTGCAGGTTTCAGGAATACATTTGAAGCACCAACAGTTTTTTGTAAACTGGGCAGCATTTTTTCGGTAAGTGCCGGATCATTATATGTTACAGGGTAATGAGATGTGTAAGGAATCGTGACATCAACTTTTGCACCCGCCGCTTCACCAGTCTTTACTGCAATTTGCTTTATCCTTTCTATCACCATTTTTTCATCTGCCGTAGAAAGCGTCCTGATTGTTCCGGTCATTTCTACTTTTTCAGGAATGATATTGGATCGAACTCCTCCATTAATGGTACCTACAGTTACTACTGCTGCATTTTCTGTTACATTGACATTCCGGCTTACTATAGTTTGAAGATTAGTAATGATCTGTGCTGAAACCAGGACCGGATCAATAGATGACCATGGATAAGCTCCATGGGCAGAACGACCATTGACAACGATCAGCATATCATTAACTCCCGCCAATGTTCCACCGGGGCGGTAGCCAATTTGCCCAACTTCTGTTTGTGAATTTATATGAAGTCCGAAAATGACATCAACTTTAGGATTATTGAGTACGCCTTCTTTCACCATCAATTCAGCTCCACCTTCTTCACCTTTTGGAGCACCCTCTTCAGCTGGTTGAAAAATAAAAACAACAGTTCCTTTAAGGTCTTTTTTCATCGAACTCAATAATTCAGCAACGCCCATTAAGATTGCTACATGGGTATCATGACCACATGCATGCATAACGCCGACTTCCTGTCCGTTGAAATTTGTTTTTACTTTAGAAGCATAAGGGAGGCTATTTCTTTCTGTAACAGGCAATGCATCCATATCAGCCCGTAAAGCAATAACCGGCCCGGGTTTCCCGCCTTTTAATATTCCCACAACACCAGTTTTCGCAACTCCGGTTTTTACTTCAATACCCAGTGATTGCAGGTGTTTTGCAACCAGGGCTGCTGTCCTGACTTCATTATTACCAAGTTCCGGATTTTGGTGGATATCATGTCGCCAGTCGATAAGTTTCGGTTCTAATTTATCGACCATAGCGTTCATGTTCGCGCTATTTTTATCGGCCTGGCAAAAAACAGTAAGAGTAGAAAATAAGAATAGTGTCAGAAATATTGATTTCATGCAATGGTTTTTGAAGCATGTAAAATAAGGCATTACCGACAATTCAACGGCGTGACCTTATTCAGTTACTTCAAATTATTCATCTATTTCAAAAACATCTCTCAGATTCACGATCTCCATGTTAACGTTTTTCATGGTTATAATCCCGCGCCTGGGTCTATCCAGATCCAGGATAAGATAAATGGTCATTACAATGGTGATGGCAAATCCAAACATGACTATCCAGTCCGGCTTTTTACCTACAGTATAGCCCATCATCAGGGAAGAAATAAAACATAGCATGAATAAAAGGTAAAGTATGAATTCCGGGACTTTGGCTATGGACGCGGCATTTCTTGTGGTAACAATATCGATCATCGCATTAAGAGCGGGTATCATCTGACTGCTTCGATGAAAATATTCTTTGTCCCTTCCATAATATGCTGCTCTGTCCCAAAGTTTTTTCTGGATCGCATTACTCTGTTTCAGCGTTGACTTTACCTTTTCGATATTTGCACCTGCTTCAAAAAATGCTATTCTGACATTTACATATGCTTTAAAATCTTTCCTGAAAGCAGCACGGATACTATCGGGATAAAGGTCTGCCCTAAGTATAGCAGTTCCTATATTATTCGCTTCTTCAATTATGACATTTAGACGCTTGTCATGCCGACTGCTGCTCATGCTGAAGGTAAATGACAGCAATAATGCCAAAAGTCCAAGTAAAGAACCTTCCAGCGGGCCGATACTTTGATCATCGCGCGGGTGATTTCTTTTTTCATAGAATTTGCGAAGCCGGATGCCAATAAAAAATGAAACCATCATCAATATAAAAACTGCCAGGGCTACTATAAAAGAGTCGTACCGGTCCAGGAAATTTATGCTATACATAATGACGATATTATTTAGGAGAATGGATGGCTCATAAAAAGTTAGGCTAATTTTAGAGAATATTGGTTACAGATATATAATAATCATCATATTTTGAAACAAGCGGGTAATCGAATTTTATTCATTGTAATTAGTTTCCTGATTTTCATTTCAGGTGAAATATATAGTCAGCACCGCCTGTCTATACATTTAACCGTTCCGGTTATGCAATCCGATACTAATCATTACTACCTGGCGGGGAATATCAATAATTGGAATCCAGGCGAACCTGCTTACAGCTTTATCTCTAATCAGGGTCAGATGATCATTGAGCTACCGTTTACGGACAGTATCGAGCTTCAATATAAAATTACCCGTGGAAACTGGTCGGAAGTTGAAGTTGACCAGAACGGTAATCAAATTTCTAACCGATCGATAAAAACGAAAAAAGATACCGTGATCTATATAACCGTGAGCAACTGGGCAGATAAAATTTCAAAAAAGCATACCGCTTCACCAAACGTTCACATATTGTCCGATAGTTTTCCGATGAATTCACTTGCTTCGAAAACTAAGATCTGGATTTATCTTCCCCCTTCATATCAACATTCAAAAAAAAGCTATCCGGTGATCTATATGCAGGATGGTCAAAATTTGTTTGACAAAGCAACTACTGCATTTGGAACAGAATGGCAGGTTGATGAATCTATGGACTCACTGGTTTCAAAAGGTGGTCAGGAATATATCATAGTAGGAATTGGTTCAGGAAATGAAAGGCTACACGAGTATCTTCCTTATCAGAGTAAAATGCTCGGGGAAGCAAGGGGAAAGGAATATGCTGAATTCATAACTAAACAACTGGTTCCTCATATAGATTCGAATTATCGTACAGTAAAAGCAAGAGGGGGAAGGTCAGTTGCGGGAAGTTCAATGGGTGCACTGATTTCTTTATATTGTCTAATGGAATTTCCGG
>Ga0207701_10003172_pt1 | contig 16934 bp, 16 predicted proteins | sample KBSSwiSSwithPhiX_FD_184294 | JGI IMG/M metagenome (GOLD analysis project Ga0207701, IMG submission 184294) | Switchgrass rhizosphere bulk soil microbial communities from Kellogg Biological Station, Michigan, USA, with PhiX - S5 (SPAdes) (version 2) | ecosystem: Environmental > Terrestrial >... | reverse complement strand
GCCCGGTGGTTTCGGTCGCGCCATTTACATTAATCATCCCAATGGCTACACTACTTTGTATGCTCACCTGAACAATTTTGCCGCGAAGATCGACGCGTTTGTAAAACAGCAGCAATATGCGCTTGAATCCTGGAAAGTTGAACTCCAGGTTCCCCCCGACCTGTTGCCGGTAAAGCAGGGTGACTTCATTGCTTACAGCGGAACCACCGGGGGTTCGCATGCACCCCATGTGCATTTTGAGATCAGGAGAACAGAAGATGACATAAATCTTAATCCGTTGCTGTTCGGCATGCCGCTGAAAGACAATGTAAGGCCGCGTATACTCAGGTTCGCCGTATATGACCGTACAAGAAGTGTATATGAACAGAGTCCAAAGGTTGTATCTGTTAAACCCGCTTCCGGCAACTATGTTTCTACCCCGCCGCTGGTAAAAGTAGGTTCTCCGCTTGTTTCGTTTGCCATAACTGCCTTCGATTCACATACAGGCTCTTCAAATCTGAATGGCATTTACAGCGCAACACTGTATGTGAATGATATTGAAGAAGAATCGTTCCGGATGAATAATATCAGTTATAATGATACCCGATATCTGAATGCGCATATTGATTACCGGTATAAAACCCTGCACGGCTCCTACCTTCAGCAATTGTCTGAGTTACCTGGTTTTCTTAATTCTATTTATACCAACGGAAGTGGAAAGGGTGTGATAGACATCAGCGATGGTGAAGTATATGATGTACTTGTGGTGGTAAAAGATGCGGCAGGAAATGCTTCCAAACTGAAGACAAGGGTTCAGTTCGATCCTAAAGTTGCCCTTGCGCCACCGGTACCCGGTAAAATTTTCTATCCGCTGATGCTCGAAGGTATGGAAAGTGAAAACTGTGAATTTTTCATTGGTGAGAAGTGCCTCTATGATTCGGTGCACATTGTTCACAGGAACACCGCTTCAGGCGATCCGGATGTATTGAGTGATGTTCATACCATAGGAGCTTCTTATATTCCTTTACAGGATTCTTTCCTGGTGAGGATACAGCCGGATCTCTCATTTACCGAGGCAGACAGGCCATATACTGTTATGCAGTGGACCAGTGGGGAAAAATCGGCTGTTCAGAAAGTTCAATGGCAGCAGCAATGGGCTTCGGCCAAATTCAGGGATTTCGGAAATTTTCAGCTGGTCCGCGATTCAATTCCACCATCGATCACGATGTCGTTTTCCGACTGGACTGACCTCAGCCGCGCTACCCGTATAACATTTACTGTAAGGGATAACCTGCAGATGGTAAAAAATGTAAGGGCCGAACTCGATGGCAAATGGCTGAGGTTTACCAATGACAAGAACAAGGCATTCATATACCAGTTCGATGAAAAATGCCTGAGCGGAACACATGTCCTCAATGTTTCCGCAGAAGATGAGGCAGGTAATAAAACATCTGTGTCCTATAATTTTGTCCGTTGAAAATTATGCATCCAACTATCTTTCGATATGGGTTCAGCTTAAGTCGAACCCAGGTTGAAGGAAAGACGCAGAAAAGACGAAGGATAGACGAAGGATCCCCGTTAGAAATCAAATCCGGGATCAGTTCCAAAATTCAACTTCACCCACATTAAATGCCTGTTCGGTACCGGCGGTTGTGATAAGTTCTCCGTTAGCGGTTACATGACTGATCACGGCAGAAAAAACAATACTCTCTTTTTTAAGTTTAACCTCAGTTCCCCTGCGGTAAAGGTGCAGGTTGTATTCGCTCATTATTTCATCTGCTGAACTGAGCTGAAGTTTATCAAATCTGTCTGAAATAAAACGAAAAAGGAGTTTTCCTGCTTTTATGGAGTTGTAATGGATGCCGGTAAGCATCTTAAGTGAAACGGCCCTGGTAACTTTTTCGGGGAAATTTTCCTGGTTCATGTTCACGCCGGTTCCTACCACCGACCATTGCCAGGCCGATCCCTTGTAGATATTTTCGATAAGTATTCCCGCTGCCTTTCTGTCACCTATATACAAATCGTTTGGCCATTTAATGGATACGTCGGGAATACCGTAATCTTTAATAAAATCATAACAACCCAGCGCCATTACTGCTGAAAGTAAAAAGGGGAAAGCGGATAAATGAGCTGAAACGTTGTGTACTGGAGCAAATACGGTGCTCATCGTGATGTTTTCGCCGGGGTTCGAAACCCATTGCCTACCCCGCTGGCCACGTCCATGTGTCTGTTCAAGTGTAAAGAAGCAGGTACTATGCTGAACTATTCCGGCATGCAATTTTGCCATGGCATAGTTGTTGGTACTTTCCGTTGTAGATAGTACAATAAAAGGCGCTACGGGGATATGATTGGCAAAGGTTTGTGCTAACAAATTACTATTTTTGAATATTAATACCCCCAAATATATTCATTCACAAAAAATGTTTTGATTATTGGAACAATTGTCAATTTTAACTACGCGTCGTAAGAGAACAAGTGCGGGAAGGTTAACAAGAAATTCGAAGTTATTCAAATCCATCATAAACGCTATCCAGGAAAAAAAGGGGGAAAACATCATCTCACTCGATCTGCGAAAAATACCTGAAGCTGTAGCTGATTTTTTTATTATCTGTGAAGCCAGTAGTAGCACACAGGTTAAAGCGATTGCAGATTATGTTGAATATCATACCAAAAAGACAGTTAAGGAGGTTCCTTACAGAACAGAAGGCCAGCATGGTGGCCAGTGGGTGCTTGTTGATTTCATTAATGTGGTAGTTCATGTAATGCAACCGGAAACCAGGAAGTTTTATAAACTCGAAGATATGTGGCATGACGCCGAAGGTGAAGAACACACCATACAATAAGAATACATTTAAAATTAAAATTTAGACAAGCAGAAGCAAGATATATGGCACAAGACGATTCAAGGCAGAATGATAGGAACTTTTCCAGATTGCGACCCAAAGAAGATGGCAATACTCCCCGGAAAGGACCAAAATTCAATATTTACTGGATTTGGGCAATCATTTTTGCGGTACTGGTAGGTTTCCAATTTTTCGGATCCTTTACTCCTGATGCAAAACCTCTGGAATCTGAACAGGAGTTTCGCACTAAAATGCTCGAGACCGGCGATGTAGCAAAGCTGGTTATCGTTACCAATAAAAATCTCGTAAGGGTATACATTAACAAAGACAGTCTAAATAAACCATACTACAAGGAAAAGCTAAGCAAAGGCTGGCCAACAGTTAAACCCGAAGGCCCTCATTTCGAATTCAGGGTCACCAAGGCCGATGAATTTGAAAAAAGACTGGTATCGTTTTTTGATAAAAATCCGCAACTCGAAGTTCCATATTCACCCACACAGGAAGGTGAGTGGTTCGGTCCACTTTTAAATTTCTTATTGCCTCTACTGGTGATTGTACTCATCTGGATCATGCTCATGCGCAAAATGGGTGGTGGCGCGGCAGGTGGCAGTGGCCCCGGAGGCATTTTCAACATTGGCAAATCCCGCGCTACGCTCTTTGACAAAGGCACAAAAGTGAATATTACGTTTTCTGATGTGGCCGGCCTCGATGAAGCGAAAGTAGAGGTGATGGAGATCGTTGACTTTCTTAAAAACCCTAAAAAATATACAGCGCTCGGTGGTAAAATTCCAAAGGGTGCGTTGCTTGTAGGTCCTCCCGGAACAGGCAAGACACTTCTTGCCAAAGCGATGGCCGGTGAGGCGCAGGTGCCTTTCTTTTCAATGTCAGGCTCCGATTTCGTTGAGCTTTTCGTTGGAGTGGGTGCAAGCCGTGTACGTGATCTTTTTAAACAGGCCCGCGAAAAATCACCGTGTATCATCTTCATCGACGAAATTGATGCTATCGGCCGCGCACGTGGAAAGAATGCTATCATGAGCAACGATGAAAGGGAGAGTACGCTTAACCAGTTGCTCGTGGAAATGGATGGATTCAGCGGGGAGAGCGGCATTATCGTTCTTGCAGCTACCAACAGACCCGATGTGCTTGATACTGCATTACTCAGACCGGGAAGGTTTGACAGGCAAATATCTATTGATAAACCCGACCTTAAAGGAAGGGAACACATTTTCAAAGTTCACCTTAAGCCGATAAAAATTTCAACCCGTGTTGATATTCGCAAACTCGCTGAACAGACTCCGGGATTTGCCGGTGCCGATATCGCGAATGTTTGTAATGAAGCCGCACTTATTGCCGCAAGAAAAGGCAAGGAACATGTTGAAATGGAAGATTTCCAGGATGCAGTCGACAGGGTAATCGGAGGTCTTGAGAAGAAGAACAAGATCATCTCTCCGGAAGAGAAAAAGATCATTGCCTATCATGAAGCTGGGCACGCCATATGTGGATGGTACCTCGAACATGCTTACCCGCTATTAAAGGTAACCATCGTTCCCAGAGGCGTTGCGGCGCTTGGATACGCCCAGTATACTCCGCGTGAGCAATACCTGTACGACACCGACCAGCTGATGGACCAGATCTGCATGACACTCGGCGGCCGTGCAAGCGAAGAGATCTTCTTTGGAAAAATTTCTACCGGCGCACAAAACGACCTTCAACAGATAACGCGTACCGCTTACTCAATGGTTACAGTATATGGAATGAACACTAACATAGGGAACGTAAGCTTTTATGATCCTGCAGCTGAAAATTCATTTACAAAACCATATTCAGAAGAAACTTCAAAGATGATCGACCAGGAAGTAAGAAAACTGATCGAAGATGCTTATGAAAAAACAAAGAAACTTCTTCGTGAGAAGAGGACCCAGGTTGAAACACTTGCAGAGGAATTGCTGGTGAAAGAAGTATTGTTTCAAAGCGATGTCGAAAAGCTTATCGGCAAACGTCCGTTCCGCGAATATAAAACACTTGATGTTGACGATAGTGAATCGCCCGAACATCATGACAAAGGCGCAATAAGCGAAGGTGTGCCGCCTTATGACAGCAATATCACTAATCACCCTGCAACACAATCGTGATGCAAGTTTCAGCTGCAAGAGAAAACATACTGAAAAAAATACGGAAGGCGTTGACACAAACAACGCCTCTTCCTTTTCCTGCAAGTGAAGGAACTTCAACCGTTTTCAAACCTGGCCTGCAGGAACTGGAAATTGAATTCGGTGAACAGTTCTCAAAGCTGCTGGGAAAATTTGTTTATTGCGCAGACACTGAGGAACTCGAAACACAACTTTCTACCATCATCTCGCATAACAAGTGGGAAAAGATATTTTTCAAGGAAAACGAAGTGAGAAGCATTTTCAGTAATTCTTTCCTTGGAAAATCATCCTATCCGGACCTGGCAACAGCTGATGCTGCCATCACAACCTGTGAAGCGCTTGTGGCCCGAACCGGAACTATTATCATGAGCACTGCACAGAAAAGCGGCCGCACCACAAGCGTGTACGCCGAAATTCACATCTGTATCGCGTTCACCGACCAGCTAGTATATGACGTGAAAGATGGCCTTCAGTTAATCAAGGAAAGATATGCAGGTAGAATGCCATCTCTTGTAACATTCGCAACGGGACCGAGCCGGACTGCCGACATAGAAAAAACACTCGTTGTTGGTGTGCATGGGCCGAAGGAAGTGTATGTTTTTTTGGTAGAAAGAAACCAGGAATAAGTAACCCAATCAATACATGACCGGCCAGAAAAAGATCTATTTCCTTTCTGATTTTCATCTTGGCGCGCCGGATGCTGTAACCAGCCTTCAGCGTGAAAAAAAGATCGTTGAATTTCTCAATGAGATCAGGCAGGATGCATCAGTGATCTTTATTGTTGGCGACATGTTCGATTTCTGGTATGAATACCGGAAAGTAGTTCCTAAAGGACATGTACGGTTACTCGGTAAGCTCGCGGAAATAACGGATGCCGGTATTCCCATTCATTTTTTTGTTGGCAACCACGACATGTGGATGAAAGATTACCTGCAGAAAGAATTGAATATTCAAACATATTTCGCGCCTCATGAATTTGAATTCAGCAACAAAAAATTTCTTGTAGGCCACGGCGACGGATTAGGTCCCGGAGACAGGGGTTATAAAATGCTCAAAAAGGTTTTCCGGAATCCTTTAGCACAATGGATGTTTGGAGTGTTGCCTCCTTTCATGGGAATGGGCCTCGCAAATTATTTCAGTAAAAAAAGCAGGGAAGCGACAGGAAAGCATGAAGAAGTTTTTCTTGGAGAAGAGAATGAATGGCTGATCACTTATTCAAAGGAAATGCTGCAAAAAAAACATTACGATTACCTCGTTTTCGGCCATCGTCACCTGCCTATTGATTTTACATTGAACAACAGCAGGTATATCAACCTTGGAGACTGGATAAGATATTTTACATATGCCGAGTTTGATGGGCAACAACTTACCCTGAAATCCCGTTATCCGGAAAATGAAAACAAGATCATCCGTAAATGAGGACACGTTTATTCATATTTCTTTCGTGCATATTTATTTCTACGCAATGCTTTCCGCAGGCCGATAGTATTTTTCATTTTGTGAAAGACTACAGGGGAGGAATAAGCGATTTTACAGTCGATAACCTGGGCAACCTGTTCCTGGTATACCAGAATGGACAGCTTAAGAAATTACGTCCTGATGGCGATTCACTGGCAGTATACAATAATGTAAGGAAATACGGAAAGTTGTATTCAGTTGATGTAAGCAATCCTTTGAAAGTACTGCTTCATTTTAAAGATTTCAATACTATAGTGATCCTCGACAGATTATTAAACGAAAGGTCGGTACTCGATCTTAGAAAACATAGCCTGGTACAGGTTACGGCCATTGGACAATCGTACGATAATAACATCTGGGTATTTGATGAACTCGAATTGAAACTGAAAAAGATCGGCGATGACGGAAAAATGATCGACCAGTCGAACGACTTCAGGCAGATTTTCGATTCCACACCATCACCTTCTGTTATCATCGACCAGGATAAACTCGTTTACCTCTACGATGTTCAGAAAGGTATTTACACATTTGATTATTATGGAGGTTTCAAAAACAGAATCCCTTTTACGGGCTGGCTGGATTTTACAGTAATAAATAATTCATTATTCGGCAGGGACAACTCGAATCTTTACAGGTTTGATGCGGCAACCCTCGAACTGCAAAAGATTCCGGTACCTCAATTCATGAGCGATGCACAGAAAATTGTGATGAGGCCGGGCAGTGTGTTCCTGCTGAGGGATGGAGTGATAATGGTATATTCGTATGGTGTCAAAACTTTTTGATTTCATTATCCTGGATAACACCTTAGGTACCTATATTCTGATATCGGGTATCATACTTCTTGCTGTTTCTCTGAGGGAGTATATTTCTCGTTTATTTGCAACTCTCGTTTTCAAGGTGGTAAAGCGTATAGCGTATGGGATAGACAGGCGCAGCTTTGTAAATCTTGTTACTCCTCCGCTGGAGAATTTTTTCGTGATCCTTGTTACGCTTGTAGCGCTCGAGAAATTGAAATACCCGGATATCCTGGATGTTTTTATCTATAAAGTAAGCCTGCATCATGTGATCGAGATCATTGCCATGATCGTGATGATCTCATCATTCATCTGGCTGCTGCTGAGGATCATTGATTTCATCGCGATCATTCTGGAGCAGAAAGCGAACATTGCAGAATCGCAATCGAATAACCAGCTCATTGTTTTTTTCAAGGATTTTTTTAAGGTGATACTGGTTATCCTGGGAATACTGATGATCCTGAAATTCGGATTCAACTTCAGGATCACAAGTTTAATAACAGGATTGAGTTTGGCAGGTGCTGCCATTGCACTTGCCACAAGGGAAAGCATTGAGAATTTAATCGCTTCATTCATTATATTTTTCGACAGGCCATTTTCCACCGGCGATCAGATCAAGGTGCAGAATATTACAGGGACAGTAGAAAAGATAGGGTTGAGAAGCACAAGACTGAGGACGACGCAAAAATCATATGTTACTGTTCCCAACAAACAGATGGTGGATACGATCATGGATAATATTTCATTGCAAACTCAGCGCAGGGCTTTTTTACAGCTTGAGCTCAGCGCGGATACAACCCATGAAGAAATGCGGCAGTTCGTATTAAGGGTAGAAGAACTGATGCAACAGAGGAAAGGAAAAATAGAGAGCTCTACAGTGTTCATGGCCGACATTGTAAAAAACACTTATATCGTAACGGTTGAATTTTTTACTGCGCCAATACCTGTTGCGGATTTCAATGATCTCCGGCAATTCGTGAATATTTCAATTATTGAATTGATGAGTGAAATGAATATCAGGCTTGCGGCAAAAGAATAGCTACACACTTACAAGGAGCTTTTCACCTCCAGCAAAAAACTTTTTATCTTCTGCAACGACTGTATCATCGCGAAACGCTCCTGTGATTTTTTATTGTTTTTGATAAAGTCGCGGGCGCCGTCGATGGTTAATTTTCTCCTGCGGAGAAGGTCGTAAATTAATTGGAGGTTCTTTATATCAACAGGGCGGAAATGCCTGTCGCCTTTGCGGTTTTTTCTGGGCTTGATAATATCGAATTCCGATTCCCAGAAACGAAGCAGGGATGCATTTACCTGGAACATCTGCGACACTTCGCCTATAGAATAATATTGTTTCTGGAAGAGTATCTCATCATCAGGAATATGCACGAGATCAGCTTCAGCAGCGTATAGTTTTTGAGATTTCCTGCCCCTGCCGGTAGGCTTCTGCACGGGTGTGAATGTAACGACTGGTTCATCCGCCACTTCTACTTCGGTTACTTCCTTGTCTGCCACGTTTTCAGATTTTACCATTTGAGGGTTCGATGTCTGAACAGGATTATCAGGTTGTGCAAAGTCGAATGTTATCTGCGAAAAGTTTCTTTCCATTGCCCGGATATGAAGGTGAAAAAAACGGTTCAAAAATGATGTTAATACACAAAAGTATGCAGTAAAGATAAGCAGTTAAATAAGGCTTTTAGGGTTATATTTTGTATTTTTGCAGATACTCGTTTTTGACAAAAAATAAGAGTTATTATTCCACTATGAACGCAGATATTCAGGAAATTCTATCCCCCTCTGTTACTGGTTATGGCGCTGACAGCATCCAGGTCCTTGAAGGCCTTGAAGCGGTTAGAAAACGTCCCGCGATGTACATCGGCGACATCAGTGAAAAAGGGCTTCATCACCTCGTATACGAAGTGGTTGACAACTCGATCGACGAAGCGCTTGCCGGTTACTGTTCCAATATAGTTGTAACAATTCACGAAGACAATTCGGTTTCAGTAGGAGATAACGGGCGCGGTATTCCAACAGGAATGCACGCGAAAGAAAAACGAAGCGCGCTCGAAGTGGTGATGACCGTTCTCCATGCCGGGGGTAAGTTCGATAAGAATACATATAAGGTTTCCGGTGGTTTGCACGGTGTGGGTGTAAGTTGTGTGAATGCACTCAGCGCTAAACTTCATGTAACAATATTCCGTGAAGGAAAAATTTTCGAACAGGAATACAGCATCGGCGTACCCAAGTATCCTGTAAGGGAAATCGGGAAAGCTGATAAAACCGGTACACTTGTTCACTTCTGGCCCGACACAAGCATATTCACTACCTCAGTATACAAAAAGGATATTCTTGAGAGCCGTCTCAGGGAACTTTCATATCTCAATAAGGGTATCACGATTGAAATGATCGACCTCCGTGAAAAAGACGATGAAGGAAATGTTTACACTAAAACTTTCTTCAGCGAAGGTGGCATCATCGAGTTTGTTGAAATGCTCGATAAAAATGGAGGTAGGAATTCACTCCTTCAGAAAGTAATCTTTGTGGAAGGTAAAGACGATCACACAAATGTGATGGTTGAAGTGGCGTTATCCTATAACGACAGCTATCATGAGCACATTTATTCATACGTTAACAACATCAACACCATTGAAGGTGGTACACACGTATCCGGTTTCAGAAGGGCTTTAACGAGGGTGTTTAAGAGTTATGGCGACAAACAGGGGCTGTTTGAAAAAGCTAAAGTTGAAATTGAAGGTGATGATTTTCGCGAGGGACTCAGCAGTATCATTTCAGTTAAAGTTCCCGAGCCCCAATTCGAAGGACAAACGAAAACAAAACTTGGTAACAGTGAGGTAATGGGTGTGGTGGACAGCACCGTATCAAGAGTGCTCGAAGCGTACCTTGAAGAGAATCCAAGAGAAGCGAAGAATATCATTCAGAAAGTAATACTGGCCGCACAGGCAAGGGCTGCTGCCCGCAAGGCAAGAGAACTAGTACAGCGAAAAAGTGTATTGAGTGGCGGTGGTTTACCGGGTAAACTTGCCGATTGTTCCGAACGTGATCCTAACCGTTGTGAACTGTACCTCGTTGAAGGAGATTCAGCCGGCGGTACTGCAAAACAGGGACGAGACAGAAGCTTCCAGGCTATACTTCCCCTCAGAGGTAAGATCCTGAACGTTGAAAAAGCAATGGAGCACAAGATCTACGAGAATGAGGAAATCAGGAACATGTACACTGCTCTTGGCGTTACTGTGGGAACCCCCGATGATCCGAAAGCTTTGAATATTAACAAGCTCAGGTACCATAAACTTATCATCATGACCGATGCTGATGTTGACGGAAGCCACATTGCAACGCTTATTCTGACATTCATTTACCGTTACATGAAGGAACTGGTGGAACAGGGATATGTTTACATTGCCCAGCCCCCATTGTACCTCGTGAAAAAAGGTAAAGAGCAGGCATACGCATGGACAGAGGATCAACGCAAAGGCCTGGTGGAGAAATTGGCACATGGAAAGGAAGACTCTGTGAATATCCAGCGATACAAAGGATTGGGAGAAATGAACAGTGAGCAGCTATGGGACACTACAATGAATCCAGATACAAGGACGCTTAAACAGGTGAGTATTGACAGTGCGGCAGAGGCTGACAGAGTGTTCAGTATGCTGATGGGTGACGAAGTGGCACCAAGAAGGGAATTTATTGAATCACACGCTAAATATGCGAAATTGGATATTTAGGGCTATCTTTAAAACCATTTTTTAACATCCTCCAGAAGGGAACTAACATTTACTGACCTTAAAAACTATCATAATTATGCCGGAAGTTACACTTACAGCTTATAACGTTAAGACTAAAGAGAAGAATGTACCAATCAAAGATGCGGTAATCACAAAGACAGCAAAAGGTGCTTACATGGCACAGGGAAATGATGGTAAGGGTAATAAGCTTACAACTCTCCTTGGTGAGCAGAAAGCGCTAGATGCTATAAAAGCCGGTATAGCTAAGCAAGGGTGGTAATCTCTATCCGGTTCTAACTGCTAAGAATGAAGTGGGTGACCAGGTGTCTCTGCGCATTATTGATTCAACTTTCTTCATTCCTTGCAATCGCACAGGTCGATCATCCCTATCATGTTAATGGAAATGCTGTTCAGGAAACTTGTAATTGCTACACGTTAACCCCTGATCAGCTTTTCAAGGCAGGATCGATGTGGAACATCAATAAGATCAGCCTCAACGAACCATTCGATTTCAAATTCAACATTTTTCTTGGTTGCACCGACGGCGATGGCGCCGACGGTATCGCTTTTGTTCTGCAACCCATCAGCACCAGCATTGGCGCTGCAGGTGGTGGAATGGGATATGATGGAGTGAATCCATCTATTGGGGTACTTGTAGATACCTGGCAGAATTTTGAAGATAATGATCCGGTTTATGATCATATCGCCATCCATAAGAACGGAATAATAGATCAATCGCCTTCAACAGATGTAGCACAGCCGATGCCGGCTCTTGCATCAGGAGATAATATTGAAGATTGCGAATGGCACACACTCAGGATCAGCTGGGACCCCGCAACAAAATTGATCAAAACACAGGTCGACGGTGTCGACAGGGTGCAGGCTACCATCGATATGGTTAATGATATTTTTAGCGGCAACCCGATGGTATTCTGGGGCTTTACCGCTGCAACAGGTGGGTCCAGTAATGTGCAGAAGGTATGCACTTCCCTAAACCCCGGCTTCTCATTGCCGCCGGATCAAACAACCTGTTTCCCGGAAGCAATAACATTCATCGATAGCTCTGCATCTTTCGGTACAATAGAAAAATGGTTCTGGAACTTTGGTGATGGCACCACCTTCAATGGATCTGCACCTCCACCTCATGTTTATCCTGCACCGGGAAACTATGATGTGAAACTTGCAATACTCGGAAATAACGGATGTGTTTCTGACACATTCGTAAAACGGATTGTAATGGGCTCGGAGCCATTCGTTAAATATTCATATCCGACTCCTGTATGTGAAGGAACGCCGGTAAATTTTCTTGATTCATCATTAGTTGAATTCGGAACTATAAATAGTTGGCACTGGAATATCGCAGGAGCAGATTACAGTGTAAAGACTCCCCCTCCGTTGGAATTTTCTGGTGACAATAATATCAGTCTTTCCGTTGAAACAATGGAAGGTTGTGTTTCTGAAACGGTAAATGGCATCATTAAATCATATCCTGCTCCTTCGGTAGATTTCCAGGCATCTGATGTTTGTTTCGGGCAACCCTCATTATTAACAGGATTAAATTTAAAACCATCTGTGGCTATCAGCAGATGGTCATGGGATTTAGGAAATGGAGAACACAGGGTCAGTCTGAATCCTCAGTTGAATTACAATTATCCCAACGGTGGCGATTATGCAGTTCATCTTACTGCATATTCAGATGATGGTTGTGCCGCTTCAGTTATTTCGAAACCGCACAAAATATATAAAACCGATGCATTTGCAGGCAACGATACCATTTTTGCTATTGGACAACCCATACAACTGAATGCAAATGGAGGCGATTTTTATAAGTGGACTCCTTCGACAGGACTGAGCGCTGACAATATTTCCAATCCTGTGGTTACCCTGGAACATGACGCGCAAATTATTCTCACTGTAACCACAACTATAGGATGCGCAACAAGCGACACTATAAAATTCAAAGTATATAAAGGACCAGAGCTGTATGTACCTTCTGCATTCTCTCCCAACAACGATGGTTTTAATGATCAATTTAAATTCATTGCGGTCGGGATGAGGTCCGTTGATCTGTTCCAGGTGTTCAACAGGTATGGTCAACTCATCTATTCATCCACGGATATTACAAAAGGATGGGATGGAAGATTGAATGGAATTATCCAGCCTGGAGGAACATATGTTTGGATGATCAAGGGAACCGATCTCACGAGAGCGCCCCATTTTAAAAAAGGAACCGTAACACTGGTGAGATAATTTTAATGGATATTATCACTGCCAAAATATTTTTGAATTGCAACAGGCACATTTATTCCTTCACCTGTCTGATTGTTTTCCAGCAGAGCAGCAAGTATCCGTGGTAATGCAAGCGAGCTGCCATTAAGTGAATGTACAAGCTGTGTTTTACCGCTATTGCCTTTATACCTGATCTTCATCCTGTTCGACTGAAAGCTTTCGAAATTTGAAACTGAACTTACTTCGAGCCATTTTTCCTGGGCGGCGCTGTATACTTCGAAGTCATAGGTTAAAGCAGAAGTAAAGCTCATGTCGCCTCCGCATAATTTCAGGATCCGGTAAGGTAGTTCGAGCGACTGTATCAGCTGCTCAATATGTGCCACCATTTCTTCGAGCACATCATAACTTTTTTCGGGGTCAACGAGCTGTACCACTTCAACTTTATCGAATTGATGCAGGCGGTTAAGTCCCCTTACATCCTTACCATAACTTCCTGCTTCTCTTCTGAAACAAGGCGTGTATGCAGTCATTTTTATGGGCAGGTCAGCTTCTTTGATGATCTCATTCCTGTAAATGTTTGTTACGGGCACTTCTGCTGTCGGTATAAGGTAAAGATCATCAGTTGTAACATGATACATCTGGCCTTCCTTATCGGGCAGTTGCCCGGTTCCATATGCCGAATCCTGGTTCACAACAAAAGGTGGAATATATTCCGTGTAACCTGCAGCAGTGTTGAAGTCGAGAAAATACTGTATCAGGGCGCGTTGAAATTTTGCACCATTGCCGGTATAAAAAGGAAATCCGCTGCCAGTAACCTTGTTGCCCAGCTCAAAATCTATGAGCCTGAATTTTTTTGCAAGATCCCAGTGAGGTAAGGCGCCGGAAACAAGCTGAGGCCTTTTTCCGCCTTCTTTAACTGTAACATTTTCAACCGGTGTTCTTCCTGCCGGTACTTTTTCTGAAGGAATATTTGGCAACTTCACCAGCCATTCATCAAGTTGTTTTTCTGTTTCGTCGAGCTTTTCTTTCACCGGTTTTATAGTTGCGTTCAGCGATTCCACTTCCTGCTTTTTAGCAGCTGCTTCATCTTTCAGACCCTTCGCTAATAACTGACCTATTTCTTTTGAAATTGAGTTGGCCTTTGATTGTATGTTTTCACTTTCCAGCTGTAATTTTCTTTTTTCATCATCGAGGGCGATGATCTTGTCTACAAGTTCGGGTTCAGCAAAATATTTTACTGCGAGCCGCTCTTTTACGTGGTCTTTATTCTGCCTGATATAGCTGATTTGTAACATGGGCGCAAAGATAAAGCAGAAGGAAGAAGCGTAAAGGGAGAAAAATTAAAATGGATTTCTGTCCTCTGCCTTCTCCCTAAATTCGCAGAATGCAAATGAACGACGATTTCCAGGTGCGGTGGTGGAACCTTGAGGCGAAGCTGGTAGAACGGTTTGGCAAAAAGCCAGACATGGAAGCAATATTATTTCTTATTGGTATCCAGGAATTCGGGCATATAAGGGATAAGTTTACCAAGGAGCAGAAGCAGGACCTTATGCATGTAGCTGTCTGCACATTGCTGGGACAAAGCGGTTATTATGAAATAGACGGTTGTGATGACGACGGATGGCCGCACTTCAAACAATTGAAAGCTTTGCCGGTAATGAATATGATGGAACAGGAAAACTTTTTGAAAGATCACACGCTGCTTTATTTTGAGACACATAATATTTTGTAACCTTGCACGATCAAAAAACCACAAAATGAATTTTCCGAAAAATCTCAAGTATACAAAAGATCACGAATGGATTAAACTTGATGGCGACATTGCCACAATTGGAATTACAGAATTTGCGCAGAGAGAACTCGGAGATATCGTATATGTTGAAATTGAAACGGCAGGTAAATCGCTCGACGCGGAAGCAATATTCGGAACTGTGGAAGCAGTGAAAACTGTTTCAGATCTTTTTCTTCCTGTAGCCGGCACTATCACAGAGGTTAATCCCGCACTCGCCTCAACTCCTGAATTGGTAAATACTGATCCTTATGGGGAAGGATGGATGATAAAAATGAAAGTAAAGAATACTGTTGATATTCAGGAGCTCATGGATGCTGACGCATACGCAGCTGTTGCAGGCGAATAAATCCGGAGTGTTATAACATCCGTATATTGAGAAAGGTTACCCTTTAACTTTTTTCATATCTTGAAGCAGCATTTTGGGGTAAATCTATTGGGTACAACAACAACATACACTGAGAATGAACTAGTGTCATTGCTGAAGAGCAGGGATAGTAAGGCTTTTAGCTATCTGTACGATAACTATTCCGGCTCGTTATATACTATTATTGCGCAGCTGGTTGACGATATTGAAATCGCAAACGACGTACTGCAGGAAGTGTTCATTAACATATGGAGAAAGATCGAAAGCTATGATCCGGTAAAAGGCAGGTTATTTACATGGATGCTGAACATCGCCCGGAATGCTTCGATAGATACTCTAAGGTCAAGAAGCTACCAGAACACTCAGAAAAATCAACCTTTACAGGATAATAACGATTGGCCTGAAGCAGGAAAATTTACTTCAGCGAACATTGACAATATTGGATTGAAAAAAATTATTGAAAGGTTGAAAAGGGAGCATAGGGTTTTGATAGACCTGGCTTATTTTAAAGGGTATACCCACGAAGAGATTGCACAGATAGAAGATATACCTCTTGGAACGGTTAAAACAAGGATCAGAAATGCATTGATGCAATTAAGGGAATATTTGAAGTGAACATACAGGAATACATATCAAGCGGAATAATTGAAAGCTATGTGCTTGGGCTTGCCGATGCTGAAGAGCGGAAGGAGTTTGAGCGCATGGTCCACGAGCATCCCGAACTGCGCGAGGCAAGGGAAGCTTTTGAAGTGTCTCTTGAAAATAATCTGCAGTTCAAAGGCATTACGCCGCCAACTCATATCAAGAGTAAGATTCTTTCTGCCATTGATATGGAGGGACATAAAACATCGCCGTCAATTTCAGGAGGTGGTACTTCGGTTCCACCCGTAATTGCAGGTACCGGCGACAATTATGATGAAAACAGGTCCGCGTTGAAGGTGATGGTAATCAGAAGAGATTTTTCAAGATTTTTGTCGGCTGCGGCAGTTGTGCTTTTATTGATAAGTACTGCCCTGAATTTTTATTTCTTTAACAGGTATAAGGAATATAATGATAAATACCAGGCACTGATCGCTACACAAACAGAACTGGCTTCTCATAATCAGATTCTTCAGACAAGATTGCTGGAGTATGAGAAAACTATGGAGATGATGAAGGACCCTGCCATGTATATTGTTAAGATGCCGGCAATTCCAACCAGCCCTGATCCTTTAAGCGCTACAACAGTATATTGGGATACAAGGACAAAAGATGTGTACCTCGCTGTAAACAGGCTTCCTGATCCAGGTTCCGGCCAACAGTATCAGCTCTGGGCAATGGTCGATGGAAAACCGGTAGATGCGGGTGTATTCGACCTGAAGGATGGAGTTGGTATGACAAAAATGAAAAATATTCCAAAGGCTGAAGCATTTGCAATAACACTTGAGAAGAAGGGGGGCAGTCCAACTCCCTCACTTGATAAGCTTTACGTAATGGGCAAAGTATAGCGATCCTCATTTTTTTGAATTATCTTCCAGCCAGATATGCAGGCAATGTTCCAACGGATTTTTACCTATAAATTCTTTCCGCTTTCCTGGACACTTTT
>Ga0207701_10003171_pt1 | contig 16934 bp, 13 predicted proteins | sample KBSSwiSSwithPhiX_FD_184294 | JGI IMG/M metagenome (GOLD analysis project Ga0207701, IMG submission 184294) | Switchgrass rhizosphere bulk soil microbial communities from Kellogg Biological Station, Michigan, USA, with PhiX - S5 (SPAdes) (version 2) | ecosystem: Environmental > Terrestrial >... | reverse complement strand
CGCCCGCCGATGTCGCTGTAGGAGATGTGCCGGATGCGCTGGCCGATGCCGGTGGGCGGCACCGGCCGGTCGGGGGAACGACGCGCTGGCGTCTGAACGGGCTTGCCCGGCTGAGGCCGCGAGGCGAAGACGGGCGCAGCGGCCAGGCCGAGCATGGCGGTGAGATGTTCGCGCCTGGTCAATCGGAAACTCCCAATATCCAACTCCCAATTCCCAGAAAGAGGAACCACGAAGACCGCGAAGGTAGCGAAGACCGCGAAGAGAACAAAACCGGATGGCTCTAATAAGATACGAGCGTCCGAAGGGGATGGAACGCATGCGAAGAGTAATCCCTGTCGCCCTCGTCGTGTTGGTTTCGTTGGTTGCTACCGTTCAGGCCGCGCAACAGGCTCCACCAGCCACGAAGCCCGCCCAGGATGCGGCCGGTCGCGGTCGCGGCGGACGCGGTACGCCACCGGGCCTGGAGCCGCGGATCGTGTCGTTCGAGGCGAAGCCGGCGACTGTGCGCGCCGGGGAGCCGGTCCTGCTGGTATGGGCGACGGAGAACCCCTCCGGCGGTGTGTCGATCGACCAGGACATCGGCGCCGTCAGCGCGCGGGGCAGTAAGACTGTCACGCCGAAGGCGACAACCAGCTTTACGTTGACCATGCGCGGCGGGCCGTCGCGAAGCGTCACCGTGACAGTCCAGGGGCCGCCACTGTTCAAAGACGGCCTCGGCCCGCAGCCGGTGGCGAGAGACTCGACACCCGGCAGGCTTAACGGCCATCCGGACTTCACCGGTGTGTACGGAAGTGCGGGCCTGCCGGCGGGGACGACGGCGCCACCGCTCAAGCCTGGAGCCGAGAAGTTCCGAATCGTACGAGGACCGGACGACATCCGCGGCCGCACCACGTTGACGACGGGCAATGACTGCAAGCCGCTCGGCATTCCGCAGACGTACATCACGCCATACCCGTTCCAGATCGTGCAGACGCCCAAGCTCGTGGTGATCATCTACGAGTATCCGAACGCCGTTCGCTGGATTCCCGTCGATGGCCGGAAGCAGGAGGCCGATCCGGATCCGACATGGATGGGAACATCGGTCGGACGATTCGACGGAGATACGCTCGTCGTTGACGCGATCGGCTTCAACGACAAGACCGAGGTGCATGGCTTCATGCATACCGACGCCCTCCACGTCGTCGAGCGTTTCCGGCTGCTTCCGGACGGGAATCTGCAGTACGACGTGACCGTCGAGGATCCCAACGTGTGGCAGACACCATGGGTGATTCCGGCGCGGACGTTTCAACGGCGCCAGGAGCTCGAGAACGTGGCGGAGTTCGTCTGCGAAAGTACCGTTGACTACCAGCGCCTGTTCAAGAAATAGATCACCACACACCGAGGCACCGGGTCACCGAGGATCAAGGAATGGCTGTGGCAATCATGTCGTCGCTGGTGGAGCGCGCGAAAGACGTTGCGGCATTAGCTGATAAACACGCCGACGAGGGAGACAAGAAGGGCGTTCTCTCGCAGCCTGTTGTCGATGCGCTCCTGCGTGAGCGGATCCTCGGGATGTGGACGCCGAAGGCGCTCGGTGGCAGCGAGCTCGATGTCCTGTCGTCGCTGCGCGTGCTCGAGAACCTCACCTACGGCGATCCGTCCACCGGCTGGGTCGCGATGGCGGCGTCGCTGGCCATCGGTACCGGTGCCGCCTATCTGAAGGACGAAGCCATCGACGAGTTATTCGGCGGAGGACGCTTCCCGGTGATCGCCGGTCAGGGCACACGGCCCGGCACGGCGGTTCCACGCGACGGAGGCTTTCTGCTGACCGGATCGTGGAGCTTTGCGTCGGGGATCAAGCACGCGACGCACATCCACACGCTCGGGATCATCGAAGGCACCGGCGAGCCGCGCATCTTTGTCGTGCCGGTGGACAAGGCGACGTTGATCGACAACTGGGACGTGCTCGGGCTTCGCGCCACCGGGAGCATCGACTACCGGATCGACAACGTCTTCGTGCCCGACGCCTATACGCACTTCGCAGTGACCGAAGAGCCGCGGCGCGGGGGCAATCTGTTTACGCTCGGCATCATCGGGCTGGCGATCATTGCCCACTCGGGCTGGGCGTGTGGAATCGGACGCCGCATGCTGGACGAGCTGGCAAACAAGGTTAAATCCGGCGTCGGGCGATCAGGGGCGCAGGCGTCCAGCGAATCATTCCACGAACAGTACGCGAAAGCAGAGGCGACGTATCGCTCAGCGCGGGCGCTGGTGTTCGAGTCGTGGGGCGACGTGAAGGACGCGCTCGATCGTGGCGAGCGCCCGAGCGTTCGGCAGCACTCGTTGATTCGACTGGCAATGGCCAACATCACCTGGGCCTGTCACGAGGTCTCTGAGTTCGTGTACAAGACGTCCGGAACGCTGGCACTGCGCTCGGGAACGATTCAGCGTCTCTTCCGCGACATGCATGCCGGCACGCAGCACATCACGTCGGCGCCGCCGGTCTTCCGCGCCGTCGGGCGTGAGCTCGGCGGTCTAGCCGACGGCAAGACCTGGGTGTTCCTGGAGCTGGTGGACCGCAAGTGACAACTTACAAGTGGCAAGTAACAAGTAAGTGAACAAGTGTTTGTATTCGTAGTGTCCGGCTTTGCCGGACCGGATCTGTAGTGTCCGGCTTCAGCCGGACCAGATATCAGGTGATAAGCAATGGCTGATACGGTGGCTCTCGATCCCGCAACCGGAGCGTTTCTCGAGGCGATGCGTGCATCTGGTGGAAAGCCGCTGGACGAGTCGTCCATCGAAGAAGTGCGTGGGAACATTCGCGCTGCGTCGGCGCAGCTTGCCCCGCCGCCCGCGGATGTCGCACGGGTCGAGGATCGACGCATCCCCACGGCCGGGGGCGACTTCGGCGTGCGGATTTATACGCCGCACGGTGGATCCCCGCGTCCGATCGTGGTGTATTTCCACGGCGGAGGGTGGGCGGCCGGCGATCTGAATACGCACGACGGGACGGCGCGATATCTGGCGGCGAACGCGAACGCGGTCGTCGTGTCCGTGGACTATCGGCAGCCGCCGGAGCACAAGTTTCCCGCCGCCGTGAACGATTCGTTCGCGGCCGTTGAATGGGCCGCTGCGCATGCACGCGAGATAGGGGGCGACGCGGCGCGGCTTGCGGTGGCCGGCGACAGCGCCGGCGGTAATCTGGCCACGGTCGTGTGTCAGCTGGCGAAACAGCGCGGCGCCCCTCGCATCGCGTACCAGGTGCTCCTCTACCCGACGGTGGACCTGCGCGATCCCGTCGATGACCCGGCGTATCCGTCGCGCCATCAATTCGGTGGCGGCGACCACTTTCTGTCGATGCGCGACATGGAATGGTTCCGGTCGCTGTATGTGACCGATCCCACACGCGAGTCGAGTGACGCGCGTCTGTCGCCGATTGCCGCGATGGATCTGGCCGGCCTCCCACCGGCGCTGGTGCTCACGGCCGGCTGTGACCCGCTGCGGGATGAAGGAAAGGCGTACGCCGATCGTCTCGCGGCAGCCGGCGTTCCCGCGGAGTATCGCTGCTACGACGGGACGATTCACGCCTTCATGTCGTTTGCCGGGGCGATCCCGCGGGGCCTGGAAGCGCTATCCTTTGTGGCGTCGCGTCTGAAGGCGGCGCTGGCAAACTAACTTGCAGTTGGCATTCATTGTCCGCGTTAGAGTAAAGGCAAGAGGAGAACATCGATGAACCGACGACTGATGGCATTGCTGGCGGTATGCGGCTGGCTGCTGACGACGGGGTCGCTGAGCGCCCATCATTCCACCGCGATGTACGACTCGCAGAATCCCGTCACCATTAGCGGGACTGTGAAGAGATTCGAATGGACCAACCCGCACGCGTTCGTCTACCTCGAGGTGAAGGACGAGAAGACGGGCAAGATGGTCGAGTGGGAAGTCGAGATGATGAGCCTGAATCACCTGCGCGGCTACGGCTGGACGAGCAAGACCGTCAAGCAGGGCGACACGCTCTCGGCCACCGGGGCGCCAGCCAAGAGCGGTGCACCGTCGATGATCGCCAACCGGATGAAGCTCGCGGACGGGCGGGAAATCCGTTCGTAGGCGTTCCGATCGCTCGGACCGCTCGAAACGTTCGAAACCTTCTGGGAGGGTGATGTGAGGCGATCGCTCGCGGTTGTCATCGGCGTGCTCATGGCAGCGATCACGGCTGTGGCCCAGGCGCCGCAGGGCGCTGGAGCACCCGCGGCTCCTGCGCAGGGTGCACCGCCTGCTGGTCGCGGACGCGGCGGCCCACCGGCGCGCATCGTCACGTTCGAGGCGAAGCCTTCGTCGATCAAGCCCGGCGAGTCGACTGTTCTCACCTGGCTCGTGGAGAATCCTGGCGCGCCGGCGATCGAGCCCGGCATCGGCCGGATCACGCCGCGTGGCAGCATGCGTGTGACGCCGTCGGCGACGACGACCTATACCCTGACGAATGGCGATCTCACGCGAACGGTCACGGTGACGGTGGCCGGCACCCAACCCGTGGCGGCAACAGCGGCTGCCGCGGTTCCCACGTCCAAAGGAATCACGCGGACCCCGGACGGCAAGCCGGACTTCTCGGGTGTGTTTGCGTTTGGCGGCGGCGGTGGGGGTGGGCGCGGCGCAGGAGGCGGACGTGGTGGCGGCGGCGCCGCTCCGGCAGGTCCGCAGCTGAAACCCGGCGCGGAGAAGTATCGCGTGCAGCGCGGCCCTCAGGATACCGGGCGCACGTCGGACTGCATGCCGCTGCCTCCGCCTGATGCGTTTGGCGTGCCGTATCAGTTCCAGATCATCCAGAACAAGGATTACCTGGTCATCTTCCACGAGTATCCGGGAACGTTCAGGATCGTCCCGCTCGACGGCGAGCCGCACCAGGTCGATCCGGATCCGGCCTGGCTCGGTGATTCCGTCGGCAAGTGGGACGGCGACACGCTCATCATCGACACCGTCGGCTACAACGAGAAGACCGAGATCGCCGGCTATCGGCATTCCGACGCCCTGCACACGGTAGAGCGTTTGAAGCGGAACGATGACGGGATCGACTACGAGATCACGATCGACGATCCGAACGTCTTCGTCGCGCCGTTCACGCAGACGCGCACGTTCCGGTTCAACGTGCCGCCGATGAAGCGGATCATGGAGTTCATCTGCGAGAACAACCGGGACTACCGGCCGCTGTTCGGAACGCAGAAATGAAGATTGTTGCGTTCTGCATTTTGAATGCTGTCTTTCTGCTGGCACCCTCGCTCGCGGCGCAGGAGGGCCACCCGCTCGTGGGCTCCTGGCACGGCGACCGTGGCACGGGCCCGAAAAATCGCACAGACGTCACACTCGTGATGGACTGGGACGGAACGCAGATCACCGGCGTCGTCAACCCGGGTTTCGAAGGGATGCCGTTGCAGAACGCGAAACTCGTTCCGAAGGACTGGTCGCTGCATTTTGAAATCGAGTCGAAGGACCGTGCCGGCAAAGTTGTCCGTTGTTCGGTCGACGGCAAAATCGATCGCCTTGGTTCGGATCGGCGGACGCTCGCTGGGACGTGGGTGTGTGCCGGTGCGAAGCAGGATTTCACGCTCACTCGGGACCGGGACTACTACTCGCGCTAGAGGAGTTGGCATGCGCAACGCGCGGTTCGCCGGTGGCATCGCGGTGGGCGTTCTCGTCACCGCGATGTGGATGCAGGACTTTGACGCACAGACACCGGCAACCGATGCGGCGCCGTTAGCGCGCGGCCAGGGCACTCGGGGCGACGGCGCCGGAACGCAGGGTGGGGCGAGAGGAGGCGGTGGCAGGCGTGGCCGCGGCGCTGCCTCCGCTGGACCCTCGAAGCCGACACCGCGCTGGCCCGACGGCCGCGTGAATCTCAGCCAGGCTCCAGGAGTAAAGGGCTTCTGGAACGTGATGACGGGAAGCCTGATTGCACCAGGCGGCCTGCCGGACAATCTCACGCTCGACCAGGTGCCGTTTCAGGATTGGTCCCGTGCGCTGTACGAATACCGGCAACGCCGTGGCGGGCTCGACGATCCGCATGCGAGATGTCAGCCGGCAGGTGGAATGCGATTCTTCACCGTCCCGAATGGGATGGAGTTCATCGATCAACCGGAACTCAACCGCATCTTCATCATCGGCGGCGAAAACCGCGACTGGCGGCGGATTGCGATGGAACCCGGACGCAAGCACCCGCCCGAGGACGAACTCGTTCCCAGCTACTTCGGCGACTCGATTGGCCGGTGGGAAGGCGACACGCTGGTTGTCGACACGGTGGGCTACAACGAGAAGTTCTGGTTCATCCGCGGGGGGCTGCCGCATACGCGTTTCATGCACCTGACCGAGCGCTTTACTCGCATCAACTTCGACACGCTTCGCTACCAGGTGACGCTCGACGACAAAGGGGCATATACGCGGCCATGGAGCGGCGGCTGGGACATTTCGTGGCAATACACCAACTACGACGGCTCGCCCGGCGGCGAAATCCACGAATACTTCTGCATCGATAACGAGCGAGACGCCGTCGAGTTCGCGGGCAAATAGGTCGGGAACGCCTGCGCCTTGACAACCGCGAAGTAAGGTTCTAGGCTCACCGGCCGCGAGCGCGTTCGCTCTGTCCGCTTCGCAGAGGGAGAGTCTCATGCGCGTCATCGTCCGCAGCTTCGCTCTTCTGGCCCTGATTCTTCTGCTTCCTGCGCTGGCTCATGCGCAGGCGACACTTTCCGGCACCGTGCGCGACACCACCGGGGCGATACTGCCCGGGGTTACGGTCGAAGCCGCGAGCCCGGTGCTGATCGGCAAGATCCGCACAGCGGTGACCGACGGCAGCGGACAGTACCGCATTACAGAACTACCTCCAGGCACGTACGCGGTGACCTTTACGTTGTCCGGCTTCACGACGCTTCGCCGTGAGGCGCTGAACGTGTCCGGTTCAGGTGTGGTCCCGGTCTCAGTCGAACTTCGCGTTGGCGCTGTCGCGGAAACCATTACCGTCAGCGGCGAGTCCCCGCTGGTCGATACACAGACGACGCGCCGCGAGGTGGTCGTCAATGCCGAGACGCTCAGCTCACTGCCGATTACGCGCAGCTACGGTGCAGTGCTGTACGCGGTGCCAGGGTTGAACGTGGCTCCCGGCGTGAACGGCAACGACTATTCACCGAGCATGGCGCTGTTCACTGCCCACGGCGGCAATAGCACCGAAGGGCGGATGATGGTCAACGGTGTGCCGGTCGCGGGTTCGTTCTCGGGCAACAGCGTGGCGCAGTTCGGCTACGACGTAAACAATGCCGACGAGTTACAGGTGCTCGTGTCGGGAGGCCTGGGCGAATCGGAGACGGGCGGACCATTGGCGAATCTCGTTCCGAAATCGGGCGGGAACACATTTGCTGGCACGGCGTTCTACAGCGGCACGAGCTCGCGCTTTCAGTCAAATAACATCGACGACGCGCTGCGCAAGGTCAATATCACCGAGCCTGCAGCGATCCGCGGCAACTGGGACGGCAGCGGCAGCGGCGGCGGTCCGATCATGCGGGACCGCATCTGGTTGTTTGCCAATGCCAGGAGCTACGGCAACTCGCAAGTCGTGGAAGGGGCGCGTCCCAACCAGTATGCGGGTGATGCCGCACAGTGGATCTACCTCGCCAACCCGAACGTTGAAGTCCGCCGCATCGACGTGAAGTTGGACTTATCCACCCGGATCACGGCACAGGTCACTCCGAAGAACCGCTTTTCGCTCTCGTATCAGTGGCAGGACCGCTGCTTCGGCTCGTCGCTCACCGTGGGCGGTAACGCCTGCCGCACGCGTACCGACAGCTGGATAGGGATGGGAAGCGCCACGCAGTCGGGCGAGGGGGCTGCTTTTTACAGCGATGATCCGTCGAGTCTGATGCAGGCGACCTATACAGCAACGCTGTCGAACAAGCTGCTGATCGACAGCGCCATCTCTCGCTTCTCATATGGCATCGTCGGTAACGGCCAGGTCCCTGATGACGCGACGATGAATCTCATTGGCGTCACTGAATCGTCCTCGATCTATGGACGCGCCAACTACGCCTATCGCGCGCCGTTCACCATGGGCAAGTACAACAACATCCCGTGGAACTGGCGTGCGTCGATGGCCTACGTGACGGGCGCGCACAGCGTCAAGGTGGGCTATCAGGGCGCCTATTTCATGTATGACCGGCGCACGCTCGTCAACGAGCCGCAGCTGCGCTACACGTTCAACAGCAGCCGCAATGCGGCGGGCGAGGTCGTTCCCAACCCCACATCCGTGTCGTATTTTCTGACGCCGGGTTTCGACTTCAGCGACCGGACGGAGATGAATGCGATCTACGTGCAGGATCAATGGACGATGGGCCGACTGAGCCTGCAGGGCGCGCTGCGCTACGACCACGTGACGGCGTGGGCGCCGGGGGACAAGCAGGGGTCGGAACAGACGTCGCGCTTCAATCCTCAACCGATCCGGTTCGACACGACCGACAGCATCACCGGTTATCACGACCTCAACGCACGACTCGGGCTCGCCTATGACGTGTTCGGAACCGGCAGGACGGCGCTCAAGGCGAACTTCGGACGCTATCTGGCGGCCGCAACAACCGACGGCATCTACTCGGCCAACAATCCGGCACTGAAGCTCGTCACGAACGCCAGCCGCAACTGGACCGACAACGACAAGGACTTCGTGGTTGACTGCGATCTGCTGAATGTGGCGGCGCAGAGTCCGACGACAACGGGCTCGGTTGATACCTGCGCCGCTCCGACAGGTGCGAATCGCAATTTCGGCAACCTCGATACGTCGCTGGTGCAGATCGATCAGAACATTACGCACGGCTGGGGGGTGCGGCCATATAACTGGCAGTTCGGCGTCTCGGTGCAGCACGAAGTGTTACCGCGAGTGTCCGTCGATGTCGGCTACAACCGCCGCTGGTGGGGCAACTTCTTCGTCAATGTGAACACGCTGGTTGGTGCGGCGGATTACCAGACCTACACCGTTCCAATCCCGAGCAATCCCAATCTGCCGGGGGATGTCGGGACGGAGGCGTCATATGTGGCCATCACCAGCGAGGCCAACGCACGCGGATCGCAGACGCTGATGACGAAGGAAGAAAACATCGCGCCGGCGCGGACCGCGTACTGGCACGGATTCGACTATCAGGCAACGGCACGACTGGCCAATGGGTTGACGGTTCAGGGCGGCGGCAGCACCGGCCGCGGTGTGCGGAAATTCTGTGAGCTGTGGCGGGCGCGCCCGCAGTTGCAGGGGGCCAACCGCGCGGATGCGTGCGATGTCACCGAGCCGTGGTTATCGAGCGTTCGCGCCCTGGCGACGTATCGAGTGCCGAAGGTGGAGGTGCTGACCAGCCTCATTCTGCGGTCAAGTCGTACGACTGCCGGTGAAGTGGCGAGCAACGGCGCCACGCTCGACGCCAACTACCGGATCCCGAACACCGTCGTGCGCGATCAGTTGCTCGGGCGGCTGCCGGCAGGCGGCACCGCCAACGGCAACACCACAATCAATCTGTTGACGCCGTCAATGCTGTATCCGATTGAACGGCGCACGCAGCTGGACATGCGTTTTGCGAAGATCCTGCGATTCGGCCGGACGCGTTACGACGTCGGCGTCGATCTGTACAATCTGACGAACGACAATGCCGTGTTGACCTACGATGAAACGTACCAATATACGGACAACGGCGCGACATGGCTGACACCGCTGTCAATCACGCAACCGCGACTCGCGCGCTTCAATGTGACGGTGAGCTTCTGATGACGATTCGAACGCTCTGCGCCGGAATGATCCTCGTGGCTGGCATGGCTGCTCCGGTGCGCGCGCACCATTCGTTTGCCGCGGAGTACGACAGCAACAAGCCGATCAAGCTGACGGGTGCCGTCACGAAGGTCGAATGGACGAATCCGCACGTGTACTTCTACATCGACGTCAGGGAAGAGAAGACCGGCAAGGTGACGAACTGGGCGATGGAGATGGGCGCGCCTGCGGTCATCCAGCGCAGCGGTTGGAAGCGGACGTCGATGAAGATCGGCGACCTTGTCATCGTTGAAGGATTTCAGGCGAAGAGCGGTCAGCCGCACGGGAACGCCCGCACCGTGACGCTGGCCAGCACCGGCCAGCGCCTGGGCGCCGGATCCAGCTTCGGCGGCAGCAACGCCGAACAACAATAAACTCGCGGCATCTCGGCCCTGGCCGGGCAGTCGCAGCGATGTCGATCAGCTCGCGGAGACGAAGTGGAACGCCGACAACTTCGTCCCCGCGAATGTCCCGCTAAACGCAAGCAACGCGCGATCGTCGCCCGCCGCTCCCGTCGCGACCAGCAACGGAATGAGATGTTCCTCGCGCGGGTGAGCCATGCGCGCCGCGGGTGCCGTTGACCACTCGGTGAGCCCGCGCGCGCGGTCGGCAGTTGCGCGCTCCATCACCTCTCGCAGCCATTCGTCGAACGCCTCCGAGTAGGCGGCCGCGCGCGGATCGCCGAAGGCGCGCAGGTTGTGAAAGGTCATGCCGCTGCCGATGATGAAGATGCCCCGGTCGCGCAGCGGGGCGAGCGCGCGCCCCATCGCGAGGTGCTGCGCGGGATTCAGGCCACGCATCAGCGACAGCTGAATTGCCGGCACGTCAGCGTCCGGATACGTCACCTTCAGCGGAACGAACGTGCCGTGGTCGAAGCCCCGGGCCGGATCCTCGGCGGTCTTGAAACCAGCGTTCCCGAGCAATTCCTGCACCTCTCGCGCGAGCTGTGGATCCCCGGGCGCTGGCCACGTGATCTGGTACGACTCGGGTGGAAAGCCGAAGTAGTCGTACAGCATCGGCGGACGCTCGGCCGTCATCAGCGTCGGCACCGGCTCCTCCCAGTGCGCCGAGATCACCAGCAGGGCGCGCGGCAGTATCGGCGGGAGTGTGCGGACCGTCTTCAGGTAATCCTTCAACTCCGTCACTTCCTGCGGCGGCAGTCCCATTTCCACGAACGGCCACGGCCCTCCGCCATGCGGAACAAACGCGACGGGCATTCTTTCAGTCGAAGCAGCCAGGGCAGTCACTCTACAAGCGTAGATCCGGAAGGTCCGGCTGCCGCCCGCCTATGGCGCCGGTAAGGCAGCGGAGGTTACGGAGGAAACGGTTTTACAGGAGGAACGGAGTTAACGAAGGCGAACGGAGGCCGTGGCCGGTCGATTGGTCGGCGCGCGTAGCGCGCCAGGCCGCCTTCGGCGGCCAATCGACCGGTTGGTCCGTCTTCATGCTCTTCATGTCCTTCGTGGTTAAGAAAACTCCGTTCCGTCTCCGTTCCCTTCGTTCCTCCTGTGAAACCGTTGCCTCCGCCGCCTCCGTACTTCCCTGGCACATCTTGACTTCCGCGCGCACGCGCCCCATCATCCGCCCGGTATGACGAAGACGACCTCGCATGCGATCGCGTTGTTGCTCGTGGCGCTCGCCGCGGCGCTGCTGAACGTGCGCACGTCCGCGCAGGGTGGTGGAGGGCGGCCGCCCGACATTGCCGGCGAATGGCGTCTCGACCAGGGAGAGGATCCGGGTCAGCCGTCGTTGTCCGACTATCTGGGCCTTGCCTTCAACGAGGCCGGCCGGATGCGCGCGGATACGACGCCCGAGTCGATCTGGGGCACACCCGAGTATCAATGCCGGCCGCACTCGGCTCCGCATCAGTGGCGCGGTGTGGGCGGCACGCGAATCCTGAAAGAGCTCGACCCGATCTCCCGCGACATCGTTGGCTACCGGCTGCAGTTCATGCGCTCGCTCGATCGGCCGATCTATCTCGATAACCGTCCGCATCCGCCCGAGTACGCGCCGCACAGCTGGAGCGGCTTCTCCACGGCGGAGTGGGAAGGTCAGACGCTCAAGGTCACGACCACGCATCTCAAGGACGGCTTCCTCAAGCGCGGCGGTCCGCAGACGAGCGACATGCTGACGATGACGGAGTACATCACCCGCCATGACGACATCATGACGATCGTGCAGGTGGTGGACGATCCCATCTATCTGGATGAGCCCTACGTGCTGTCGATCACCTACACCTACGATCCGAATGCGGGTCCGGCCACCGAGAACTGCAGCGGTTCGGCGTTTGCCGAGAACGGCGGCACCGATCGCCATCACGTCCCGCACTTCCTCCCGGGACAGAACAGTGGCATCGGAGAGTTTCTCAAGACCGAGAACTGGATTCCGTTCGAGGCCGCTCGCGGCGGCGTGAAGACGATTTACCCCGAATACCGCGGTGTGCTCGCCGGCACCACGACGCTGGCGAACATCACGGTTCCCGTCTCACACACCGCGAACGACGTTGCGAAGCGCATCGCCGATCAGAGCCCGCGCGACGGACAGGTGCATGTCCTGCCGGTGCAGGGCAATATCTTCATGCTCGTCGCCGACGGCGTGAACATCACGGCGTCGATCGGAAAAGATGGCATTGCGATCGTCAACACCGGTGCGGCGGCAATGGCCGACAAGGTGCTCGCCGCACTGTCGGACCTGGCCAGGGCGGCGGTGACACCGTCGATGCCGAACAGCTGTTTCGGCGCGAACTGTCCCAGCGCCTTCGGCTCACCCGCGTGGTCGAGTCCGTATTTCAACGCGCTCGTGACCGCTCCGCGTACACCGCCCGGCATGCGCTACGTCATCAACACCAGCGCGGCACCCGAGCACGTGGGCGGCAACGACAAGCTCTCGGCGGCTGCGGCCTTCCGGCGCGGCGGCGGCCAGACCGGATTCGGTGGCGCCACGCGCGATCTCGGGACGACGGCGACGATCGTGTCGTCCGAGGGTGTCCTGGCCGCGATGAGTTCGCCCCCGGGCAAGGCCACCCCGGCGCCGTCCGCCGCGTGGCCGAGCGAGACGTTCTTCGACGAGTTCCACAAGCTGTCGGAATACGTCAACGGCGAGCCGGTGATTCTCTATCGCGCCTCTGCGGCCAACACCGACAGCGACAGCTTCGTGTTCTTCAGGCACTCGGAAGTGATCAGCGCCGGTAATCTGATGTCGACTGTCAGCTATCCGCTGATCGACGTCGGACGGGGCGGGACCATTCAGGGCGTGATCGACGGGCTCAATCACATTCTCGATCTCTCTGTCGCTGAGTACCGCGCACAGGGCGGGACATGGATCATTCCGGGACGCGGCCGGCTGTGCGACACCGCCGATGTGGCGTCGTATCGCAACATGCTCGTGATGATTCGCGATCGCGTCCGCGATCTGAAGAAGAAGGGCATGACGCTCGAGCAGGTGAGAGCGGCGCGTCCGACGCTCGACTTCGACGGCCGCTACGGATCGACGACGGGCACGTGGACGACGGACATGTTTCTCTCGGCGGTCTACCGGACGCTGTGATGCGGAAGTCCACCTGGCTCATCGTCCTGTTCGTCGTCGCATCGTCGCTGACAGTCGAGGCACAGCGTGGCCGCGGCGGCGGTGGAGCGCCTGCGGCGAGCCCGAGGCAGGCGGCGCCCATCGATCTGACTGGCTACTGGGTATCGCCGATCATCGAGGACTGGAAGTTCCGGATGGTCATCCCGAACAAGGGGGTCTTCGGAGGGATCCCGTTGAGCGGCGAAGGCCAGAAGGTCGGCAACGCCTGGGACCCGGCCGCCGATGAAAAGGCCGGTGAGCAGTGCCGCGCGTTCGGCGCGGCTGGCATCATGCGGCTGCCCGGTCGTCTGCACATTACGTGGCCGGACGACACGACGCTCAAGGTGGAGACCGATACCGGCACGCAGACGCGGCTGTTCGTGTTTCGCGGCGCCCCCCCTGGCGAACCGACGTGGCAAGGGCAATCCGTGGCGCAATGGAACGTTCCCGGGCGGAGCCTGAAGGTCGTCACCACGAATCTGAAGCCGGGATACCTGCGCCGAAACGGCGCGCCCTACAGCGCTCGAACGGTGGTCACCGAGTACTGGGAGCTCCACACGCTGCCAGATAAGGACGAGTGGCTGACCGTGACGACCAGGGTCGACGACCCGGTCTACCTGTCGCGGCCGTACCTCACCAGTTCGGACTTCAAGAAATTGCCCACGTCAGCCGGGTGGAACCCCACGGCATGCTCGACGAAATAACGGAAAAACCGCACGGTCGGCCAGGCCTGTGCGGCTATAGGTGGGGCTCGTTTTAACAATCTGGAGCCCGGGTTGGATGCTAATCTTGACGCGTTTCGTGTCTCTAACAGGCCACGTGTGGCCCGTGGTGCAGGTGTGATTAAGAGAGTCCTTGCCGGCGCATTCATAGCGTTTGTTTCCGTCGTCTTTTTGTCCGCACAGTCGCAACCCGCCAGGCCCGCTGCGGCCCCCTCGACGACGCGGCCGGCCTCGGCCCACGCCGCGGCGCCAGCGGTCGCGAAGCCGGCTGTCGAGACCAAGACAGTCGCCGCGGACAGCACGGCGCCGCGCAAGGTGATGGACCAGTACTGCGTCACCTGCCACAACGCGAAACAGAAGACGGCGAATCTGCTGCTCGATCAGCTCGATCTCGCGCATCTCGGCGAGCACCCGGAGATCGGTGAGAAGGTCGTGCGCAAGCTGCGCGCCGGCCTGATGCCGCCGACCGGGATGCCGCGTCCCGATCGCCCGACGATGGACGCGATGATCGAGTGGATGGAGACTGAGCTCGATCGCAATGCGGAAACGCACCTGCCCGCGCCCGGCCTGCACCGGATGAATCGCACGGAATACACCAACGCGATCCGCGACCTGCTCGCGCTGGAAGTGGACGCGACCAAGTTCCTGCCCGTCGATGACTCGACGCGCGGCTTCGACAACCAGGCGGCGGCGTTGACGATCTCGCCAGCGTTGATGGAAGCGTATCTGTCCGCGGCCGGGAAGATCAGCCGTCTCGCGATCGGCGACTTCAACGCGCCCACGCAGTGGGTGTGGGACGTTCCCCCTGATACCGCGCAGAACCATCACATCGAAGGTCTGCCGTTCGGCACCCGTGGCGGAATCAAGTTCGACCACCAGTTCCCCGCTGACGGCGACTACACGTTCAACGTGAAGGGCGTCACCGGCTACTTCCAGGCGGTGCTCGGCGGCATCAGCGGTGAGCGGCTCGAGGTCACCGTCGACGGCGAACGCGTGTATCTGTATGACTGGGACAAGGAGATCGCGAACACCACCGGACGCGGCAAGTGGACGCCAAAGATTCCGGTGAAGGCGGGTCTCCATGTGGTTGGCGTCACCTTCCTGGCCACCAACGACATCCCCGGCACCGAGTTGAACCGGCCGTTCCAGCGGACGATGAACACGCCGGGTTCGATTCCGGGATTCATCTTCTATCCGCACGTCGGACAGGTGACGATCGAAGGTCCGCACGACGCCAAGGGCGCGACCGACACCGCCAGCCGCCAGAAGATTTTCACCTGCAGACCCGCCGCCAAAGGCTCTGGTGCGGCAGGGCCGGCCAGGGCTGACGAAGACGCGTGCGCACGCCGCATCATCACCACGCTCGCGCGCCAGGCATTCCGTCGTCCAGCCACCGCGGCGGAGATGAAAGAGCTGACGCAGTTCTATCAGTCGGGCCGTGGCGAGGGTGGCTTCGAGGGCGGCATCGAGGCCGCGTTGCAGCGAATCCTGGCGGATCCGCAGTTCATCTATCGCGGCGAGCGCGAACCGGCGACCGCGGTGGCCGGCAAGCCGTATCGGATCACCGATCTCGAACTGGCGTCACGCCTGTCGTTCTTCTTGTGGAGCAGCGTCCCGGACGACGAGCTGCTCAACGTGGCGGTCTCCGGGCGGCTTCGCGAGCCGGCGGTGCTCGAGCAGCAGGTGAAGCGCATGCTCGCCGACTCCAAGTCGAGCGCGCTCATCGGCAACTTCACCGGCCAGTGGCTCAGCGTCCGCGCGCTGAAAACATTCGAGCCGGTCGTCAATCTGTTCCCCGACTACGACGACAACCTGCGCGCCGCCTATCAGCGCGAAATCGAGCTGTTCTTCGGCAGCGTGGTTCAGGAAGACCGCAGCGTGCTCGATCTGCTCGACGCCAACTACACCTTCGTGAACGAGCGGCTGGCGAAGCAGTACGGCATCCCGAACATCTACGGCCCGCAGTTCCGGCGTGTGACGCTACCGGCGTCTCTCGACATGCGTCGCGGATTGATTGGCAAGGGCGGTCTGCTCACGGTGACGTCGAACGCGGCGCGCACGTCGCCGGTCACTCGCGGCAAGTGGTTCCAGGCGACGTTCCTCGGCGTCGAACCACCGCAGCCGCCGCCCGGCGTCGAGGTCAACCTGAAAGCCGCCTCCGACAACGGCAACACGAAGGTCCCGACGATGCGCGAGCAGTTGGAGGTGCATCGGCGTAATCCGACCTGCGCGGCCTGCCATCGCATCTTCGAGCCGGTCGGCGTGGCGCTCGAGAATTTCGACGCGGTTGGCACCTGGCGAACGCTCGAAGATGGCGGCGCGCCGATTGATGCGAGCGGTCAGCTGGTTGACGGGACGAAGGTTGGCGGCGTGGTCGACCTGCGCAACTCGCTGCTTCGCTACTCGGATACGTTCACGCGCGTCGTCACCGAAAAGCTGCTGACCTATGCGCTGGGTCGCGGCGTCGAGGACGGCGACATGCCGCTCGTGCGGTCGATCGTCCGCCAGGCTGCGGCCGGGAAGTATCGGTTCTCGTCGCTTGCGCTCGGCATCGTCAAGAGTCCCGCGTTTCAGATGAACATGAAACCAGTGGCGCGCCCGGAACAACAGCGCGCCGCGCGGTAACGCCAAGGGAGATACGCGCAATCATGTCGTTTATTTCAAAGAAAGCTATTCCACGCCGCACGGTCCTTCGCGGTGCCGGGGCGATGCTGGCGTTGCCGTTCCTCGAGGCGATGGTGCCGGCGCGGACGACGCTGGCGCAGTCGAAGACGGTGCCGCCGACACGGTTCGTCGGCCTCTTCGTGCCGCACGGCGGAGCGCCCGGGTACTGGGTGCCGGAAAAGGTGGGC
>Ga0207701_10003170_pt1 | contig 16937 bp, 18 predicted proteins | sample KBSSwiSSwithPhiX_FD_184294 | JGI IMG/M metagenome (GOLD analysis project Ga0207701, IMG submission 184294) | Switchgrass rhizosphere bulk soil microbial communities from Kellogg Biological Station, Michigan, USA, with PhiX - S5 (SPAdes) (version 2) | ecosystem: Environmental > Terrestrial >... | reverse complement strand
TTTTCGCATCCGTGTACGCATGAGTTCGTGCTTGAGCCATTTAAACATCGCCACCGAGATCGATTCGCACGTTTTCAAGATAACGTTGCCAACGAATCCGTCGCACACGACAACTTCAACCGGATCTTCAAAGAGATGGCGGCCTTCTATGTTGCCAACGAAATTAAGCGAACTTGGTCTCAGCATCTTGAATACTTCCTTGGTCAGTTCGGTGCCCTTAACATCCTCGTCGCCGAGCGAGACCAAACCAACGGTCGGATTCGTGTAATGCAGAACATGCCTGGAATAAACCGTGCCCATGAACGCATATTGAAGAAGATGTTCTGGGCGCGCATCGATATTCGCGCCTGCATCTATCAAAACGAAAACGTTCGTCTCAGTCGGAAGTACCGCCGCAATACCCGGTCGATCGATTCCTGGCAATGTCCGAAGCTTAATCGTGCTCGCGGCAACGGCTGCGCCCGTGTGTCCGGCGCTGACGACGGCGTCCGCATCACCGTGCTTCACCAGATCGACAGCACGGCTGATTGAGGAATCTTTCTTTCGCCGAACGGCCGTCCAGGCTCGATCACTCATATCAACAACCTGGGTGGAATGGACAATCTCGATCCGCGAATCGTTACACTGATGTTTGCGCAGCTCGTTTTCGATCTTGGCCGAGTCTCCCACCAGATAGAGCTTGTTGATCTGTTTGGAGTCGCGCAGCGCCATGACGGCGCCGGCAACGAGGTTAGGCGGGCCAAAATCACCGCCCATCGCGTCGAGGGCGATCTTCATCGGTCCGAAACTTTGCGAGGTAAAATGCCTGATTGCAAAGCGAAAATTGTAGCCGCTTCGCAGCGCGAAACGTGGCTTAAGTCGCCCACAGGGCAACAGCTACAGCTATTTGCCTTCCAACGTGAGGACCTGGCGTCCACGGTAATAACCGCACGAAGGACAGGCGATGTGCGACGGCACGCTGCTTCCGCACTGCGGGCATTTGTTCAGCTGCGAGGCGTGCCAGCGGTTTGCCGCTTTGCGCATGCGCAATCGCATCTTTGATGTTTTGCGTTTTGGGACTCCCATTGCAGGCGCTTACCAAAGCATAACTACACAAGAAAACAATAACCGTTCGGTCATTCCGAGCGAAGTCGAGGAATCCCGTGGCACTACAGACAGTAAGTTTGCGGGATCCTTCGACTCCGCGTCGCTGCGCTCAGGATGACACCGCTTCGAGGCTCAACTTTTGAGCTTCAGCTTGTCCAATGCGCTCCAATCCGATTTCCGCTTCGCATCCTTGTCTTCGGGTTTGATCTGTTTGGCCTTGCAAACTCGATCACCGTCTCTGTCGCAATGCGGATGTGCGGGTAAGTTGAGCAACACGTCCTCACGCATGAACGGCGTCAGGTCGACGGTCTCCGGGCCGTGGAGCTCCGTGTGCACGGCGAACGCGGCCACTCGAATTTCATGCACAAATTTTTGCAGACATAACACACAACGCAGTTCCACCGGTTGTGACAAAGAGCCGTTCGCCCACATCCCGCCGTCAGCAACGCCGACATCGATGTCGTAATGCAAAGGACCAGCACAGCGCATTTCCTCCGATGCCAAATCCTGAATCGGACAATCTTCTTCCCCGCCCAGATGCAGACCTTGGGGTGGGATTTGTTTCAGATGTACTTTCATGAGCTAACCCTCCAAATCTCATTGGCTAAATTTCCCACTCAGCGCTTTGGCCACACAAACCGGAACAAAGGTTGAGACATTCCCGCCGAGCCTGGCGATTTCCTTTACGATGCGCGAGCTGAGATAAGTATATTCCTCCTTCGGCATCAAAAATATCGTTTCTACCGCTGCATTCAGATTTCGATTCATCAACGCCATTTGGAATTCAAACTCAAAATCGGAAACTGCGCGCAAACCTCGAATCACGGCTCCCGCGTTTTGAGCACGGGCGAATTCGACTAGCAACCCGCTAAACTTGGCGATCCGGACGTTGTCGATTCGACCGGCGGTCTCTTGCAGTAAATCCAGGCGTTGCTCAAGCGAGAAAAGCGGTTGCTTCTCGTCATTATTGGCGACTGCAACGACAACCTCGTCGAACAGCTTTCGAGCGCGCTCAATCACATCGAGGTGGCCATTGGTCACCGGATCAAAGCTGCCGGGGTAAATTGCCCGTCGCATCCGCGAAAATCGCAGAGGAATGGGGAAATGAAAAGCCGAATGGCGAGTGACAGGTTAAACGGGGCGACGCCGTTCTTCGTGTTCGCCGTAGTTGCTTAAGGCTGATGAAACATCACATTGCGATAAACTTCGATGCGCAGTTCATCGACATACAAGACCATTGCTGTGGCGACAACGTTTTCGCCGCGGTTCAAGCGCGTTCTTGCTGAAGCGAAGCGGATCCGCGACCGCTTTGGGGCCGAACTTCATCTAATTCACGTGGGCAAGCCAACTCAGGAGACGCCCAAGAAATTTAGTGACGTGCTCGCGGAACTGGGCCTTCCAGCTGATTCGCCGATCCATTATGAAGAAGGTGATCCAGCCGAATGCATTCTTGCGGCACTGGCCCGCGAAAAGATCGATATGCTCATCGCAGGGGCGCTGGAAAAAGAGATCGTGTTGCATCAGTTCCTTGGCAATGTCGCACGTCGCCTGGTGCGAGAGGCGAACTGTTCAGTGATGCTGTTCACGCACCCGCAAAAGAACCCGAAACCGCTACGACGTATCGTATTTATTGCCGACCATTCGAAAGACGAACTGCACGCGTTGAAAACGACTCTGCTGCTCGCGGAAGCTGAATCCTGCGAGCGGCTGTATGTGATTGAGATTGTCACTGCCTTTGATGAAGCGCGTGCTTCCATGGTCGAGTATCCAAACGCCAGGCCCGCCCATAGGCCGAAGCATGCTGCGGAGGATGCGCTGGACGAACTCGTTCTTTCAGCCGGCATAACTGAGGTTCCGATTGAGACGCGCTCCATTCGGGGCGCGACGGGACTCGCCGCATCGGATTTCGTGCGGTCTGTGGAAGCCGATTTGCTTGTGGTATCGCTACCGAAAGGTCGCGGATCGGTTCAGCAAATGCCGGGCAATATCGCCTGGGTCAGCGATGTCATCCCGTGCAATCTCTGGGTGATCCGCTGAATTCAATTGATCTGTAGCGGCGCTGGCCGAGCTGAGCCTTCCAATGCGAATCCGCGATTGATATAACCGCCGCTACATGGACGATGCACCTGAATTTCAACCGTACGGTTTGCCGCATCTGACGGTGATTTTTATCACCATTGTTCTGCCGTTTGCACTTGCCGCCCTGGTACGGCGCACAAAATCGCAGCGGATCGAGCGGCTGATCATCGCTGCGTTGTCGGCGGTGCTGGTCTTGAACTACTTGGCTTATCTGATCTTCATCCGCAGCCAGGGCGTCGTGGATTGGCGGCAGATGCTACCAATGCAAATGTGCGACTGGGGCATCGTCGTGGTGATTGTGGCGATGTGGTCAGGACACCAGCGCTGGTTCGAAGTCGCGTATTTCTGGGGGATCGGCGGCACGTTGCAAGCAGTCCTTACACCGAACCTGCGCTTTGGGTTTCCAGACTGGCGATTTATCAGTTTTTTCACCTCCCATTGCGGCATCATTGTCGGCGTGGTTTTCCTGATGTTAACACGCCATTATCGCCCATATCCGATGTCCGTTGTGCGTGTGTGGTTGTGGTCGGAGTTTTATTTCGTGGTCACGCTGGCCGTTGATAAGCTCACCGGCTTTAACTATGGATTTCTCCTGCATAAACCTGAGGCATTCTCGATTTTGAGTTTTCTCTCCGATTCGTGGCCGCTGTATCTGCTGCAACTGCACGGCGTGGCGCTGCTGTTTTTTTTAGTGCTCTACGCGCCCTTTGCCGTTTTTGATGCCGCGAAAAGAGGATTAATCAGGAAACCCGGAAAGCAGGAAGCAACCCTTTAAAATTGCTGCGTTCCTGCTTTCCTTAGGAATTCATGGCCAAGCCAAAACCATTGCGCGTTGGGCGAGTGTCGATTGGCGGTAAACGCCCTGCATTCATTCTTGGCCCTTGCGTTATTGAGTCGGAGACATTTGCCTGGCGAATGGCGAAGAAGATTGCTGAAGCGTGCGCTTCTGAAGACGTTGATTTTATTTTCAAAGCCTCGTACGACAAGGCGAACCGAACTTCTGTCCGCTCGTTTCGCGGAATCGGGGTGCGCGAAGGTTGCGAGATTCTTGCGGAAATCGGGCGCGAACTGCAGATTCCGGTAACAACCGATGTTCATTCCACGGCTGAAGCTGAGTTAGCCGGCAAGAAAATCGACATGTTGCAAATCCCGGCGTTCCTCTGCCGGCAAACTGATCTGCTGCGTGCCGCTGCGGAAACGGGCCGTGCGATTAACGTAAAAAAAGGCCAATTCCTCGCGCCGTGGGATGTGCGAAACATCGCCGAGAAGCTGATCGCCTTCGGCAACGCACAATTTTGCTTCACCGAGCGCGGCACGACCTTCGGATATAACAACCTCGTTGCTGATATGCGCTCACTCTACTGGATGCGCCAGTCAGGTTATCGCGTCATCTTCGATGCGACACATTCCGTGCAGCGGCCAGGCAGCGCAGGGGATTCAACGTCGGGCGACGGCATATTAGCCCCAGCGTTGGCGAGAGCTGCGATGGCTGCGGGGTGCGACGGAATCTTTATGGAGGTGCACGAAAATCCGGCGCGCGCGTTGTCCGATGGGCCGAATCAGGTTCGGCTAAACGATTTGCCGAAGCACCTGCGCATGTTAAAGGCTATTCATGCTGTGGTTTCAAGCCCAAGCTAGCGACTTTAATCGCATAGCCAGCAAGCGGAGACCATCGGGATTGTCGGTTTGCATGAATCGCACTTCTCGATGTGGGTTTTTCGCGATTTGGCTGTTGTCGATCGTGCTGGGCGTCTCAATTTTGGCGCCTCACATGTCGGCTCAATCCAAGGGTCGCAAAGGAAAGCCTCGCGCGAACGCGGCGCCGAGTGCGTCTCCCGGCGAGCAAAGCTTAACAAACATTCCACTGCCCATCGGCCACGAAGCCAAGGGGCTTGTCCTGCCGGATTTCGACGGCGACGGGCATCTACGGGGAAAATTCGAAGCGGGGACGGCGCACCGGATTGATCAAGAACACATCGGCTTTAAACAGCTCAAAATTATGACATACACGCCGGAGAATCAGCCGGACCTAACAATCGACATGAGCACCTCTGTGCTTGATTTAAAGACACGTATTTTGAGCTCAAAGGAACGCACAAAAATACAGCGCGCGGATTTCAATATCGCTGGTGATTCAGTGGAATTCGACACGAACTCGAAGACTGGCCGTTTGATAGGAAATGTAAAGATGGTGATCACTGACAAATCCCATCTGACTGCAACACCCAGCCCAAAGGAATGAGAAGGTTAGCGGTGTTAGTTTCGCTTATTGTATTCGTGATCGCCTCGCGATCGCCCGGGCAGATTGCCAGTGCATCATCGGCTTCTCCTTCGCCAAAAGCGGAGAAACCTGCAAAGGCGAAAGCGAAAAACAAAGACAAAAAGAAAGATGACAAGTCACCCGGGACAAACCTGTTTGGACCAGGCGCTGCAGGGCAGTCCAATGAACCGACAACGACGGAAATCTACTCCGATGAGGCTTTTTTTGATTCAACCAAGAACACAGGCATCTTTAGCGGCCGTGTGAAGGTAATTGATCCGCGTTTCAATCTTCAATCTGACAAATTGACAGTGTTCATTACAAAGGGAGAAAACCAGAGTCTCGAGAAAGCGGTCGCCGAAGGCAATGTTGGCCTCGTTCGGGACCGGCCCGCCGCGAATGGAGCCCCTCCGACCCGTGCTGTTGGTCGCTGCGATAAAGCCACCTATACAGCTACTACTGGCGATGTTGAATTGACGGGAACACCGCGAGTACAAGAGGGACCAAACCTGCACGTGGCAACTAGCCCCGATACGGTCATGGTCATTAGTCAGAACAGTCAGCTTCGGACGCATGGACCCAGTCGCACGGAAATTGTCCAGCAGCCCAAAGAAGACCAGACGAAAGCAAACAAAGGCGAAGCCCAGAAGGTCGGACCTCAACCCGCGCCGGCTCAGTCCGTCCCGAAAGCGCCTCTGCCGACACCATGATTGGCCAAACTGCGACTGTTTCCATTCCGAAACGACCACCGGCGCCAGCGCCGAAGGTCGAGACTGTTCTTACGACCGACCAGTTGGTGAAGATTTATGGCGGTCGGGCGGTGGTGGACGGAGTGAACATGCACGTGCGCGCGGGTGAAATCGTTGGACTTCTTGGGCCGAATGGAGCTGGAAAGACCACCAGTTTTTATATGATCGTTGGCTTGGTCCGACCAAACAGCGGTCGCGTGATTTTTTGCGACACCGACGTGACCGATTACCCAATGTATAAACGTGCCCGGCTCGGCATGGGTTATCTGCCGCAGGAAGAATCGATCTTTCGCAAAATGACAGTTGAACAAAACATCATGGCCATTTTGGAGACGCTTCCGCTGAACAAAGCCGAGCGACGGAACCGCTGCGATCAGTTGCTGCACCAGTTCGGGATTGAGCGAATTGCAAAGAATACAGCGCTGACCCTGAGCGGCGGCGAAAAACGGCGTTTGACCATTGCCCGTTCGCTGGTCACGCAGCCCAGGTTGTTGATGCTCGACGAGCCGTTCAGTGGCGTCGACCCCATTGCGGTTTACGACGTGCAGCAGATTATCGTTAACCTTCGCAAATCGGGGTTGGCCATCATGATCACAGATCATAACGTGCGTGAGACGCTCTCCATAGTGGACCGCGCATACTTGATTTACGATGGGCGCGTCGAGAGCGAAGGCACTAAGGATTTCCTCATCAACGATCCCATCAGTCGGCAGCTTTATTTGGGCGAACGCTTCAAGATGTGACGGCGCAACGGCGCCGTCATCCTGGGCGGAGCGAAGTTGAAGGATCCCGCGAAGTTTCCATGATGCAATGCAACGGTGTCTCTGGTCGTTCGCGCACCGCTACAGCTTCCATGCGTCTTCGCTCGACATGACGAGCAGTTGCGCTAAACTGTTCTTACGGGCAATGGAGTTTGCCCTTCCCCGCAGGTGCGGGAAAAAACCGCGCGAGCTGATGACTCCTTCCAAGCACGAAGGAGTTTTTTATGGTCAGTTATATTTTGGTAATGCTCGGCGGCGCATTTGGGACTGGAGCGCGCTTCTGGATGTCGGGATTCATTGCCGAACGCGCGGGCGAGTTTTTTCCTCTCGGCACCCTTGTCGTGAACGTCAGTGGTTCGTTCGTCGTCGGATTTTTCGCCGGGTTTACGGGTTCGGAAGGGCCGCTTCTTGTCTCGCCGCGATTTCGGCAATTCTTCATGATCGGTGTGTGCGGCGGTTACACGACGTTTTCGTCGTTCAGCTTACAAACACTGGATCTCGCGCGCGATGGAGATGGGTTGAAAGCTTTGCTGAATACAGGCCTGTCGTTCGGTTGTTGCCTCGCAGCCGTATGGCTCGGGCGCGTCCTCGCGCTCGCGCTTCTGCCAAAATAAAAACAGCATATGCAAATTCCTGAAGACGCCGTTCTCCTGCGGATTTTCATCGGCGAAAGCGACCGGCATAGACATCAGCCGCTATATGAGGCGATCGTTCTAAAGGCACGCGAGATGCAGATGGCCGGCGCTACCGTCTTGCGTGGACCAATGGGATTTGGGAAATCCAGCCATTTGCACACAGCGAAAATTCTGCGCCTCTCGATGGATCTCCCAATCGTGATCGAAATCGTGGACTCCGAAGAGAAGGTGAATGCATTCCTGCCTGTGCTCGACGAACTGATGGGCGGCGGTCTAGTCACCGTCGAAGGAGCCAAGGTGATACGCCACCGGGGTCGGAGAGCAAGCTAAGAATCGAGCAACGCGGCCGAGCGGACGGGTAACACACGATGCAAATTGGAAATTGCGGGTATTCACGCTAGAAGTTAACCCTGATGGCGGAAGAACCCGGGACGCAAACGATTACATCCCCCAGCGATCAGCAAAAGAGCGTCCCCATTGTCACCGTCGAGAGTTTTTACAATAGGCATGCCGAAAAGCTGCAGATGAAGCTTGAGGGCCCGCGTGTGGGGTTTCATCGAAAAATTCGGGAGCCGACAATCAACAGGCCAGGATTAGCCCTGTCGGGGTTCTACACCTATTTCGCCGAGAAACGTGTGCAGGTGCTGGGCGCTGCGGAGAATTCTTATTTGAAAAGTTTGCCTGCCAGAGTGCGCGTCGAGCGATTTCGCAATTTATGCGAGCACAAAATTCCATGCCTTGTGATGTCGCGCGGGTTTCATCTCGCACCGGAGTTGCTGAATGTCACCGGCGAAGCAAAAATCGCGGTGTTCCGAACTCCGATGATCACGATGAAGTTCATCAACGCCGCAACGATTGCTCTTGAAATGGATTTCTCGCCGACGGTGACGGAATTCGGAAGCATGGTGGATATTTTGGGTGTCGGCGTGTTGATTCGCGGCGTAAGCGGCATCGGGAAAAGCGAATGCGTGCTGGGGTTAATTGAGCGCGGCTACAGTCTTGTGGCTGATGACGTGACGCGCATCACGATGCTGGAGGGACGTGAGCTCATGGCCACAGCACCCGAAATGACCCGCAACCACATGGAGGTGCGCGGGATTGGTATCATTGATGTGGCAAAAGTCTTCGGCATCGGAAGTATTCGGGTGGAAAAACGCCTCGATCTCGTTGTCACGCTCAAGGACTGGGGGGACATGGAAGAAGTCGACCGAATCGGACTCGACCGGGAATTTTATGAAATTCTCGGACTCAAGGTACCGCACGTGACTATTCCAGTGCGACCCGGGCGCGACATGGCGCGATTGATCGAGGTCGCCGCGATGGACGAAAAATTGAAAGGCTTGGGACAGAACGCAGCCGTTGACTTCAATACAAGGTTGCTTCGGTTAATGGAGCAAAAGAGGGCGACGTAATGGGATTGCTATATCGAAAAGGCAGCCGCGGTGCAGTGGAGCAAAAGATCGAAAAAGAGCTGACCATTGTGAACCGGCTTGGACTGCATGCGCGACCGGCTGCGATGTTTGTGCGCATTGCCAGCCGGCATCGCGCGGAGATTTGGGTGTCGAAGGAAGGGGAAGAAGTAAACGGCAAAAGCATCATGGGTCTGATGATGCTTGCGGCTGGCCAGGGCTCGAAGCTGCGTATCCGCTGCGACGGACCAGACGCCGACAAGGCCATGGAAGAACTGGAAGAACTTGTCAAAGCGGGATTCAACGAAGACTGATTCACGCGATACCTGTCACATCACTGACACCGTGAAGGACTTTCGTGCGTTTGACATTTGCCTTACTCTCGGAAGCGAATGAGCGACAGCCCGGAAATCCGGTTTGAAGGAATTGGCGTTTCACCTGGAATCGCCTTCGGCAGGATTCATGTCGTCCGCGAAGACCTGGATGAAGTGGTGCGTTACCAGATTGCGCCATCGCAGATCACGGATGAAATCGGGCGGTTCGAGGCTGGACTCATCCAGACGCGGATGCAGATCCTTGAAATGCAGCAGCGGATTGCCGAATCCATCGGCGCGAAAGACGCGGCGATCTTCGATGCGCACCTGCTCGTGGTCGAGGACCGCACGTTGATCGATGAGGTTCTGCGAAAGCTCAAGACCGATCTTTGCAATGTGGAATGGGCCTTCCAGGAAGTGGCCACGCGCTATGCCGAGACGTTAAGCAAAATCGATGATCCATATCTGCGCGAACGCGCACTCGATATCCAGGACGTCACCAAGCGAGTGATTCGCAATCTGCAGGGCAAAGCTCCCAAGGCATTTCTTTCCCTGAGCCAGCCCCACATCCTCGTTGCGCATAATCTTACTCCTTCGGATACGGCAAGTATGAGCCGCGATAATGTGCTCGGGATCGCCACGGACCTTGGCAGCCGCACTTCGCATGCCGCGATCCTCGCGCGTTCCCTTAACATTCCGGCCGTACTGGGCTTGCACGATATCACCGCGAAGATCGAAACTGGGCAGCACGTTCTCGTCGATGGGAGCGATGGCTGGTTGATCGTGAATCCGACGGCGGAGACGCTGGAGCACTACAAGCAAATTGAATCACGACGGGCTAAAGTCGCGGCGCAACTCAAGCAACTGCGCGAGACCACCTCCATCACCCGCGATGGGCGTCACATTGTTCTCTCGGCCAATATTGAGCTTCCGACAGATGTTGATGCCGTCGCAGCCAATGGTGCGGAGGGAATCGGACTTTATCGTACCGAGTTTCTCTATTTGAACCGCGAAACCCTGCCGAGCGAGGACGAGCAATACGAAACCTATCGAAAAGTTGCCGAGCGCGTACGGCCCAATCCGCTGATCATTCGCACGTTTGATTTGGGCGGCGATAAACTCGCTGCTGGTGCCGCCGACATCGGCGATGAGTTGAACCCTTTCCTTGGCTGGCGCGCAATCCGGTTTTGTCTTGAAAATCAGGACATTTTTAAAACGCAACTCCGCGCCATTCTCCGCGCCAGCACTGTAGGCAACGTAAAACTCATGTTTCCGATGATCTCCGGGTTGGATGAAATGCGCCGCGCCATGGCCGTGCTTAAGGAATGCAAACAACAGCTGCGCAGTTCAAAAATCGAGATGGCTGAAAAATTCGAAGTGGGAGCGATGGTGGAGATCCCGAGCGCGGCCATCTGTGCAGGGGCGCTTGCACGCGAGGTCGATTTTTTAAGTATCGGAACCAATGACCTAATTCAGTATGCTCTTGCGGTAGACCGGGTAAATGAAAAAGTGGCGTATCTGTACGAGCCGACTCATCCGGCAATACTGCGTTTGCTCAAGATGGTTGCCGACGCGGCTCATGCGAACGACATCTGGGTGGGGGTTTGCGGAGAAATGGCGGGCGATGTTGCGCTGGTGCCACTGTTGTTAGGCCTCGGCATGGATGAACTCAGCGCGGCAGCGACGCTGGTCCCGCGAGTCAAGCGCGCAGTGCAAAGCCTGACCATTCCTGAATGCCGCGAGCTGGTAGAGGAAACATTGAAACTCAACACTGCATCGGAGATTCTAGAGCGTTGCCTGCAACTGGCAGACAGTCGCTACGGGGATTTGCTCGGCTGATGCCGAGCGTGAAGTTAAAAAGTTAAAACGGTTACGAGCTTAAATAGGGAGACCGCGAGAACGATGTAACGTTTTAACGAGCGCGATCGCAGATTGCGCTATTCTTCCGCTTCGGGATCAGTCTTCAGTCCCTCTTCCTCCATTTTGCGCAGGACATCGCTCATATCGTCTACTTCATCCCACACATCCTGGCTCACATAAATTGGCGCCTTCTGCTGGGTGGCTATCGCGATGCAATCGCTTGGCCGTCCATCCAACTCGATGATCTTTTTTTGCTGCAACTCATTTTCGACCTGAATAATGACGCGCGCGTAATACGTGGCGTTTTTCAGGTCGTTAATGATTACGCGCTCGACTTTCGCGCCGAGCGCCGCGAGCAAATGCGCCATCAAATCGTGAGTAAGAGGACGCTCTTTGGTGATATGACGCATGAACATCGTGATGGCGCTGCCGACGGTTTGATCGACATAGATGATGAACACCTTCTCATTGTTGCCAAGGAAGACCGCGCACCCACCGCTCGTCGGTAAAACTGCCCGCACCTGCACCTCGATCACCGTTTTGTTCATCGCGTAGACAGTACGTGGGCGAAGAGGAAACACAAGCTGTGCACCGGGCGTGGCACTTCCATCTCATGTGCTACACGCGTCGGGCGAAGATTTTCGCGTAACGGGCTTGAATGTTCTGCACGCTGATTAATTGTGCGCATTGCGGTTGATACTGCGCTGCGCACCGATAATGAAAACGGAGTGGGATATCGAATCCGCCATCGCTACATACAATGTCGAGGGATGGGGCGAGGGCTATTTTACTGTCAACAACTCAGGCAACGTCGAAGCGCGGCCGTTGAAGAACGATGGCGGCTCCATCGATCTGCTGGAAGTTGTAAACGAAGCGCGTGCCAGAAACCTCAGTTTTCCGTTGTTGATTCGATTCCAGGATTTGCTCCGGCACCGGGTCGAATCAATCAATCGCGCATTTCAAAGCGCGATCTCTGAGTTCGGTTATCAAAATCACTATCGCGGCGTTTTTCCGATCAAGGTCAACCAGCTGCGCGAAGTCGTGGAAGAGATCGTCGATGCAGGCGAACAATTTCATTTTGGACTCGAGGCAGGCAGCAAGCCAGAACTGGTCGCTGCGCTTGCGATGCAGGAAGACCCAGAGACTTTGATCATCTGCAACGGCTACAAGGATCCTCCTTTCATTCGCCTCGCGTTGCTCGGTCGCAAGCTAGGCAAACGGGTTGTCATCGTGGCAGAGAAGCTGGAAGAGGTTGAGCAGATCATCCGCGCGTCGAAGGAAGTTGGCGTCGAGCCTTGGATTGGAATTCGCGCTCGCTTACATAGCAAAGGCTCAGGCAAATGGTCGCCGAGCGGCGGCGAAAATGCCAAGTTCGGTCTCGACACAACAAATCTGGTCGCTGCGAGTCAGATGTTAAAGGATGCCGGGCTGGCGCATTGCCTCAAACTTGTTCATTTCCACGTCGGCTCGCAGGTGCCGGACATTTCGACCATCAAGCGCGCAGTTCGTGAAGGTGCGCGATATTACGCAAAGCTGTCGAAACTTGGACACGAACTTGGTTATCTCGACGTCGGCGGCGGGCTCGGCGTCGACTATGATGGATCGCGCAGCGATTTCGACAGTTCGACGAATTATTCTCTCCAGGAATATGCGAACGACGTCGTCTGGAACATTATGGACGTATGCGACTCAGAAGGCGTCGCGCATCCGGCGATTGTAAGCGAGAGCGGACGCGCCACTGTCGCGCATCATTCCGTGTTGGTGGTCGAGGCGTTTAGTTCGATCGAAAAAACTGCGCCAAAGCTCAAGGTCGAAGCGAGCGAAAAGGACCACAAATTGGTAGCCGACATCCTTGACGTGAAGCAGCGGTTGAAACGCGGAAATCGTCTCGAAAGTCTGCACGATATCCAGCAAATCAGAGAGGAATCGCAACAAACATTTGATCTCGGTCTGTTGGATCTCGAGTCCAAAGCGAAGATCGACACGGTTTACTGGCAGGTCGCCCATCAAATCGTCAATATGCATCGCGGCCTGCGTTACGTGCCGGATGAAGTGAAGGAGCTGGAAACGACGCTGGGCGATCAATACATCTGCAATTTTTCCGTGTTCCAATCCCTACTCGATCATTGGGCGCTGGGGCAACTCTTCCCCATCATGCCGATCCATCGGCTCACCACGCCGCCTGATCGAAACGGCACGATCGTGGATATCACCTGCGATTCAGACGGAAGAGTCTGCAAGTTTGTCGATTTGCAGGACGTGAAGGAGACGCTGCCGCTGCACCGGATTCATCCTGGTGAAATCTATTACCTCGGCCTGTTCATGGTAGGCGCTTACCAGGACATCATGGGTGATCTGCACAATCTGTTTGGACGCGTCACCGAAGTACACGTCTTTCTCGATCCAGATGAAGAATCCGGCTGGTACATTGAGGAAGTGATTGAGGGCAGCACAATCGGAGAAGTGCTCGCAATGACGCAGTGGGATAAACTCGAGCTGATGCGCTTGCTCAAAGCGCAAGTAGATGAGGCGATTAAAACCGATCGCCTCAAGCCTAACGACGCGATGCGACTGCTCGATGATTACGAGCGTTTTCTGCAGGAATACACCTACCTGAGTTTCAATGGCGCAAAGGCGCCACCGCAACCGGGCAGTTGGCTGCCGCTCAGCTAATGACGCCAGCCGGCGCGCTCGTGCGGTTGATCGCGATCCCGATCGTCGCTGTGGCGTTGCCCTGTCGAGGGGAAGACGCAATCAGCGGTCGATGGGAGGGCACTGCGCGGGTTCCGGACGACGAATTAACGGTCATTGTCGATCTTGCGCAGGAAAACGGCGCCTGGGTCGGATCGATCATTATCCCGGGTCTCGGGTTGAAAGGCACGCAGCTCACGGACATCAAGGTGGAACCGCCTGATGTAAAGTTCGCCGTAAAAGGCCCGCTCGGGATTGAACTGAACTTGCGGCTGCTAGCTGCCGAAAAAAAGTTGGCCGGCAATTTTGAGCAGGGCGGAAATCACGCAGCGGCAACGTTACGAAAAACCGGACCGCCGCGGGTTGAGCATCCGCCGCGAAACACGCCAGTCGCCAAGGAGCTCGAAGGCGAATGGAAAGGTGATTACGAAATGCTCGGTTACACCCGTCATGTGTCGATCAAGTTTGCGAATCACCCGGATGGCGCTACGGCGGATTTTGTGATTGTTGGGCGGAAGCACAACGTTCTGCCTGTAGATCTTGTCACGCAGGAAGGCGATTTGGTGACAGTTGATTCGCACGAGATGGGCTTCAGCTTCGAAGGGCGGCTGCGAGATGAAAAGCTTACGGGCGCAATTCGGCAGGGCGCGATCGAAACGCCGATGGTTTTGGTGCGCGTAAAATCGTGATGAAACTTTCAGGCATTTTCATTTTGCCTATCACGGTGTGCGCAGTAACACCGATCCACGCGCAATCAATGTTTCGTGGCGATGCGGTGCATTCCGGTACGTATGCGGGATCTGCGCCGCGGCAGTTCCATCGGATCAAATGGAAGTTTCCGACCGGCGATCGCGTGATCTCCTCGCCGGTATTCAAAGACAACGTGATCTATTTCGGCGGCGACGACGGAAATGTGTACGCAGTCGACGCCGCGACCGGCCACCAAATTTGGAAGCGAGCGACAAACGGGCCGGTGCCCGCCACGCCGGCGGTCGCTGATGGCACGGTTTACATCGGCAGTTACGACGGAAAGTTTTACGCGTTTAATGCGCAGACCGGTGCGCTGAAATGGAAGTTTGCAACCGACGGCGAGCGCCGGTTCGAAGCAAAAGGCTTGCACGGAATGCAACCCAAGGACCAGACGATTGCCGATCCGTTTGATATTTTTCTCTCAAGTCCAGTCGTCGCGAATGGCGCAGTTTATTTCGGAAGCGGTGACGGAAACGTTTATGCATTGGATTCGGCCACGGGCGATCTGCGTTGGAAATTCAAAACCGGTGATGTTGTGCACGCCTCGCCTGCACTCGCGGACGGCGTTTTGTTTTTTGGAAGCTGGGACAGCTATTTCTACGCCGTGGATGCTGCGACGGGAAAAGAGAAATGGCGATTCCATGGAGGCGAAGATCCAATGATCCACAATCAGGTCGGGTTCCAATCTTCGCCTGTGGTGGTGAATGGAACGGTTTACACCGGCTGCCGTGATTCAAATCTGTACGCGCTCGATGCGGCAACCGGCAAAGAGAAGTGGCGATTCTTTAACGACCTGAGCTGGGTGATCACATCGCCAGCGGTTGCTGACGGAAAAGTGTTCTTTGCCACATCGGATTCCAGTTTATACCACGTTGTTGACGCAAACAGCGGCAAGCCGATCGTGCGCCAGCAGGGAAAAGCGTACATGTTTTCGTCGCCGGTAGTCGGTAGCGATGTCGTTTTCATCGGCGTGTTGAACGGCACGCTGGAAGCGCGTGACCCAAAAACGGGCGATCTGCTGTGGGATTTCAAACTGGAGAAGTCCAAGCAAAACAACGGTTGGGTGCTTACCGGCGATCGAAGGTTCAATGTGCCGTTTCTTTTTCATTCCAACTGGCGTGAAGCGCCGATCGTGGCAACCGATCAACAAATTCGTATCGGCGGAATTTATTCTTCGCCGCTCGTCGTGAATGGGGTGGTTTACTTCGGCAGCGCAGACGGCTTTGTTTACGCGCTGGAGTAAATCGCACGTTGCATCCGTCGCATCGGCCCCATGTGACCTATTTGACGATTGGACGTAAGCTTGCGAATGCACGTTGCGCATTCAAAGTTCCCGGCTCTCAAATGACGCAACTTTCTCCAACTCCCATCAAGACTGCACTTCAAAGCGCTGCGCCGATTGACTCCGTTCGTGTGCAGGGTTGGGTGCGCACGCGCCGTGATTCGAAAGACTTTTCGTTTATCGAGCTGAACGACGGCTCGTCTTTGCGCAGTCTCCAGATCATCGCGAAGAAGGATGCGCTGCGGAATTACGCAGACATCCAACGGCTCAGCACTGGCGCTTCTATTGTTGCGGAGGGCGCGCTGGTTCCATCGCAGGGCAAAGGACAGAAATGGGAACTCGTCGCTCGAGGTATCGAGATTCTCGGTGACGCCGATGAAAGTTATCCACTCCAGAAAAAGGGACACACGCCGGAGTTCTTGCGCGAGATCGCGCATCTGCGGCCGCGGTCGAATCTTTTTGGTTGTGTGTTTCGTGTACGCAGCCGGCTCGCGTTCGCCGTTCATCAGTTCTTCCAGGATCGCGGGTTCGTTTACGTGCATACACCGATCATCACCGGTAGCGATTGCGAAGGCGCCGGCGAGCTGTTCCGAGTTTCAACCATCGACGTCAAAAACCCGCCGCGGAAAAACGGCGAGATCGATTACGTGCAGGATTTCTTCGCGCGGCAAACTTTTCTCACCGTTAGTGGACAGCTGGAAGCGGAAGCTTTCGCCTGTGCGCTTACCAAGGTTTACACCTTCGGCCCGACATTTCGCGCGGAGAACTCAAACACGTCGCGACACGCCAGCGAGTTCTGGATGATCGAGCCGGAGGTGGCGTTTTGCGATCTGACTGGCAACATGGATCTCGCCGAAGAGTTGGTGAAGTATTTGATCGCCGACGCGAGGACGCAGTGCCCCGAAGAGTTGGAATTATTCGTCAAATTCGTGGACAAGGATTTGCTTGCCCGACTCGATTTCGTCATTGAACGGCCGTTTCAACGGATCACTTACACAGAGGCAGTCGAGCTTTTGAAAAAGAGCGGCGAAAAATTTGAGTTCCCGATCGATTACGGCTCA